>ENA-UOWG01000091-UOWG01000091.1-activated-sludge-metagenome-genome-assembly--contig:-NODE-91-length-157523-cov-8.685238_pt1 | contig 157523 bp, 133 predicted proteins | sample MGYA00238147_ERZ761563 | MGnify/ENA primary metagenome ERZ761563 (study PRJEB28884, sample SAMN05720216) | anaerobic digester metagenome | isolation source: active sludge of municipal...
CAGGATCCGTCCTCTCCACCAGCAGATCGGTTTGCTCGATGTAATTCTTATTCGTGCTTTGTCCGAAAGCAGGAGTAAAACATAGCATCAATCCTGCACCAACCGCCGTCAGGAGTAAACGCCGGATCCGTATGAAAATATAATTGGTGTTCATCGGCAGGTATTCTTACAGGATTAATGGAAGCAAATCAGTTTGATGACCTTCAGGGCGGAGAGTGTTTCACCCACGGCAACCCACCCGCAATAGTAGATACCGGTTTTCAGCTGCTGTCCGTCAATGTCCAGGGTGTGGTTCCCCGCCGACTGGCCTGGGAACTCCTGATCCCGGATGACATTGCCTTTTATATCCAGTATTTCGATGTGTACATTGCAGGTCTGGGGTAAATAGTAATAGATGCGGGTGGATCCGCTGAACGGATTGGGATAGGAATAAACGGTTAGTTCTCCACCGTCTATCTTGGCCATGGGTGGATTGAGGAACACCAGGGTATCGGCATGGTCACGCTTGAGCGGGCCTATGCTGTCCTGACCAGGTGCAAGTTTGATAATGAACAGATCCTCCTGTCCGTTCGAGTGCAGGGTCAGCTGGTCAAACACCACCGTATCGTGAAAATTGCCACAGAAATAGATTGTATCCGGATCCGGCATCACCGCCGAAAGGATCAGGGGATTGAGATCATCGCTGGTCTGGTAGATGTCGGAAACATCTCCCATCATCTCATAATTGGCCAGAGCCAAGCTGCGATTGCCCTCGTAGATTTTCAGGTCAGAGGCCATCATGATCTTCTGGCCCACCGGGATCCAGGCATTAAACACAAAATCATTGTTCTCAAGGCCATGTTTTTTATTCTGTTGCAGTTTCCCGTGTTCGTTAAATTTCAGCTGAAAGATGTCCTCCCCGCCTTCTGCAGTCAGTACCATTTTATTTCCATGATATAGTTTCTCCCTGAATTCACCCATCAGGATCATGTCGTTGTTGCCACCCAAGGTGAGGCATTTGGCATTATCATCAAAGATGCTTCCCATGGTTTCGAACCAGAGCAGTTCACCCTGGTGGTCATAGCGCGCAATGAATGCATCCTGTCCGCCCACCGAACAGAAAGCTTCCAACGTATCGGGGATTACGGTCCCGCTAAAGGTCCCGATCACATAAAAAGTATTGTTGTTATCAGCCAGCACATCATTCACCTGGCAGTCATCAGGACCTGTTATCTGCCATGTCCGCAGCAGATCACCCTCCGGGCTCCATTCGGCCAGGAATCCGTCGTATCCGCCATCGGATTGCATCACATCAGTGGTTTGCCCGGGAAACTCCAGCGTGCCGGCAAAGAATCCGCCGCAAAGCAGGTTACCCTGTGCATCGCAGGTCATGGTCACACCGTGTTCACTGTTGAGCCCTGCCATCTGCCGAAGCCACATCAGGTTGCCCGATGAATCGTATTTTGCAATGAAACTATCGATGTAATCTTTAGCCGAGAGGAAGAGGGTACCGAAATGGATCGTATCCTCAAAGATGCCAGACAGGAATACCTCCCCGCTTGCATTTACCATGACATCCGAGGGTGCATCCGTTCCATTGCCCCCTAAGTGTTTTTTCCACAGCAGTTGCCCCTCCGGGCTGATCCTGAGCAACAAGATATCCTCACGGCCCAGGCTGTGGACCGTGTCGGTTGACCCATTGATACAGGCGCTGGCACCGATAGTGCCTGCAAAGTAAATATTCCCGAAGGGATCAGCCATGAGTTTTCCTCCCCTGTCTGAGCCTATGCCTCCCACCTGGAATGACCATTGGGGCGACAGTACCTGTGCAGCAGAGGGCAGAAAACAGCAGATGCACACTTGGAGGACGATTAAAAAGAGATAGTTACGGTTCATTGGTTTCATTGATTTGCATGGTGGTATTCAATCTTTTTTAAAATATTTAAATCCTGATCTTTTATCAATTCGAGGCGTCCGAATCCATCATATTCATAATAGGTTGTGATACCGTTAGGATCCGTTTCTGAAGTCATCCCGACCAGGGATTTGTAGGTATAGGATGTGATGAAAGCCTCGCTTAGATCTTCTCTTAACTGGCTGAAAATATCACGTATGTCATCATCATAATCAGGATTGATTTTTAGCTGTAACTCTTCTATACTGAAAGCTAATGCTGCAACCACCTGATCATATGTTGCATTTACAATTCGAGCTACCGGATAAGAATAGTTATACCCCCAGATAATAACTACCGGTTTATCATCAACTACTTTATGCTGAACCGGACGGTTGAACATCCGGTAGTCGTACTCCTCTTTCATGTGGTAGTCATTAGTCTCAAGATCCCATACTGAACCGGTAACCACGCTGTTAGTCATAGTATTGAGCCTGGGACAGCGAATCTGTCCGTTGATCCGTAATTGATCGTCATAGGTCTCGGTTTTCAGCAAGAAATTCATCTGATCCGCCTGAAGCTTTTGTAATGTTCCCGGGTCTGAATAGATTTCATCCGGATCAATAACATCCAGTGGAAATTTATATACTTTTTTCATCTCGCTCCCGTCACTCTGATGTGTGATCTCCCTTGTCAGCAGTTTGTGGGCTGCGTTATCATAATAGAAATATTTACTGGTAACCACACCATTTCCTGAACCATCTGATGAAAATGTGGTAGTAATCTCCGAAGCAGGATGCCACCACTGGGATTGGAGATAGTAGGGTCTTGCAAATATTCCGAGATCATCATTGTCAATTTCCCCGTAGTCTGTCATTGGCCGCTCACACTTGAATCCAACAACATTGACATCACCTGATGGATTCGTTTCATACGTGTAAACTGTTTCTTTGACTTTTATTTCAGAACTCCCAGAATATTCTGTCTTTGTTGTCAGCTGTCCGTTTTGTAAATTCATTCTTCCAGGCATACCGGGAAAGAATGATACGTATTGTTCATCTGGTACATTGAAAAATTGATAGACTGTTCTACCTAAAGATTCACCATTCTTGTCCTGGTCCGTGACTATAACCTTGGAATAACCAATGTAATTACCTCTTGCAGCAGAACTTATTGGCTTCAGGCTGGTTCCCCACCGTATCAGAAAGTTTGCCACAACAATCGGTGGTACTAATGAACCGAGGAAACAACATGGAGTATGGCCTTGTCCTAATAGTCCAGTAGCGATTAGGTCGGTTTCATTATAGAAGTTCTCAATCTGGGTCATGATCTTACCGGATGAATGGCCACTATCATCATAATCATACGATGTTGACGACAGGAGTTCTCCTCCTTCGGTTTGATAATTTCTGATGGATCGAATGCGCAAACCATCTGCAAATTTTCTTGTACAAGCCTTTTGGGTGAAAAAATCAGCATGAAGGCTCAGAAACAGTTGTTGGTTATTCAATTCATCTGCTTTTAATTTATATATTCCTGGAGGTAAATAGATACATATGTGAGAAGTCATTCCTTGAATTGGATTATAAATATCCGATGGGACGAATTCAACAATTTTATTCCATGTGTCATCCTGATTCTTTTTCGCAATTATTCCTTCCATGTCATCTTCATCGATTCCCCCTCCCCATGGGAATGAGTAATCTGTCATCTGAAAGTGAATAAATACAAAGGCCCCCGGTAAGGGGATCGTAATTTCTTCCTCTGTATCACCACTATAACTGTCAACTGACACATTAAATAAAGTATCTTTTTTAATGCCCGTGAAATAATATTCGTTAGGCTCAAAATCAAATTGAGTAATGCCTTCTGTCGGATATTTAATACTCAATAAAGAACCTGTTTTTAAGAAAGAAGTGTCAACTTCCCTATCGGCTCCGTTAAAAAAAACATGCATGTCGTATCCTGAATAATAACCTAAATGGCCATATCTGGGAATAAGGGTCGAAACTGCATCAGTAATGTTTTCATTAACTTTCCAGTAGTCATCGAAGCCACCCTCATCCTCAATATGATCTAATGAAATGAACTCATAATTCTGAACTTCCATGGAATTTGCTCCATTGTAATATCCCCAATGATCCATGGAAAGCGTATCTTTAGGAGGTAATTCTTTGACTTCATTGTATTGAAATTCATATGGTGGTAAAGCAATATAATGAATGCCTCCAGCAGGATAGGTTTCATAAACTTTTGTGAGTTTAAGTCTTAAGTATCTGTCCTTATCAGTTGCTGTTAACTTATCTTCCCTGAAATAACTGTATTCAAAGAAGATCGTTTTCTGAAAACTTTCCGAAATATTGGAGATCTCTATATAATCCAATTTCTGTGCAGGAGATGCATCCTGGACTTTTTTCCTGTCCATACGGTCTGATGTCCCAAAATAGACTGAACCTCCGTTGAATGTAATAGATTTGGGATAGATCTCATTTATTTCCGTAGTACTAGCATAATATCGGGTTCCATGTATATCGGAAACCGCAATACCTGGATCGTTATTAACTAAGAAATCCTCATTAAAAGGCCCATTTTGACTCATCTCATTGTATGATGCCTGGCTATTTATCCACTGACCTGTCTGTGAGTAGGTAAATGTAACCTCATCACCATCCAGGGTAATAATCCTGTCCAGGTACCATGCCGTAATCATTTCTTCAGAAAATGTTCCACTAGGCGTTTTAATAAAAGTGCTAGATCCCTGTGTGAGGCTTCGGGAAATTTCTTGAGTGCCAAAAAAATACTTCCAGCCCTTCTCATCAGTTACCTCCCACTGTTTAAAGTATCTATTGTATAAAAAATTAAGATTCGTTTGATCTGCCGTAAGTGCCGTTACTATCTGGTCATTCTGTTTTTGGAAAAACAATGTACCAGAGTAACCACAAAAACTGTAATTGAAATCATCGGGTTGTGCATCTTCCAGTCCATAAAAACAATTCTCCAGTTGTTCATAATCATCAAGAAATGTCTCCTGGTCGTAATACCTATAACCAGGATAGTCTGAGGGTGGCAGGTTCCAACCCTGATTTTCGGGCAACGGTTCCGCATCAAGGTATCCATCCGTACTTTTAAAATCATCCAGGCTGTTGATCTTACGGGAAATGCATCCACCCGAGCTTAATGACCATCCAAGACCTACCCAGGTAGCTTCCTGGGCAACTTTAATTCCTTTTGCATGGTAAGACAAGGTAATGGGAACCTCAATCGCACCAGAATGAACGGTATATAACGGAATTGTTATGCTAGGCAGTCCCGTGTAATTACTCACAGGGATATTTCCGTAAATACCCAAAGCCATAGCATTCGGCGAAGGAGTAACAATATTGGAAAAAATATTCAGATCATCATTGTTTTGACTGATCGACACTACTGAAGAGACCAATAAAGGGACAAGGACGTAAATGCGTTTCATTTGTAATGGTTATTTATATAAATAGAAGGAATCATCTGTTCAAATCAAAAATTCATTCTTTCATACCAGAAGTTCCACCAGGATGAATTTCAAAAGCATAAAAATTCATTTTCTCAATGCCATCCCACATTTTATTGATAAAATTATAATCTTATTCAGAATAAAGCTATTTTTTAAACCTATAAAAAATATCTACAAAAATAGTTATCTCATTGGATTATAAATCATTGAATTACGAATTTAATTGAACAAAACTGATGAAATTACAAGTCACCGCCGGAATATATTGACCACGCCCTGCCGGTCGAAATTGACCACCCTTCTGGCATCAAAATTCATCTTTGCAATGACCAGACCATAGATATTTCGTATTGATGCTGTTAATTAATACATCTATCGCAAATAAGCTGATTAAAATGAGCAGAGTTTAAAGCATACTGAGACTCTACGCAGAAGGTGTAAGTAAAGTAGCAATCGGAAAGCGGATGAGTCTACAGCGTAACATAGTAAAGAAGTACATTCGCCTTTTTCTGGCCTGTAATCCGTTTGTGTATGAGTAGAACCTACTGATCGAAGAAGCATTGGAATAGATTTACAGAGACATAGTTCAGTATAACCCTTAAGACGGTGATCCGGAGAATAAAACTTTAATATCCTTTTTTCCGGGGATGGATAAATCTATCAAGCGAAAGGGAATAACCAAAGTTTGCTCTGGAAAAGCTACAAGGAAATACATCCAAATGGAACAGCCTATCGTAGTTCAAACACAACTACCTGCTCTGGTACAGGTTGAATGATCCGGTGCTGCACATCGAACATTAAGCAGGTGAAGAGATATACGGGGATTTTACCAGGTAGAAGCTTCGGATAATGGATCCTTTAACGGGTGAGATCGAGGATCTGGAAGTTTATATCGTTTTGATAGGGGCGGGCAGCTTATCTATATGGAAGCAAGAAGAAATCAAATGAGGGAGGATATTAACTTTTCCTATGAGAATGCCCTGCATCATTATAAAAAACTCCTGGGGTCATTGTAATGGATAACCTGCAAGCGGCCATGATTAAAAGCAATCGGTATGAATCCCTGATCATTGAAGCAAATGGTGGTTTAGCCTTTTATTACACAATGGCCGTTCGTCCTGCCGGGCACAATAGCCTACCGGCAAAACTTTGGTGCAGGGAGCGGTAAAGATCATTTATCAGACTATATATCAGGTTGTCCGCTCCAACATGTTCACCAGCCTGAGATAGAACAGCAGGACTATATTGGAAGTACTAACGATCTTCTATAACCGGTCATCCTATGAGCGTCTTAACAGACACAGGCAGCTCTCTGAGGAAATAGAATCGGAGGTTTTTACTCCTTTACCGCAGCACCATTACAAGATCAAACGGCACAAGGTGAAGATGGTAATAAAGAACAAATATGTTTATCTGGGTCAGGAAAGACATTACTACTCGGCTTCTTATCGGTTCATTGTTCCATAATAGGTTAAAGAAAATATTTTCTGGATACTCAAAAGGATACTCACAAAAAATAAACCACTGTATAACAGTGGCTTATTAGCGTTTTCCGTACCCGGAGCCGGAATCGAACCGGCACGGGCTTGCGCCCATTGGTTTTTGAGACCAACGCGTCTACCTGTTCCGCCATCCGGGCAAGGCTACAAAAGTAGTAAATCCCAAGTTCCAAGATCCAGGATCCAAATAAATTCCAGGGATCAAATTCCAGTCGGTTTAACAAAATATCAAAAATCCATGAAAAAGTGATAAAAACAGGGTAACATTTCCAGAAAAATGGGATTAACAGATAAAACCCCTTTTATGAACGAACTGGAACAAAGAGCACAGGATTATGCAGTCAGGATCAGATGGTTTGTCAAGTCTTTGCCATCAACCCTGTCAAATTATGAAGATGTGCGGCAGCTCATCAAATCCTCAGGATCCATCTGTGCCAATTACATTGAATCCAACGAGGCACTGAGCAAAAGAGACCGCGTGATGCGATTGAAGATCAGCCGGAAAGAAGCAAAGGAAACGGCATTATGGATCAGTACCATTCTGAAATCAAACGATCTATCCCCGGCTGTCGCTCAGTCCGGCGAATCACTATTCCAGGAAGCCAATGAACTGCGAAATATTCTTTCTGCCATCATCATAAAGACAGAAACCAAAGAAAAAGCCAATTAATAAGAACAAGATTCATCTTCCCGCTAAAACGCCATATCAGTGAACAACATTAAGTTCATACACCGTTAAAATATATGGAATTTTGATTTTGGAATTTGTTTGGATTTTGGACCTTGGATTTTGGAATTTTCCGTACCTTTGCGCCCCACATTTGCCTCACTACCAAAAACATCATCACCATGACACCCAAAGTGAACATCTTCTCCGGCCGCGCCAGCCTCGGCCTTACAGAACAGATCTGCGAGGTTTACGGTAAAAGCATGGGCAATGTGGAAATGCTCCGGTTTCCGGATGGTGAATTCCAGCCCTCCTTTGAAGACAATATCCGCGGCAATGATGTATTCATCGTCCAGTCCACCACCCCGCCCGCCGAGAACATCCTGGAACTGCTGATGCTCATCGACGCCGCGAAACGCGCCTCCGCCGAGCAGATCATCGCCGTGATCCCCTATTATGGCTATGCGCGGCAAGACCGCAAGGACAAACCACGCGTGTCCATCGCCTCCAAACTCGTGGCCAACCTTCTTTCGGCTTCCGGTGTCACCCGCATCATCACCATCGACCTGCACGCCGACCAGATCCAGGGCTTCTTCGATGTGCCCGTCGACCACCTCTTCGCTTCCTCTATCTTCATCCCTCACCTGGTGGAGAACAACCTGACAAATGCACTCATGGCCTCACCCGATTCCGGCGGTACACGACGCGCTGCAGCGTATGCTAAAATACTGGGCACCGAAATGGTGATCTGCTATAAACAGCGATCAAAACCCGGTGTGGTGGCTGATATGGCCCTGCTGGGAGATGTCAGGGGAAGGGATGTCATCCTCCTGGATGATATCATCGACAGCGGAGGAACCATCAAACGGGCTTCCAACCTGATCATGGAAAATGGCGCCACCAGCGTCCGCGCCATGATCACCCACCCGGTGCTGTCAGGCAAAGCCTATCAGAACATCGAAGAGTCATCGCTGACTGAGATCATCGTCACCGATACGATCCCCTTGAAAAAGGAACACCCGAAGATCAAGGTGCTGACCACCGCCAGCCTGCTGGCAGAAGTGATCCGCCGGGTCCACAAACATAAGTCGATCAGTTCATTGTATAAGTTCGACAACCTGATTACCCATCATTAATTAATCTTTACAAATCATGAAAACAGTATCTATGAGCGGCTCTCTCAGAGAGAGCGTAGGGAAAAAAGATGCTAAATCGCACAGGAGAAGTGGTAAAATACCCTGCGTATTGTACGGCGGGGCAGAACAGATCCACTTCACCGTCGACGAAACCAGCTTCAACGAGATTATCTTTACTCCCCATGTGTACATCACACAACTGGAAATCGAAGGCAAAAAATACGAAGCCATCCTCCAGGATGTGCAGTATCATCCCGTCAGCGATCAGGTCCTCCATGCAGATTTCATGGAACTAAAGCCAGGCAGGATGATCACCGTGGCATTGCCCCTCCAGGTGAAGGGTGTTTCCAAAGGTGTACTGGCCGGCGGCAAGCTTCTGAAAAAGAAAAGAAAGATCCGTGTGCACGGACTGCCTGAATTCATCCCCGAATATATAGAGGTGGATGTCACCGAATTGGTGGTCGGCCAGTCGATCCGCGTATCCGACATTTCCATCGACAACCTGCAACTGATGGATTCTCCCCGCGATGTGCTTGTCACCGTGGCCATCACCAGGGCTGTACCGGCTGGCGAAACCGGCGCAGCAGGCGGAGAAAAGGAAGCGAAAACCGAGTAATTCAATATCAATTGTCAATTGTCAGTTGTCAATTGTCAATTTAACATTGAACATTGACAATTGACAATTATAATCGATCCATGAAGTACCTCATAGCGGGCCTCGGGAACATTGGCGAAGACTATGCCGGCACTCGGCACAACATCGGCTTTGTCGTGCTGGATGCACTGGCGTTGTCGTTTGGAGTGACCTTCGCCCCGGACCGCTATGCCTCGGTCGCCACCGCGAAGTACAAGGGCAGGACGCTGGTGATGATCAAACCTTCCACGTATATGAATCTCAGTGGCAAAGCCATCAGGTACTGGCTGAACAAGGAAAAATTGTCTCCGGAGAACATGCTGGTGATCGTCGATGACCTGGCGCTCCCCCTGGGGCAGCTGCGGCTGCGCGCCAGAGGGAGTGACGGAGGCCACAATGGCCTCGCGGATATCATCTATCATCTGGAAACCAATGAATTTCCAAGATTACGCATCGGGATCGGAGATGATTTCGCACGCGGGACTCAGGTTGATTATGTGCTCAGCCGATGGACAAAACAGGAGGAGGAGATCCTGATACCACGCGTTGAAAAATCAGTGAAGGCGATAAAAAGTTTCGTCACGATCGGCGTTGATAACACTATGGGTCTTATAAATTCCAAATTCCAGGACCCAAATTCCAACTAAATCACAAGATCCAAATTACAAGTGTGGGTTGTTTGGAATTTGTATCCTGGAATTTAATTGGACCTTGGATCATGGAATTTGGAATTTACGAAGTCACTCCTGGTAGTACACCCTCTTTACCCTCCTCGATATGCCCGTCAGCACCTCATACGGTATGGTCTCCATATCACGGGCAAGTTCTGTGATGGGGTTATCCTTCCCGAAGATGATCACCTCATCGCCTTCTGTTACCTGCATCCCAGTGACATCGATCATGCACATGTCCATGCAGACGTTTCCCACGATACGGGCAAATGTGCCGTTGACCAGGAGCCTGCCCTTACCGTTGCTTAACCGCCTGCTCAGGCCGTCGGCATACCCGATCGGCACGACGGCAATGGTCATGTCGCTTTCGGCAGTCCACCCCCGGTTATAACCGATCGTATCATGTGCGGGCACTTTTTTGATCTGTGATACGGCCGAACGCAGTGTGCTCACATGCTGCAGGCGGCCGGTCTGTTCATCGCATGCAGGCACACCGTACAGACTGATGCCCAGCCGCACCATGCCGAACTGGGCATCCGGAAAACGGCAGATGCCTGCAGAATTCAGGATATGCATCAGGAAATGCTCTCCCAGCAGAGACCTCAGACGGGAACACATGTGCTCAAACACATGGATCTGTTCCCTGGTAAACGCATCATGGACAGGGTCTTCCGCGGCAGCCAGGTGAGAGAACACAGAACCGACCTTCAGCATAGGATTGCTCCTGATGCGGTAAGCAAGGGCTTCCAGGTCAGTGGCATCAAATCCCAGGCGATGCATGCCGGTATCGAGCTTGATATGGATGGTGACCTGTTCCTTCAGGTTTCCGTTATCCTTCCGGATGCAGCGGTCCAGCATTTCCAGCACCCTGAAGTTATAGATTTCAGGTTCAAGCCTGTTACGGATCATCCCCACCATGCTTTCTTCTTCCGGATTCATGACGATGATTGGCATAGTGATCCCTGCTTTGCGGAGTTCATAACCTTCATCCGCGTAGGCAACCGCCAGGTAATCGGTCTGGTGATACTGCAGAAGGCTGGCGATCTCGTAGCTCCCGCTGCCATAGGAGAATGCTTTCACCATCACCATGATACGCGTGGAGGGGTGAAGCTGTGACCGGAAGTAGTTCAGGTTGTGGATCAGGGCATCCAGGTTGATCTCCAGCACAGTCTCGTGGGCTTTTTGCTGCAGGAGTGTGCTGATCTTTTCAAATCCGAAGATGCGGGCGCCTTTCAGTAAAATGGCTTCGCTCTGGAACCTACCTGGATTGAAATCCCTGATAAATGCGTCGGTGTCGGGAAAGAACTCCTTTTCCATGGGAAAACAGGCAGACTGTTCCCTGATGCGGGATCCGATCCCGATAAGCCGCTGGATCTTCTTGCCGGCGAGAAGGGTGGCGATTTCGGAGTACAGAGCTGCATCAGGCTTCCCGGTTTGCAGGAAATCCGACAGGATCACTGTTTTGCGCTCATGCTGCTTCTGCTGATCAAGGAAGTCAAGGGCAATGTTCAGCGACTTGACATCGGCGCTGTAACTGTCGTTGAGGATGGAGCAGTGGTTGATCCCCTCCTTCATCTCCATGCGCATGGCGATGGAGGTGAGCCATCTCATCCTTTCCTGGATGGTACGCATGTCGTATCCGAACAGAAGCATGACCGCCCAGCAGCAGCATGCATTCTCGATGGAGGCAGTGTCGGTGAAAGGAATGGTGATGGAGCCTTCTTTTCCGGAAAAGATGCCGGTTATTCTGGTCATGCCGGATGATGTGGCGGTGGATGCGATACGAAGCAGGGAGGAAGGATGCCTTCCCCAGGTAAAGTTTTTCTTTTCCGATAGCTTGACGCTGGAACGGACAGCCCTCACAATAGGTTCATGATCAGCGCAATAGATGATCGTTTCTGCATGATGGAACAGGTTGAGCTTTTCGTTGATCTTTTGTACCGTGTTACGGAAGTTTTCATCGTGTGCCTGGCCGATGTTGGTAAATATGCCGATGGTGGGCCGGATGATGGGTTCGATCATTTCCATTTCTCCGGGTTTCGAGATCCCGGCCTCTATGATGCCCAGTTGATCGTCGTGATCCATCTGCCATACTGATAGCGGAACACCTATCTGCGAGTTGTAGCTTTTGGGACTTCGGACAATGCGTTTGTCCTTGCCCATCAGCTGGAACAACCATTCCTTTACGATGGTCTTTCCGTTGCTACCGGTGATTCCAATCACCGGACAGGTGAACTGCCCCCTGTGAAATGCGGTAAGAGCCTGCAGGGCGTGTAACGTATCGTTCACCCGGATCACGTTTGGGGGATCTTCCGCTGGCAGTTCATCCGGAGCCCGCGAAACGATGAAATTGCGCACTCCTTTTTCGTACAGGTCACGGATATATCGGTGGCCATCGTTGCGGGAGGTGATGAAGGCGAAGAAAAGGGTCTGAGGGGGCGACAGCAGACGGCGGCTGTCGATCAGCAACTCCCTGACAGGGATACCGTCACTGCCCCGGAGGATCCATTCACCGCCTACGATGCGGTGTATATCTTGCATCGTATATGCCATCAATGGAACTCTTCCTGGTCCGTTTCAGAGGATTCTTCGGCCTGAGTGGTCTTTTGCAGCGGATTGGCCGTGATCTCATTGTATTCCTTCCGTTTGTTGAAAATATCCACTGCCAGGTACAGCGCCTGCCGGAACGAATCGGGTGAAGCCTCGTTCTTTCCTGCAATATCATAAGCGGTGCCGTGGGCAGGAGAGGTTCTCACAAACGGAAGTCCGGCGGTATAGTTCACGCCGGTTTCCATCGAAATGGTCTTGAAAGGGATCATGCCCTGGTCATGGAAGGCAGCCAGAATGCCATCAAAGCGCGTGTGGCTGTAGGTACCGAAGAAACCGTCGGCAGAAAAGGGTCCGAAGACAAGGATCTGCTGATCCTGCATTTCGCGGATGGCCGGCATGATGATCTGTTCTTCCTCGGTGCCCAGCAATCCCTGGTCGCCTGCATGTGGATTGAGGCCAAGTACGGCGATCCTGGGACTACGGATACCGAAATCCTTCATCAGCGAATCGTGCATGATCCTGATCTTCTGGATGACCCGTTCCTTTGAGAGGGCAGAAGCGACGTCCTTCAGGGGTAAATGCCCTGTCATGATCCCCACGCGGAGCTGCTGGTCGACCATCATCATCAGGTAGGAAGCCGTATTGAAACGGCTGGCGAGGTATTCGGTGTGACCCGGGAAGTGAAAGTCCTTTGATTGTATGTTATGTTTGTTGATCGGCGTGGTGACCAGTACGTCGATTTGATTCTTCAGGAGATCATCGGTAGCCATTTTCAGGGAAAGATACGCCAGCTCGCCCCCGATTTCGGTTGGATTTCCCAGCTCGATCTTGACCTCCTGTTCGTAACAGTTGATGATATTGATCCTGCGGGAAAGGGCTGCATCGGCTTTTTTGATCAGATTGAATGTTAACTCATTGAAGTTAAACATTTTACGATAATACGAAGCTACTTTTGAATGTCCGTAAATGATGGGGGTGAAAGATTCGGCGATCCGCTGGTCGCCAAAGGTCTTTATGATGATCTCATAGCTGATCCCGTTGATGTCGCCATGGGTGATACCCACTTTAACTAGCTGTTCGGGGTGTAGTTTTTCAAGTTCCTGTTCCTGGGTTGGTTCCATACGACTTCTATTTGTGCAAAAGTAGTAAAATGTTATTTGCTCAGCACTTCGTGCTTCGCGTTATTCATGGTCATTATGCTTCGCTGTTATTTGCTCAGCACTTACTCCTCAAAAATTCAAACAGCAGCCGTACCCCGATCCCCGTTGCTCCCATTCCCCGGTAGCTGTCCTTTTTCTCGGACCAGACCGGGCCTGCGATATCGAGATGGATATACGGATAATCGGTAAAATGCTCCAGGAATTTTCCAGCGGTGATGGCACCCGCTTCCCTGCTGCCGGTGTTTTTTATCTCTGCAACGTCTGATTTGATCAGTTCGCCATATTCATCCCAGAATGGGAACTCGACGATCCGCTCGTACACTTTCTCCCCTGCGTCCATGAGCTTTTTGAATTCGTCATCGCTTCTGGCTTTCATGGCCACAATGCCGTATTTGCCGATGGCCATGGCAGCCGCTCCGGTCAGTGTGGCAATATCGATCACCAGTTCAGGATCATAGTTTCTGGCATAGCTCAGCGCATCGGCCAGGATCAGCCTGCCTTCCGCATCGGTATTGAGGATCTCCACGGTGGTGCCGTTGTGCATGGTGATCACATCACCCGGTGCACAGGCTCTTTCCCCGGGCCGGTTATCCGTTGCGGGCGCCAGGGCAATGACATGCACCGGCAGGCCGGCTTTTGCCACCGAATATACGACCGAGGCAACAGCAGCGGCTCCGGCCATATCATTCTTCATGTTATCCATATAGGTGCCGGTCTTCAGATTGAGGCCACCGGTGTCGAACACCACACCTTTCCCCACCAGCACATAGGGTTTTGTATTGACGGGTTTCGGAGGCTTCCATTCAAAGATGGTAAAAGTGGGGGGATCCTGGCTTCCCCGGTTGACCGCCAGCAATCCTCCCATCTTGAGTGCCTCGATCTTTTTCTTGTTGAGCACCTCCACTTCGGCTCCCGTCTCATTCCCCATTTTTTCAATTTCGACCGCCAGGCGGGACGCATTCATATGAATGACCGGCTCATTGACCAGGTTTCGGCATCGCAACGTTGCATCGATCCTGATGTTCATCAGATCAACCTCTTTTGAGGTCACCTTCCGGGAGTGAATAAAAACCGTTTCCAGGGTATTCTTCTTTTTACCGGGATCTTTTTTATAGGTAAGGAACTGGTAACTGCCAAGCTCCATTCCTTCTGCCAGGGCCAGGATTTCGTCCCCGTTGCCTTCCGGATCGTCAAGGATCACCTCTTTCATCCTGTGATCGTTGAGCAGTGCTCCGATCTTGTCCCCTGCCAGCCTGCAGTTCTCCCATCGTTTGGTGATGGATGCTTCTTTTTTCATGAACTGGACCACGATCAGGCGGTCGTACCGGTTCAGTACCACCATATCCTTATCGGTTTTTTCCTTATGTCCGGTCACGTAGGCATATTCTTCGGCGGTCAGCCTTCCGGCAGGAAGTTTTTCCATATTTTCCAGCAGGAGAACGGTACTGGATGATCTACCTGTCAGGTTTTCAATTTTTTTGATCATTTTCAATGCATTTATTAGATTGTACAAATTCGATGATCCTGGCGGTGGCACCGGTATGAGTGTTCACGTAGGTTCCGCAGGCGTCTGATGCGAGCCGGTACGCTGCAGGATCCGTGATCAGCCTGCGGACCTCCCGGATCAGATCGCCGGAGGAAGTGATGCTCACCGCACCGCCGGAATGGATCAGGTCGCCGGCTTCCCGGAATCGCAGATGGTTGGGTCCGAAAAGAACCGGTTTACTGAAGGCTGCCGCCTCCAGTATGTTATGGATGCCTTTCCCGAATCCTCCGCCGATGTACACCAGGGTGGCATACTGGTACAGGTGTGAAAGCATCCCGATGGTATCGATGACCAGAATACCGGCGGAGATATCGCCGGTGCTGCTCAGGGAGGAATAGGTGACGGCTGCTGGCCCGAGTTTTTGCATGAGTGACTGGATCCGCTCCGGGTGCACCTCATGCGGGGCAATCACAAAGCGCACCCCGCCGGGTTTGGCATCCATCAGGCGGAACAGCAGCTCTTCATCCTCGGGCCAGGTGCTTCCTGCCATCAACAGAGGATGACCACCCGCGAACCTCCCGATGAGCGGGAAGGACTGCGGATGTTCCGCAACCGCTTTTACCCTGTCGAAACGCGTGTCGCCGCAGACCCGGGCATTTTTAATGCCGTAACGGTGCAGAAGTTCGAGGGAGGATTCGTTCTGCACGAACAGGCAGGTGATCCTGCCGAGCTGCTGCCGGAACCATGAACCGTACCATCTGAAGAAAATCTGCTGCCGCCTGAAGATGGCAGCGGTGATGTACACCGGGATGTGTTCACGGTGCAGGGCAGTAAGGAAATGGTACCAGTATTCGTATTTGATGAAAAAGACCATGTCAGGACGCACCATTCTAACGAACCTGGTCGCATTCCATGGTGTGTCAAGAGGGAGGTAGGTCACATGGCCGGCCAGGGGGTAATCTTTGCGGATCTCATACCCTGACGGGGAAAAAAAAGTGAGAAGGATGCGGTGTTCGGGATACACCGTCCTGATTCGTTCGATCAGGGTCCGTCCCTGTTCAAACTCACCCAGCGAAGCACAGTGGAACCAGATCAGGCGGGAAGGAGAGGAGTTCCTGAATGCCTGCAATTGCTTAAAGAGATGGTCGCGTCCGCGGATCCATTGAGCGGCTTTTCGGTTGAACAGCGATGCCACCCGGATGCCCAGGCCGTACAGAAGAATTGTCAGGGTGTATAAAAGGCGCATCAATAATAGTAATTGCCATCTGAAGACCGGGAAGAGAAGGAGATCATCCATCCTGCTTTCACTCCCCAGAAAAGGGCAAGGTTTCCTGAAGTATCTTTGCCCATCAGGTTGAAATCATACGGACGCATCGGGGAGGTCCATCCCTGCTGAAGATCGAGTCCGGCGAAAAAGTTGATGCGTTTGTTGTTGCTGTAATGGATATAACCCAGGAACTCGGTGATGGCAAAGCCACCCGAGAGCTTGTCCCAGCCCTTTTTATAGTCGCCTGTCACCTGTGGCACAGTACCTTCAATGTTTTCGATCCGGATCTTGTGTTGCAGGTAGCCTCCTCCCACGGTGAAATGAATCCCCGAATTGGGATTGGGTCCGATAACCGGGAACACTTTTCCCAGTCTCAGAAACACGGTAAAGCCTCTTTCGTATAGAAAAAGGTCAGCAGGAGTGCCGTATTTGTCAATCACCCATCCCTTGTCGGTCAGCAGCGGACCGAGCACCTGTTCTTCATTCTTAACGGTCCCGCCAAACAGGTAATTTCCTTCCAGTCCGACCAGGAAGTTTTTCCGGGTTTTTACGAAGAACTCGGCACCGGTAGTAAAATGGGGCCCGAACTGTTCCGCAAGATCCCCCGAAGGGATATCAAATCCTGCCGTGGCCCTGAGGGTGGGGATCACCAGGACCGAATCCCGGATACTCTGCTGTGCACAGAGGAGTGCAGGCAGTGCCAGGCAGAGGGACAGGATCAGGCAATAGCGGATGCAGGCCATTCTTCATAGATTAAGGTTGACAAAGATAGTAAAATGGTTCGAGCTTTCGTTCAGATGCCAAATTATCGTAAATTTGCGGCCGTTCAGAAAAGATATCACTCACTAACAGTTGATTTTATGATGAAGCCGATCAAGATGGTGGACCTGAAAGGGCAGTACGAAAGGATAAGGGACGAGATTGACAGTGTCATCCGGGAAGTTGTTGAATCAACGGCTTTTATCAACGGGCCGGCTGTAGGACGTTTCCAGAGGAACCTGGAGGCATACCTTGGAGTGAAGCATGTGATCCCCTGTGCCAACGGCACCGATGCGCTGCAGGTAGCCATGATGGCTGCCGGTCTGAAACCCGGCGATGAAGTGATCACCGTGTCGTTCACGTTCGTCTCGACGGTGGAGGTCATCGCGCTGCTGGGATTCAAACCAGTGCTTGTGGACGTGGAACCGGATACGTTCAATATGGATCCGGCGCGCGTGCGGAATGCCATCACTGCCCGCACCAAAGCCATCGTCCCGGTGCACCTGTTCGGACAGTGCATGGATATGGAGCCGCTGATGAAGATCGCACAGGAGCATCATTTGCTCATCATTGAAGATGCCTGCCAGGCGATAGGGGCCGAATACCGCTTCAGCGACGGGACCGTCAGGAAGGCAGGAACGATGGGAGACATGGGAGCCATGTCATTCTTCCCCTCCAAGAACCTTGGCGCCTTTGGCGACGCCGGCGCATTGTTCACCAATGATGACGAACTTGCACACCAGATCAGGGGAATCGTCAATCACGGCATGTTCACCCGCTATTACCATGATTACGTGGGCGTGAATTCCCGGCTCGACAGCATCCAGGCCGCTATCCTGGACGTCAAGCTCAGGTACCTGGATGAATATGCCCGACTGAGGCAGGAAGCGGCGGATCGTTATGACCGGGGACTCAGCGGCCATCCGCATATCAGGATACCTTACAGGGCCTCCTATACGAGTCATGTGTTCCATCAGTACACCCTGCAGATCGAAGACGCTGACCGGAATGCACTGCAGCAGTTCCTTCAGCAGAAAGACATACCTGCCATGATCTATTATCCGGTACCCCTGCATCTTCAGAAAGCTTACAGGGAGTCGGGCTTCAGGGAAGGCGACCTGCCTGTCACGGAAGCCCTTTGCCACAAAGTGCTCTCACTGCCAATGCATACCGAACTCGATCAGCAGCAGCAGGAACACATCATTGCTTCGATCCTGGAATACTTTGATAAGACCTGAAACATGAAGAACCACCCGCCGGATTATTTTGTTCATGAAACAGCCATTGTAGACGATCGCTGCCTGATCGGGAAGGGGACCATGGTGTGGCATTTCTCCCACCTGATGACCGATTGTGTGATCGGGGAGAACTGCATTATCGGGCAGAATGTCTTCATCGGCTCCGGGGTTTGGATGGGTAACAATGTGAAAGTGCAGAACAATGTATCGGTATATTCGGGGGTCGTATGCGAGGATGATGTATTTCTGGGGCCCTCGATGGTCTTTACCAACGTCATCAATCCCCGGAGTGCCGTCGTCCGCAGGGGAAACTATGCGCTTACGCGGGTCAGGAGAGGGGCCACCGTGGGTGCGAATGCCACGATCGTATGCGGCGTGGAGATCGGTGAATATGCCTTTGTGGGAGCAGGAGCGGTGGTGACACGGTCTGTCGCTCCCTATGCACTCGTTGTTGGAAATCCGGCGCGGCAGACGGGCTGGATGAGTGAATACGGTCACCGGCTGCATTTTGATAAGGATGGCCGTGCCCAGTGCCCCGAAAGCCTGCAGTGGTATACACTGAAAGAAGGACGGGTGACCAGGGACGGTTAATCGGGAAGGATCACTATCATATTGAAACCTATGAACTTTGCACTGATCGGAGCTGCCGGATACATCGCTCCCCGCCACATGAAAGCCATCCGGGACACGGGCCATGAGCTGATGGCGTTTCTCGATCCCAGCGACAGCGTCGGGATCATGGATTCCTATTTTCCCGATGCAGATTATTTCAGGGAACCCGAGCGTTTCGACAGGCACATCGACAAGCTGCGCCGGCAGGGAGAAAACAGGATCGATTATGTCAGCATCTGCTCACCCAATTATCTGCACGACGCCCACATCCGTTTGTCGCTGCGAAACCAGGCGGATGTGATCTGCGAAAAACCGCTGGTGCTGAATCCATGGAACGTGGACGCCCTGAAAGAGCTCGAACAGGAAACCGGCAGGAAGATCAATGTGATCTTACAGGTCAGGCTTCATCCTTCTATTATCCAGCTGAAGAAGGATATCTGGGCAGGATCCGACGACAGGATCCATGATGTGGATCTGGTGTACATCACTGCTAGGGGTAAATGGTATTTCAGGTCATGGAAGGGAGACATCGCCAGGTCGGGAGGAGTGGCCACCAATATCGGGATACATTTTTTCGATATGCTCATCGATATCTTTGGATCCGCGAAAGAGAACCATGTACATTATTCCAATGATAAGACTGCATCCGGGATGCTGATCCTGGAAAGGGCCCGTATCCGGTGGTTTCTCAGCCTGGACTCCCGTATGCTTCCCGAAGAGGCTGTATCCAGGGGCATGCGAACGTACCGCAGCATTTCCGTTGACGGTGAGGTCATCGAATTCAGCGAAGGTTTCACAGACCTGCACACGGAAAGCTACCGCCATATCCTGAGAGGGGAGGGTTTTGGCTGCAATGATGCATTACCCAGTATACAAACGGTATATGAGATACGGAATGCAAATCCGGAACCGCTGAGGGGAGACTACCACCCCCTGATGAACAAGGTCGTCGGGTGATCCGTTAGGGACTGGCTGTACTTACTGGCTGATTTCTCCGCTCATCACCTTCATATCCTTTTTCACCTGCAGGATAAGGGATTGCAGCACTTTTCCGGGGCCCAGTTCAATAAAGGTGTCGGCTCCGTCGGCGATCATGTTCCTGATGGTCTGGGTCCAGCGTACCGGCGAGGTGAGCTGTTTGATCAGGTTGGATTTGATCACATCGGGAAGTGTGACCGACTGGGCGTTGACGTTCTGATAAATGGGGCAGATCGGTGTTTTGATTTCGGTGGCATGGATGGCTTCCGCCAGTTCCAGCCGTGCAGGCTCCATCAGGGGGGAATGAAAGGCTCCTCCGACCTTCAGCATCAATGCACGCTTGGCTCCTGCTTCCTTTAGTCTCTCGCAGGCAAGCTCCACGCCGCTCACCGTCCCCGAGATCACGATCTGTCCGGGACTGTTGTAATTGGCAGGGACCACGGTGTCTTTGATCCCTTTCAGGATTTTTTCCACTGTTTCATCTTCCAGTCCGAGAATGGCTGCCATGGCCGATGGCTGTGCATCGCACGCTTTCTGCATCGCCTCGGCACGGCGGGCTACCAGCCGTAAGCCATCTTCAAAGCTCAATGCCTTGCAGGTGACCAGTGCAGAAAACTCGCCCAGCGAATGCCCCGCCACAAAGTCAGGCCTGAATGCATCACCCATCACCCGCGACAGGATCACTGAGTGAAGGAAGATGGCAGGCTGGGTGACCCTTGTCTGCCTAAGGTCATCCTCAGATCCCTTGAACATCACATCTGTGATCCGGAAACCGAGAATATCATTGGCTCTTTCAAATAGCTTGCGGGCATGTTCATAGGTATCATAAAGATGGTTGCCCATGCCTGGATATTGAGAACCCTGTCCGGGGAATACATAAGCTTTCATATCATTATTTTTTTTCGAAATCTGCAAAAATAAAAAACTTTCACAACTTGGTTTGATGTTTTGAACATACTAAATCAAGTAACTGATTTACACTTAATTATGTTATTATCTCCGCATCCTTTCAATGAAGACGGGAGCCGATCAGGTGGATAAACTCCTCACGGGTAGCCACGTTCAGAAACTCTCCGGTGAAGTCTGATGTGGTGGTCACGGAATTTTGTTTCTGGATCCCCCGCATCGACATGCACATGTGAATGGCTTCAATGACCACCGCCACGCCCAGTGGCTGAAGCGTATGATGGATGCATTCCTTGATCTGCCTGGTAAGGCGTTCCTGAACCTGCAGCCTGCGGGCATAGGCATCCACCACACGGGGGATTTTGCTCAATCCTACAATATGGCCATTGGGGATGTAAGCAATGTGTGCCTTCCCGAAAAAGGGGATCATATGATGTTCGCACATCGAATAGATCTCAATATCCTTCACGATGACCATCTCCTTGTAATCTTCCTCGAACATGGCCGAACGGAGGATTTGCTCCGGATCGAGGTCATAGCCGTGCGTGAGGAACAGCATGGCCTTGGCCACCCGTTCCGGGGTTTTGAGCAATCCGTCGCGCTCCGGATTCTCTCCCACCAGTTTCAGAATATCCAGGTAATTGCCACTCAGTTTACGGATCGTATCCTCATTGTAAACATCCAGCTTTTCATAGCCGTCCATCATATTCTCGCTGATCATCTCCCTGTCAATTGTGCTTTTCATAGGTTATTGCTGTAATGAATAAGTGATTCTTTCTTAAAACATCAGTCACCAAAATACTCCACGTAATTATTTTCCGTTTCGATCACCCTGACGCAGTGCAATTCGGCTCCCAGTCCGCGAACAGGATCATCCAGCTGTTCCCAGATGGCCTTTGCAAGGTTTTCAGTCGAAACCAGCCTGTCTTTCATAAAATCAACTTCCAGGTTCAGGTTCCTGTGATCCACTTTTTCGATGATGAGCCTGTTGATGATTTCGCTCAGCTGGCTCAGGTTGACCAGGAATCCAGTCTGAGGATTGACCTCGCCCTTTACGGTCACGTACAGGGTATAATTATGTCCATGCCAGAGGGGATTGGAACATTTCCCGAAAACCTCCCTGTTCTTCTCATCCGTCCATTCAGGCCTGAAGAGCCGGTGAGCAGCGTTAAAGCGTTCCCTTCTCGTGATAAAGATCATCTTCGGTATTCCGTTGGGTTGGTTTATGTTTATTTGAAAAACGGGTAATGGAATAAATCTCATATGCGGAATAAAGGATGTACAATGCCAGATACGGGATGGCAAACCGCAACACATCGCTTTTATTCAGGAAAAGATAGGCTACCAGCACGATGACATAGAGCAGGAGTTTCAGGAATGATACGAGCATAAAACGGGTGACGAACGAACCGGCACTTTTTTCCGAAGCCTTGAGCAGCAGGTAATGAACGGTGAGTGTGACCGTATAAAAAAGAACAAACTGATAGGGTATGGACACGGAAGCATACCCTGAAGGAAGCAATAAAAAAATGACGAAGGTGATCACTGCCAGGATCGCCGTATAAACGGATAAGCCTGCCATGAACCGGACAAAGGATGCCCGCCTGTCATTTTGTTTTGATGAAATCCTTAACCGCATAATAAATGGCCAGTGCCACCGATCCGATGGACAGTATCACGGTGAATACCGGGAACTCTATCCTGACCAGTTTGTCTAATTTGATACCTCCGTAGACACCAACAAGAATGATGACCAGCATCTGGGAAGAGATGCTGGAATACTTTATGAAATTGTCAAAGGACTTTTTCCTTGACAGGTGGTCTTTCATTTTCCAGGATCAGTTTTTCCCTTCTGAAGGAAGGTTCTTCCATAGAGCAGGTTCCTGAGAAATTCGCTCCTGATTCGATGGCCAGTTTACCAGTCCGGATGTCGCCGTGAATCTTTGCCGTGGCCTTCAGTGTCAATAATTCCGTGACCGTAAGGTTAGCCTTGACTTCGCCAGAGATATCTGCGTTCTGGCAGATTACTTCCCCCTCGATTTTCCCGGTGGTACCCACGATGATCTTCCCCTTGGAGTTGATGGAGCCTATCATGGTGCCGTCAATGCGGAAATCCCCGCTGGAAGTGATGTCACCCTTGAGGACCGTACCGGCGCCCAGTAAGTTGATCGACGGTGTATCGGGTAGATTATTCTTCACCATAGTATATCATTAAATTAAAAAATAGTGTTTGGTTTCGATTTTACGCAAAGTTAATTTAAATAGTTGCACAATTTCTACGCATTCTACTAATTTATAAAGTTTTCTGCCCGGGATACCTATTTTTCCGCCAGGTAATTCTTTGTAAAAAACCGCAGGTAATCTTTTGAATCTTTATTTTCATAGAAGATCCTGTAATTGTCGGAAGAAATGACAAACTGGCTGAATGCATCGGCAGGCATGCCGGCAAATACATATTCACTGGAACTGATCCCCGTATAATAGGTAAGGGCCTTTTCCTTGTTCCTGAAGTTGCTCACGGTGATCATCTGGCGCTTGCTGTCGAGCAGTACGCTGCTGATGGTAAGGTTATCGAGCCGGTGATATTTCATGTTGTGGTCGGATATCCTGACCTTGGTGGCGTTCACGTTGATACGGCCTGCGTCGACGATTAGGATATAGAAATGGTTGGCATCCGGATCATATTTATACGGTGCGATCACTATCTGGTCAATCCGGGTGCTGTCGGTAAGAAGGCTATCCCCCTGGGCAAGGATGCCCCCGCCGGCGGTCAGGTGATTCAGGACATTCTGGGCAAGGGGTGTCACTTCACTGGAAGGATATTTTTCGATGAACCTGGTCAAAAGAATCCCCAGGGAGTCGCGGTTCAGTGAGTGGCCCATGGCCATCAGCCTAAGGTATTCGAATTTAGGGATGAGGACTTTATCCTCCGGATAATTGGCGATGGCTTCTTCCGAATAGATCCTGACCATCATGTACTGTTCGTTCACGAAGGCCTGGTAAGTCTCCTCATAGAGCACCGCTGCCTTGTTGCGCAGGGCCTGCAGCACAAGGTTGTAGTTGGGATCCATGATGATCTTGGCATAATCGCTATCAGGGTAATTATTCACGATCAGGTCCCGGTAGAAGGATGCGTGTTCTTCATCCTGCAGATCGGTATAGATGGAGTACATGTTATAATAGGCCTCCAGTGCCCGTTTATCATCCGGAAAGCGTTCGATCAGGCTGTTATAGGTTTTTATGGCTTCCGGAAAGTCAGCCAGGCCGTCATCATAAATGATCGCGGATTTATAGAGTGCGTTGGCAACCATTTCGTTGGATTTGGCCATCAGCTCGGGAGTCAGGGGCAGGTTTTGCAGGTAGGTTTCCGGTTTGGAAAGATCGGTGGACACCGAGGTGGTGTCGGTCTTGGTGGAATCGCTTGCTGCAAGTTCGTCCTCCTGGCCAAAGGAGGAGCTCATCTGTTTGTTCTTCAGCCTCCACAGATCCTCCAGCTTGCGGTTGCCCCATTTTTTAAGGAATTCATTGTATCCAAAGCTCAATGTGGAGGGATTGTAGAAGTACCATTTACCCCCAGCCAGCCGGTCGACGTTCTGCTGTGTCTGGTAATTGGAGGTGGCCATCATCCGCTGGCGTTCCATTTCCGCTTCCTGCTCCTTGCGGAGACGTTCCTTTTCCTGGTAGTCGGCAATCAATTTGCTGATCACGTCATTTCTTGCAGCCTCCGGCATTCGGGCGATCGTCTGCAGACTGTCCTGAACGTGGATCGTGGTGAGATGGGTCACCAGTTCGGTCAGCAGCCTGGCCCGCGAAACGATGGGCTCATAATTGGGGTAATCAGAGGGCAGGAACATCACCGCTGTATCGTAATACAACTGGGCATTGGGATAATCCGGATAGGAATAGAACAGGTCGGCAAGGCGCAGGGAGGAAACAGACTTCTGGTACAGGTTGGATGTGCTTTTGCTTACCGAAAGTTGAAGATATTTGATGCCCAGGCTGTCGTCCTTGTCCCTCAATGCTATTTCTGCCAGCGCATAATAGATCTGATCCAGAAAATCCTCATTTTTAATATCTTTGATCATCTTGAGCAGCTCTTTGATGATCATTTTCTTGTCACCCGTAGTTGCCGAATAGGACTGTGCCAGGTTGATACGGGCGTTGAAAGCCATTTCATAGGGAGCACCGTGCCGGATCACGCCGGTGTAATATTCGGTGGAAGCCTCGAAATCCTTTTCAGCCTGGTAGATCTGCCCCAGAATGTACAATAAACGGCACTGGATGAGCTTTTCGTTGTTAATTTCGAGTCCGCGTTCCAGATAGGGTACCGCCTGTTTGTACAATCCCTGTTTGATAAAGAAATCGGCATATACCAGCGGCAATCGCTTCATCTTCTGAAGAGGAAGGACCTCCTTGTCAATCTCACTCTGGACCAGGTCGAGCAGCGACTGGGCCTTGTTCCATTCCTGCTGCTGGATATAGGTACTGGAAAGCCAGATCATTGCATCGTATTTGATCGGATCGCGCTCATAGTTCTTAATAATGTAGTCAAAGGTCCTGCGGGCCATCAGGTATTCCTGCTTGTAGAAATAAGCCATGCCGATCATCAGGTAACTGTCGTCGATCCATTGGACGTATTCCCTGTTATTGAAGAACATGGAGTGTTTCTGGATGACCTTGGAGCCTTTCTCAATGGCACGGTCCATCTGCGGATTGATGGCAACTGCCTGTTCCCTGGTACCGTAGTTGAAGACCGGAAGGATGAAGGTATAATTATCCTTTACATTTTTGTGAAGTTCAGTCTCTCCCTCCCTGATGCTTTGCCTTCCGTTCCAGTAAGCGTTGTAATGGGCTGTAACATTATGGTACAGCCTCCTTGTCATCGTGTTCTTTTTGGTGTTGCAGGATATCAGGGATAGTACCAAAAGGGTAAACAGAGTGATCTTCCCTGGATTGAACATCAGGGAAGGACGTATCATCTGGCGTTGCTTCATCAGGCCGAGAGAACCTATTAATTTAATGTATCCTGCCGTTGGCTAATTCCTTACAAACTGAAAATCTGCAAAATTATTTTATTTTTTCGAATTATAGACTGAGAGGCAGTAAAAGATACGGGTATTGCTTGGGGCCGACCGAGCCATTGGCCGGTATTATTTTCACTGTCGGAGATAGATACTATTGCACTATCTTTGCCGCGAAATACCGGATCCATGGCTGAGAAGAGATCCCTGAGAAGAAAGTGGATACAAAAGCTTCGTAATAAATACCTTCTGGTCATCCGTAACGAGGATACGTACGAGGTCAAATTATCATTCCGCCTCTCGCGCCTGAATGTCTTCATTGCGCTGGGTCTTACAACGATCATCCTGGTGGTCCTCACCATTTTCCTGATCGCCTTCACGCCCCTTCGCGAATATATTCCAGGTTACATGGATGTGGACCTTCCCCGTCAGATGTACGCCCTCAAGCTCAGGGCTGATTCCATTGAAAGGGAATTCCGGCAGCGAAACCTGTATTTTGAGAATCTCAGGAATATCATAGAAGGCAACGATATGACTGAATTTTACCAGAAGGCCACTGCCGATGCAGGTACGACCGATACCACCAGGAATTATCAGGACATCCAGATCACCCATTCGCCGGAGGATTCGCTTCTGAGGCTGGAATTTGAGCGGCAGGGGAGATCCATTCCCAGCTCATCCGGGGGACTCCTTACAGCAAATGAAAGGAACGAAATGCCGGATTTTTTGTTCTTCTCTCCGCTGGAAGGGATCATTACCAGCCGTTTTAATCCCGATATCGGCCATTTTGGCGTCGATCTCGTTTCCAATAAGAATGAACCGATCAAGGCCGTGCTCGATGGCATGGTCGTTTTTGCAGGATGGACGCTCGAAACAGGGCATGTGATCACCATTCAGCACCAGCAGAACATTCTCTCCGTATATAAGCATAATTCAGTGCTTCTTAAGAAAGAAGGCAATTTTGTGAAGGCCGGAGATGTCATTGCCATTATTGGTGAGTCAGGTGAACTCTCCACTGGTCCTCATCTGCATTTTGAACTCTGGTTCAACGGTAATCCGGTCGATCCGACCGACTATATCCGATTTTAATGAAGAAAAAGGGTATCGCCATACTGGGTTCGACAGGCTCCATCGGGCAGCAGGCACTGGATGTGATCTGCCATCACCGCGACTGGTTTGAGCTGGAATTGATCACAGCCCATAAAAATGCGGATATCCTTATCCGGCAGGCGATTCAGCATCTGCCCAACGCCGTCGTCATCACTGATCCTGCATTGTACAGCACGGTCAGGGATGCGCTGAGGCCATATCCAGTGAAGGTATATGCCGGTGAAGATGCCCTTCTCCAGGCGCTGGAGATGGAAACCATTGACATGGTGTTGATTGCCATCGTGGGATTCGCTGGACTGCATCCCACTATCCGTTCCCTGGAGCTTGGACGCCAGGTTGCCCTCGCCAATAAGGAATCGCTGGTAGTGGCCGGAGAGATCATCACCCGTCTGTCACGGGATCATCATGCACCCGTGATCCCGGTTGACTCCGAGCATTCGGCCATATATCAGTGCCTGGCCGGCGAACAGTCATCCTGGATCGAAAAGATTTACCTGACCGCTTCCGGCGGACCCTTCAGGGAAACACCCCTCTCTGAATTTCCGTCGATCACCCGGGAAAAAGCGCTTCAGCATCCCAACTGGAACATGGGCGACAAGATCACCATTGATTCTGCCACCCTGATGAACAAAGGCCTGGAGGTGATCGAGGCCCGGTGGCTGTTTAACCTGAATCCCTCGCAGATACAGGTCGTGATCCACCCCCAGTCGGTCATCCATTCGATGGTTCAGTTTTGCGACGGTTCCATCAAGGCGCAAATGGGGGTTCCTGATATGCGGCTTCCTATCCTGTACGCGCTGGGCTATCCGTCGAGGATGCCTTCCGCCCTGCCACGGTTCGATTTTGCAGCTCACCCGGCCCTGACGTTCAGCCAGCCCGATGCAGCAAAGTTCCGCAATCTTGCCCTGGCGTACACCGCTCTTGACCAGGGGGGAAATATGCCCTGCATCCTCAATGCGGCGAACGAAGCGGCGGTGGGCGCCTTTTTGCGGGAAGAGATACCTTTTACCGGTATACCGGCCGTGATCGAACAATGCATGGAGAAGGCAACCTTTGTTCCTCATCCCGGGATGGAGGATTATATCCAAACGGACAAAGAAACACGGAAGGTTGCTGAAATTATCATGAATAAATACAGGAATACATCGTTATAAATTAAACAAAGGAAAAAAATGGAGGTGCTGATCAAGATCATCCAATTGCTGTTGAGCCTGTCTATCCTGGTCATATTCCATGAGATGGGTCATTTTATCGCTGCCAGGGTATTCAGGACACGCGTGGAGAAGTTCTACCTGTTCTTTGATCCATGGTTCCGGCTTTTCCGGTACCGTTACAAAGAAACCGAATACGGGATCGGCTGGCTGCCGCTGGGAGGATATGTCAAGATCTCAGGGATGATCGATGAGTCGCTCGACCGCGAGCAGATGAAAAAAATCCCCGAGCCGTGGGAGTTCAGGTCAAAGCCTGCCTGGCAGCGCCTCATCATCATGCTGGGCGGCGTGATCGTCAACGCCCTGCTGGCCATGCTGATCTATATCGGAGTGTTGTTTGCCTGGGGTGAGCAGTACCTGCCGACCTCTGAAGTCAATAAATATGGTATCTCCTGTGATACACTGGCCATGGAGCTGGGCCTGCGCAACGGCGACCAGATCCTGTCGGTCGACGGCAAGCCGGTAGCCGATTTCCAGAAGATCATCCCTTACATCATCCTGGAAGAAGCCCGTACCATACAGGTCGTCCGTGAGGGACAGTCCATGGATGTAGCTGTAGGGAAATCTGCCATCAGCAAGCTGATCAAGGAAAAAGATCCGGTCATCTGGCCCAGGATCCCTTTTGAAGTTGCTGAATTTGGGAAAGAATCAACTGCAGAGAAGGCCGGTGTGAAAAAAGACGACCGCATCATCGGGATTAACGGAACCAGTCTGCCCTTTTTCCGCGAGTTCCGGAATACCATCCAGAAATTCCGGAACCAGGAGGTGATCCTTGACCTGATCCGGGCCGGCGACACGCTGCACCTGACGGTATCTGTCCCCGAAGAAGGCCTGATCGGAGTGTACCCCAAAAGCCTGGAGACCTATTTTACGTTCCAGGAAAAGGATTACAGCATTTTTTCAGCCATACCTGCGGGTATAAAGAAAGCATTCACCGGCATCGGGAATTACCTGAAGTCGCTCAAGCTATTGTTCTCCACAGAAAAAGCCTACGAATCGGTGGGAGGATTCATCACCATTGGAAACATATTTCCTTCCACATGGGACTGGGAATCCTTCTGGGGATTGACAGCCTTTTTGTCGATCATGCTGGCCATTCTGAACGTACTCCCCATTCCCGCCCTGGACGGGGGTCATGTGCTGTTCCTGCTGTATGAGATCATTACAGGCCGCAAACCCAGCGACAAGTTTCTGGAGTATGCCCAGATCGCCGGGATGATCATCCTGTTCGGTCTGCTGATCTTTGCCAACGGCAACGATATCCTCAGGCTGCTGAGGAAATGATGGTCAGTCGGATACCTTTTCCTGAAGCGATTTGAATCCCTGCCCGAGGATCTCATTGGCGTTGATCACGGTCAGGAAGGCGCCGGGATCGATGGAGTGGATAAAGTCCTCCAGTATTGCCAGTTCACGGCGGTTGACCACTGTAAATATGATCGTTTTGCTGGCATAGTTGTACATCCCTTTGGCCTCAATGAGGGTTCCTCCCCTGTTCAGGTCATGGATGATCTTGGAACGGATCTCCTGGTGTTTCTCCGAAATGATGAAAAGCGTTTTGTCGTAGCTGATCCCTTCGATGACCACGTCGATCACTTTTCCCGTGATGAAGATCACGATCCACGAATAGAGCGGGATGCGCCAGTCACCAAACGCGGCCAGACCCACCAGGACGATGACGGAATCCACATAGATCATCAGCTGGCCCAGGGGTAAACGGGTATATTTTGCCAGGATCATGGCAATGATATCCGATCCGCCTGAGGTGGCCCTGGATTTAAAGATCAGCCCCAGACCCAGCCCGATCAGCACTCCCCCGAAGATGGACGAGAGCAGGGCGTCGTCGGTCACCAGGGGTTTTTCGCCCCAGAACCAGGTGATCAGGTCGATGAATGCCGAGGTGAGGATGAAGCCCACGATGGTCTTCATGCCAAAACGAGGCCCGAGGATCCGTATGCCGATGATGGTCAGGGGAATGTTCAGAATGAGTCCTGTGGCTCCAACCGGCACACCATCCGGGAACATGCTGAACATGCCCTTTGTCAGGTGGTGCGCCACGATGGCAATCCCGTACACTCCCCCCGGCACGATCCGGTAGGGAGAGATGAAAAAGACAAAACCGGCAGCCAGGATAAAAGCTCCGATCACGATCAGGCTGTACATGACAAACCATTTCCGCGAAAACAGTTTTTCTTTCTGTAAGAAGGCCATGGAAATTAATTTTTAGATGCGGATAAAAATAGCTATTTTAACAAAAGGCCGGTAACTTGCACAGCTCAATCTTTTTTTTTAATAATGTACTAACGTCAGAAAAAATCAGTTATAGAAAATAGCAATTCTGAAATCATCCCAGTGCAGGGGTGTTAATATTTATCAGATTTGTTTGGTAATCAAAAAAAACATTAATTTAGCAGCCCTTTAGGCTAAGGCTATTCGATGCAGACTACGAAACGGTATATCGTAAATGCGATCGCCGCATTTATTGTTCTCATTCCGTGCGTTGCATTAGGCCAGCAGGAGGCACAGTTCAGTCAGTATATGTTCAATCATCTGGGATTCAATCCGGGTGTTGCCGGAACCAGTGAAGCAATCTGTGCATTTGGACTGTACCGGCAGCAGTGGCTTGGATTTGAGGATACTGAGGGCAATGATATAGCCCCCGAGACCTACACCATTACCCTTGAGGCGCCCATTCGGTTCCTGAAAGGGGGGGTAGGGCTTGTCGTGTCATCTGACAAACTTGGTTTTGAAGGTAATACTATGGTGAAGTTAGGATATGCGTACCATCTGAAGGTTGGATCGGGAGTGATGGGCTTTGGACTGATGGCGAGCTTCAATGACAAATCGGTTGATTTTTCGAAGCTGAAACCGGTGGATGATGATCCAATCCTTTCAGGACTGGGAAAAGAAAGCGATTTGCTGGTGGATGCATCTGTAGGTGTTTTCTATAATGTACCCGACCAGTATTACGTCGGCATCTCTTCCACCCAGGTGATCCAATCCAGCGGAAAAGAGCTCGGCAAGGCAAATGGAAAGGAGTATAAGATGAAACTCCGTCGTCACTATTACCTGACCGGTGGCTACGATTTCACCTTTCCGCGGAATCCTGCTTTCACCATCACTCCATCCATGCTGCTGAAATCGGATGGTGCATCGTTCCAGGTGGATCTCACTGCCATGCTAAGCTACAAGGAGCGTTTCTGGGGAGGTGTCAGCTACCGTTTCCAGGATGCGATCGTTGCCATGGTGGGTGTACACTATAAAAACATCAGGATCGGCTACTCATATGATGTAACTACCTCTTCCATAGGTGGTTCCTACAGCAGCGGCAGTCATGAAGTAATGGCGGGGTATTGCTTTAAACTGGAAATGGAAAAACTGAGGCAGAGCTATAAGAACACAAGGTTCTTGTAATCAGACAGGTCATTGTTCGGAGAAATAATAATAAGATATAAATATCGTTAATAATAAACGTAAAATCAGTAAATCAAATGAAAAGGTTATTCTTTTTTCTGCTGGTGATCGTCGTTCTTGGAAGTTGCAAGAACACGGGCAACGGTGAACTGATTGGCGTGGACAAACGACCACGCTTCTACCAGCCCGACCCGTATGGCATGGTCTATATCCCCATGGGCAGTTTTACCATGGGTATCGGCGACCAGGACGTACCGGCATCCCAGATCCACCAGCCCAGGACCATATCCCTGTCGGCATTTTATATGGATGAAACGGAAATCACCAATAATGAGTACCGCCAGTTCGTATATTATGTGAGGGATTCCATTGCCAGGAGGCTGCTGGGCGATGTAAAACCTGAGGTTTACCTTATCGAAGAAAACAAAGAGACAGGAGAGGTGTATGATCCTCCCATCCTGAACTGGGATGAAGAGATCGACTGGAACGGGGAAGAGGAGCGTGAGGCCCTGGAAGAGATGTATCTACCTGAGCATGAGCGCTATTTCAGGAAAAAAGAGATCGATACCCGGAAGTTATTCTATGAATATTACTGGGTTGACTGGCAGGCGGCTGCCCAGAAGGATTTCAACACCCAGGGTGATCCCACCAACGGTATGTTTGCCAACCGTCCGCAGGGTATGACGGACCGTTCGGTGTACGTGAGAAAAGAAGTGATCAATATTTATCCTGATACGCTGGCCTGGATAAAGGATTATGCCTATTCGTACAACGAACCGGCCACACAGCGCTATTTCTCCCATCCCGCATATGACAACTATCCGGTGGTTGGCGTTACCTGGTCACAGGCAAAGGCCTTCTGCATCTGGAGGACCGAGCTGCTGAATACTTACCTTTCGTCCAAGGAGGAGGCTGTATTGAACGAGTTCAGGCTTCCTACGGAAGCTGAGTGGGAGTGGGCAGCCAGGGGAGGCTACGAACTGAATCCTTATCCATGGGGCGGACCCTATACCCGCAACGGCAAAGGATGCTTTCTGGCCAACTTCAAGCCCATGCGCGGAAATTATGTGGGCGACGGTGGACAGACTACCGTCGTGGTCGGCCACTATCCACCCAACGACTTTGGCCTGTACGACATGGCAGGGAACGTGGCAGAATGGACCACTGATGCCTATGATGAATCCACCTACACTTTTGCCTGGGACATGAACCCGACGTATACCTATTCCGCCAAGGAAACAGACTCCCCGACGCTAAAACGCAAAGTGGTCAGGGGAGGTTCCTGGAAAGATGTGGCCTACTATCTTCAGGTCTATGCCCGCAGTTATGAATACCAGGATACGGCCAAATGCTATGTGGGATTCCGCTGCGTTCAGAATTACCTCGGCCGGCAAAAAGGCGACAATCCTTCCAAGGCATCTTATATCTATCGGTAAAACAGAATTTTCTCCGGATCATATTTAATAACTAAAATATTTTTATAAACAATGGGACTTAGCAACACAGTCAGGAGCAGAGGATTTAAAAATTTCATGTCCAAGCTCTATGGATGGGGAGCATCCGTGGTTATCCTGGGAGCTCTTTTCAAAATCAATCACTACCCGGGAGCCGATTATATGCTTATTGTCGGGTTGGGTACCGAATCACTGATCTTTTTCTTCTCGGGTTTCGAGCCTCCCTACGTGGAGCCCGACTGGAGCCTTGTCTACCCTGAACTGGCCGGTTTGTATCACGGCTCTGAGATGGATTCCAAGACGTTGAAAAAAGGTAAACAAACGATTACCGGCGAACTGGACGCCATGCTGGCGGAAGCCAAAATTGACCAGGGGCTGATCGATAGCCTGGGCAAGGGACTGAAGAAAATGAGCGAAAGCACCGCAGTGCTTTCCAATGTCTCCAACGCTGCCCTGGCAACCAATGAATATGTGGAAAATGTCAAAGGCGCTTCCAAATCGGTTGCTGAACTTTCGACCACGTATTCAAAGACCTCACAGACACTGAACAAGGACCTGGAATCCTCCCAGGAACACCTGAGCAACCTGAAGAATGCCTCCCAGTCAGCCGCTACCCTCTCAAAGGTCTATAACGACGCCTCGCAGTCGATCAAAGGCAATCTTACAGCTACCGAACAGTTCTCTGAGAGCGTGAAACAGGCCGCACAGTCGGCTGCCTCACTATCCCAAAAATATGTGGCTTCCGCTGAAAAGATCACCGAATCAGCTGCCAAACTTGAGAACATCGGGATGGAATCCAAGGACTTCAATACACAGCTGAAGAAAGTATCGGATAACCTGGCCGCATTGAACACGATCTATGAACTCCAGCTGCAGGGTTCCAACGAAAATGTGGAATCCAACAGCAAACTTCAGGTCACCATGGGTCATCTGCTCGGCAGCCTGAACGAATCTGTTGAAAAGACCACGAAATACCAGCAGAATATGGCCGCCCTGAATGCCATGTATGAACGGCAACTGCAGGGTACCAACAAACAGGCGGATGTTACGGACCAGATGCAGAAAGCACTTGATAAATTCCTGGAAAACCTCAATGCATCAGCCAACCTGACCTCAAAATACAAACAGGAGGTGGATTCACTTACCCAGAACCTGGCTGCCCTGAACAAAGTGTATGGCAATATGCTCTCGGCTATGAACGTCAGGATGGGATCCTGAACATGCTAAAATCAATTTAATTTATTTGACAGAACTAATATCAATATCAGATGGCTGGATATAAGGAAACTCCGCGACAAAAGATGATAGCCATAATGTATCTGGTGTTGACCTCCTTGCTGGCACTCAATGTATCCAAACAGATCATCGATACATTCATTGTTATGAACGAGAGCATGGAAGCCACCAGTGAATCATTTTCCAATAAATTGGATAATACATATTCGAAATTCAGTCAACAATATTCATTGAATCCTAACAAGGTCGGACCTTTCTGGAACCAAGCCCAGGAAGTGCAGAAACTTTCCAATGAACTTATTGATTATATCAATAAACTTAAATATGAAGTCATCATCACCACCGACGCGAAGATCAATACGGTGGAAGAGGCTAAGAGCACTCCGTTGAATGAAATAGACTCCAAGGATCGTTTTACTGAACCCACACGTTATTTCTTTGGCCGGTCAAGAACCGGTGAAGAGGGTGTGGCTGGAGATTTGAAAAGGAAACTCGTTGAGTACCGGACGAAGATGCTTCAGTATATGGGATTACCGACCGACAGTGACCGGCTTGGATTGGTAACCGAGGGTGATTTCCGGGATGCTGACAGGAAAAAGCAGACGTGGGAACAGCATTATTTTTATTATACCGTTCTTGCTGCCGATGTGGCCATTCTCAACAGACTGGTCACTGAAGTGAGAAACGCCGAGTTTGATGTGGTTTCTCATCTTTACGGTGAAGTCAATGCCGAGGATTTTAAATTCGATCAGATCAGCGCAAAGGTCATTGCCAACAGCCGCTATATATTTGAAGGTGATAAATATGAGGCTGAGATCATTGTGGCCGCTTATGACACAAAGCAAAATCCTGCCGTATATTATATGGAAGGAGTCGACACGGTCAGGAGCGTTGACAATGCAAAACAGGTGGACGGAGAAGCCGGGGTGGTGAAACTGAGCATCCCCGCAGGAGGAGCCGGTTTGAAGAAGTATGCCGGTATCGTCCAGGTGATGGATCCCTCGGGAATACCACAGAATTACTCCTTCAAGGATGAATACATTGTGGCTAAACCTTCACTGACCGTTTCTGCCACCAAAATGAATGTATTCTATATCGGTGTCGACAATCCGGTGTCGATCTCTGTTCCTGGTATCAGCAATGAGATGATCCTGCCCCGTATCAACGTCGGTTCGCTCACACCGGCACCGGCAGGCAACAACTACAACTATGTCGTCAGGATACCGAAGGGATCGACGGGTAAAGCCGTGATCTCGGTGGATGCTGATTACAGCGGACAAAATATCAACATGGGTAGCTCTGAATTCCGTATCAAACGTGTACCAGATCCCAAGGCATTCATTGCCAATGTCAACGACGGTCCCGTGTCGAAGAATGCCATCGTGGCAGCCGGAGCCATCATTCCCCGGCCACCGGAAGACTTTGAATTCGATCTTAGTTTTGTGATTACGTCCTTTACCTTTGTATCTGTTCGCAGCGGCGATATTTTCAGCAGTGCCGCGCGAGGCAACCAGCTTACACAGGATATGAAAACGTTTATCAGCAATGCCAAGAGAGGCACCAAAGTATGGCTGGAAAACATCATCGCTGAAGGGCCCGACGGTAACCGCAGGCTTGGAACCATCACACTCGTTCTTGAATAATCATTAATACCATAAATTTCACCAGGAGGAGATATGAAAAAAATAATTGCAGCGGGTTTTTTCTTTGGATTGTTCGTCCTGGCGCTGCCCTCAACAGCCCAGATCCTCGACAGCCCGCCACGCGATGCAGCGTACGATAAAACCCACATCCTCGAAAATACACCACTGCCCTATGCCTACGTCCGTGAAGCGGATGTGATGTGGGAAAAACGGCTGTGGAGAGTCATTGATATGGAGGAAAAGATCAACCAGGTATTCTATTATCCCGAAATGCCTCATAACCAATGGAGAAGCCTTATGCAGGTGATCATCGACGCCCTCAAGGAAGGTTCGATCACCGCTTACGACGCCAGCCTCCCCACCGATGAGTTCACCGCACCCCTGACGTTCCAGGAACTGATGAATACACTGGAAAGAGCTGACACTATGTCGCTGCAGCGGCCCTACCCACCCTATGACTGGTACGACACGGTGATTTCTGTCACATTCAACCCTTCCACCGTGAAAAAAATCCGCGTCAAAGAAGACTGGTTCTTCGACAAACACCGGTCAATGCTGGACGTGAGAATCCTTGGCATATGCCCTGTGGTGGAAGATTATGACGAGAAAGGTGAATTCAGGGCCTTCCGCCCCCTGTTCTGGATCTACTTCCCTGAAGCAAGAAACATCTTTGCCAAAGCGGAGGTCTTCAACCGCATGAACAGCTCCAACCGCCTTACCTACGACGATATTTTCCATAAACGCATCTTCAACAGCTATATCTATAAGGAAGATAATGTATTCGACCGGAAAATATCTGAGTATGCCACAGGCCTTGATGCTCTCCTGGAAGCAGAACGAATCAAATATGAACTCTTTGAGTTCGAACAGAACCTGTGGGAATACTAATCGAATATCCATTTCAGAACATTCGAAGGGGAAGTAGAACTGAAAGGTGAAGTAGATATTTGATAGAAAGTCTGAAGTACGATATGGGGGTTGGCCGGGATAGGGAGTCAACCCCTTTTTATTTTAGGCACCATGATGTACCGGTTTCTTGATACTCCAGTCGAATACCTGAAAGGCGTCGGACCGAAACGGGCCGAGTTGCTCCGAAAGGAACTGGATATCAGTACGTTCGGAGATCTGCTGGAATATTTTCCCTTCCGGTATGCCGACCGCAGCCGCATCCAGACCATCCGGGAGATCACCAGTGATGTGGCATGGGTACAACTGATCGGACGTGTTGTCAATGTGCAGACGATTGGCAGAGGACCTGCCACCAGGCTGGTGGCTGTCCTAAGGGATCCAACCGGCGAGATCGAGCTGGTATGGTTCCAGGGAGTTAAATGGATCAGGGACAAACTCATCCCCGGTGTGGATTTTCTGGTCTTTGGCAAACCAACCCTGTTCAAAGGGAAATATAACATTCCCCATCCCGAGATAGACCTGGCCAGCGAGCGCACTCTCTCTGTCACCGAGACGCTTCAGCCTTTTTACAATTCCTCCGAGAAACTGAAATCAAGAGGATTTAACTCCAAGGGATTCAGTAAGATCATGAGGACCCTTACCGAGAATGCTAAAGGCAATCTCCCGGAAACGTTACCCCTGGAACTGATCACCCGTTACCGCTTTATCACAAGGGAGGAAACCCTCCACCAGATCCACTTTCCGGTCAACACCGACATGCTTCAGAGAGCACAGTTCAGGCTTCGTTTTGAGGAGCTGTTCTTCATCCAGCTGAACCTGGTCAAGTTGAAACTCCTGCGGAACAGGAAAATTACAGGCCTTACCTTTCCCAGGATCGGTGACTTGTTCAATGAGTTTTACCATCATCATCTTCCTTTCGAGCTTACCAGCGCACAAAAGAAAGTGCTCAGGGAGATAAGGATGGATGTTGGTTCGGGCCGGCAGATGAACCGGTTGCTGCAGGGTGATGTGGGAAGCGGGAAGACACTGGTGGCCCTGATGGCCATGCTGATGGCACTCGATAACCGCTACCAGGCCTGCATGATGGCGCCCACTGAGATCCTTGCCACCCAGCACTACGAATCGCTCGAACGATTCCTCGGCGGCATGAAACTGCAATTTGATCTTCTGACAGGCTCGACACCCGCTTCCAGGCGCAGGGATATCCATGAACGACTGCGGAACGGCGAACTGCAGATCCTGGTGGGCACCCATGCCCTCATCGAAGAGGAAGTCCAGTTCCACAACCTTGGACTGGTGGTGATTGACGAACAGCACCGTTTCGGCGTGGCACAGCGGGCGCGTCTCTGGGAGAAAAGAGAGATGCCGCCCCATGTGCTGGTCATGACCGCCACACCCATCCCCCGTACCCTCGCCATGACCCTGTACGGCGACCTCGATGTGTCGGTGATCGATGAACTGCCACCGGGACGTAAACCTGTCAGGACCTATCATTTCAGCGACAGTGCGCGGCTGAAGGTGTTTGGATTCATGAGGGATGAGATCCGGAAGGGACGGCAGGTCTATGTTGTCTATCCGCTGATACAGGAATCCGAGGCGCTTGACCTGAAAGACCTGATGGATGGCTATGAAAGCATCGTGCGTGAATTTCCTCTGCCCGATTATGCGGTAAGCATCGTTCACGGCCGGCTGAAAACGGCTGATAAGGATTATGAGATGCAGCGATTCATCCGGAAGGAAACCCAGATCATGGTCGCCACCACCGTCATCGAAGTGGGGGTGGACATACCCAACGCATCGGTGATGGTGATCGAAAATGCCGAACGATTCGGCCTGTCGCAACTGCATCAGTTACGCGGAAGAGTGGGTCGTGGAGCCGATCAATCCTATTGCATCCTGATGACGGGAAACAAACTGACCGCGGAAGGCCGCAAACGGATCGAAACAATGGTGAGTACCACCGATGGCTTCGAGATCGCGGAGGCCGACCTGAAGATCAGGGGTCCCGGCGACCTGGAAGGAACCCAGCAAAGCGGCATGATCCTGCTGCGCATCGCCGACCTGGTAAGGGATGAAAAATTGCTCACCATGGCCCGCAATGAAGCCATTTCTCTGCTGGAAAATGATCCTGAACTGAGAAGAATGGAGAACCAGCCTGTGCTTGAGCAGCTTCAGAGGATGAAAAAAATGAGGACCAACTGGGGCATGATCAGCTGAACTGGTAAAAAGGATCCGAATCCTGCCAGTTGCCCCTGAACTCCCATATTTTGTTTAATTTTGCCTGAAAATATTGATGCATGAAAATTTCGTACCGCTGGCTGAAACAGTACCTCGGCATTGATCTGCCGGCTGAGGAGGTTTCCAGGATTCTGACGAACTGCGGGCTGGAGGTGGAGAATCTTGAGACGATCGAGACGGTGAGGGGCGGACTCAAAGGGGTGGTGATCGGAGAGGTGAAGACCTGCATCCGTCATCCCAATTCGGACCACCTGAGCATCACAACCGTGGATGTGGGCACACCCGGGCTTCTTACCATCGTTTGTGGCGCTCCCAATGTAAGGGCCGGACAAAAAGTGCCCGTCGCCACGGTTGGCACCGTGCTCTACCAGGGCGATCAATCCTATGAGATAAAACTATCCAAAATCCGGGGTGAACTCTCCCAGGGTATGATCTGCGCGGAAGATGAGCTGGGTCTGGGAACCTCTCATGCCGGGATCATGGAACTCCCTCCCGGGGCACCCGTCGGGCAGTCGGCCGCAGAATATTTTCAGATTAAGAATGCGGTGGTCTTCGAGATCGGACTGACACCCAACCGCACCGACGCCATGTCGCATCTGGGCGTTGCACGCGACCTGCTGGCGGCTCTGAAAAGTCATGACCCTGCCTTCAAGGACCTTAAGCTGCAAATCCCGTCGGTGGAGGCCTTCAGGCCCGATGACCACTCACTGCCTGTCATGGTGGAAGTGGAAGACACGGAAGCCTGCCCAAGGTATTCCGGAGTGAGTGTGACAGGCGTTCAGGTGGGTGAATCACCTGAGTGGATGAAGGCAATGCTAACCGAGGCTGGCGTCAGACCCATCAACAATGTGGTGGATATCAGCAACTTCGTAATGTTAGAGACAGGACAGCCCCTTCATTTTTTTGATGCAGATGAGATCATCGGCCATAAGATCATGGTGAAGAAATTACCGGAGAAAACGCCCTTTGTCACCCTTGACAAGGTAACCCGTGAGCTTTCCGGCAACGACCTGATGATCTGCAACAGCAGCGAAGGCATGTGCATCGCAGGCGTTTTTGGCGGAATGAGGTCAGGAGTAAGCAGGAAAACGACACGGATCTTCCTCGAGAGCGCTCATTTTGCTCCGAAGGGTATCCGGAAAACTTCCAAATACCACGGATTGCAGACCGATTCCTCGTTCCGGTTCGAGAGAGGCGTAGATCCCAACGGAACGTTGTATGCCCTGAAAAGAGCAGCCCTCCTCCTGAAAGAGCTGGCCGGGGGATCCATTGCATCAGAGATCGTGGATGTATATCCGCATCCAATCGCCGCCCAGGAGATCCGTGTCAGGTATGAAGCTGTTGACCGGCTCATCGGAAAGAAGATCCCCCATGATCAGATCAGATCCATCCTCCATGATACCGGAATACGCATCCTTTCAGAGGATGCTGAAACCCTGCTGATTTCAGTCCCGACGTATAAACTTGATGTCACAAGGGAAGCGGATGTTATCGAAGAGATCCTTCGGATCTACGGTTACAACAATGTGGAGATACCTGCAGAGATCAACGCATCAGTGATCTACTGGGAAAAACCTGACAGGGGTAAGATCAGGGAAGTTGTTTCCGGTCTGCTGACAGGCATTGGCTTCTCAGAGATCATGAACAATTCGCTCACCAATCCCGACTATTACGAGCAGGTACCTGAATTTATCCCCGGATCCTTTGCAGAGGTGCTCAATCCCCTCAGCAGGGAACTGAAGATATTGAGGCAGACCATGCTCTTTGGCGGATTGGAGTCAATGGTGTACAACATCAACCGCAAATCCCCCGATCTGAAATTCTTTGAGTTCGGTAAAACGTACCATCAGCTACCCGACGGGATTCGTTCGGAGGATGTGGTCAAACGCTACCGGGAAACAGAACATATTGCCCTTTTTGTAACAGGCAGAAAAGTACCGGAACACTGGGATGCTTCTGACAAGACAGTGGATTTCTTTTACCTCAAGGCAGTGGTGATGAATATTCTTCAGCGCCTGGGTATTGATGCCGGTAAACTTACCTTTCAAACGATGGATTCTTCTTTGCTGACCGAAACGTTCACCGGACTCTGCCGTCAGGGAAAGGCGGTGGAGATAGGGACCGTTCACAGGACGGTCCTGGCCAGGTTCAACATCCGGCAGGAAGTGTTCTATGCCGACCTGGACATGGAAATCCTGCAGGAGCTTCTCAGGGACTCCGGGATAGAGTTCAGACCTTTGCCACGGTTTCCGGAGGTCAGACGTGACCTGGCCCTGCTGCTTTCAGGAGATATCCAGTTCGCTGAGCTGGAAAAGCTGGCGTTCCAGGTTGAGAAACGCCTGTTGAAAAGGATCAGGTTGTTCGATGTGTTTGAAGGAGAAAAAATTGGTAAGGGAAAGAAATCGTACGCGATCGCGTTCTTTTTGCAGGATGATGAGAAAACACTGACAGACGCCGAGATCGACCAGGTGATGAAACGGTTGATGTCGGCATTTGAACACAAGTTCCAGGCAGTCATCCGCTGATGCCCGCACTGTGGGCAGATAATCCACTATGGAGTTGAATTGCTATCGATATATTCAATAACTTTGTATCTTACTCTTTCATCAGGATCAGGCAGCGCGCATGGACATTCAGAATATCAAACAACGGTTCGGCATCATCGGGAATTCCCCGCTGCTTGACAGGGCAATCGACATTGCCAGGCAGGTGGCAGCCACGGATATTACGGTCCTGATTACGGGCGAAAGCGGGACCGGGAAGGAGGTGTTTCCCAAGATCATTCACCAGCTCAGTGCCAGGAAGCATGGACCCTATATCGCGGTCAACTGCGGAGCCATTCCTGAAGGTACGATCGACTCGGAACTCTTCGGCCATGAAAAGGGGGCCTTTACCGGGGCGCATGAATCGAGGAAAGGGTATTTTGAAGTGGTCAACGGCGGTACGATCTTTCTGGATGAAGTGGCCGAACTTCCGCTGTCCACTCAGGTGAGGCTGCTGCGGGTGCTGGAATCCGGAGAATTCATGCGCGTGGGATCTTCCAGGGTGATCAAAACGGATGTGCGCGTGGTGGCCGCTTCCAATGTGAACATTCCGGATGCCATTCAAACAGGCAAATTCCGCCAGGATCTCTACTACAGGCTCAATACGGTACCCATCTTCGTTCCCACACTCAATCAGCGGAAAGAGGATATCGTCCTTTTGTTCAGAAAATTCGCCTCGGATTTCGCCGAACGGTACCGCATGCCTTCCATCCAGATGAGCGAGGAGGCCCAGGAATACCTGATCAACTACCGCTGGCAGGGGAATGTCAGGCAATTGAAGAACGTCACCGAACAGATCTCGATCATTGAAGAGAACCGGTTCATCACACTGGATACACTGAAAAAGTACCTGCCCGAAACACACTATACCGAGCTGCCGGTCCTGTATTCCGGCGAACATGCCAGGAACGGTGTTTCTGAAAGGGACCTGCTGTATAAAGTGCTCTTTGATATGCGAAGGGATATCAACGACCTGAAGCGCCTGATGGCCGATATCATGCAATCGGAAAGCGAAGGGCATCTGATCAGGGAAGATGATGCGCATATCCTGAAACATTTGTACCACGACACTGAATCTGTCCATGCGGGGATACCTGAGGTGCAGATCCATCCTGCCGGCAAGGTCGTGCCGCTCGAAGAACCGATACACCCCTCGGAAGTCCTTGAGGAATCGTTGTCGCTGGAAAAAAAAGAAATGGATATGATCAAAAAAGCACTGGAGAAACATGCCGGTAAACGAAAGAATGCCGCTCAGGAACTGGGGATCTCGGAACGAACCCTCTACCGCAAGATCAAGGAATATAACATTCAATAAAGGGATTTACCTGCAATGCAGATGAAAAAGGCAACGGTTACCGGGAATGATCCCCGGATGGTGCTCATCCTGATCATTGTTCTGCTGGGTATTGTCACACAGACAGGCTGCGGCGTATATTCCTTTACCGGCGCATCCATCCCTCCCGGAGCCAGAACCATCTCTGTGGATTATTTTCCGAACAATGCCCTTTTAGTTCAACCTACACTGAGTCAACGATTTACAGATGCCCTCAAGGATAAATTCACCAGCGAGACCAGCCTGAACCTGGTGAGAGAGAATGGTGATATGTCGATCGAAGGAGCGATCGTCGGCTACAATGCCAATCCGATTGCCATCCAGGGCAATGAACAGGCAGCCCTCAACAGGCTTACCATTACGGTCAGCGTCCGGTTTGTGAACCATCTCGACGAAAAGATGAATTTCGAGCAGAGTTTTTCTCGTTTCCAGGACTATGACAGCTCCAGCAGCCTTGCGGATGTCGAAGATGACCTGATTGACCAGATCAACCGCGACCTGGTCCAGGATATTTTTGACAAAGCAGTGGTGAACTGGTAAGAGGAACTTTTTTATGATGGGACCGTGCCAATGAACCGCCAGCAATTTGAGCATTTTCTTCAATTTCCGGGAGAACTTTCTTCCAGGGATACTGCTGACCTGATGGAACTGATCCGTTCCTTTCCTTACTGTCAGACGCTTTACCTGATGCTGGCCAGGGCACATTCCGGAGACGACAGCCCTTATTTCCAGGAACATCTTCGGATGGCTGCCGCCCGCGCCATCGACCGGAAACGCCTGAAACAGCTGATCCTTGACTACCCCCGGGAATCATCTCCATCAAATTTACCGGAGGAATCTTCCGTTAATGAACCAACAGTCGCAGAAGAACAGCAACCTGACCTGGATTACTTCCATCAACTTATTGTAGAACTCGAACAAACATTTGTCGCACTTCAGCAACAAAAAGCGAAAGGGAGAGGTTCCTATGATATTGAAAAAGAGTTCCCTGAAACGGCAGCCTCACCTGCCGCCGGCCTGCCCGCTGCTGCCGGTGAAGATGAGATGAGTAAGGAACGCCCGGCCAGTGGAACACCCCATCCCCCGCCCCCGAAATCGCCCTTTTTTGATCCTGTCGATATTGCCCGTAAAAGTGTGATGGAACATAACGACATCGCCACCGAAACCCTTGCCCGTATCTACGCCGAACAGGGTCACTTTCAGCGGGCTATTAAAATTTATCAGCAACTGATGTTGAAATTCCCGGAAAAAAGTCGTTACTTTGCAGCCCAAATTAAAAATCTGGAAAACAAAGCTGGAATTTAAAAAATCAACATTATGGCTGCATATATTCTTATCTCGGTACTGATCCTCGTTGCCTGTGTTCTGTTAGGGCTGATCGTATTGGTCCAGAATCCCAAAGGAGGGGGACTGGTGTCCAATTTCTCGAGTTCCAACCAGTTCATGGGCGTTCGTAAGACCGCTGATTTCCTTGAAAAGGCCACCTGGACGCTGGCTATGGCGCTGCTGGTACTGAGCCTTACGTCCATACTGATCATACCGCGGAACATAAGAGCTTCAGAAGTGCCGCAAAGTGAGATCCAGCAAAGAGTACAGGAAGGTGCGGGTACGCCGGTGGATTATCAGGCACCGCCTGAAGAATAACAGGCAGGGTGACGCAATCCTCCGAAAAAGTGTCATAATGTCAGAACATTATGACACTTTTTTTTATTATCCGCCCATGGCATAATATATGCAAAGCCAACGCACAGACTCCTGAAATATGTATTATTCATTCATGTATAACTCAAAAATCTGAAACGTATGGCAAAGTTAGCTATTCAACCCCTGGCAGATCGTGTCGTGATCGAGCCCTCACCCGCTGAAGCAAAAACAGCCGGTGGTCTTTTTATTCCGGACACTGCCAAAGAAAAACCCCAGAAAGGCACTGTTGTGGCAGTCGGCAATGGGAAAAAGGATGAACCCATGACCGTAAAAGTTGGAGATACCGTACTGTATGGTAAATATGCAGGTACTGAAATCAGCTTCGAAGGAAAGGATTACCTGATTATGCGTGAATCCGATATCGTTGCGATCATTTAACATTTTTCTAATCAATATTTAAAAATTCTGAACAATGGCAAAAGAAGTAATATTTGATTTTGATGCGAGAAAATCGCTAAAAAAAGGTGTGGACGTTCTTTCGAATGCCGTGAAGGTCACTCTTGGCCCAAAAGGAAGAAATGTGATCATCGATAAGTCATACGGTTCTCCAGCCATCACCAAAGATGGTGTTTCCGTTGCCAAGGAGATTGAACTAAAGGATCCTGTAGAAAACATGGGAGCACAGATGGTAAAGGAAGTGGCTTCCAAGACCAGCGATGTGGCAGGCGATGGTACGACCACAGCTACTGTTCTGGCACAGGCCATCATTACTGCAGGCCTGAAGAACGTAACAGCAGGCGCCAATCCGATGGACCTGAAGAGAGGTATTGATAAGGCCGTGATCGCTGTCATTGCTGACCTGAAGAGGCAAACCCGGCAGATTGGTGACACCACAGAGAAAATCGAACAGGTGGCTGCCATTTCAGCCAATAATGACCCGGATACCGGCAAACTGATCGCCGAAGCCATGGGTAAGGTCAAGAAAGAGGGTGTCATCACCATCGAAGAAGCAAAAGGGATCGAAACCAATGTGAAGGTTGTGGAAGGGATGCAGTTCGACAGGGGATATATCTCCCCCTATTTCATTACCGATCCCGAGAAGATGGAAGCGGTGTTCGAAAGCCCCTTCATTCTGATCCACGACAAGAAGATCTCGATCATGAAGGATATGCTGCCCATTCTGGAAAAAGTCGCGCAATCGGGCCGGCCGTTGCTGGTCATTGCCGAGGATGTGGATGGCGAAGCCCTGGCAACCATGGTTGTCAATAAGCTGAGAGGTTCATTGAAGATCGTGGCTGTGAAGGCCCCGGGTTTTGGTGACAGAAGAAAGGAAATGCTGGAAGATATCGCCATCCTTACGGGCGGGACCGTCATCTCAGAGGAAAAGGGATACAAGCTCGAAGACGCCAATCTGTCATACCTTGGACATGCCGAGAAAATAACGGTTGACAAGGAGAACACCACCATCGTGGGCGGTAAGGGAGATAAAAAGCACATCGACGGCCGTATCGCACAGATCAAAAAACAGATCGAATCCACCACATCGGATTACGATCGTGAAAAGCTTCAGGAACGGCTGGCCAAATTGTCAGGTGGCGTTGCCGTGATCTACGTGGGTGCTGCCAGTGAAGTGGAAATGAAAGCCAAGAAAGACCTGTTCGACGATGCACTTCACGCTACCCGCGCTGCCATTGAAGAGGGAATCGTTCCCGGCGGAGGTGTGGCTTACATCCGTGCCATCGATGCCCTGGGTGGCATCAAGGGTGATAACGAAGATGAAGCCACCGGTATCGAGATCGTGAAAAGGGCTCTCGAAGAACCGTTGCGCCAGATCATGGAAAATGCAGGCCTGGACGGTTCTGTGGTTGCCCAGAAGGTTAAGGAGGGAAAGGATGACTTTGGGTATAATGCCCGTACCGACCGCTATGAGAATCTTTTCCAGTCAGGCGTGATCGACCCGACCAAGGTGACCCGCGTCGCCCTCGAACATGCCTCATCCATTGCAGGCATGCTCCTGACAACCGAGTGTGTCCTGGCCGAGATCAAAGAAGAAAAAGAGCATGCTCCACACCCAGGCATGGGAGGAGGAATGCCCGGAATGATGTAAGAAGCAACTTTATACACCTAACGAAAAAGCCGCCCGCAAGTGCGGCTTTTTTTTATTTACATTTGTAACCTCCGTACGTAAATACAACACATCATGACTACTATAAAGTATATTTTCGTCGGGATCATCCTTCTGTTCTTACTGAAAGGACCAGATGCCATCGGTCAGGAGAATCTGCAGCTGGGTAGGGATTCCGTGTCGGTGGTCCCCGTTGATAAAACCACCGGTATGATCAACTATCAGGAAGTGGTGACCGAAGAAGGGACCCGTAATGACTTCTTTAACAGGGCAGTCGCATGGGTAAACGAAACCTATAAAAATCCCACATCCGTCACCACCGTCAGGGATCCCCAAACCGGTAAGATCGAAGGAAATTACCGTTTCAAGATCTATCAGAGTTCGGAAGGACAGGAAGGTATGGAGTGGGCGACTATTTTTTATTCATTCAGACTGGAATTCAAGGATGGGAGGTACAGGTACTCCTTCTATGATTTCCTGCTGAAGACCGATTCGCGTTACCCGATCGAACGCTGGCTGGACAGGACACGGGCGGACTATGCCCCGGAAAATGAGATCAAGCTCAGTAAGGTGAATGAGTTCATGACCGGTTTTGTCCAGACCCTCAAAACATCAATGAAACCAAAAGCCGTTAAGGAAGAGATAGAATGGTAACATATCACTTCTGTGATGCAACTTTCTTACGGTAGAATTGTTTAAGGTTTTAAATAAATAATTAAACAAAACCAGCCTTATGAACGACCGAAAGAAAGACCATATCGACCTTGCATTCCGGTCAAGAACAGCAGGTGAGACCATCGACAGACGTTTTGATTATGAACCCATCCTTGCCTCACACCCGGTAGATGATCTGAAACCATTTCCATTCCTCGGCAAAACGATGAACGCGCCCCTGTGGATCTCTTCCATGACAGGGGGTACAGGCTCCGCACGCCATATCAATCAGAATCTTGCCAGGGCCTGTGGCGAGTTTGGTCTGGGCATGGGGCTTGGTTCCTGCCGTCCTTTGCTGGATGATGATGCATTTTTTGAAGATTTCAATCTCCGTGACCTTATTGGTGACCAATCGCCTTTTTTTGCCAACCTGGGAATTGCACAGGTGGAAAAAGCACTGAAGCAAAAATGGACCGACCGGATCGTACACCTGGTAGAGCGACTGAAGGCAGATGGATTGATCATCCATGTAAATCCACTGCAGGAATGGCTGCAACCTGAAGGTGACCGCATCTCGGTTCCCCCGTTGGAAACATTGCAGGCGTTTCTTGAAAAAACCGACCTTCGGGTAATTGTGAAAGAGGTGGGGCAGGGTATGGGGCCCGGCAGCCTGAAAGCGCTCCTTGAACTGCCTCTGGCAGCCATCGAATTTGCTGCGTTTGGAGGCACCAACTTCGCAAAACTGGAAATGCTGCGTGCCACTGATACCTTGCAGGAATTCTTTGGTCCCCTTGCAGCCATCGGACACGACGCAGAGGAAATGATGCAAATGGTCAACGATCATATCGGTGCGGGCAATACCATCCATTGTCAGCATATCATCATTTCAGGCGGCATCCGGAATTTCCTGGATGGTCATTACCTGATCAAAATGAGCAAGCTGCCTGCCATCTACGGACAGGCCAGTTCATTTCTTAAATACGCCAATGAGTCTTATGACCTGCTCCGCGATTTCGTTGCAAGCCAGATCAAAGGACTCCGCCTTGCCGAAGCGTATCTGAAACTTAAAACCACACTATCATGAAAAGCATGGTCACAGGTTTTTCAAAACTCAGTAAGGAGGATAAACTCAGGTACGTGGTATCCCATTTCCAAGATCCGGATAGGGTATATGCCGAGCTGACCTCTTACTGGTATGGCAATACTGAAGTTCAGAAGAAGCTGGACGAATTCATCGAAAATACGATCACCAATTATTATTTTCCTCTGGGTATCGCTCCCAATTTCATGATCAACGGGAAGCTTTACATGGTTCCCATGGTGATTGAAGAAAGTTCGGTCGTGGCAGCAGCTTCCAACAGTGCCAAGTTCTGGGCGGAGCGGGGAGGATTCCGTACACGCGTGATCTCCACAGTTAAAACCGGCCACGTGCATTTTATCTATAATGGCCGACCCGAAACCCTGAAAGCTTCTTTTCCCGGCCTTCGCAGGCACTTCTTCGAAGGTACGGAGGAGATGACACAAAACATGAGAAAAAGAGGGGGAGGCATACTGGATATTGAACTGGTGGATAAAACAGCCGATCTGCCCAATTATTACCAGATCCGGGCCACCTTTGAGACGGTGGATTCCATGGGAGCCAACTTCATCAACTCATGCCTCGAGGAGTTTGCCAGGATCATGAAAGAACATATGGTCACCTGTGAGGATCTGGGAAAGAATGAGCGGTGCTGCGAGATCATCATGGCCATCCTATCGAATTACACGCCGGAATGCCTGGTGGAGGCATCTGTGGAATGTGATATTTCGGATATGAAAGGGATTGATCCCAGGTTAAGTCCTGAAAAGTTCATCTGGAAATTCAAGAAAGCAGTGGAGATTGCCAGGGTGGATGAGTACCGGGCAACCACTCACAACAAGGGTATCTACAATGGTATTGATGCGGTCGTACTGGCTTCCGGAAATGATTTCAGGGCCGTGGAAGCCTGTGGACATACCTACGCGGCCCGATCAGGAAAATACAGCAGCCTGACGGACATATCCGTCGAAAATGGCCATTTCAGGTATACACTGACTGTCCCGCTTGCACTGGGGACGGTGGGCGGACTGACCTCACTCCACCCCATGTCGAAGTTCTGTCTTGAACTTCTCGGAAACCCAAATGCCGCAGAGCTTATGCAGATAGCAGCAGCAGCAGGTCTGGCCAATAACTTCAGTGCCCTCCGTTCACTGGTCACCAACGGTATCCAGATCGGTCACATGAAGATGCACCTGATGAATATTTTGAATTATTTCAATGCGACAATGCCTGAAAAAGAGGATACCATCCAGCATTTCAAGGATAAGGTGGTCTCTTTCAGTGCCGTTAACAAATACCTGGGACAACTAAGAGGGGAGCATCACACCGGTGTTGCCAGTTAACATGAAGCATTCGCTTGATTTTTATTCCAATGGAAAATTGCTGATCTCCGGGGAATACCTGGTCATCGACGGTGCCGTGTCGCTGGCTTTACCCGTACGGTTCGGCCAGCATCTTCATGTGGAAACATCCGGGGGCTTGCCTCACCTGCACTGGGAAAGCCGCGTCAGGGGACAGGAGTGGTTCAGGGCTGACTACGGTTTGCCAGGGCTGAAGATCCTCTCCACCAATGACCAGGAAGTGGCTGTCCGGTTGCAGACGCTCCTTGGTAATGCCTCATCCCTGAATCCCCGTACACTGGATCCATCCAGCGAACTCAGGGTAATTGCCGATGTCGGATTTGATCTGAACACCGGACTGGGAAGCAGTTCCACCCTGATCTCAAACGTCGCCTGGTGGTTTGGGGTGGATCCTTACCAGCTCTTTCGCAACACGTTCACAGGATCCGGGTATGATATTGCCTGTGCCAGGAGCCCCCGGCCGCTGCTGTATCAGCTTCGGGATGGAAATCCGGTGATACAGCAGGTGGCTTTTAATCCCCCGTTCAGCGATCATATCTATTTTGTCCATCTTGGAAAAAAGCAGGATACACACTCCGGCATACGACATTATCTTGGTTCAGGGCAGGCTACCCGGGCGGCGATCGAAAGGATCTCGGCCATATCCGGCCAACTGCTTCAGGCAGCGAATCTGATTGAATTTGAAGGTCTTCTGGCTGAACATGAAAGGATCATCGGCCAGGTGCTGGGTATGGAACCTGTTAAACAAAGCCTTTTCCCCGATTTTCAGGGAACTGTCAAATCCCTTGGAGCCTGGGGAGGAGATTTCATCATGGTGACATATACCCGCTCCCGGAAAGAACTGGAACGCTATTTCCACTCAAAAGGACTGAATCTGATCTATTCCTTTCATCAACTGATCTTGTAATCCTTTAAAATACTCATCATGGCAACGGCAGAAAACAAAAAGACCAGCGGCGGACACGTACAGGGAAAAGGGACTGTCAGATGGCAAAGTCCTTCCAATATTGCCTTGGTGAAATACTGGGGCAAAAAAGAAAATCAGATCCCCTCGAGCCCGTCCATCAGCATGACGCTCAGCCGTTCTGTCTCGGAAGTGAGGATGGAATATCAGGCTTTACCACACCAGAAGGGATTGCAGATGGAGTTTTCTTTTGAGGGAGTCAGAAATGAAAAATTTGAGCAGCGCATCCGCAGTTACCTTCAGTCACTGATCCCTGAACTGCCTTTTCTGGACCGGTTGTTCCTGAAGATTGACAGCCGGAATACCTTTCCCCACTCGGCCGGGATAGCATCCTCCGCCTCCGGTTTCAGTGCGCTTGCCCTCTGTCTGTGCACGATCGAAAATGAGGTGTCTGATGATCTTTCCGATCCTGCCGCGTTTTTGCAGAAAGCCTCCCTCCTGGCCCGTCTGGGATCGGGAAGCGCATCCCGGTCCATATACGGAAGATATACCACCTGGGGGAAAACCAAAGAATCCATTACGTCTGCCGATGAATATGCGCTTCCCCTGGAGGAGGAAATACACCCCATATTCATGGATATGTACGATACCATACTCATCGTCAACTCCAGGGAGAAAAGTATATCCAGCAGTGCCGGACACGGATTGATGGTGAATCATCCCTATGCCGAAGCCCGTTTCAGGCAGGCCGATGAGAATTACAGCGCAATGATCCGGAGCCTTCAACGGGGTGATATGGAACAGTTTACCGGCATTACCGAGCAGGAAGCCCTCAGCCTTCACGCCCTGATGATGAGTTCACGTCCGGGATACCTGTTGCTGCACCCCAATACCGTGCTGATCCTGGAAAGCGTCAGGAAATACAGGGAGAAAACCGGGAATCCTGTCTGCTTCACCCTGGATGCCGGCCCAAACGTACATCTTCTGTATCCCGGTACCTGCCGGGAAGCGGTCAGGCAATTCATCGGCGAAGAACTGCTCCCTTTATGCGAGCAAGGAAAGTGGATCGACGACAGGATTGGGGATGGACCCGTTCAACTTGAATAACCAGTCCATGCACAGCAAATCAGAAACCTTCTTTTCCAAGATCCTGCTCTTTGGTGAATACAGCGTGATCTTCGGCTCCATGGGGCTGGCCGTTCCTTACCCGCATTTCAGAGGCCGGCTCCGGTTCCCGGAAGACCGGCCGGATGGAGATGATTCCCATGCCAGCGAATCCAACAGGCAACTGAAGTTGTTTGCTGAAAACCTCCGCGGAATGACTGATCAGAAAGGTGAGTATGTCATTGAGACCGACAGACTGGAGAACGATATACGCCAGGGGCTCTATTTCGATTCTTCTATTCCTCAGGGATATGGCGTGGGCAGTTCAGGAGCTCTCTGCGCCGCCATCTATCATCAATACGGTATCCATCCCATCCTTCCCGGTCTGACCGGCGTGCAAAAGGAAGCAAAAGCTCTACAGGAACTCTTTTCCATGATGGAATCGTATTTTCACGGGCAGAGTTCAGGCCTGGATCCCCTGTTATGTTACATCCGCCAGCCAATTCTGATCCGTGAGGATAAGCAGGTCGAAATCGTAAGGTTGCCCGGCGAGCCATCGTTCGGCAACATAGCCGTATTCCTGGCCGACACAGGTGTATCGGGCAAAACAGGGCCTCTGGTGAAACTTTTTCGAGATAAAGCAGGATCAGGAGAGTATCTTGACTTCATCCAACATCAACTTATCCCGGTGACCCATGACTGCATCCACTCCTTTCTGAACGACAGGCCTGCAGACTTTTTTGAATATCTGAAGCAGCTCTCCCGGATGCAACTGGAGCATTTCAGGGAGATGATCCCGGTGGGCTTCACCCGTATGTGGAAAACCGGACTGGATACGGGTGATTATTATCTTAAACTGTGCGGATCGGGTGGGGGAGGATTTTTGCTGGGAATGGCACCGGATCCGGATCGGGCACGGATTCGTCTTAAGGAATATGATATTGCCCCCATCCCGGTCTTCTGATTACCCTTAACCTGCAATTTTTCACTTCCAGTACAATAATGCATTCCTGCCTGCATTATCTTTACATTGTTCCATTGAATCAAATACTTTATGATTATGAATACACGCTGCCTGCTTTTTTTTATGCTGTTTGCTGCCACTGTCGGAAGCACATTCGCCCAGGATGTCATCTATAAAACCGATGGTACCCGGGAAGAGGTCAAGATCATACAGATCGGTAACCGTGAGGTCCAGTACAAAAAATTTGATAACCCGGATGGGCCGGTGTACATCATCAATAAGGAGAATATGGTGATGATCACGTATGAGAATGGGGATTATGACCTGTTTACACGGCCAGTTAATGATAAAAATATTGACAACCAGCAACTTTCGGTAGATTTTGCCAAAAATGTCTTCGGGTATCACCTGTTTGATCTCGTTTTTGGGGACTTTGCTCTTTCCTATGAGCGTATATTACCTTCAGGCAAAATAGGCATCAAGGTTCCGGTGGCATTTGGATTTGATGAGTATGACAACTGGGATTTCAATAATATATTTTATTCCGGTGTCGGGGTGAACTTCTATCCGACAGGGCAGGGTAAATGGAAATATTTCATGGGACCCCAGCTCCGTATCGGCTACAGCAGGTCTACCGACTGGGTGGACTACTATGATGATAGCGGGAATTACTGGTACACCGATCAGGTGAGCAATGAAGGCGTCTATACCAAATTTTTTGTTGACAATGGCGTCCAGTTCATGCCCCTGAAGAATTTCAGCGTATCTGCCATTGCAAGCATCGGGATCAGGTACTTTCCTGAAGCTCAGTACGACGAGGATGTGGTACGTACCGATGGTCAGTTTGCTCTCAATCTGTGTTACAGGTTCTGAGGTTAGGCACAAAGGCACAGAGGCGCAGAGGTTTTAGAGGGATAAGGGAAAGGGATAAGGAGGATTTTACGGATGAAAGGTACAGTTGAGATAGAAGGAAGGATTGTGGATGTGAAGGGGAGGAGGATATTCCCGGGGAGGATCCTGGTGGAGGATGGGATCATCTGCAGGATTGACGAAGCACAGGTATCCTCCAGGCAGTATATCCTTCCGGGATTGATTGATGCACACGTCCACATTGAGAGCAGCATGCTGATTCCGTCGGAATTTGCGCGGCTTGCCGTGGTACATGGTACGGTGGCCACGGTCTCCGATCCTCATGAGATTGCCAATGTGCTCGGAATGGAAGGTGTACGCTTCATGATCCGAAATGGGAATAAGACGCCGTTCAAATTTTTCTTTGGAGCCCCATCCTGTGTACCTGCCACTTCTTTCGAGAGTTCCGGCGCCACCCTTGGCCTTGCAGAAGTGGATGAGCTCCTTCAGATGCCCGAGATCCACTACCTTTCAGAGATGATGAATTTTCCCGGAGTCCTTCATGATGATCCGGTGGTGAATGGAAAGCTTCTGCTGGCCCGTAAATACGGCAAGCCTGTGGATGGGCACGCACCGGGACTCAGGGGGGAGCAGGCCGGAAAATACATCCGCGCAGGGATCTTTTCCGACCACGAATGTTTTGGGCTCGATGAAGCCATGGATAAAGCAGGTCAGGGCATGCATATCCTGATCAGGGAGGGAAGCGCCGCCAAAAATTTCGATGACCTCATACCCCTGCTGAAACACTACCCTGGCCAGGTCATGTTCTGCTCCGATGACAAGCATCCTGATGACCTGGTGGTCAGCCATATCAATGACCTGGTAAAACGTGCGCTCAGGATGGGATACGATCTGTTCGACGTACTTCAGTGCTGCACCGTGAATCCTGTGCATCATTACAAACTGCCTGTCGGATTGCTCCGCAAAGGAGATCCCGCGGATATGACAGTGGTCAGCGACCTGACGGATTTTGAGGTGCTGGCCACCTACATACATGGCATGAAAGTGTCGGAAAAGCGTCAAACCCTGTTGCCACAGGTCGAGGAAGAAACCCCAAATATATTCCACGCCTCCAGGATCACTCCTGATGAACTGGTGATACCTGCGGAAGGGAAACAGGTTCGGATCATCCAGGCACTGGATGGGCAGCTGATCACCGGGATTAAAGTGGAGGATGCCACCCTGGATGGGGGATGGGCAGTGGCTGATACGGAAAGAGACCTGCTGAAGCTGGTGGTGATGAACCGTTACAGGGCTTCCCGGCCGGTGACCGCATTCATTCACGGTTTCGGACTGAAAAGGGGAGCCATCGCTTCCACGGTGGCGCACGACAGCCATAATATCATTGCCGTGGGTGCCAGCGACCAGGATCTGGCAGATGCCATCAATCTGCTGATCGATCACCGGGGCGGTGTGTCATTTTCTGACAACGCTGAAAAAGAGATCCTTCCCCTGCCCGTGGGTGGGATCATGTCGAACCATGAGGGATACCAGGTTGCCTCACGGTATCGCGGGCTTAACGCACGTGTCAGGGATCTTGGATCAACGCTGAAGGCACCCTATATGACTCTTTCCTTTATGGCACTGCTGGTCATTCCGCATTTGAAATTAAGTGACCAGGGTCTCTTTGATGGCTCCACATTTCGTTTTACCAGCCTGTTCATAAAATAAAGCAATAAACCTACATATTTATTTTGCTATTATATTTTTTTATATAATTTTGTATGAAAATAAGAAAAGCTATGCAAAAGACCGGATTAGATGTTACCAAGTTAGAATCAGCCGCTGCTAAGTTAAGGGCACTGGCTCATCCTATGAGAATCGCCATCATCGAACTGCTGGAAGAGAATCAGAAAATGAGTGTGACCGAGATCTACAAGCATCTAAAGATAGAGCAGGCTTCCGCCTCCCATCACCTGAATATACTTAAAAGCAAGGGTGTACTTGTGTCGAAGAGAGATGGAAAAAAAATCCACTATTCCCTTCGGAATGAGGCTCTTGTCGACCTGGTGCATTGTGTTAACCGATGCGGGGAAAAATAGAACGGAACAGAATCCGTATTCCTTACCTAACTTCGATCTCCCAGGATTCTTCTGAGATCCAGTTTGCCCTTATTTCCAGCGTCTTCGCAAAATAGAGTACCTTCTCTGGTTCCCTTTTCAGGAGATATTGGCCGGTATCCCACTGGTCGTTGTGGTTTCGGTCAAAGATGACCTTGATGGAATACTTACCGGGACTCAGCCAGGGAAATTCAACTTTATAGGCCTCGCTGCCATGAACAAACCGCTGGTCCACGACGGATTCTTTTTCTGCGAGAAGCTGTACGATATAATGGAGACTGCTGTCAGCAACCTTCAGGTTGATGACCAGGGTGCCGTATTCCTGCAGTTTCCTGTCGCTGAACGGGAAAATAATGGTATCATGGCTCGTCCCGCGCAATGAGAAAAAGGCTGAATCGGGTATGAGCAGCTGGTAGCTACTGTCAGGCTGCCTCACAAAAGGAATGGTCAGTTTTCGGTGCAGGCTGTCAGTGAAGGCAGGTTGCGGGACCAGTGTATCCTTACCGGCGATAAGCTTTAGTCCTGACAGGTCATTCTGAGTCACCGGGTGGCTGAACTGGAGGGTCAGCTGTCGGAAAGGATCCAGTTTACCGCCCCGGGTATTGTTCGTGATCAGCAGTTTTTCAGCGGTATCTTCTTTTTTTGCTTTTGTATCCCTTACGATGGGTTTGGTCAGGATACGGAGCGTATCGAGGAGGGTCTTGTGATCGGTCACCTCCATAAAGGCGGTATCCGGGCAGTTCCTGAACAGCCACATGATCAGCGTATCTTTTTTTGCGTTCCATTCGGGCATGTACCAGGGTGCGGTCTGCAGGGTGTCAAGCAGGCGGAATACAGGATCCTTCAGGGGCATTCTGAAAACCAACCGGACAGATCCGTCGGGCAGTGCTTTGTTTTCCAGGATCCGCTGGGTAGAATCTGTTTCCTGGAAGAGGTACAGGGTCGGTTCCGGAAAGACAGCCCCGGGTGCCGGCATGCTGTCAGAAAGATCGATGGCACCGGGATCAGGCACGTACCAGGGCTTCACCAGGGTATCGGTAAATGCGATCTGTTCAGTGGGATCATCATACCGGTAATTTCCATTGGTTTCCTTTACTGCGAAAAGAAGATACTCCAGATCCCTGAGGTGATAAAAATGAAAGATCCCGGATGAATCCGTCCTTGAAACATAATAGGGACGCTCCAGGTAAGGCACTGAATCTCCCGGCGTATCAAAAAGCGCTACATGCACATTGAGTTCTGGCTGCAGTGTAAATGCATTGATCACTTTGCCGCTCAGAGAAAAGGAATCAATGACAGAGCCTGTGGAGAATACGTACAAGTAATTAGCGAGGGGATTGTTCTCGGTGATGTCGGTGATGGCCCTGCCAAGGAAGAATGTGTAGGTGGAGTTTTCCCTGAGGGTATCCTTGAACTGGATCGTGACCGCCTTTCCCCGTACTTTAAAATCGGGCTCCTCTTCAAGCGGGGGGGAGATGATGACCTGTTCCTTTACATTCTTGACCTGTACATATTCACTGAAGGTAAGCTGGATCTGGTTCCCCCTGAAATTCTTCAATCCGTTCTCCGGCTGGCTGGCCACAACTTCGGGCGGAGTCACATCCTTGGGCCCCCCGGTGGGTGCCACAGGATTGGCACATGACCAGACCAGGAGGACGACGGCCAGCTGCAGCAGCTGTACAATGATGGCGGATCCGTATTTTCTGCTCAATTCGAATGTTTTGTGATGCAAAAGTAACAATAGTGGGCAGGAGACCTGAAGAGGTACAGCACTTTTTTAATAACTTTACGCGGATGAAAGCGATCTGTCTCTCCGGAATCCTGTGCCTGCTCTCCTTTTTTCCGAGCCCTGTTCTTCCACAGGACAGGCCGGAAACTGAGGTGCTGAACAGTATCGCCCGCGCTGATCAGAAAACAGTACGATCCCCTTCAGAAAAAGCGCCCTCCGGACACCTGTCCGGTTATAACGTCATCTACCATCGTTTAAACTATTACGTGGACCCGGCCATCGTCTTTCTGCACGGTTCGGTGACCACCCATTTCAGGGTACTTGAAATCGATTTTCAGCAGCTTTCCTTTGATATGAGCTATGCGTTGTCCGTTGATTCGGTCATCTTCCATGGGCGTGAAGTGATTCGTCAGCACACCATGGATAATTACCTGACGATCCTTTTAGGAGAAACTCTTCCTGTAGGGCGGCTCGATTCCGTTACGGTATATTATCATGGGATTCCTCAGCCGGGGGAGGGTTTCGGCTCCTTTGAACAGGCATATCATGCCGGCGAGCCTGTGATATGGACCCAGTCGGAACCTTACACCGCATGGGAGTGGTGGCCCTGCAAGGACGGTTTGGACGACAAGATTGATTCGGTCGATATGATCGTCACTACACCCGCCAGGTACCGGGTTGCCGGTAACGGACTGCTGGTGGAAGAAAAGGAGATTGGTTCTGACAGGACCTATCACTGGAAGCACCGTTATCCCATTGTACCTTACCTGATCGCTTTTGCGGTGACGAATTATGCATTCTATTCCGACTGGTGTGTGACCGGAACCGATTCGGTGGAGGTGCTCAACTATGTATATCCCGAAAACATCGAGAATGCGCGTAAAGGCACGGGGGATTTGATTCGGGTGATGCAGTATTTCAGCGAGCGGTTTGGGCCCTATCCATTCCGCGAAGAAAAATATGGTCATGCCCAGTTCAGCCATGGAGGAGGCATGGAAAACCAGACCATGTCGTTCATGGGAGGATTCGGATTTGAGATATGCTCGCATGAGCTGGCCCATTCCTGGTTTGGCAACATGATCACCTGCGGCTCATGGCACGAGATCTGGCTGAACGAGGGATTCGCCACCTATTGCGCCGGGCTGGCCTATGAACATTTTTTCCCGGATCTGTACTGGCCCGTCTGGAAAAAGAACAACATTTCGTACATCACCCAGGCTCCCGATGGTGCTGTCTATGTGGCTGACACCACCTCGGTGGAACGCATCTTCAACGCCCGGCTTTCCTACAGCAAGGGTGCTTTTTTACTCCATATGCTTCGCTGGATCATGGGTGACGAGCTGTTTTTCAATGCCGTCAATGATTACCTCCGGGATCCTTCACTGGTTTACGGATTTGCTGCAACCGCCGACCTGAAACATCACCTGGAGACTGCAAGCCGGATGGATCTGACCGGATTCTTCAATGACTGGTACACCGGAGAAGGATACCCTTCCTATACGGTCCTGTGCTACCCTTTGCCGGATTCACAGTACCAGCTGATCATTCACCAGCAGCAATCGCATCCTTCAGTAGATTTCTTTGAGATGCCCCTGCCGGTGCTTTTTAAAAATGCGCAGCAGGACACGCTCATTGTCCTCGACCACCATTACTCCGGTGAAGCCTTCGTGGTCGATCCGGGCTTTGCTGCCGACTCCATCCTTTTCGATCCCGACCGGTGGATCGTTTCCAGGGGGAATTCGGTGATCATAAACCCCCCTGATGATTCCCGTGACGCCATTCAAATGCTGCCCAATCCGACTGATGAACTCTTGCAGGTCGTGACCCAAACCCTGGAGATAGAGTCCATACGGCTATTTGACCTTACGGGCCGGCATGTTCGGGTACCTGTCGTTACGCTTCTTCCACGCCGGTCCCTGTCACTTGATCTGTCGGCCTGCCCTCCCGGCATCTATCTGTTACAGATTGACACTCCTGCCGGGATCAAATCCGGTAAAGTGATCAAAGCCGACTAAGGCGGGCCGGTTCTGAAGGGTGGGTATCCTTATTGATGAAAGGAATTATCCTTTTTTTTCTACCTTTGCAGACAATTTGCAAACTAACGTAAACAGCTATGAAACGACTGGTATTGCTCCGTCATGGAGAAAGCGTATGGAACAGGGATAACCGGTTCACGGGGTGGACCGATGTGGATCTGTCGGAAAAGGGCATCGAAGAAGCCCGTGAAGCTGGAAGGGTACTCAAACAGGAGGGGTATGAATTCAAGCTCGCCTACACCTCTTACCTGAAGAGGGCCATCCGCACCCTCTGGCTGACCCTGGATGAGATGGACATGATGTGGATCCCGGTACGCAATACATGGCGGCTGAATGAAAAGCATTATGGTGCACTCCAGGGTATGAATAAGAAAGAGATGGCGGCGCAATATGGCGAGGCTCAGGTCAAGATCTGGAGGCGCAGCTATGATATCCCACCTGCGCCCATGGCACTGGATGATCCTCGTCACGCGAGGTTTGAAGCAAAATATGCCGGCCTGGACCCAGGTAACGTGCCCTCCACCGAATCACTCAAGGAAACCGTCATACGGCTCACTCCCTACTGGGAACAGGATATCATGCCCGCACTGAAAAAGTACGGTGATGTGCTGATATCTGCCCATGGCAACAGCCTCAGGGCAGCCGTAAAGATGCTGAAGAACATCAGTGAACAGGATATCGTCGAATTCAACATCCCGACTGGTATTCCCTATGTTTTTGAGTTTGATGATGATCTTCGCCCCATCAGGGATTACTTCATCGGCGACCCGGAAGAGATCAGGAAGAAGATGGAACAGGTTGCCAATCAGGGCAAGAAATAGACAGGCAGGGTATCACTCCTCGTAGAAATGCATTTCCATGATATGCCGGTAGATCTTATCCTGTAAAAGGAAAGAGACATTTTTCCCCTTTGAGATGGATTCGCGGATAAAGCTGGATGATATATCCATCATCGGCGCATCAATGAATTTTATCTTAGGATGGTCCTTGTAGGGATGATCTTCCGTATAGGGTCGTGGATAGACGTACAGCTCATAGAACTGAAGGATCTGATCGTAGTTTTTCCATTTATGAAAAGTGGGCAGTACATCCGATCCGGTGAGCAGCACCAGGCGTTTTTCGGGATATTTCTCGTGGAGATACGTCAACGTATTGATGGTATAGGAGGGCTGTGGCATACTGAATTCAATATTGGAGGCCCTGAGCCGGGGGATGTCCTCAACGGCCATGTTCACCATGTAATAGCGGTGATGGTCGGCCAGCAGGGTCTTTTTGTCCTTGAACGGATTATGGGGTGAGATGATGAACCAGACCTCATCCAGATCGGTAAATTCAAGGGCGTACTGTGCGATGATCAGATGTCCCAGATGGATCGGATTAAAGGATCCGAAAAAAAGGCCGATGTTGTTAAAATAACCTGTAGTCATATACCTGGATTCTATATATCCTTTACCCTGAGGAACCGGCTGACCATTTGTACCGCTTCCTTCAGCGCCACCTCCAGCCAGTCGTTGACAAGCGTGCAGTCGAACAGGCCGGCGCTGGACATTTCCCCGGATGCTTTCTGTATCCTTTCACGGATGCTGTTTTCAGGGTCAGTGCCGCGGGCCCGTAACCGTTTTTCAAGTTCCTGAATTGAAGGAGGCATCACGAAGATGGCCAGGGCTCGGTCGCCGAAATATCGTTTCAGGTTCATTCCCCCCTTCACATCCACATCGAACAGGATATGGTGCCCTTCTTTCCATAGGCGCCCGACTTCCTGCTTCAGGGTGCCGTAATACTTGCCGGGGTACACCTCCTCCCATTCGATGAAGGCATTGGCGGTGATCTTTTCACGGAATTCCTCCACGCTCAGGAAATAATAATCCTTACCGTCCACTTCATGGCTGCGTGGCGGCCGGCTGCAGGCGGACACTGAAAAAGAAAGATTGAGCCCTGCACCCAGGAGGTGCTTCACCACAGTCGTCTTCCCTGCGCCCGATGGGGCGGAGACAATGACCACCCTTCCTTTTTCCTCAGAGTACATTCGATAGCTGCTCCTTGATCTTTTCCAGTTCATCCTTCATCTGCACCACCCGTCGCTGAATGTTCACCTCATTGGCTTTTGCGCCCAGGGTATTGATCTCCCGTCCGATCTCCTGTGAAATAAACGTGAGCTTTTTGCCATTGCTGCTTTCTTCTTTCATGGTTTCCAGGAAGTAATCACAATGCTTCCTTAACCTTACCTTTTCCTCGCTGATGTCGAGCTTGTCGAGATAATACAGGAGCTCCTGTTCAAACCGGTTGGTGTCGATCCGTGTATCGTCCATCATATCTGTCAGGTTTTTCTGCAATCTTTCCCTGATCTGGCCGATGCGGTTTTCTTCAAACGGGGTTATTTCCCCGAGGTATGCAAGGATCAGTTGAATCCGTTTTTCCATATCAGCCTGAAGGATGGCACCCTCCTGGATCCTGAACTGATCTGTCGCATCAATGGCTCTTTCCGCCGCTGACCTGATCACCTCCCATTCTTCGGTGATCATCGCTTCCCGTTGAGGGCTGAAAACCTCCGGTAACCTGGTAAGCAGGGGAAGGTATAACCTGAAGTCGTCCTCTCCGATCTCGTGAGCCAGTTCGCGCAATTCGTTCAGGTACCTGATGGCCACAGACCTGTTGACCGAGTAGTGATTCTCGTCGGAGTTGTTGTCGATCATGATGCTCATGTCGATCTTGCCCCTTGCCAGCCGGTCGGTCAGCAACGACCGTATTTCAAGTTCCTTTTCCCGGTACCTCCCCGGTGACCTGATGCTGATGTCGGTCTGTTTGCTGTTGAGCGTGCGGATCTCCACATGGACGATCCTGGCATTGAATTCCATATCTTCTTTTCCGTAACCAGTCATTGATTTGATCATCGCGCTATACAATAGGATCATCACAAAGATAAAAAATTAAAGGGACGAAGACTGCAGGTAAAAATTTGTCTAAATTTGATGTAAGCATCTCTTCCTGAAGAAATGAGCCAGCTGCAGCCTAAATACCAGCTTTTTGAGCATGCGGATGAGTATCTCGTGTCGATGCTTGATGACATCCGTCATGCCCGGAAGTACATCTATTTACAGATGTATAAATACAGCAGCGGTGAAAATGGGAAGCTTTTCAGGGATGAGCTGACAAGGAAATGCAGGCAGGGTGTGGAGGTCAAGGTACTGATCGATTCCTGGGGGGCCTATGTGAATGATTCATTTTTTTCGGAGCTGATCCAGGCCGGGGGAGAGGTTCGCTACTTCAAGAAGATCAAATTCTTCATTGATTTTTTTACGAAGAACCACAGGCGGAATCACCGGAAGATACTGGTGATCGATGACCATATTGTTCACCTGGGATCCGCCAACATTGTGGAATATGCAAAGCAATGGCGGGAAGCCATGTTCCGTATCAGTGGCGAGATGGCCATACCGTTCAAACGGATCTTTTTGAGCGACTTCAGCATCTACAGGAAGTATGTTTTTGAAAAACCTTCCTACGTACGGACCATAAAACACGGATCCTTTGAGATCCTGCGGGATGTACCCTCCATTGCCATGCAGCGGATCCGTAAGAAATACCTGGAACTGATCCGCACTGCTGAGAATGAGATCATCATTGAAACTCCCTATTTCCTTCCCGGAACCCAGCTGCGGAAAGGGCTCATCAACGCAGCCCGGAGGGGCGTGGCGGTTAAGGTCTGCCTCCCCAAACACTCCGATATGAGGATTATCGACATTCTCAGGAACCGGTACCTGGGGATGCTCTGCAAACATCAGGTACAGTTTCTGTTTTACGTGCCCGATAACCTTCACGCCAAATTGATCCTGGCCGACAGACGCGCATTCATCCTTGGATCACCCAATTTCGACTTTCGTAGTTTCCGGTACCAGCATGAAGTAGCCTTGCTCGGCCGCGATCCGGAAGCGGTCACCCTTATCGTTAACCATGTGCTGGGCACACTGAAGGATTCCGAACCCTTTCACTATGATCACTGGCTGAACCGGCCTTTCGTGGATAAATTCTTTGAGCGGTTATTGATCCCTTTCCGGCATTGGTTCTGAAAGAGGCATAAGGCATAAGGCATAAGCAGTTAATAAATAATTACTTATGCCTTTTGCCTTATGCCTTATGCCTTTTCCCTCATCGAATCTCAATCTCCTTCGACACCTTCACTTCTTCCCGCCTCTTCGGCAACGTCACGGTCAGAATGCCGTTTTCGTAATCCGCACTGATGTGGTCACTGTCCACAGATTTGGGAACGATGAAGCTACGGCTGAACGCGCCCTTTTCAAATTCGACCAGCGTGTACTGTTCGCTGTCTTCTTTATTGTTAGCGGTTTTCGCTTCCGCGGAGATCGTCAGAAGATCTTTTTCCAGCTGAATGTGAAAATCCTTTTTTCCCATGCCGGGAACGGCAAGCTCCAATTGGAAATGATCCGTCTTTTCGATAATATTGGTCCGTGGCAGACAACCACAATTGCGGTGCTGCATGCGGTCAGCCTCTCTTTCAAACAGGTTGTCGAATACATCGTTAAATCTGGCTACCGGTGAAAAACGAACAATGTTCATATCAATTTCCTCCTTAATGGTTAAGTTAATTTTATTGTTGATGCCTTCTTTCGTCAAGTATTGTACCAGCAGGATAAGACCCCGGGGCGAATGCTGTTTTATGCCAGTTTGGCATAAATTATTGAATAATAGTGACATAATGGCATATTTTATTATTTCATTGCTACCTGCCGGTATATTCCTATTGAATATCTTTGCCTGCAAATTCAAAATCAGAAGAGATGAAACAACGGTTCGTTCTTTTCATCCTGCTGCTTGCTGTATGGATCATCAGCCTGTCAATTTTTTCAGGATGTGTTAAAAATCAGAAAGCTATGCCCAACCCCCCTGTTGCCGGTAAGATAGAGAAAAAGCTGGTCATGCACGGCCATGAGCGCATGGATCCCTATTACTGGATGAACCAGCGCGACGATGAGAAAGTGATCGGTTACCTGGAAGCCGAGAATGCGTATACGGATGCTGTGATGGCCCATACGAAAGACCTGCAGAAACAGCTCTACGATGAGATGCTCTCCCGTATCAGGCAGGATGATGAGTCGGTACCCTATAAAAAGGATGGCTACTATTATTATTCCCGCTATGAGCAGGGAAAAGAATATCCCATTCATTGCCGTAAAAAGGCAGCCCTGGGGAATCCCGAGGAGATCCTTCTGAATGTCAATGAAATGGCTGAGGGGCATGAGTTCTTCAGCCTGGGTTCTTACGACATCAGCACCAATAACCAGCTCATCGCCTACTCGGTGGATACCGTCAGCCGTAGGTTGTATTCCATTTATATAAAAGACCTGTCAACGGGGCAGGTCTTTCCTGAGATCATTGCCAGCACCTCCGGTATGGTGGCATGGGCCAATGACAACAGGACGTTGTTCTATGTGGTCAGAGATGAAGTCACCCTGCTGCCGTACAAGGTTTACAGGCACGAAGTGGGGACCGATCCGGCCGAAGATGTTCTTGTCTATGAAGAAAAGGATCCTACCTTCAGCACATCCTGTTATAAAACCAAGTCAAGGAAGTTCATCATGATCGGACTGTTCAGCAGCATTACCACCGAGTACCGGTATCTCGACGCTGATGATCCTTCTGGCGAGATCAGGATCCTTTCACCACGCGAACGGGGAATGGAATATTATGCCGACCACTACCAAGGTCATTTTTATATCAGGACCAATTTCGCGGCAAAGAATTTCAGGCTGATGAAGGCGCCCGTTGGCAATCCAGGCAAAGAGCACTGGGAAGAGGTCATTCCTCATCGCAAAGACGTATTACTGGATGAATTTGAGGTCTTTAACAGCTATCTGGTCCTGAGTGAAAAAAAGAATGGGCTGACCCAGCTTCGGATCATGGACTGGGAACAAGCTACGGATCATTACCTGCCTTTTGACGAAGAGACCTATAGCGCCTGGCTCTCGGTCAATCCGGAATTTGACAGTGAATGGCTTCGGTTTGGCTATACCTCCCTCACCACGCCTGTTACCACGTATGATTACCATATGGCCACCCATGAGAAACTATTGCTGAAAAGGGATCCGGTACTGGGTGATTTTGATCCCTCTCATTATGAGGCAAAACGGCTGTATGCCACGGCCCCGGATGGTGTTTCCGTTCCTATCTCGCTGGTCTACAGGAAGGGAATTCCGCTCAACGGTAAGAATCCGGCCTGGATCACGGGATATGGATCCTATGGAAGCAGTTATGATCCCAATTTCAGCACGGTGCGTCTCAGCCTGCTCGACAGGGGATTTGTCTTTGCCATCGCCCATATCCGCGGCGGAGAGGAGATGGGCTATGAATGGTACGAGCAGGGTAAGATGCTGAACAAGAAAAATACCTTCACAGATTTTATTGCCTGCGTTGAGCACCTCATCAAACTGAACTACACCGATCCTGATCATGTCATCATCAATGGCGGTTCTGCAGGCGGTTTGCTGATGGGAGCAGTCATGAACATGAGGCCTGACCTTTACAGGGGAGTCATCGCTGCAGTTCCGTTTGTGGATGTGGTGACCACCATGCTGGATGAAAGCATCCCCCTGACCACCGGCGAATACGATGAATGGGGCGATCCCCGCCAGAAAGAGTTTTACGATTATATGCTTTCCTATTCCCCTTATGACAATGTGGAAGCGAAAGATTACCCTGCTATCCTGGTGACCACAGGGTACCACGATTCGCAGGTGCAATACTGGGAGCCGGCAAAATGGGTGGCCAGATTACGGGATGTGAAGACCGATGATAACCTGTTGCTCTTCAAGGTCAACATGGATTATGGCCATGGAGGAGCTTCGGGCCGTTTCAGGCGGTTTGAGGAGATTGCACTGGAATATGCCTTTGCGCTGGAGGTACTTAAATGACTCTACCACTTTAGAACGTTTCGTTCATCCCGAACCAGAATCCCTGTGCACCATATTTACCCCACGCATAATCAAGGGTGATGCACGCTTTTGATTTCTTGACGACCATGACCCGAAGGCCGATCCCATAGCCAGGATCCAGGTAATCGAACAGGTCGATGTCTGCATCACGGTTTGTAGCTGTCGTCGCATTGACGAAGGCCACTCCGCCCAGAAGGTCGGGGTACTTTTTGATGATGGGGATGGGGAAGCGGTATTCGGTCTCGAAATAAATGAGGTCTTCCCCGCGAAAACGCCCCTGAGTATAGGCACGCCCCGACTTCCCGAACTGGTCCCATCCTACGGCAGGCAGGTCCATATAGGGAACATGGCCCGAGGTCACAAAGTTGCCGTAGGTCCATATCCCGATCAGATGGCGTGGGCGTTTCTTTGATAGGTTGAAATAATCGCGGTACTCGAGCCACAGCAGGGTGGAGTTCCGGGTGCTGCCAAGGAATTCCGGGTTCATGCGGAGGAAGATGTAGGCATAGCGTCCACTGGTGGGGAATACGGGATTGTCCCTGCTGTCGTAAAGTCCATTCAGTGAGATGCTTGACAGGAAGTACCGCTTCGGATCGAAACCGTAATTAATACTGTATGCATAGTGGCTGGTGATCACCGGTGGATTCGTATCCAGATCCAACAGATTATCCTTGATGTCATAATGATAATCCAGATGGTACCCCAGCCCGACAAAAAAACGGCCATCCCCTATTCGTTTCATCACGGTCTCATGAAACCGGATGAGGTTATACTCCATCATCTGCGCATCAGGAATTGGTTCTGAGAAGATATTGTCCTGGTATTCAATGCCGGTTCCCACTGGTTTGGCCGACTGTGGTCCGGTGCCCAATCCGTACGTAGGTGCAGAAGAAAAGAAGACTCTCCAGTCACCCTTCAGGATCCAGCTGTCGTTTTTCAGGACAACATTGGATTTGATCAGGTTGATGGATTGTTTTTTGTGGTATAGATGATCGATGCCATGGATTCCGAAAGGTGGGTGAATTCGGGGGGACCCATATACCAGGTGACGGAGGCGGCAACCCCGTACATCAATCCGCTGGTGGGATTGGAGGCAATGGCCGGAAGGATCATCGGAAAGACCTTTTTTTCCTTTTTTGGTTTTTTCTGCTTCGAATGCGATGTGGTATCGGTTTGAGAATAGCTTATCTGGCAAAAAAGCAGAAGAAGGGCCAGGGGAATAATCCTTATCATAATCAAGTCATTTTGATTCTACCCGTTCGTTTCATTAACAGCACGGAGATGGTGATCAGCACAAGAAGGGCACCTGTAAAGGCCGCTATGCGCGCAATATAGTCTCCGTGACGGACATAGAAAGTGATCCGGTCGTTGGCGTTAATTGGCTGGCGGATCGCCGTTTCCACCCAGTAAGGAGTTACCTGCTGGAGGTCACCCCGCTGACTGATGAAGGCCGAGATCCCCGTGTTGGCCGATCGTGCAATGGATCGCCGCGTTTCAATGGCGCGCATCGAAGAAAAGGTAAGATGCTGGCGGTGGCCGGGGGTATTTCCCCACCAGCCGTCGTTGGTGATCACAAAGATCAGGTTCGCACCTGCGCGGACATACATCGAAACAAACTCTCCATAAGCCGACTCATAACAGATCACGGGTGCAACCCTGAGGTTTTTCTGTGGTATGTCGAATGGCCGTCTTTCCTTGTCCGTTCCCAGGCTGCCAACGGTCCCCCCCAGGTTGATGGCCAGGCCTTCGATGAACTTCAGGTATTTGGCGTAGGGCATGATCTCCACCCCCGGAGTCAGCTTGGATTTATGATAAAGCTGGTAACTTTTGTCGGGGTTCATCAGTATGGCGGTATTGTAGGCATCGTAATACCTGTCTGAATCACCGAATTGCCTTGCGGTATGGGTCACTGGTTCTCCCGGCTCGAACATCCTGTAGGTGGAGGCGCCCACCACAAGGCAACGTCCCGGGTGCTGGTCAAGGTATTCCGACAGATACCGGTAACTTTTGGAGCGTGTGAACTCGCTTTCGAAAAGGGGGTGCTCCTGCAGGGCTGATTCGGGGCAAACCACGAAATCGGTGGCGCTGTCGGCGATCTGATCCGTAAGGGCAAGCGTACGCCTGAGCACTGAATCCACTCCCAGCCCGTATTGTTCGGTGTAGGGATCCAGGTTGGGCTGGACGATGACCACATCCACCGGATTGGGCTTCTCCTGATAACGGCTATAGATGATCACAGAAACCACCATAGGTATAATGATCCATAAAATGGTAAAAAGGCTTTTGATCAGGGCAGGAATCCGGAATCTCCTGTTAATCCATAAGTCTTTCAGGATCAAAAAAATAAGGATATTGGAGACCAGAATCCATAGTGTGCCGCCGAAGATCCCGGTAAACTCGTACCACTGGATCCATTTCGGAGCGGCGGCGAAGCTGTTGCCCAGATGCAGCCAAGGCCATGAGATCTCCCAGTGGTTGTGAATATTCTCAAATGTGATCCAGTAAGCGATCAGCCCCAGATAACCGGGCAATGTGTTGGAAAATGCCTTCCGTGTAATATGGAAAAGAAGGAATACCAGGGTCATGAAAAAGGAGTTCAGCCCGATGGCAAGTACCGCACCCACTCCCGTCGAATTATAGATCCACCAAGTTGTGAGAAGGTTCCAGACGATAAAGCCCGGCCAGGTGGTCATGACAAGCGTACCGTTATGGTATTGCCCTTTCGATTGCTGTTGCAGGATGTGATCCTCTACCCAGAGCAGGGGTACGAATCCGATCATCATCAGCAGAGGGAATCCCCTGGCTGGCCATGCAAGGCTAAGGATCACCCCTGAGAGGACGGATATCAGGGCAAGCTGATATTTTTTCATTGAACGCGGGTAAGTCCGGCTAATTTAAAAAAGAAAATGGTTGTAGGGATACCGCAGGACGTGTATTTTTCTGACTTCCTCGTACAATAGGGTTTTCAACTCGTCGATGTTATGCCTGGCAGTGGCGGAAATGAACACGCAGGGAATATTGTTCTTTGCCATCCATGAGCTTTTCAGCTCTTCCAGGGTATAGTTTTCAGGTGTCACAGGCGAGAGGTCATCCGGATCCTTTTCCGCATAGGTATAAATGTCTGTTTTATTGAAAACAATGATGGCGGGCTTATCCGCTGCCTTTATCTCGGTAAGTGTTTGCCTGACGACGTTCATCTGTTCTTCGAAATCCGGATGGGAAATGTCCACCACATGAAGCAGAAGATCGGCTTCCCTTACTTCATCCAGGGTTGATTTGAACGACTCGATCAGGTCGTGCGGGAGTTTGCGGATAAATCCCACCGTATCGCTGATCAGAAAAGGCAGGTTCTTGATGACGACCTTTCTGACGGTAGTATCCAGTGTGGCGAACAGTTTATTTTCGGCGAAGATGCTCGATTTGCTCATCAGGTTCATCAGGGTGGATTTCCCCACGTTGGTGTATCCCACGAGAGCAACCCTGACAAGGCTTTCGCGGCTTTTACGCTGGGTGATCTTTTGTTTGTCGATCCTGGCAAGTTTTTCTTTCAGCAGGGCGATACGGTCGCGTATGATCCTGCGGTCGGTTTCGATTTCCCGTTCTCCTGGTCCCCTGAGACCGATTCCGCCACGCTGACGTTCCAGGTGCGTCCACAACCCGGTCAAACGAGGGAGCAGATATTCATACTGGGCAAGTTCGACCTGGGTTCTGGCATGCGCCGTGCGGGCACGGCTGGCAAAAATATCCAAAATAAGATTACTTCTGTCAAGTATTTTACAGCCAAATGCTTTCTGCAGATTACGGATCTGGGATGCCGAAAGCTCATCATCGAAGACGACCATATCGATCCCGTTCTCTTTTACAAAACCCACAATTTCAACAAGTTTTCCCTGTCCCACGAACGTCCGGGCATCCGGCAGGTTCAACTTCTGTGTAAATCGTCTTACGGTCACTCCACCAGCCGTGTCCACCAGAAAAGAGAGCTCATCCAGGTATTCCCTCACCCTCTCCTCATCCTGTTGCTGGTTGATGAGGCCTACAAGTACGGCGGTTTCTTTATTTTCCAGGCTCAATGATTTGATATCAGAGGATAAACGAATTTCCACGAATTACAGAGAATTCAACGAATCACCTCGCATGACCACGAATAACCACGAATAACCATGAATAACCATGAACGACCATATCTTCTCAGAAATGCCTGAACCCGATGATCTCCCTGACTTCCTTTATGGTTTTTGAGGCGCTTTCCCGGGCTTTCTCAGCTCCACGTGCGACCACCTGGTGAAGATAGGCTTCATTGCCGGAAAGTTCGTGGATCCGTTGTGTGAAGGGAGTAACGAAGCGCACCATATCTTCGGCCAGTTGTTTTTTCATTTCCCCGTAACGGATCCTGCAGGTATTGTACTGTTCATCAAAATATGTCACTGTTTCAGGAGTCGATACCACGTTCATCAGGGTGAACAGGTTTTCGATGGGTTCTGGTTTCACCTGGTTGGGTTCTGTCGGCCCGGCATCGGTCACGGCCTTCATGATCTTGCTGCGGATGGTCTTTTCATCGTCAGCCAGAAAGATGGCATTGCCCTCTCCCTCTGATTTACCCATTTTCCCCGTGCCATCCAGGCCAGGGATCTTAACCAGTGTCTTCCCAAAATTGTAGGCCACCGGGATCGGGAAATAATCGATGTTGTACATCCTGTTGAAACGGCGTGCGAACGTCCGCATCATCTCCAGGTTTTGTTCCTGGTCTTTACCCACCGGCACCTTCACTGCCTTGTGGATGATCACGTCGGCAGCCATAAGGGTAGGATAGGTGAGCAATCCAGCGTTGATATTGTCCGGCTGCTTGCGGACTTTTTCCTTGAACGAAGTGCAACGCTCCAGCTCCCCTACATATGCATTCATATTGAGGAGCAGGTACAATTCGGTAATCTCAGGGATGTCACTCTGGATGTAAAGTGTCGCTTTTTCAGGATCAAGGCCGGTGGCAAGGTATTCTACCAGCACCTGTTTAACGGTGCCATGAAGGTCATGGGGTGTGGGATGGGTGGTGAGCGAATGATAATCCGCAATAAAGAAGTAACAGATGTTCTCTTCCTGCATCCTGACGAAATTCCGTATCGCCCCAAAGTAATTTCCGAGGTGCAGGTTACCTGTGGGCCGTATACCGCTTACAACGATGTCCATGGTGCTACGTCTTTATCTCGTCATTATGTTTATTAAAGAAGTGGTACTCCAGCAGATGATAGGAGGCTGCGGAGCGGATGGGGATCCATTTGTTGAATTTCCGGAACCATCGGAGTTGTGTTTTGAACAGGCCTTTTTTCAGGTATGAATAGATAAAGGGATGAACGGTCAGTTTCAGATAGGGTTCATTCTGGTCCTGGAGCAGGTACCGGATGTTGTTCTCAATTTCGTCGATGAGGATGATGCTGGGCTTGATCTTGCCGGTACCGTCGCATGCAGGGCATTTCTCAAGGATCTCCACGTTCATTTCAGGTCTAACACGCTGGCGTGTGATCTGAACGAGACCAAACTTGCTGGGCGGAAGGATCGTATGTTTGGCATTGTCCCTGGCCATCTCCTCCTTGAACTTCTGGAATAGAGTTTTTCTGTTCCCGGCATCGCGCAGGTCGATGAAATCCACCACGATGATTCCCCCCATATCGCGCAGCCTCAGTTGTCGTGCCACCTCGGTGGCAGCTTCCAGATTCACTTCCAGCGCATTGGACTCCTGGGAATTTTCCGACCGGATCCGGTGACCGCTGTTCACGTCGATCACATGCATGGCCTCCGTGTGCTCGATGATCAGGTAAGCCCCGCTTTTGATACTGACGATCTTACCGAAGGAGCCCTTGATCTGTTTATCAACACCGAAATTTTCGAAGATCGGTATCTTGCCCCTGTACAGTTTGAGGATATCCAGCTTGTGGGGCGCAATACGGAGGAGGTAGTTCTTGATCTCCTCATACAGCACCGGATCGTTGACATGGATATTGTTGAATGTGTCGTTGAGCAGGTCGCGTAGAATGACCGAGGTGCGGTCGAGTTCGCTCAGGATTCGTTTTGGGGCTTTGGCGCCGGGGAGTTTCTTGATGGCCGACTCCCATTTGCCCATCAGGCTGTTCATCTCCGCATCCAGGTCGGCTACCTTCTTATTTTCAGCCACCGTACGGACGATCACACCGACGTTGTTTGGCTTGATGCTGGTGATGAGCCGTTTCAGCCGGTTACGTTCCTCCTGGCTTTTGATCTTCTGGGAGATGGATACCTTGTTGGAGAAAGGGATCATCACCAGGTAACGTCCGGCGAACGAGATCTCGGAAGTGATCCGGGGACCCTTGGTAGAGATGGGCTCCTTGGCAATCTGAACAACAACCTGCTGGTTCAGCGTCAATATGTCGGAAATTTTCCCGGTCTTATCGATCTCCGGCTCCGGTTCGAAATTGTCGAGGGTGATCTGTCCTGTCCTGCCCCCGATGGCAAGCCTTGTGTACTTGTTCAGCGACCGGATGCTGGGCCCCAGGTCAAGGTAATGCAAAAAGGCATCTTTCTCATGACCAACATTGACAAAAGCTGCGTTGAGCCCTGGCATGATCTTTTTGACCTTGCCCAGGTATATGTCGCCCACAGAGAAGTCATTGTTGGTCTTTTCTTTGTTTAGTTCAACAAGCAGTTTATCCTCAAATAGCGCAATGTCGACTTCACTTGGTTTGGAATCGATGATGAGTTCCTTCGTCACGTCAGCTAAATTAATTTTGCGACATCCAGGCTGTAATTTGACCGGTTTTCGGCCGGGTTAACCTGCAAGACGGGATGATGGGATGCAATGGCTTCCCCCGGGTGGCGGGGCAGCCATCGCATCAGTGAAAAGTAGAGCTATCTCTTCTTATGCCTGTTTTTCCTCAACCGTTTCTTACGCTTGTGCGTAGCCATCTTGTGGCGTTTTCTCTTTTTACCGCTAGGCATCGATGAATAATTTTTAGTCCGTTATTTCTTAGTACTTTTCTTTACCTGACCGACAAACGTCTTGGCAGGCTTGAAAGCCGGGATGTTATGTGCCGGGATGATGATGGTGGTGTTCTTGGAGATGTTTCTTCCGGTTTTTTTGGCGCGCTTTTTAATGATAAAGCTTCCAAATCCCCTGAGGTACACGTTTTCTCCTGTGGATAATGAATTCTTCACAGCCTCCATGAATGCTTCAACTGTTGCTTGTACGGCGACTTTTTCAATGCCAGTTTTGTTGGCGATTTCCGCAACGATTTCTGCTTTTGTCATGACTATAATGTATTAATGTTTTGAAAATAAATTTTTTAATGGGCTGCAAATATAAAATTATTTTGATTTATATCGAAATTATGCAATCAATTTTATGTTTTTTTTGTTGTATGGAGAGCAAAATAGAGCCAGCAGAAATAATTTCGACTGAAGCCGGAACATGGAGCATGCAGAGGATATAGGATTGCGATTGATGGCCTGGTATGAACAAAACAGGCGGGACCTGCCATGGCGCAGGACAAAGGATCCCTATTCGGTCTGGATTTCTGAAGTGATCCTGCAGCAGACCCGGATTGACCAGGGGAAAGATTATTACCTGCGGTTCACCGGAAGGTTCCCCGATGTTACCACCCTGGCGCTGGCCGGCGAAGAGGAAGTACTAAGGCACTGGCAGGGACTGGGCTATTATGGCAGAGCCCGTAATCTGCTGAAATCAGCCCGGATCATCCGCGAGACATTCAACGGCAGGTTCCCGGATACCCTTGAGTCACTGACCGCTCTGCCCGGAATAGGGGAGTATACTGCTGCAGCTGTACTATCCATCGCCTTCAGCAAACCATACCCTGTCGTGGATGGAAATGTCGTCCGTGTCATTTCGCGGCTCAAGGGTATCCTGTCGCCCATCGGGTCCTCCACAGGCAAAAGGGAGATCACAGCCGCTGCCCGCATGTTAATGGACACCCACGAACCCGGTACCTTTAACCAGGCGCTGATGGAATTCGGTTCCCTGTTCTGCAAGCCCCAGCGTCCGGACTGTCAGCATTGTACGCTGCAGGAATACTGTAGCGCATTCAAGGATAAGAAAGTCAATGAATTACCGGTAAGGATAGCCAGGCAGGACCCCAGGATCCGCTATTTTCATTATTTGGTGATCCTTCCCGCGAAAAAGACCGGACCTGTCCTTCTGAGAAAGCGCCAGGCAAGGGATATCTGGGAAAACCTCTATGATTTCCCCCTGATTGAGTCAGAATCCCTCCTCGATATGCCGCAGCTGAAGAAACACCCGGCGTTCATTGAATGGTTCGGGAATCATGTGAATGAAGTGGTTGAAATGAAAGATATCGTACGTCATGTCCTTAGCCATCAGCACCTGATAGTGAAGTATTTCCTTGTGGAGATCCCCAACCCGCTGAAGTCGCAAATGCCTGAAAACTGGATCCCGGTAAGTCCTGAACGGCTGGGTGACTATCCGATGCCCAGACTGATCACACGATTTTTCGAAAAAAACTGGCATGATGTGGGTAACAAAACATCACCTTTCCGTATTAACCAGTAAGAATGCACCGGAGACATCCTGAGCTGTTCAGGTGAGCGCTGCATTTCGTACATTTGCAATTCAAACAGTATTCACTCTTTAAAGAAAAAGATCATGGCAGGAATCAATCGCGTCATTTTAATCGGAAACCTGGGTAAGGACCCGGAGGTGAGGCACCTGGACAATGGGCTGGTGAAAGCATCTTTTTCACTGGCAACAACGGAAACATTCAAAGGGAAGGATGGTAATCCCACCGATCATACCGAATGGCACAACATTGTCCTGTGGAGAAGGCTGGCCGAAAATGCGGAGAAGTATCTCAGAAAAGGCAATCAGATCTATCTGGAAGGCAGGATCCGGACAAGAAAGTGGGAGGATAAGGAAGGGAACACCCGGTACACCACAGAGATCGAGGGGACCAGCATGATCATGCTGGGCGCACGGAAGGAACATGAGGCAGCCATTGCAACGGAGGAGACTGCTGTCCCTAACAACGGCGGCGAGATGGTAAGCGACGAGGGGAACGACCTGCCGTTCTGACCAGAGCTCTGCGGTCAGTCCGGATCGGGTTCCCACCTGACCGGCTGATATCATGAATGGCAGCGGGTATTCCTTTACCCTGCCAACCTGCTGCTATTCGTACAATATCTGGCCATGACATCAAAAAATGCTTATCTTTGCCGCCAGAAATCATGACTACCTAAAATCTGCAGTAATTTGGGCGAGCCGTTTACAGAACCTGGCCTATCCCCGGGAGGGATTCTAATCAGCACCATTTTCCAACCCATCTCAATCCCGGCTGTCTTGATCCTTCTGGTTATCCTGATCCTTTTATTGCTTTCGATGATGGTGACATCAGGCGAGATCGCTTTTTTCTCGCTCACCCAGAACCAGATAAAAGGATTGCGATCCTCGGGTGATTACCGCAGCCGCCTTCTGGGCAACCAGATGGAAAGACCTGCCCACCTGATGGCCGCACTGGTCGTGGTCCGCAACATGATCCACATCACCATAGTGATCCTGGCTCTTTACGTGGCCTCCCTGGTCATTGATCCGGCAGTTTCCCGGGGTTGGACGCTGTTGATCCTGATCCTTGTGATCACCGCTCTGATCCTGTTCTTCGCCGAGATCATCCCCCCTGCCCTGGTCTCACGAAGCAATATGGCCTGGGCACGCTTCATGGCACCACCTGTGTTCTTCCTGGCCAATATCGTCTACCCCCTTTCCATCCTGCTGATCCGCACATCCTCGTTCATTGACCGGAGGCTTTCCCAGAAAACGCCGAACCAGGAAGAAACAGAAATTGCGGAAACCATTGAAATGGTCAAGGACACCTCCACACCCGAAGAAGAACGAAAAATGATCAAAGGGATCGTGAAATTCGGGAATATTGAAGTGAAAGAGATCATGCGGTCGCGCATGGATGTAACTGCCGTGGAAACCAGGACCGGATTCAGGGAGCTCATCTCCGTGATCATCTCATCCGGCTATTCACGCATTCCGGTGTACGAAGGAACCCTCGACAGCATCCAGGGCATCCTGTATGTAAAGGATCTGCTGCCTCACCTTGACAGCGATGAATCCTTTGAATGGATCAAGCTGGTGCGACCCGCTTTCTTTATCCCGGAAAATCAAAGGATCAACGTGCTGCTCAACGGATTCCAGGATAAAAAGCTTCACATGGCCATCGTGGTCGATGAATATGGCGGAACCTCAGGAATCGTCACGCTTGAAGACATCATCGAAGAGATCGTCGGCGAAATCAATGATGAGTACGATACGGAAAGCGACACACCAGCCTATATGGCCGTTGATGAAAATACGTTTGTATTCGAAGGAAAAACTTCCCTCAACGATTTCTACAAGATCGTCAAGATCGATGATTCGGTGTTCAACGAGGTCAAGGGGGAGTCGGACACACTGGCGGGCCTGGTGCTGGAGATCCTCGGCAAACTGCCCCATAAGGGGGAAAAGGTGGACTGGGGTGACTTTTCCTTTTTCATTGAAGCTGTGGATAACCGCAGGATCAAACGTATCAAGGTCCATTTCAATGAAGAACATGCCAGATAGGATCACCGTATGTTCAATGACTGGCTTCCTGGCATTCCTGATGCTGCTGGTTGCGTGTGAGGAAACGTCATTGCCCCGGCCCAAAGGATACTTCCGTATCGATCTGCCTGAGAAGGAATATGTTACGCTCGATTCCATTTTCCCTTTCACATTTGAATACCCTTCATGTGCTGAAATCACGCCGGATCCTTACTCCCCCGGCAATCCTTACTTCATCAACATCTATTATCCGGATTTCAAAGGATATGTTCACCTGAGCTACAGGGAGGTCACTGGTAACCTGACGGAACTGCTGGAAGATACCCGGCTGCTCGCAATGAAGCATATCCCGAGGGCGACAGCCATCCGGGAACTGCCCGTCATGGATCCGGACCACCATGTCTATGGTATGATCTATGACATCCGGGGCTCCGGAACGGCTTCTCCTTACCAGTTCTATCTTACCGACAGCACCCGCCATTTCCTGCGGGGAGCACTCTATTTCCGCGTCACTCCCAACAACGACTCACTGGCCCCTGTGATCGATTTCATTGCCGGAGATATCGGTCATCTCCTGGAGACCATAGAGTGGAAATAGGTTTTTCCGAAAAAAATATTACAACGGTATTTCATTCACCCGAAATGCGTATTTTTGGCATCCTGAAAAACATGCAAGGAATGTAGAATATTGAACATAAAGGGCCTGGTTATGATCGAAACCATTAAAACTGGCACCATCAAATGGCACCATATTTTGGATCCAAGGGAGGAAGACCTGAATTATCTGCTCGAAACCTTTTACTTCCACCCCCTCGATATAGAAGACTGCAAAAGTTACAACCAGCGCCCAAAGATCGATATCTACGATGATTATTATTTTCTGATCCTGCATTTCCCCAACTTCGACCGCTGGAACCGGTTCATCCTGACCAAGGAGGTGAAGATCTTCTGGGGCGAGGATTATGTGATCACCATCGGACAATCACACTGGGTGGTCACCGAAATGTTCAGGGAGTATCAGCAACTGTCCCAGAAAAAAGAAGAGCTGGAGATAGGGAACAGCGATACACTGCTTTACCGGATCCTTGAACGGCTGATGAAAGAAACCCTTTCCCTGGTGCAAAAAATCGGGCTGGAGGTGGAACTCATCAACAGGGAACTGTTCAGTAAAAGAGCTGAAAAGACCATTGAGAAAATATCCCTGACCCGGCGTAACCTCATTCTTCTCAACACCATTTTCAAACCCCAGCTGCGTCTGTTCCACAAATTCGAGTCGGGAGAGATCGAAGGATACGCTGAGACCATGGAGGAGTACTGGGGAAACATTCTCGACTATTATCAGAAGATTTGGGACCTCACAGAGGATTTTGCAGAACTGATCGAGAGTTTGTCAAAAACGTTCGATTCTTTGCAGACCAATAAGACCAACGAGATCATGAAGATCCTCACCATGATCTCCTCCATCCTGCTCCCCCTGACCTTCATCGCCAGTGTGTATGGCATGAACCTGCGATCGTTGCCCCTTAGTCAGTATCCCAATTCTTTCTGGATGCTCATGGCGGGCATGCTGGTACTGGGAGTCCTGATGATCGCCTATTTCAAGAAAAGGAGATGGCTCTGACATCCCTGACGGACCCTATTTTTTCTTTTTTTTAGCATGGTCTTCCTGGATATTGACCGACTCTTCGTGGATAAGAGTAAGTAGTTTTTGGATCAGTTCCTGGCCGAGCCCAAGCTGTTCACCAAGTTCCATCCGGTCCTTCATCAGATCGTTCCACCGTTTTATCTGCAGAATAGGCAGGTTGTTATGATGTTTAAAACCGGCCATTTCTCTGACCACCTCCATGCGTTTTGCCAGGATGCCAAGTAATTGAGCGTCGAGTGAATCTATTTCGCACCTGAATCTTTCCAGGGTACGGTCAGGATCAGGGCCGGATGGTGATCTGTGCAGGATAAGTCTCTGCAGTAGCTCCTTCAGTTCTCCGGGAGTGACCTGCTGGGCTGCATCGGTCAATGCGTGTTCCGGATCGGTATGCGACTCGATCATCAGCCCATCCATGTCAAGATCCAGTGCTTTCTGCGCAACGTCCCACAGTAATTTTGTTTGTCCGCAGATATGGCTCGGATCACAGATAACAGGGAGGCCAGGGAAGAGTCTTTTCAGTTCAATGGGGATCTCCCACATCGGGCTGTTGCGGTAAAGGGTAGGCTGGCCTGAAAGAAATCCCCTGTGTACGGCGATCATTTTGCGGATCCCGCAGACCGCCATTCGTTCGAGAGCGCCTATCCAGGCTGAGAGGTCGGGGGCCACAGGATTTTTGACCAGTACGGGAATGTCGACACCCTGTAGGGCAGAGGCAATATCCTGCATGGAGAAGGGATTGGTCACCGTTCGGGCACCGATCCACAGCACGTCGACCCTGTGGAGAAGTGCCATGTCAATATGTTCCGGTTGTGCCACCTCCACGCAGGTCAGCAATCCTGTTCTTTCCCTGACTTCCGACAGCCAGTCGAGTCCCTTGATTCCTACACCCTCAAAGGATTCAGGCCTGGTTCTGGGTTTCCAGATGCCCGCCCGGAAAACACAGACCTGAGGGATCCCAGCCAGTTCTGTGGCGGTGGAAACGACCTGTTCCCTGGACTCGGCGCTGCAGGGCCCGCTGATTACCAGCGGAGGTTCTCTCAGCGGCAACCAGCTTTCTAACGGCAGAATGGTCATCTTCGGTTCCGTTAATGGATTTGTAAATTTATGAAATTCCTGAATGGAAAAATGTCCGTATTTTTGCACCTCGAATCAATACAAACCTATGGAAAAGATCAAACGGTTAGCGGTCAGGCAAATCCTGGATTCATTCGAATACGGACAGACCTTTCAGGTGATGGGCTGGGTCAGAACAAAACGGATCAGCAAGAACGTGGCCTTCGTCACCCTTAACGATGGCTCCACTATCCATAACCTTCAGGTGGTGGTGGATGTCACTGTCTTCCCGGAGGATTTGCTGACCAGGATCAACACCGGAGCCGGGCTTTCGGTGGAAGGCATTCTGATGGAATCTGCCGGGAGCGGACAAAGGGTGGAGCTGGCTGCCAGCCGGATCGTTCTGCTGGGCGAAGCGGATCCGGACCAATATCCTTTGCAACCAAAAAAACACTCCCTTGAATTTCTCAGGGAAATAGCCCATCTTAGGTTCCGGACAAGTACGTTCAGTGCCGTGGCCCGTGTGCGGCATGCCATGATCTTTGCCATCCATCAGTTTTTCACGGAACGGGGATTTTACAACATCCATACGCCCATCATCACAGCATCCGACGCGGAAGGTGCCGGGGAGATGTTCAAAGTGACCACACTCGACCTGCACAGGCTGCCTCATACGGATGATGGCCGCATCGACTACGCACAGGATTTCTTCGGCCGTGAGACCAACCTCACCGTCTCCGGCCAGCTGGAGGCCGAACTGGCGGCACTGGCCCTTACCAAGGTGTATACCTTCGGGCCCACATTTCGCGCCGAGAATTCAAATACCTCCAGGCACCTGGCCGAGTTCTGGATGATCGAACCGGAGGTGGCCTTCGCTGATAACTGTGATAACATGGACCTGGCAGAGGATCTTCTGAAATATGTGATACAGTATGTTCTTGATCACTGCCCCGATGATCTTGATTTCCTGAACAAAAGGCAGCAGGAGGAGGAGATGCAGAAGAAGCAGGAAGAAAGGTTCGATATGGGATTGCTTGGGAAATTACGCTTTGTGGTCGAAAATCAATTTGAACGCATCACCTACACCGAAGCCATCGATATCCTCAGAAATTCAAACTACAACAGAAAAGGGAAGTTCCAGTACGCCATTGAAAGCTGGGGTGCCGACCTCCAATCGGAACATGAAAGGTACCTGGTGGAAAAACATTTCAAAAAGCCGGTGATCCTGTCGGATTATCCCAAACAGATCAAGGCATTCTATATGAAGCTGAATGACGACGGAGAGACCGTCAGGGCGATGGACGTGCTCTTCCCCCAGATCGGGGAGGTGGCGGGCGGCTCCCAGAGGGAGGAATCGTACGAAAAGCTGATGATGCGGATGAAAGAAATGAACATCCCCGAGAAACAGATGTGGTGGTACCTTGACACACGGCGTTTTGGCAGCGTACCCCATGCCGGTTTCGGCCTCGGCTTTGAACGGTTCGTCCAATTCGTAACGGGGATGAGCAACATAAGGGATGTGATCCCTTTCCCGAGGACACCGAAGAATGCGGAGTTTTAGAGAGGGATAAGGCATCCCGACTTTCGTCGGGACAAGCTCCGGCACAAAGAAGAATCCCGCAGGGATTCAAGTATGGTAGCATTAAGTACCCCGCAGGGGTTCCAGTATTGTAGCACAATATATCGTTTGAATTTTGTATTTTTGTATAGAACGATTCATGAAGGTAGAAAGAGGACATGATGTTAAACCAGCGGCTTCAACAGAAATTATTACAAAAGCTCTCACCACAGCAGATCCTGCTGATGAAGCTGCTGCAGATCCCTTCCATCGCCCTGGAACAACGGATCAAACAAGAAATTGAAGAAAATCCCGCACTGGATGATTCGGCAGCGGAGGACGATACCGGTGATGAAAATGAAGAGTTCGATGAAACGGGCGAGGAATCCGGAGAGGAAGAGGGTGATGAGTACGAAAAGGATAAGGACGAATTCGACATCAGCGACTATGTGGATGATGACGAATTTCCGGATTACCGGCTTTATGTCAATAATACATCCCCTGACGACGAGGTCAGGGAGATGCCTTTCGTGTCAGGAGTCAGTTTTCATGAAATGCTGATCTCCCAGCTGGGACTGAAGGTCCTGGACGAAAGGCAGCGTGCCATTGCCCTGACCATCATCGGCAACCTCGACGATGCCGGATACCTGCAGCGTGAACTGACTGCCATGGTCGACGACCTGGCCTTTTCGCAGAATATCCATACCACAAGGGATGAAATTCTCGGCATGCTCATGGTCATCCAGGAGCTGGACCCACCTGGGGTGGGAGCCAGGAATCTTCAGGAGTGCCTCATCCTGCAATTGAAAAGAAAATTGCAGTCCGAATCCAGCGAATCATTGCAACACGCCATCGTGATCCTTGAAAAATACTTCAATGAATTCTCCAAGAAGCATTATGACAAGATCATCCATAAAGCCCATATCAGCGAAGAAACTCTGAAATCTGCCATCGACGAGATCCTTACCCTTAATCCCAAGCCAGGAAATTCACTGAGCGAAACCACGCGCACCAACTATTACATTATACCTGATTTTATCATCCAGAACAAGGATGGCGACCTTGAGCTCATCCTCAATTCGAGGAACGTTCCTGAACTCAGGCTCAGCCGAACCTACCTGGATATGCTTGAAACCTACGCAAAAAGTAAGGATAAAAAGAACAGTGTCCACAAGGATGCATTTCTGTTCATCAAGCAAAAAGTAGATTCGGCCAAGTGGTTCATCGATGCCATCAAGCAAAGGCAAAATACCCTGTATGTCACCATGAATGCCATTCTCGGCTATCAGAAGGAATATTTTCTGACAGGTGATGAAACACGCCTGAAGCCTATGATCCTGAAAGATATCGCAGAGATCGTCGGACTGGACATTTCCACGATTTCGCGGGTGGCCAACAGCAAATATGTCCAGACACCCTATGGTACATTTCTTTTAAAGAGTTTCTTTTCAGAGTCCCTGCAGACCGATTCCGGAGAGGAGGTCTCCACCCGTGAGATCAAAAAGATCCTGTCGGACTGCATCGAAGGCGAGTCAAAAAGCAAGCCCCTGACCGACGAGGAACTCACGCTGGAGCTCAAGGACAAAGGCTACAACATCGCCCGCCGGACTGTCGCCAAATACCGTGAGCAGCTGAATATACCGGTTGCACGGTTACGAAAGGAACTTTGATCAGATGATCCGCCTGACCCTGAACGCGTTAATAGGGAAAAAGGGAGATCCCCACGGATATCGGGTAAATTTCAGGGCCCTCGCCGGATGAGAATACCTTGGTGAGAGAATAGGAACCATAAATGCCTATCCATTTCCATCCGATGCGTGCCGTGGCTGCCACACGGTAATTTTCGATGTTGGCCAGATCCAGGAACTTGACCTTCAGCACCTCATTCACGCCGTACAGGTAATCATCTCCGCGGTATTTGGTCTTGCTCTGAAGGGTTACTCCGATTTTAACTCCTGCCGAGAAGCGAACGCCGTTCCTGGCCATGTATCTCAATTCGATGGGAAAATCCAGATATTCAACGTCCAGTTTATTTTTGTTATAATCCAGGTCCGGATATTTTGAATCGAAACTTAAAAACTGGGTGACACCGTTGGTGTCGATCTCGAGCATTCCGTCGTGATACAGCTTATGGATACCCAGTGAGGCTCCAATGGCAATGCTGACGGGGCTTTTTTCGGAGAACGGAAATGCGTATAGCAGGTAAATGTTGGAGCCCCAGTTGATCGCTCCCTGGTCCACCGAATCAGGCATGTTCATCCAGATATCGCTGTAAAAATCAAAACCTGAAGCCAGGTGCCGTTGCACCTTTTCAGGTACTGTTTGTGAAATGACCGGATGGCAAAGGATACCTGCCACTAAAAGAATGATAGATCGTTTCATAGAAGATAGGATAAGAACTGCAAAAATACGATAAATATTTCCGGCATCTTCATTTTATCCTGTGAACCATGATGAATGCTGCATGCGCATCATTAATTCTATGCTTTCTGTTGTCTTTTCCCTTTCGATGATGTAAATTTGATGCTCAGACTTATCCCATGGAATCCACGCTTGAATTGAACCTTGAAGAAAAGTTCGTGATCCGGTTGGAAGATACCTCCGGTACGAATGAAAACGGAGTGAAACGGAGCGATATTGTATCGGAGTGCGAGGAAAACGAAGCGGTATACCTGCGACGCCAGTACGATTCTCCCGGAAACAAGTACCTGATCAGGGTATTCAACAATAGCGGGCAGCACATTGGTTCGGTTCATGGCGAAAAAGAGCTGGCCATTCACCTGGACCGCGGCGGAGATATCAGGGTCAGGATCATTGCGGCATCAGGAAGCAACAAATTCATCCGCAGGTTTCTGAACCTGTTCAGAATCAATAAGAGTCATTTTATCGAGGTGGTGATGACCCCGTTAAATCCTGAAAATTTCAGGGGCATCATTGACAGGGACAGGGAGATTGCGCGGACGGTAGCCCGTGCCATCGCGCATGAGAAAGACAGCATGAAGCTGGCCATCCGGAATTACCTGCAGGCCATTGACCAGATCGTAGCGCTGGATGACATCGGGCTGGAAGCCAGGGCGTGGCGTCAGACACGGATCCCGGTGAACCGTCTTTCGATGGTCTATGAAAAAGAAGGAAAGCCGGCCGAGGCGCTCAGGGTGATCGACTGGTATCTTTCCTACCAGGATTATGTGGGGATCGATCCGTATGAGATGGAGATGATTTTGAAGAGGAAGGAGCGGCTGGCGGTTGGCAGTCAGCAGTCAGCAGCCAAATAATGCAACCGCCAACTGAATTACCGCAGCAAAAGCAGCTTCTGTGTCGCCTTAATATTTCCTGCCTGCAGGCGGAAAAAATAGATCCCGGGATTCAGGTACGTCAGATCAAACTGCTTCTCAAGAGAGCCATTTCCCGAAATAACTCTTTCCATAAAGATGATCTTCCCCTGGCTGTCCAAAACTTGAAGGATAACTTTTTCATTGACCTGGACTTCGGCCTGCAGGGTAATAATATCTCTGGCTGGATTTGGGAAAAGGATCAGGTGACATTTTTCTTCGGGGATTTCCTTCACAACGACAAACAAAATATCAACAGTCAGGCTGTCGGAGACACTACCGGTGCAAGGACTGACCTCGCGTGCGGTCAGGACCAGGGTGACGCCCCTGTTCTCCATATCCTGCTGGCCGGGCGTATAGATGGCATCCAGCAGGGTGCTGTCGGTAAAAACTCCGTCGCCCAGGGTTGACCAGTAGTATTCATAGGCGAAATTCACTGTGCCCTGTAATGCGATCACTTCACCACCATAGATAGTATCATCCATGCCCGCATAAGCTTCGGGTTCCTTGTTGATATACAGGATCATGCTGTCGGAGGCGGTGGTTCCGGGTTCATAGCCGGTCAGGTGCATGGTGAGGGTGACCTGGTGGCTGTCCAGATCGGCCGGTCCCCGGAGATAGATGGCATTGACGGAATGATTTTCAATGAAATAGCCATCACCGCTGGTCGTCCACAGGATGGATGAATAGTTTTCGGCATGACCCTGTGTTGTATAAAATGGCAGGTTACAGGTCAGGGTATCGTTCCCTGCGTCGGCATGAGGTAAATCCGGTGCACCGGAGAGGTCGATCTTAAAGATCCGGGTGGCCCAGTTACCCAATGCAGTGGTTGCTTTTGTATACATGTGGGTGAACCAGAAGGTGGTGTCGTCGACCGGATCGACCATCATGGCTGCATAATCGCCCCACATGTTTTGATCGTACCATGACAGGTAGGTATTGGCATAGTTCAAGCCATTATAGAGGTCCAGTTGCTGAAAGGTCATTATTCCCGTGGGATCTTCAGCCCTCCTGCCGGTTAGTTTAATAGAGGGATAAGTGTCTTCACTTGAAACCGTATATCCCAGGGCAATATCCCCATTTCCATTGATGGAGAGGCTGGGTGAGAAATAATGAAAATCATCCGGAGCATAATTGCCGGTTTGATATAAATACCAGTCTGCCTGTTCCTTCCTTAATTCATACCATTTGATATAATGAAGATTTCCGTCCCATACGCTATGACAGCAGACCAGGCTTGCATGGTCTGCAATCTGTCGGTAAGTACCCGGGTACATCAGGTACAGGGGCATGGTGATCAGGTTAATATCACTTCCTTTTTGTGGTGCTCCCGGGCCCCAAAGGATCATGGGTTCAAAAGAACCCAGGTCGTACTGGTACACGATATTGAACTGAGAGTTTTCCGGTTCTTCCCAGTCGGTCTGAAACTCATAGACATCAAGTGATAAATACCATGGCTCTCCCGGTACATGATTGTCAAGTGTGATAATATAGCATGGTTCATCCTCTACGATATTCTGGCCCCGCATATCGGCAGCCATCGGAAAGAAACGCTCTGTGTCCGGATCGGGGATAACAAACTCGATCATGGTTATGTCTTCTTCCCCGGATAGCATGGCTTCCCTGTTGATCACCGTAACCAGGGAGTAAAGATACGCCTCCGGGCTCGGATCGGCTACATCATACATATTGTATGTTATATAGTAACCATCCGACCATACAGCTATTTTTTGATAATCATTAAACAAATCAAATTCAAAGGCATAGCAATAGTATTCACCGAGGGGATCCGGTGTCACGGATACAGCTACCATGGTATAATGGGGATCTTCTGCGGTCCATCCTACTGAAAGGCTCGATACTACCCATCGGTCGGCCATAGGATCATATTTGAATACCGGATCACCCCAAAAGAGATCATGCCAGGGGCCGGGCAGGGATTCCCAGATGGTTTTGTTATCTGCCGGACCAAAAAGCAGATTACCTTCTTTATCCCAGACTGCAAAGGAACTGTTAACGGTTTGCAGGTAATGATTTGGCCCTACCTCTCCATTGGGATCAGCGGGTCTGATCCCATTCAGATTCCCTACGCCCTCAAAATTAAGGATGGGACCACGGCAGGATAAAGTTCCCTGTGATTTTTGCAACAGTGGACTGTCGGGAGGTTGCGCCTGTGCTTTCATTTTTTCGGTTCCATAAGGGAAACGATTCATGAAAGGTTTCTGCTCCTGTGGATGGATGCCCGGCAGGACGACTTTCGTTTCGCGCAGGGGAATGGATCTGCCGGAAAAGACAGATTTGGAGATCACTGGTTCATTCGTGACTTGAACGTATGCAGGACTGATCCCAGACAGCATCATTGAGAGCATGATGGCAGTTGTAAAACCATTAGTTTTCATTTTTTTGACTAAGATTAGTTTTTTAGATTCAGCCATCTCTGAGCGCCTCCGTGAATCCCTCCATCGCCTCTGTGGTTAAATGCATTTTTACTACAGAGGCACACAGAGGCGCACAGAGGAAATCATAATGATGACCGACCTTACTTCAACAGAATCAGTTTTGCTACTTCGACAGCTTCCCCTGCCTGCAGCCGGATCAGGTAGATCCCCGCCGGCAATGCAGAAGCATCCAGGTAAACCGTATGTTCCCCGGCGCTCTGATCTTCATTCACCAGTGTTAAAATCCCTTTCCCATGAACATCATATACCCGAACCAAAACACTTTTGCTCTTTGCTATTTGATATTTGATCTTTGATATTCCACCGGCCGGATTCGGGTACACCTGTAACCCGTACCCTGCAACCTTCAACTCATCCGTCCCAACTCCCACTACCTGGATCACATTGGAATTATCACTAGTGTAATAAGCATCATACGCTCTGACCCTGTAATAATAAGCACCGGCTTCAAGATTAGAAACGGTCCATGAGACAACATCCCCGACATTAAAATTTTCATATCCTGTTACATAATCATTGAAACCCTCATCGTATGCCACATCCAGGTAATAACCTGATGCGCATTCCGATCCTTCCCAGCGTGCCTCAAAATGATCATAACCGATTACAGCCGGCAATGCCACCGGTGCCGGGATTAAATAGTATTCATCTGCGCCCATATCAGGGAGATTTGAGATGCAATCGGGGCGGGGCTGGCCTTCAAAGTCATGATCGGGGGCATAGTAGACCGATCCATCGATCTCAATTGAATCTATGCCGGCATTCATGCATGGACTGGCTTCCGCAAGATGGCAGAGGGTGTCACCCTCAATAAATCCGGGATCAGCATCGATATTCCCTTCACCGGTCCAGGGCCCCCAGATATGATTGGGATCAATATCCGAGTATGCAATAGTGACCGAATCCTCATTGCCTGAATAGTAGATATCTTTTCCCAGCGGCGCATCATTTCCATGGAATATATTATTAAATAGCACAGGTACATTGATCTCACAATTCATCCTTATGGCACCTGCATGGTTCGTGGCTGAATTTGAATAAAATGTATTGTTAATGACCTGCGGCCTGAAAATGCTTTCTACTGATGATGCCTGGACTTCTTTTACTACAGGATGATAGATTCCAATAGCGCCTCCCCGGTCAGCTGAATTGCCCGAGAACAGATTATTTGTTATACGAAGATTGTAACAGCTTCTTTCATAAAATCCCCCGGCATGGTAGGCTGTATCATGGTGGAATCTGTTTGCATCAATAATAATCTCCTGATCATAAGCATCAGTAATGCATAATCCGCCACCAGGCCCGGGTATTGTTGTGGGTCCGGAGTTGTACGCAAATTCATTATGCGTGAAACTCATATGACCGGATGGGTTGAAGCACACGATTCCAGCACCCCAGCAACGGTCTGCTTCTGCAAGAACCTGATTGTGTATGACTGTATTATCCTCAAAAACAGTGATTCCCGGATACCAAAGGTGAATGGCACCACCATCTCCCTGCATATACCCTGTTGCATAATTATTGCTGATCAGGTTATCGGACATATAGCTGTCTGAATACCACAGACTTACCCCTCCGCCAAGAGCATAACCACTGGATGATATAACAGAATTGGAGCGGATGGTATCTGAGGAAAAGGTGATCGTGGCCTCATTAGCCCGGATGGCTCCACCTGAAATATCCCCATTACCCTCGCATACGTTATGTTCAAACAGACAACTGGTCATATAAATGATGGATTGATCTGCCAGGAATCCCCCTCCTAATGCGGACAAAAGAGGAGCGTTGGCATGATTGTTTCTGACAGTATTATTAGAAAAATAAAGCGTATCCCGGGGATCATTGATGGATGCATGAACAATGCCACCCCCACCTGCAAAACCTGATTCAGAATCACAATGATTATTCTCAATGATATTATCATTTACTCTTGCATTACCCCATATTTCCACTCCTCCGCCTGACGCACTTCCGGAAACAACAGCTGAATGGTTATCTTTGATGATATTATCCTCCACCACCGTCCAATAACTTCCACTCTCTTTGATGCTGGCAATACCGGCTCCATATGCATTGTTTGTATAATTGACCTGATTACCAGTAATGACGTTATGGATGATCTTGGCGGATGCATAATAACAGACTATACCTCCTCCAATCCGGGCATCTTCGGTTGAAAGGTACATACCGCTTCCCCCGGTAATCGTAAAGCCACACAGAATGGAAGTGGTATCTTCTCCCGTCAGGAATGTGACAACGGAAGCAAAATCCTCCCAATCAGGATCACTGCCGTCAATGATGGTGTTCTTGATTGAGGCGCTATCATGATCCACCAGGTAATGGCTTGCAACGGTAATGGCTTTCCCATAATAGTTGATATTTTCGAGATACGTGCCCTCAGCAACCAGCACGGTATCTCCATTGCCGGCTGCATCAATACCAGCCTGGATCGTAGGCTGGTCGGCAGGGACATGGATCATCTGAGCGGTGCTTAGCGCTGTGATTCCGAGGAAAGAGAGAATAAAGAGGATAGTTTTCATGGTGAGGGTATCCTTATTTTAAGTTGGCAGCTGGCAATTTCATGGATTAAAGGTACGGCAGGAAGAGGGGGAGGGTCTACCAGAGTGCTTACAAAGAATGCAAGGGATCTTGCAAATAAGGTATCATTTATTTATGATGATGATAATGAATTGAATTTTTTTTGCAGTTAGCTAAATGGTAATAATTGTATTACCTTTACTTTTTGGATTACCCCATGAAAGTCAAAGAAGTTATTAAAATAATTGAGAAACATGGGTGGTTCCTGGTTTCTCAGAAAGGTAGTCACAGGCAATATAAACATTCTTCAATACCTGGGCGTGTCACCATTCCCGGGAATCTGCAGGATGACTTACCAAAAGGAACCTTTAACTCCGTATTAAAACAAGCTGGAATAAATAAATCAGGATCATGAACAAAGTACGCGTAATCATCGAAAAATCAAAGACAGGCTTTTCTGCTTATATTCCGGATTTACCTGGATGTGTAAGTACCGGTCAGTCTCTGGTCGAAATAAAAAATACTATTTCAGAAGCAATTTCCTATCATTTGGAAGGCATGCGTGAGGATGAACTTTCAATTCCGGTTGAATTTACCGGTCAGTATGAATTACAATTCACTTTCGATGTGGAAACCTTCCTTAATCATTACAATCATATTTTTACAAGGAGGGCGCTTGCACGGATAACAGGGATTAATGAAAGCTTACTCAGCCAATATGCTTCGGGGATGAAACATCCGCGTCCTGCTCAATCAAAAAAGATCGAACACGGGCTTCATAAACTGGCAAATGAATTGCTTCAAATTTCTCTTTAGTGCCGGTATTTCAAGTATTTATTTCTAAGCAAAAGATTCAAAGGGTATGATCAGCCTGGGATTTAGATTTTTTTAGATCAGCAAATTCCGAAGGAGTTTGACCGAATTGTTTCTTAAAGCATTCAGCAAAGTAAGAAGGATTATTGAATCCGACCGCGTAAGCTATTTCTGCTATGTTCCCGGCTTGTTGCCGCAGAAGCATGGCAGCATTGTTCAGCCGGACAAAACGAATAAATTCACTGGTGGAGAGATTGACCAGGGCCTTCAGCTTGCGGTAAAGTTGCATTTGGCTTACGGCCATAGCCTCAGTAAACTGTTCCACGGTAAATTTATCATCATTCAGGTGTTGCTCGACCATCCGAATGGCTTTTCTCAGGAATTGTTGATCCACAGAGGGGATCCCGTTATCGGGTAAGCCCATTAACCGGTTTAGGCCAATGATTTCAGCATTTTTCAGGAACCGCCCTTGAAGTATCTTCCTTTGAAGAATAAGATTCTTGATCCTGACTAGCAATTCATCGGTATCAAATGGCTTGGTGATAAAATCATCGGCTCCCGTTTCCAGCCCCTCGATCCTGCTTTCCATGCCAGCCCGGGCGGTTAATAGGATGACGGGAATGTGGCTGGTTTTTTCATCGCTTTTCAGATGTCGGGTCAATTCGTATCCGTCCATTTCCGGCATCATCACATCCGTCAGCACCAGATCCGGGATATGCTCCAGCGCCTTGGAAAGCCCCTGCCACCCGCTTCCCGCCTCCAGGACCTGGTAATCCTGACCCAGAATCCCCCGCAGATACAGCCGCAGGTCGGCGTTGTCTTCCACGATCAGCAACAAAGGTTCCGCGTTCTGCGTTTCGCGTTCTGCGTTCAGCGTTTCAGGTTCAGCGTTTCGGGTTGCAGGTTCCTGATTGTCAATTGTCAATTGTCGATGTTCAATGTTCGATGTTTCAATACCCTTCTCTAACCCTCGCTCTACACCCCTATCTCTCCTTTCTCCTCTCTCCTCTCTCCTTTCTCCTTTCAAAAAAGGAAAATACACCCTGAACGTGCTCCCCTGATTCACAACGCTCTCCACGCATATCGTCCCACCATGTAACTCCACCAGTTCTTTCGTCAGTGCGAGCCCGATACCGGTGCCTTCGTCGTCTTTGGTGTAGGAATCATCCACCTGATAGAACCGGTCGAAGATACGGTTGAGTTTGTCGGGTGGGATGCCGCATCCGGTGTCGGAGACGGTGATGACCACGCACTGTTCGGGCAAGTCGGCAGTCGGCAGTCGGCGGTCGGCGATTTTGGTCTGACCGCTAACTGCTGACCGCTGACCGCTGACCGTAACCTCAATCCTCCCCCCCTCAGCTGTAAACTTGAACGCATTCCCCAGCAGATTATACAGGATGATCTCTATCTTTTCACGGTCGACCAGAGCAGGGATCTCATCGTTTTCTGCTTTGAACTCAAGCGTGATCCCCTTGTGTCTGGCCAGAGACTCGAACTGCTGGGCGTAATTCTTTACCAGTGCGACGATATTTTCTTCATTGAGATGCAATTCCATTTTACCTGATTCCAGTCGCGACAGTTCGAGCAGTTGGTTAATGAGCCGTTGCAGCCGGAGGGCGCTGCGCTGCATTATGTTCAGATCCTGCTTTCCGGTTTCGTCTGATACCTTTTGAAACAGGTTTTGCATCGGACCCAGGATCAGTGTGAGCGGTGTACGGAATTCGTGGGAGATGTTGGCGAAGAAACGGGACTTCATGCTATCAAGCTCCTTGAGCTTTTGTGCCTCCACCTGTTTAAGGTCCAGCGCGTGCTTTAACCGCAGCCTCCTCAGATCATATTCCCTCCAGGCTATGATCAATCCCAGCAGGCATAGCCCGTACAGCGTATAGGCCCACCAGGTTTTCCAGGGAGGTGGCAGAATGGTAATGTGCATCGCAGCTCCGTCTTCATTCCAGTATCCATCATTATTTGAACCTTTAACCCTGAAGTGGTAGTCACCCGGAGGCACACCCGTATAATAGGCAGTTCTTCTGACGCCGGAATAGATCCAGTCATTATCATAACCTTCAAGGAAGTAAGCATACTGTTGGTTGGACATATTTGTATAGTCCAATGCAGCGAATTCAAATGAAAAAAAGTTCTGGTTGTACCGTAAAGTGATTTGTTTTTTAGCCGTGATGCTGCTGTCGAGGTGAAACTTCTCATTGTGCACTCTGAAATCAGTAATAAATACGGGAGGTATGAGTGGATTTTCTATTAAACTGTCAGGGAAAAAACTATAATAACCAACATCAGATCCCTGTTTTCCCCCGATATATATTCTTCCATCGCTGGTTTTGTCAAGGTTCCAATTACAAATGTCCTCAAAAGGGATTACCTTCTTTATAAAGAAAGGATAAGAACATCCCTTCTTCAACATCCCTGGTTTAAATTTCACCAGTCCTTTTTCAGTGACCATCCAGAGAAATCCCTTGTCATCTCCGGTCAGGTCCCTGATATTCGTTTCAGCCGGATCTTCTTCACTGATAAAACGTTCAAATGCGTTTTCCTCCCTGATGAACCTGTTAAGACCTTTTTCGGTGCCGATCCACAGATCTCCTCTCCTGTCTTCGTAGATCGACCAGACAAATTCATTGCTAATGCTCAGTTCATTCCCGGCATCAGGGGCGTAGTTGATAAAATCGTTTGTATTTCGTTTTTCCGGGGGCCTGCAAAATAGTCCTTTAAAATTAGTACCTGCCCAAAGATAACCCAGGTGATCCTCATAGAGTTTCATAACCTCACCAGAATCAAGAAAATTTCCTGTATTGATCCCAACAAAATCTCTTACGGAAGGATCAGCATTCCTTCGCACGAACAAACCTCTGCTGGTCCCAATCCAAATGTCACCCTGTGAGTCTTCATAAATATCGTAGATAAATTCAGGTTTCAGCGTCTTGTATTCAGTCAGTTTGCAGTGGATGAAATCCACACTCCCGTGCTTTAAGCAATAAACTCCATTCCGGCCATCGGCAATCCAGATATTTTGATTGCTATCTTCAAATATGCATCGGGGCGAACTCCAGAATTTTGTTTCACCGGGTTCGACCTGGAAATCCCTCTGCTCAAAAACACGCAATAATTTGAATTCTTCATCAAAAAGCAGCAACGGTTTTTTATCCGTCGCAATCCATAGATGGTTATCACGATCACGCAAGAAAACAGTTGCGTTACCATATTTTTCTTTAAAACCAAGCGATTCGTTCATTTGGTCAAGTTCCGGGACAGAGATATTCAGGCCCCAGTTACCCGGGATCCACATCACACCGGTTTTATCAAAATCAATGGATACAAGGCTGGTTCCATGGATATCAAATGGATTTTTGGGATCATGATCAGTGACCTGAGTTGTTATCCCCGTCAGTTTATCATAGTTGAATAAGCCGTGAAATAAGAACCAGAAATAACGATTCGGATCTTCAGGATCCACGACAAGATCAATGTAACCCAACCTTGCATCTTTATTAAAATACAGGTAGGATAGATCAAGTTCATCCTTGACGGTATTGTATTGCAGAAATCCATATTCGGTACCAAGCAACAGGGTGCCGTCGTGATCCTGTGTTATCATATGGATCATCATCAATCCGATATTATCTTTCAGATAGGGTGACAACTTTATTTTTGTAAAGTCTTCTGTTTGCCTGTCAAATTTGAAAAGACCCTGTGATGTTGCTATCCATAAGATGCCCCTTTCATCTTCATAGATATCACGTATATTATTGGAATACCCAGTAATACCAGGATCTGGCTTGAAAGATCTGAAATGGTCCGTTTCAGGATAGTACCTGTTCAACCCTTCATTTCCGGTTCCGATCCAGAGCACCCCCGTATGATCCTTGAAAACACACAGAATAAAATCGTGGCTTATGCTATTGGTGTCGGCCGGATCATGCCGGTATTTCTTATATACTTCGGTATATATATTTATCCTGCTTAAACCATCTACAGTACAATACCAGAGATTGCCATCATTATCTTCCACCATATTGTGGGTGAGACCAGGTATCCGGTCGTACTGATAGGTCCTTATGTTGTATCCATCATACCTGCAAATGCCCACGCTCGTGGTGATCCATATAAATCCCCTTGAATCCTGGAGAATATTATGTGTTTTATTGGATGGGAGCCCATCGTCGGTGGTCAGGTGACGGAAACGGGGTGACTGGGCGAAGGTGGGAGCTATGAAGAATGAAGTATGTAGAATGAAAAATGAAAAATACAGGCACCTTCTGAACATGGCAATCAGTCTTTCAGACACTGTTTTGCGCACTCGGCTGCTTTCCCGTGAAGCGGAGAGTACCCTGCATTGAAGGCAATCTCCTGCCCCTCGTTCACAATCCAGTTAAGAAATACCCGCATGGCAGGATCGCCTGGTTTTCCCTCCGACACCATGATAAGATACCTGCACAGCGTATGCGGATACTTGCCGATGCATACAGCACGCTGGTATTCCTTCAGATCTTCGTACACCTGTTCTTTATAATCGATGCGACCGCTGCGATCGAAATCGATCGGAAGCGGCTGGATATCCGGAAGAGGTTTTTGAGTGATAGGATCAAAGGCAAAAATGATATTGCAGAAGCCTAACCCCAGCGGGTCATTCTGGATTTTGGCTACCAGTGCGTCATCACCGACAATTTCTTCTCCCCGGAGATTTTCTGGCTCCTGAAAGAGAAAGTGCGCCCATATCCGGCAGGCACCAGATGTTTTTTCCCGGTAATATATATGCAGTATCTCCCCGGCATCTGTTGCCAAGATATCACCCCAGGTCAGCGGTTTGTCGGAAGTGAAAACCAGGCAGAGCTTATCATGGGTAATTCCATTTTGAACGATCTTTTCTATGTGTGGATTTTTCTTGTTGATGATTGGAATGACACCCAGCTTGGCCACATTGAGCGACCAGTACGTGGTGTCTTCCTCAAGTGTCAGCTCCCTTGACAGCATGACCAGATCCACTCCGCTGTTGAAGTGTTCCTTCAGGTCAGCGTGGGTCACGGGTTTATTCACAATGACCTTCACATCGGGATAAACCAGCTGAAACGCCTCCGCCCAGCGGATCATCAGGGGATACAGTGCGTAGGCGCCTTCAATGGTGACAGAACCTGCTATTTTACCAGAAAGCTTTTGTTCCATCGTAGCCGATTTCTCTCCGGCCGGTTGTTTGCACCCAGTCATACTAGTTACAGCGATCAGGGCCATTAGCGGAAAAAAGGATGATTTCATAATTGTCAAATATTATTATTGGATGGCCGGCAATTGAACAGTTAAAAATACAATAAGAAAATGAAAAAATCAAATGAATGCCGACGGAGATCAAAGCAGCCCTTTATCATTTTAAAAGCACAGGTATAACCAATAGAAAAGGATTTAATTTCTCTTAAAAGGGTCCTGATTTTTCTTAACTTTATCCCGGATTGTACACTAATTCTTGACATGATGGTGACATATCCCGCAAACCGTGATGAAGTACTGTACGTTCACCCCCTGACTTTCTCCGGAGCAGAAGAATTCCTGGCCGCCAGGGGAAAAGAACGGTTCCTGCACTGGCTGGAAAGAGAATACATCACCTTTGAAGGCCAGGTCCCCGATATCCTGTATTTCCTCACCGGCGGTTCGGAAGCAGAAGCGGTCAAAAAGCTGAACAAATCGAAGTTCCAGCTACTGGCTGCCTTTGGGGAAGACAATGCCTTTGCTTCGGCAGCCGAGGTACAGGCGTACGCTGTCCAGCATGGGTACAATACCTTGCTAGTATCGTTGGATGACCGCGATAGCCCGAATATCATCAGGGATATGCATAGGGTAAAATCGGGTCTGAAAAGACTTAAAGGACAGACAGTTGGCCTGTTAGGAGATGTTTCGGAATGGCTGGTAGCCTCCGCCGTCACGCAGGAAGCACTCAGGGAACGATTGGGCATCCGGATGAAAAAGATCAGCTGGCACGAGGCTGGTGATTTCAGGACTCAACTCCCTTCGATGGAATTCATTAACAAGTTTGACCATACCAGTTCGCATCCTCTGACTTCCGCCAGCAAGGTGTACACCCTGCTGAAAAACATCATTGCCACCCATCACCTGGATGCCATTACCGTGGAATGCTTCTCCCTTGTCCAGAAACATGGGGTGACCGCCTGCCTGGCATTGTCCGATCTCAACGACCATGATACTCCTGCCGGCTGCGAGGGAGATCTTGTGAGCATTGCCGGGATGATGCTGCTGAAGGAAATCACAGGCCACATTCCCTGGATGGCCAACCTGGCTGGAATCAGGGGTACCAGTGCACTGTTTGCCCACTGCACCGCCCCCACGGATCTGCTTGCCGATTTTTCCATCCAAACGCATTTTGAGACCGGTAAGGGCACTGCGATCCAGGGGTATTTCGAGGAAGATAAGGTTACCCTGGTCCGACTCGATAACAGGCTTTCCAGGGCTTTTATGGCAACAGGAATCATTACTGATCGCCCCACTTTTCCCTATGCCTGCCGAACCCAGATCCTGGTGGAACTTCCTGAGCAAGCCGTAAAATCATTGAAAGAAAACCCGCTGGGGAACCATCACCTGATCCTGCCGGGAAATCATGCCGGGTTATTGTTGCTGGCCTTGCAGGCGCTGGGTGTTTCTTTGGTTGACGGTTGACAGTTGACGGTTGACGATAAATTACTGCTGACCGTCAACCGCCAACCGCTTGCATCCCCCCTCCCGATTTCGTATCTTTACACCCATCTCTCCATCTATCAATCTTTATGAGAAGAATATTACTATATCTCTCCTTTCTCCTCTCTCCTTTCTCCTTTCTCCTCTCCCAGCCCCTCCGCTTCTCTCCCGTTCCCGGCCAACCCACCTCCATCGTAACAAGCCTCATGCAGGATTCGCGGGGCTTTGTCTGGATGGCCACCATGAGCGGGTTATACCGTTATGACGGATATGAGTTCCGCAAATTCACCTACGATCCCGGCGACACGGCCAGTTATGCTCCCATCACGTTGATCGGTGACCTGCTGGAAGACAGCCAGGGCTTCATCTGGATCTCCACCTATGATAACCTGCTGATCCGGTATGACCGTCATACCGAAACATTTCAAAAGTATATCGTTGATTTAAAAAACCCAAAGACCTACCCGCAAGCATGGATCAGTGTGCTGTATGAAGACCGGTCAGGCACCCTCTGGGGAGGATCCCCGCGCGGGGGACTGAAAAAATTTGACGAATCCACCGGTACTTTTACCACGTACCGTCAGGAACCTGATGACCTGAACAGTATGGTTGATTACATCGGGACCATTCATGAAGACCATTACGGGAATTTCTGGGTGGGATCCATGAATGGATTATACCGGTTCGATCGTCAAAAGGAAGAATTCTCCCTTTTCCTGCCACCGGGTTATTTACCGGACGGATTCGAGCAGATGACGGTAGTCGGTATTGCTGAAGATGTCAGCGGTATGCTCTGGTTCGGCACCAGCCTCGGTCTGTTGAACTATGATCCTTTAAAAGACTCCCTGGTTCAATTTGATTATCCTGTAAGCATCCTCGAAGATCCGGGGGGAGATGGTGGGACTTTCTGGCTTCCTTCAGATAATCTGATATACCTGTTTGATAAAAAAACAGGTGAAGCCATATCGTATCCCTATGAGTTGGTAAAGCCGGGTGGTGAAAGTAAGGAGATCACCCTCATTGCCTATGACAGGATCATCGACCGTGCAGGCAGGCTGTGGATGGCGACCGACGACCTGGGCCTGGTGACAGCCGACCTGAAGATGTCACCCTTTGAGAATTACCATATCGGACAAATTGGTACTGAAAAACCGGAATATAATCCAATTTCGTTTTTCATGGACCGGGAAATGCATCTGTGGGTCGGGACCAATGAGGGAGCTGTAGTTCTCTTCGACGAGAACATGAACCGGATAAGGACCTGGGAGGAGTTGCCCACTTCACTGAATCCTTTTAGGCCCAATGTTATTTTCTCAATAACAGATGACAGGGATGGTACAGTCTGGATCAGTCATTACAACCGGGGTATTTTTTCGTATGATAATGAACATGACCGTTTTATAAATTATTCTCTCAAGCATCCTCTTGCGGAGCTGATGAACTGGCGGATCACGGAAATCATTGAAGATCAGCATGGGATTATCTGGGCAGGTTCATTTTTAGGGGCTTATTACCATACTAAGCATGATCTGCATGATACTGATTTTCATTTAATAGAGGATACAATATTACGCATCTCCTATGTCTGGTCCATCTGCGAAGATCCGGAAGGTACTGTCTGGTTCGGGACCCAGGGACAGGGATTGTTCCGCCTGTATCCCGAAAACAGGGATCCCATGGTGTTCACACGTTACCTTCACGACCCTGAAGATCCAACCAGTCTCAGCAGCGATTTCGTCAAATCCGTATACACGGCTATGGATGGTACCCTTTGGATTGGCACCAACAATGGTCTGAACAGGTATCAAAGGGAGAGCGACCGCTTCGAACGGTTCCACTATGAACAGGGACTCATGGCCGACATGATCTATTCCATGCAGGAGGACGAACACGGAAATTTATGGCTGCTTACCGACCAGGGCCTGGCCCGGTTCAATCCGCAGGCTGAACAGGGAAGAAACTTTAAGGTCTATCATGAGCAGGACGGTTTGCCATTCGATAAATTATTTCCCTATAAATTATTCAAATGCCGCGACGGTAAACTTTATTTCGGAGGCAGGCGGCATACCGGCGACGGATTTGTCCGTTTCCATCCCGACAGTCTCCTGGCCAACGAGCTTAGTCCACCGGTCATCCTTACCCATTTCAGGGTAAAAAATGAACCTTTGCACATGGATTCAAGTATCTCAGAGGTGACGCATATCCGTCTGAAGTACTTCCAGAATCATTTCTCATTCGAGTTTGCGGCATTGGATTTCAGGGATCCGGCATCCAATCAGTATGCATATCAGCTGCAAGGGCTTGAGGACGATTGGATTTACGCTGGGAATAGGCGTTTTGTAAGTTATACAGCAGTCCCGCCGGGTGAGTATGTTTTCAAAGTAAAGGGATCCAATAATGATGGCTACTGGAATGAGGAAGGAGCCACCGTAAAGGTTACGGTCCTTTCGCCTCCCTGGTCCACCTGGTGGGCGTACGCACTTTATAGTCTTTTCTTTCTATCAGTTATCTTTGGAGTGCGACGGTATGACCTCAAACGTCAGCGGTTAAAGCATGCATTGGAACTGGAGCATGTGGAATCCGAAAAGCTTAAGGAGCTCGATAGTTTGAAATCCAGATTCTTTGCCAACATCTCCCACGAATTCCGCACTCCGCTCACCCTGATCCTGGGCCCTCTGCAAAAGCTGTTCTCCAGAGCTCCGGATGAAGAGACCAAACAGGATCTCGGCATCATGCAGCGTAATGCCAGGCGTTTGCAGAAGCTGATCAACGAGTTGCTGGACCTTTCCAGACTCGAATCCGGCAAAATGGAACTGCACGCCAGCGAAGAGAACCTGGTCAGTCTGGTTAAAAGTTACGTCCAGCAGTTCGAGTCACTGGCAAAGCACAGGGGGATTGAGCTGATCTTTACATCAGATAAGGAAGATATCCCTGCCCTGGTTGATCGGGAAAAGATCGAGAAGATCCTGTATAACCTGCTGGGGAATGCGTTTAAGTGGACAGGGGAGGGGGGAAGGATTCAGGTTGCGGTCAGCGGTCAGCAGTCAGCGGTCACCGATCTGACTAAAATCGCCGACCGCCGACTGCCGACTGCCGACCTTCCCGGGCAGTCGCTCGTCATCACCGTCTCCGACACCGGATACGGCATCCCAACTGAGAAGCTCCCCCACATCTTCGACCGCTTCTATCAGGCAAACGACTCCTATGTCAAAGACGGCGAAGGCACCGGCATCGGGCTCGCATTGACGAAAGAGCTTGTGGAGCTGCATGGGGGCGTGATAACCGTGGAGAGCGTTGTGAATAAGGGGAGCACGTTCAGGGTGTATTTTCCTTTTTTGAAAGGAGAAAGGAGAGAGGAGAGAGGAGAAAGGAGAGATAAGGGTTTTGAGCGAGAGGAAATGATGGGCATTTTAACGCGAAACTCGGAACACGAAACGCGAAACCTGGAACCAGAAACCTGGAACGCGGAACGCGAAACGCGGAACGCTAAACCTCTTGTTTTGATCGTCGAAGACAACTCCGACTTGCGCCATTACATCCGAGGCATACTGGATAGTGATTACCGGATCCTGGAGGCGGGCAACGGGAGGCAGGGGCTTACCATTGCGTTGGAACATATCCCGGATCTGGTATTGACCGATGTAATGATGCCGGAAATGGATGGATTTGAGCTATCCCGGAAATTGAAGAGCGATGGACGGACAAGCCATATCCCGATCATCCTACTGACAGCACGGGCTGGGATTGAGAGCAAAATCGAGGGGTTGGAGACCGGGGCCGATGATTTCCTTACCAAACCGTTTGACCAGGAAGAGCTGCAGGTCAGGGTAAAAAACCTGATTCAACAGAGGCGCAAGCTTAAAGAACGATATCTGAGAGCCGCAGGAGCCAGCCTGTATAAGCTAACGGAAACACCTACTGCTGAGTTGCTGACAATGGATGAGCAGTTTTTGCGCAGAGTGAAGCACGTTGTGGAAAACCGCTTGTCTGATGCGGATTTCTCGGTGGATGAGATGGCTTCGGAGGTTCACCTGAGCCGCGTGCAATTGCACAGGAAACTGAAAGCGCTGATCGATATGCCGGCAAGCGATTATATCCGCACCCTGCGGTTAAACAGAGCTGCGGAGCTCATTGCACATAAAACAGCGAACATTGCTGAGATTGCTTATGACGTGGGATTTACAAACCCGAGTCATTTTTCAGAAGCGTTTAAGAAACAATTTGGCATATTGCCTTCTGAATATGGGAAAAGTTAGGGTCCGATTATTCTCCCAAGAGTTTCTCTATATTATTCTTAAGAATGGGTAAGTTTCTGGTAAGGATTCCCCAGACGATGACATCGTCCACTTTGTCATAACCATGAATGACCCAATTCCTTAGATCCACAATTTTTCTTGCATCCTGGATATTGGTCTCAGGATATAATTTCAAAAGACTGTTAAGAGCCTCGCCAATAATTTCGAGTTCTCTCTCGACAGCTCGCCTTACAAGTTTATTTTTCTGATAATCAGTGAAAATCCTCTGATCTCCAAGATAATCATTGATTGAGTCAATGGATACCTTAATATCATACAGATATTTTTTCATCTTTTGATGCATAGATCAGGACTTTAGTCTTTTCAAGGGCATTGATAAAGAAGGGATTAGTTAATGAATTTTCAGTAATCAGATCGACCGGCCGACGAAAGATTTCCTCAAACAGGTAGTGTAATTTGAAATAATTATCAGTGTATTCCTCGATTGAGATATCATCTGAAAAAGAAATCAGTAAATCAATATCACTGTCCCTGGTTACATTACCAGAAGCAATAGATCCAAAGACAAAAAGTTGCTCAACTTTATGTTCCTTACAGATTTTTACGATTCTGTCAATATTCCTGGCAATCACTGTATCCATTAAGTTTTAAATTCTTCTGCAAAGATAAGACTATTCCGGGATTGTTATTCAGCATGTAACCCCATCCGCATCAGATGTAACTCCCGGGGTAGGACATCCCTGCCCGCAGCGGTAATTTTACTATGAAAAATGAAAGATGAAGAATGAAACATGAAAAATCATATTAACCTGCAACCTGCAAAAACTCCTGCAAGCTATGAAAACAAATCTGCTTCTGTTCTTTTTCCTGATCACAGGTCTGACTGCTTCATCCCAATGGGAATTACTTTATCCCAAACCAACCGAAAACCACTTAATGGATGTATTCTTCACCGATGATCTTCATGGCTGGGCCGTGGGGGAGAAGGGGACCATCGTTTACACGTCGGATGGCGGTGAATCCTTGGAAATCCAGATCAGCGGCACGACCCTGACTCTCAGGTCAGTCTTTTTCACCGATCCACAGACCGGTTGGGTTGTTGGAGGTGATACACATCCTATACCTGGGGAGTATATCATTTTACATACTGATGATGGCGGTGACCACTGGAATATTCAGGCTTCTGCCGGCGGTGCCTGTCTCAGGTCAGTATTTTTTACTGATTCTCTTAAAGGATGGGCAGTCGGAACTGATGGTGCATGGTTTCGAACCCATGATGGAGGTATGAACTGGATACCCCAGCTGGATGGCTCCTACAATATCGACTTTAATAAAGTATTTTTCAGTGATCCGTTGAATGGATGGATTGCATCCAGTAACAACTGGAGTGGTAGTTCGGGATTGTACAGAACAACCGATGGAGGATTAACATGGACACTTCAGCTTGAAGGCCATTCCCAATCAGTGTTTTTTCTGGATCAGAATGAAGGCTGGGCTGGCATGACATGGGAAGGTGACGGATACCTCATCCATACCTTGGATGGATTCATAACCTGCGATACCATCCCGGTTAATGATTATGGATATTTAAGAATAGGATTTGGTTTCGAGGAGTATTATTCATTATTTTTTAAAGATGCGCAACAAGGGTGGATCATGCGGTATTGCTGCTCTGAAGGTGGCTGGGGGGGAGTGTTCTGCTGGCATGATATGTTAATGACTCAGGATGGCGGTCTGTCATGGGAACCAGTAGAGTTGCCAATTCCTGTGGATGGAAATTCCATGTGTTTCACCACGGATGGAAACGGATTTGTGGTAGGGAATCATGGGACCATTTTCAAATCTGCGGGTTGGGATCAACCATGGCTCATGGCAAGTAAGGGTCAGGATGTTTTTGAATTTCGATCGGTGAGTTTTTCCGATGATGTAAACGGGTGGGCTGTGGGTCAGAAAATGTTATCGGATAAAGGTCCGGCCATTTTGCATACAACCGATAAAGGTTCAAACTGGAATGAACAGACCGCTGATATATCCTGTGGTCTTGAGTCCGTCTGTTTCGTGGATGCTTCCCATGGATGGGCTGTGGGAGGCTGGATGAATACGACCTATGTCATTCATACAGTGGATGGAGGACTTCAATGGGAGTTACAATATACAGATACAACCTGTTTTATGAGGTCAGTCTTCTTTATTGATCAAACGACAGGGTGGACTGTCGGTGAATTCATCAATGGAAACGGTGACAATGAAGGGAAAATACTTAAAACAAATAACGGTGGTATAGACTGGGAACTCCAGAGCTGTGATTCCTGTACGGGATTACGAGCCGTTCATTTTACTGATCCGTGGAATGGGTGGGCTGCCGGATACTCCCTGTATCAGACGACCAATGGAGGACAAACCTGGATGAAGTCATCCATCGGTCTGACATACGGTTATTTTACATCAGTTTTTTTTACAGATCCAAAAAAAGGGTGGGTGGTTGGAGACAATACGTTATTACATACAGTGGATGGCGGTAGTACATGGTTTTCAGAAGAAAATAATTATATGCCCTATTCTGTTCATTTCAGGGACCACCTTCATGGAATGATATCCTGTTTAACGGGGAAAATTCTTGTGACAAAGGACGGTGGAATAAATTGGGAGATAATGGATTCCGGGACAGACAACCCACTCCTTTCGGTATGTTTTTCATCCGGCAATTCAGGATTTGCAGTTGGCAAGCATGGTGTAATTGGTCGTACTGACCAGTTGATGACCACTGTTGAAGAAAACCATTTCCCGCTATCCCCGCAGAGCCTGGTTTGTTATCCCAATCCCTCCTTCGGGATATCGGATATCAGATATCGGATATCGGATATTAGATTTGTCACGCTTGAATTATATGATATTTGCGGGCAGAAGATCCGGACGATCGTGAACGGGATCCAGGCTCCCGGCGAATATATTAGATCCATCCATTTATCAGACCTGCCGGTCGGTGTCTACCTAATTCGCCTTCAGGCCGGAAATCAGCTTGAAACACAGAAGCTGATCAGGATGTGATATGAAATATGAAGAATGTAGCATGAAATATTAAATATTAACCTGCAACTTGCAACAGATCAACCAGCCATGAAACCACATCTCCTCCTCACAGCAATCTCGATGTGCATCTGCGGCACCCTCGCCGCGCAGATCATTCATGTCCCTGATGATCAGCCCACCATCCAGGCCGGGATCAATGCAGCCAGCGATGGAGATACCGTGCTGGTGGACGAAGGGACGTACGTTGAAAACATCAACTTCATCGGCAAGGCCATCACCGTGACCAGCTGGTTCATCATCGACAGTGATCCCGATCATATTGAATACACCGTGATTGATGGCAGCCAGCCTGTGGACCCGGATAAGGCAGCCGTGGTGACGTTCGAATCCGGTGAAGATACCACCTCTGTAATATGCGGCTTTACCATCACAGGGGGCAGTGGTAATTATATACCATGGGTTCCGGTTGTGGGGGGAGGAGGCATTGCCTGTAATAATGCCGGAGCAAGTATCCTGAACAATCATATAGAGTATAATGATATCGTTTCTGATTATTATGGGGAAGGCGCCGGTATTGGCGCAGGCCCCTCTGATACAGATCTGTACCTGTTGATCCGGAATAACAGGATCAGCCATAACACCCTATGGGCTCATAATATTGGAAGTGGAGGAGGCATAAGCATTCATACGGATGCTTTGATCATGGGTAATGAGATCAGTGACAACCTGATTGAATCTTTCAGTCAATATGTGAATGGCGGAGGGATATACAGTGGCGGAGGGGATACGTACAATACGGTTAGTATAACCGGTAATGTAATTTCCGGAAACGAAGTCAAGGCGACCTCAAACATAAATTATCACTGCTCCGGCGGTGGCGTCTTTATCTATAAAAATCAGGGTGAGATAAGCCACAATGTAATCGCAGGGAATGGTTTGGATGGATCAACCATCGGAAGAGGGGCAGGTGTATGTATAGCTATATGCGATACTTCACTGAATATTTACGGTAACTGGATCCACGATAATTATTTCGAGGGCCTGGAATGCTGGGGGGGAGGGATCAATCTATGGGGCGCAGGCCCGAAACTGGTCAACAATCTTGTGGCGTACAATACATCCTCCATGGGCGGAGGGATTTTTAGCTATGACGAGCATACCCAATCCATATTGTTGGTCAATAATACCATCACAGAAAATGAAGCCGAAGAAATTGGGGGAGGACTCTACCTGTGGGGCTCCAATGCCATCATCATGAATACGATCCTATGGAATGATTTCGCTAATTTCAGCTACGAGATTGCAATCATTGACAGCCAGCTGGAAGTGTTGTATTCTGATGTTGATGGTGGATGGCCCGGTGAGAGCAATTTCAATGCCGATCCGGAATTTGCGGATGACACCCTGTTCCATATCAGTTGGGCTGACAGCCCCTGCTGGGATGCTGGCATTGATCAGATAGAGATTGGCGGGATTGTTTATTACGCCCCCGACCAGGATCTTGAGGGAGAGGCGAGGCCGGGTGATGCGGGTGTTGACATAGGAGCTGATGAGGATGCTATGTGGGAAGGAGTTGACGGGTTGCAGGTTGCAAGTTACGGGTTGCAGGTTTTTCCGAACCCATGTTTTGGAAGATCAGAAATCAAATATCAAATAGCAAAACTTGTCCCGACGAATAGTCGGGAAATCAAAAGTGTTTTAATACAAGTCAATGATATTCATGGTGCCGTTGTTTGTACGGTGGTAAACGAGAAGCAATGTTCGGGTGAACATTCTGTCTTTTTTGATACCTCCGGCCTTCCAGCGGGGATCTATCTGATCCGGCTGCAGGCAGGCGATGCTGTTGCGACACAAAAGATTGTAGTAGTTTCCCATTGAACATCGAACATCGACAATTGACAATTGACAAATAGACTGTCCATTTCCGTACCCCTTCCGTCTGTTTCCGTACATTGATGTACATGCAAGGCTTCACTCTTCGCCTTTTATATAGCTGATAAACTGTTTATTAGCAATTCGGTACAATTTATGTAAGCGCTTACATAAATTTTCCCCCATGAAGTACCTCCAGGAGCTTGGCATGCTTGCAATGGCGAGCCGGCTTAAAATGCTCAGCGAAAAACTGATGGCCGACGGTATACGTGTATACCGGGAATCCGGGCTGGACTTCGAGCCCCGCTGGTTCCCCGTCACGTACTACCTCAAGAACCAGGGGCCCACACCGCTCACTGCCATCGCCAAAGATCTCAATCAGTCTCACCCTGCCATTGTCCAGGTAGTCCGTATCCTGGAGAAAAAGGGGCTCGTCGTTCGTATAAAAGATGGGACCGACAGCCGGATCAACCGCGTTGGACTGTCTGATAAGGGAATTCAAATGCTGTCACATCTTGAACCGGTCTGGAATGATATCCATCAGGCTGCCCGCTCCCTGGTAAATGAACATGCTCCTCATTTTGTTGCCGACCTGGAAAAGATCGAAAATGCGCTGGAAGAGACCAGCAATTATATCCGAATCAAACGGGAAATGCTGAAACGGGAACCTCTGGCCCTTCACATCGTCCCCTTTGATAAAAAGCATCTGAAAGCATACCGGGAAATGAACCTTGAATGGCTGAGCGAATATGTGGGAGTGTCACCGCACGATAAAGCCATCCTGAAAGACCCGTTCAGGGAAGTGATCAGTAAGGGTGGGCAGGTGTTTATTGTCACACTGGCTGGGGAGGTAGTCGGTACCTTTACTCTTGCCCCGGTTCCGGGTAACCATTGTGAACTGTCCAAATTCGTGGTAAAAAAGGAATACCGCAGACTTGGCATTGGGCATCAATTGCTGGACATGGCCATCGGAAAAGCAAGGGAAGCAGGTTGCTATTCCGTCCTGCTGCTGACCCATCCGAACCTGAAAGAAGCCACACGACTCTATATTGAAAATGGATTTTGCGGGATTCCGGGACATCCCGGTCTGACCGACCAAACCGGCCGGTGCTCCTCATGCATGCAACGTGTTCTTAACCATAAATAAATATTACGATGAAAACGATTTTTAACTTACAAAGGAATGGGATGAACATCATACTGTTTATTCTGTTCACCATGATCTTCTTTTCAGTGACCGCTCAGGAAGAGGGAAAAACCATAGACAGGGCCGAGCAGAAGCTGGTCGTCGACAGTGTATGTACCATTCTGAACGCCAATTACATTTATCCGGAGACCGCCAGAAAGATTGAGGTCCTGCTTCAGGATAATCTTCTAAAAGGGGTATATGATCCGTTGACCGATCCCGAAGTGTTTGCCGGACAACTGACCAATGACCTGCAATCCGTGTCCAGTGACAAGCACCTGTGGGTGGGGTATAATCCCGAACAGATCGCATTGCTGAAAAAATCGCAGGAGAATCCGGATGACAAGGAATACGAACGACTTCTTCTGGATCAGCTTCGAAAGAACAATTTCGGATTCAGGGAACTGAAGATCATGGAAGGCAATGTCGGCTACCTGGAGCTGAATCAGTTCTCCGGAACCGATTTCCCGGAAGCAGGGGAGGCCGCCATCGCTGCCATGACGTTCCTGTCGCACTGCGATGCCATCATCATCGACCTGAGAGGCAATGGCGGCGGCAGCCCGGATATGATCCAGCTGATCACTTCCTATTTGTACGAAGGCGAAACGCAACACCTGAACAGTTTCTACTGGCGGCCTGAAGATAAGACCGTGCAATTCTGGACATTGCCATACGTCCCCGGACACCGGATGCCGGAAGTGGATGTCTATGTCCTGACCAGTCCCCGGACCTTTTCCGCTGCTGAAGAGTTCACCTACAACCTCAAGAACATGAAACGTGCGGTGATCGTGGGTGAAACCACCGGGGGCGGCGCCCACCCGGTGAACCGGAAGATCATCAATGACAACTTTGGCATAAGCGTTCCCACGGGCAAAGCAATCAACCCCATCACACAGACCAACTGGGAAGGGACTGGTATCAAGCCCTGCGTGGAAGTCCCGGAAAAGGACGCACTGGCCAAAGCTCATCTGCTGGCCATCGACAGCCTGGCAAGAAAGACGGAGGACGAGAAGCAAAAAGAGGCCTATAAATGGATCTCCGAACGGCTAAATGCGCAGCTAACTCCGGTCATCCTTGATACAAAACTTCTGGAAAAATACACCGGGACATACGGGCCGAGGATCATTACCTTTGAGAACGGTTCATTGTATTACCAGCGCGAGGGCCGGCCCAAGTACAAAATGATCCCGGTCAGCGAAACTCTCTTTATGTTCGATGAACTCGACTATTTCATGCTGGAGGTTATTGTTGAAAATGGAAGAGCGACAGCGTTGATCGGGCATTATGACGATGGCAGGACGGATCGTAATGAGCGGCTGAAGTGATCCAGTCGGCGGTTGGCAGTCAGTAATATACCGCTGACCGCTGACCGCCGACCGCCGACCGCTGACTATTCAATCCACTCCGCAATAAAAAGATTCGTATCCCTTGTTCCCCCGTTATTACGGTTGGAGGCGAAGATGAGCTTTTTCCCGTCGAATGAAAACATCGGGAACGCATCGAACACCGGATCGAAGGTGATCCGCTCCAGGCCGGTGCCGTCGAGGTTGATCATGTACAGGTTGAATTCATAGCCCCTTTGCCCCGCATGATTGGAGCTGAAGATGATCTTTTGTCCGGAGGGATGAAAGAACGGCGCCCAGTTGGCCTTGCCCAGGCTGGTGATTTGCCGGAGTTCAGAACCATCCACGTTGCACACATAGATCTCCATGTTTGTGGGCATGACCAGGCCCTGGGCAAGCAGCTCTTTATAGATCCTGATGTCCTCTTCCGTTTGCGGCCGTGAGGACCTGAATACCAGCTTGTTGCCATCGGGTGAAAAGAATGCCCCGCCATCGTACCCCAGCTCGTGGGTGACCTGCTTTACATCTGATCCGTCCAGGTTCATGGTGTAAAGTTCCAGGTCACCTGAACGAAGGGAAGTGAAAACGATCTTATCGCCATTTGGTGAAACTGTTGCTTCGGCATCGTAACCTGGCGTTTGGGTAAGCGTGTCAATGATATTTCCCTTTAGGTCGGCCACATAGATATCATAATCGGGGTATATTGCCCAGACATACTTGCCGTCGGCCCGGCGTTCGGGTACTGGCGGGCAATCACGGCTTCCGCCATGTGTCGAGGCATAGAGGATGGCCTTGTTCCCGGGCATAAAGTAGGAGCAGGTGGTCCGACCAAGCCCGGTGCTGATCATTTGTGGTTTGCTGACATCCATACGTGATCCCTCAACCTGGGAAAAACAGATCTGATCACATGGAAAAGCCCATTTCGGATTGGTGACCTGGAAGGTGATCATCGTGTTGTCGAAGCTGAAGTAGGCCTCCGCATTATCTCCACCAAAGGTAAGCTGCCGGAGATTTCTCAGATGTATTTCCTGGGGATAGCGAAGGGTGTCGGCCGCTTCAGCGACGGGCTTTTCCGGCTGAATGTTTCGGGAAGTGCAGGAAAGAAGCAGGATAGCTGTAATATAAATCAAAATGAACGGTCTCATCTGTTTAGCAGGATTGGGAATTTATGCAAAGGAAAAGATAATTTGTAAGATATCGGTCTATTTTTATTTAACCACGGAGAACGCGGAGGATAAACGGAGAACACGGAGAAAATATTGACATTCCTCCGTGGGCTCCGTTCCTTCACCGTGCACTCCGTGGTTAAATGCAATGAACATGATTTCTGTTTTTCCGAAAGTTGTACTTTTGTAACGTAAAAGAGCATCATGAAGATCCTTTTCAATCAAAAATTCCTTCTCCATAACATTCACAGCGATGCAGAAGGAGCTTACCGCATCCAGGGTTTTTCGGATATTGATGATACGTTTGCAGACGGGGAGAAGTATTTTTCCCTTGTCCATTCAGAACCCTATATCGAGTGGATCAAAGAATGCTGTGAGAACAATGAGTATGCAGCCGAGGTACTGCTGACACCCGAGACCTGGGAAGCAGCCAAAATTGCCGTGGGACTTACCGTACTTGCATCGGAACAAAATGATTTTGCCGTGGTACGTCCTCCCGGTCACCACGCCGGAAAATCGACCGCTACCGGTTTCTGTCTTTTCAACAACATTGCCATCGCCACCCAGAAACTGGTCAACGAGGGGAAAAAAGTGTTCATTCTGGATTTCGACGGGCATCACGGAAACGGCACGCAGGCCTTCTTCTATGATTCTGACAGGGTCCTCTTTTGTTCGATACATCAGGTGTACGTGTATCCCTTTTCCGGTTTTGCTGTTGAAAAAGGGACAGGGAACGGTACAGGATACACATTGAATTTTCCTCTGATCGCCGGCAGCGGGGATAAGGAATACCTTGACTGCCTTGACAAAGCCCTGGGCGCTGCGCGGAATTTCGGTCCCGACGTGATCGCTGTCTCCGCCGGATTCGATGCCTATCACAAGGACCGGCTGCTGGGACTTCAATATACCATGAACGCATTCTATGAAACAGGATTCAGGTTGAGGCGTTCTTTCGCCAACATTTTCGCCGTCCTGGAAGGGGGATATCATCACGACATACGTGCCTGTGTGGATAAATTCATCGAAGGCGTGGAAATGGGAGCGAAACCATCACGGATCAAGTACGACCATGATATGTCTGTGGGGTGAGATTCCAAATCCCTCGCAGATGCTTGACAAATTCCAAATTCCATGATCCAAAATCCAAACAAATTTCAAGATCCAAATCTCATACTGATAATGCATGGAATTTGAATTTTGTGATTTGTCTGGAATTTGGTGCTTGGGATTTGGGATTTTTGATGCTAGGACAGCATCAATTTCAATATCCTCATCATCCACCTCTCAGGTATTATTGCTATCAATGAAAGTAAGGGATTATTGTTGATCCGGTACACCGACCTGAGATGGCGCCTGGTGGTAATACGGTAAATCTTTCCGGCTGTTTTCTCAGGTGAGAGAATCCTCCCCCTGAACCTGGGTGCCAGTTCGGCAAAACGGGCAAACTCCTTTTCATACATCGAATCCTGCACAGGGTTGACCAGGTGCTCAACCTCGCCGGCCAACCGGGTCCGGATTGCGCCGGGGCGGATGATCGCCATCCGTATGCCTTTCAGGTAAAGTTCCTGACCGATGGTGCGGTGGATGGCCTCCAGGGCGATCTTGGTGGCCTGGTAGGGCTGAAACAGGGAAGTGAATTTCACGCTTTCTGAGCTGATCGATACGATCCGCCCTCCGGATGGCAACAAAAGGGGTACAAATTGCCGGATGACACGGAAGGCGCCGAAGGTGTTTATGGAGTAAATCCGGAACAGGTCATCGAAGGAAACCTCGGATAGCGGATAGGCTTCGTAGATCCCCGTACAATTGATCAACAAATCAATAGAACTGATCTTTTGTGAAACCGCATTGTACGCTGCATGAATGGAGGTAGTATCTGTTACATCCATGTATAACGGATTGATGCCCCGTTGAATTGAAGAAACAGGAGCAATATCGGCTGCAAAGACCATCCAGCCATGGCTGGCAAATTCTTCTGCAAGTGCTTTCCCAAGCCCGTTTGCAGCTCCGGTGATCAGGACGACTTTCTCCATTAAAGCTCTTTTAAGGATCACGAAGGTAAAGAAAACCTGTTCATGATCGATGGATCATGCCAAGTCAATAAATAACAGTAATTTTATCCCTTCAATCCAAATCCTGAGTTTATGAAGCACTTTCATTTTAACGCTGTGCTATTGGCAAACCTGTGCCTGGGATTTTTCATCCTTCATCCTTCATCAGAAATCCATTCCCAGAACCTTTACCTCCCCAAAAACATCAGGCAGGCCTATGAAAAGGGTACACGTTCCCTTTCTGGCAATCCCGGACCCGCATACTGGCAGAACCATGCCGATTATACGTTGGATGTTACCTTGAATCCTGACAACAACCAATTGACGGGCAAAGCCCATATCGTTTATTACAACAACAGTCCCGATACGCTCACTTCTCTCTATTTTCATCTGTATCCCAATCACTATAAGAACGGCCTGCACCGCGACTATGATGTGAATCCGTCGGATGAACATGACGGTTTGCATATCAGCCAGATAACGGTAAATGACAGTTCACTGGATCTCACCCCATCCAAAAACAGGATCTTTATCAACCATACCCTGATGATGGTCAGACCCATGGATCCGGTAATGCCTTCACAGCAAATTGCTTTGGAAATCTCATGGGATTATGTGATCAACAGGGAGTCGCATCTTCGTACCGGCCAGGTGGATCCGGGCAGCTGGTTCTTTGCCTATTTTTATCCTCATTTTTGTGTCTACGACGATGTGGATGGCTGGGATATGTCGCTATACACGGGTGAACAGGAATTTTACAATGATTTTGGCAATTACCGGCTGTCGGTCACCGTACCGGCGGAACACCTGGTATGGGCAACCGGTGAGTTGCAAAATCCTGAACAGGTTCTTTCGGAGCCCTTCCTTGGGCGGTTTCAGAAGTCAAAGGATTCAGATGAGATCATTCCCATCATTCAGACCGGTGATCTGGCAAAAAGGATCACTCCCAAAGGCAAATCGCATACCTGGGTATTCAAAGCTGACAACGTAACTGATGTTGCTTTCGGCGTTTCCAACCATTACCTCTGGGACGCCACAAGCCTGGTGGTCGATCCGGGCACTGGCCGGAGGACCTGGATCGCAGCCGCATACCATAAGGATTCAAAGGATTTTTACGGTGTTTGTGATATCGCCCGCAGATCCATTGAGCAAATGTCGTTCAGGTTCCCTGCCGTTCCTTTTCCGTACCCTTCCATGACCGTCTTTAACGGTCGGAGCGAAATGGAATACCCCATGATGGTGAATGACCTCACACTGACCGACCCCCACGAGGTAATCTCTCTTACGGTGCACGAGATATTCCATACCTATTTCCCCTTTTACATGGGGATCAATGAGACCAAATATGCCTGGATGGATGAAGGATGGGCCACCATGGGCGAATACCTGATCACTTCGGTGATCGACACGGTGCAGGAAACCTTCCTCATGTGGGGCTCCACGTACAACGGCCTGGCCGGCTCGGATACTGACCTGCCCCTGTACAGCATTTCCAACGTGATCCGGAATGTTCCTTACTGGAATAATTCCTATACCAAGGCAGCCTTCTTCTACCTGATCCTGAGGGATTACCTGGGAGAGGCCAGGTTCATGAAGGCTCTTCACGCCTATTTGGACCGCTGGCAGGGCAAACATCCCACACCGTACGATTTTTTCTTTACGTTCAACGATGTATCGGGTGAGGATCTGCACTGGTTGTACAAACCCTGGTTCTTTGAATTCGGATACCCGGATCTGGGGATAGAGGAAGTGACACTTAAGGAAGATCAATATATTGTCAGAATAAAGAAGACAGGCAATTATCCGGTGCCTGTGCATGTAAGGATACGGTTTGCAGATGATTCGGAGAAAAGTTTCCACCATGATGCAGGTATCTGGAAGAACGGGAATGAGATATATGATCTCACTATACCTTCGCCAGTGAGCATACAAAAGGTTGAACTGGGGCACAAGGAGATCCCGGATGCTGAAAAGGACAACAATGATTGGGAAGAGTAATGATTATATCTTGAAAGATATGATTTTTGGATTTAGTTGTACTTAAATTCAATTTAACCACGGAGAACACAGAGGATTCACTGAGAACACGGAGGTATAAATATTTCGTAATCAGTTCTCTGTGTTCTCCGTGCCTTCTCCGTGATCTCCGTGGTTAAAACAAAAAAATTTCTTTTTGTTCCGTACTGGCCTCTGATGAGTTATATCTTATAACAATATGAAAATCAAATATTTATTTTTCACATTACTGCTGCTTGCTTCGTGCAGGGAAGTCTCGTCACCCTGGCAGATGGCCCCTTCACCGCTTAAAACCAGATGGGCGGCTGACGTAACCCCCGACAATGCCTGGCAGGAGTATCCGCGACCGCAGATGGTAAGGCATGACTGGCTAAACCTGAATGGCCTCTGGGACTTTACCATCACTCCCAAAGACAGCATGCCGGCACAATTCTCCCAAAAGATCCTGGTTCCATTTCCTGTTGAGTCAGCGCTTTCGGGCATAGGGCATAAGGCTGGTACCGGCAACCAGGTATGGTATAAGCGTGAATTCCGGATCTCTCCCTACTGGAAAGGCCGCAGGATCCTGTTGCATTTCGAGGCTTCCGACTGGGAGACCAAGGCCTGGCTGAACGGTCACCCCGTCGGCGAACACCGTGGCGGGTATGATCCCTTTACTTTTGATATCACCGAACAGGTGCGTCCCGGAGCGAAAAATGAGATCCTGGTCTCTGTCTGGGACCCAACAAATGACGGATATCAGCCCCGCGGCAAACAGGTGAATGATCCGAAAGGGATCTTCTATACCTCCACCACCGGTATATGGCAGACGGTCTGGATAGAACCGGTATCGGATCCATACATCACCGACCTGAAGATCGTCACCGACATCGATTCTTCAAGCATACGGGTACTGCCCGACATCGTTGGTTACCTTGCTTCGGACATCGTCCATCTCGATATTGGAGACTCCGTCAGGGTATCAGGACATCCCGGAGAATGGATCATGCTTAGTATTAAGGATGCACGGTTATGGCAGCCGGATGACCCGTTTCTGTATACCATCCGGATGCAGGTGTCAAGGTACGATCGGATCGTGGACGAGATCACTACCTATGCCGGCCTGCGAAAAGTTACGCTTGGGAAGGATGAAATGGGATCTACCAGGATATTCCTCAATAATGAACCGCTTTTTCAGAATGGTCCGTTAGACCAGGGCTTCTGGCCCGACGGGATCTATACTCCCCCCACAGAGGAGGCCATGAAGTATGACCTGCAAATGATCAAAGCCATGGGATTCAATATGCTCCGCAAACACGTCAAGGTGGAGAACCGGCGATTCTATTACTGGTGCGATAAGATGGGTATGCTGGTGTGGCAGGATATGCCCAGCTCCAGGGGCTATGTCCCTCCCGGAGATCCCGACCTGATCCGTCCGGAAGTTGAACGGACCCAGTTCGAACTGGAACTCACCCGGATGATCATGCACCTGATCAACCATCCCAGCATCATCATGTGGGTGCCCTTCAATGAGGGCTGGGGGCAGTATGAGACGGATATGGTGGTTGACCTGATCCAGGCACTGGATTCCACCCGACTGGTGAACAATGCCAGCGGATGGCAGGACAGGGGCGTAGGTGACATTTTCGATATCCATCATTACCCCGAGCCCCGGATGCCTGCCCCGGAGGAAAACAGGGCCTCTGTGCTCGGAGAATTCGGGGGACTCGGATTTTATGCAGAGGATCATGCCTGGCAGAAGGAAAACTGGGGGTACCAGCAGATCACGGATCGGGATTCATTGAGGATCCGTTTTGCTGAATTCTATGATTCGGTGAAGGTCTTTAAAGACCGGGGTATGAGCGCAGCAGTGTACACCCAGATCACCGACGTGGAAACCGAATGCAACGGATTGATGACGTATGATCGCGCGGTGGTGAAGATGGATACGGCGGTGGTGAAGGGGATTGTACGATTCAGGTAGCCGGTAGCCAGTCGGCGGTCGGCGGTCAGCGGTCGGCGGTCGGCAGCATGTCCTGAGGGCGTAGTCCGAAGGATCAGCAGTTTAACAATTTAACAATTTGACTATTAATAATCATGAATAACTATGAATAACAAACTTAAGGTTCTACTTGTCTTACTGTTCCTTATCATATCCTCCTGCAACCTAAAAGAAGATCATCCTAAAGACTACCCCATAATCCCCGTTCCCTTCACACAAGTGAAGGTGACCGACAATTTCTGGGCGCCGAGGATCCGAATCAACAGCGAGGTCACCATACCCATTGCTTTCAAACACTGCGAAACGACAGGCCGCGTGAAGAACTTTGAGATTGCAGGCGGTATGGCTGAAGGGAGTTTCTGTACGGAATATCCGTTCGACGATTCCGATGTATATAAGATCATTGAAGGGGCCTCGTATGCACTTCACGTTAATTATGATCCCGAACTCGACAGATACCTGGACACATTGATCCTGAAGATCGCCGCCGCCCAGGAGGAGGACGGCTATTTGTACACAAACCGTACGATCAATCCCGACAGTGCTCATCCGTGGGCGGGGACTCAACGATGGGTACTGGAGCACGAATTAAGCCATGAGCTCTATAATGTAGGCCACCTGTATGAAGCGGCAGTGGCTCATTACATGGCCACAGGCAAACGGTCGCTCCTGGATGTGGCACTTAAAAATGCGGAACTCATCGATCATGATTTTGGCTGGGGTAAAGTGGAACAATACACGGGTCACCAGGAGATCGAGATTGGCCTTGTCAAACTCTATCGTGTTACAGGCGACCAACGGTATCTTGACCTGGCGAAATTTTTCCTAGATGTGCGGGGCCCTGGAGGAGAGGAATACTGCCAGGCACATCAGAAGGTGGTGGATCAAACCGAAGCCGTCGGTCATGCAGTCAGGGCATGCTACATGTACTCGGCCATGGCGGATGTGGCAGCCCTGACAGGCGACCAGCCCTATGTGGATGCCATCAGCGGGATATGGGATAATGTAGTTTCCAAAAAATACTACATCACCGGAGGCATAGGGCAGGCAGGCTATAACGAGGGTTTCGGAGAGGATTACTATTTGCCGAACCTTGAGGCCTATTGCGAGACATGCGCCTCGATCGCCATGGTGTTCTGGAACCACCGGCTCTTTCTGATGAAGGGGGATGCAAAATACCTGGACGTGCTGGAGCGCACACTGTACAATGCAGCCGTGGATGGTGTGGCACTGAGCGGGGACCTGTTCTTCTATCCGAACCCGCTGGCGTCCGATGGCCGGCATCACCGGCGACCCTGGTTCGGATGCGCCTGCTGCCCTTCCAACATCTGCCGCTTTCTGCCCTCCATGCCGGGATATGTTTACAGCTACCGCGGGAATGAGATCTATGTGAACCTGTATGTCTCCAGTGAAGCAACCATTGAGACCGGTAACAATGACATCACGATCAGACAGGAAAGCCAGTATCCCTGGGATGGTGATATTACCATTACCCTGGATCCAAGGAAATCCCGTGAATTTACATTGTGCCTGCGGATACCCGGGTGGGCCCGGAATGAGCCCATGCCAGGTGATCTGTATCGTTTTGAAGAACAGGATGAACAAAAGGTGAAGGTACTGGTGAACGGTGAAGAGATGAAAGGAACCGTGCAGGATGGATTTATGATGATCAACCGTAAATGGAAGAAAGGAGATGAAGTGAAATTAAGCATTCCGATGCCTGTCAGGAAAATTGTGGCCCACGACAGCGTGGAAGCCGACCGCGGAATGATCGCCCTGCAACGGGGACCACTGGTCTATTGCCTGGAAGGAAAAGACCAGCCCGATGGGAAAGTGTTTACCTATTATCTGCCGGATACTGATAATGTAACCTCACGCTACCGTGAAGACTTACTGGGGGGGATCGTGGTCCTGGAAATGAATGGCAAATCTCTCCCTGGCACAGGTGACAATCAAATGACCACGAATGACAATCAAATGACTGATTTTACCCTCACCGCCATCCCCTATTGTTACTGGGCAAACCGGGGGCCCGGGGAGATGGCTGTCTGGATGAAGGTTAATGGTAATTGATTATGAAATTTCCATAAATTAAAGCTTATCAACCGTAAATGACTAAATAAGGGTTTTTTATACCCCCTCTATAAGAGGCTGTGTCAAAATACAATTTAACCACGGAGTGCACGAAGAATTCATGGAGATCACTGAGTTTAAATGACTCGTTATCAATTCTCTGTGTACTCCGTACTTCTCTGTGATCTCCGTGGTTAAGATAAAAATGTCCATTTTGACACAGCCTCATCCGACGAAGGAGGACAGAGGAGGTATAAGAATTGCAACCTCTTACTTAAATAAATCAATTTAGAATTTTATACAGATGAAACAGATATTTTTCATTTGGCTTGCTCTTTCATTCCTGATCTCCTGCCAGGAAAGCCCTAAAAAGGAGGAAATAAGGAAAGATTACCCGATCCGGGCGGTCCCTTTCACGCAGGTAAAGATGACCGATGCCTTTTGGAGGCCCAGGATCGACACCAATAGGCTGGTGTCGATTCCCTATGCATTTCAGCAATCGGAGATCACCGGCCGGATCGATAATTTTTCACTGGCCGGCGGATTGATCCAGGGTGAACATAAAGGGGACTTTCCCTTTGACGACACCGATGTATACAAGATCATCGAAGGAGCATCCTATTCCCTGGCAGTGGAATACGATCCTCACCTTGACCAGTATGTCGACAGCCTGATCTACCTCATCGGCCAGGCGCAGGAGGGTGACGGATACCTCTATACCTGCCGGACCAACCAGTGCAGGCGACTTGACAGATGGATGGGCAGGGAGCGCTGGGAAAGGCTGAACAGCCATGAGCTGTACAACTGCGGGCATCTCTATGAAGCAGCAGTTGCCCATTATATGGCAACCGGGAAAAGATCCCTGCTCGATATCGCACTGAAGAATGCCGATCTGATCTGCACCGTATTCGGTCCGGATTCCATTCAGAAACATTGTCCCTCAGGGCACCCTATCGTCGAAATGGCACTGGTGAAGCTTTACCGGGTGACCGGTGAACAGAAGTACCTGGATCTGGCGAAATACTTCCTTGACGAAACAGGCATTGGCACGGACGGACATCCGCTGAGCCCTTACAGCCAGGATCATAAGCCCATCAAGCAGCAGGACGAGGCCGTGGGCCATGCGGTACGATTTGGCTATCTCTATTCGGGCGTGACCGACGTAGCTGCCATCACCGGAGACCAGGAGTACATGCTGGCAGCTGAAAGGGTATGGGATAATGTAGTTTCCAAAAAATTGTATGTCACCGGAGGCATAGGTGCAAGGGGCATGGGGGAAGGATTTGGCGAAAATTACGAGTTGCCCAACATGACCGCGTACTGTGAAACCTGCGCCTCGATCGCCAATATTTACTGGAATCAGCGTATGTTTCAAATGACAGGGGACTCAAAATACATCGATATCCTTGAAAAAACACTTTATAACGCGTTGCTTTCAGGCGTTTCCATCAGTGGCGACCGGTTCTTTTATGACAACCTGCTCGAGGATAACGGTTCCTGTGAACGCCAGCCATGGTTCGGTTGTGCCTGCTGCCCCGGAAATGTCACTCGTTTTATGGCTTCAGTCTCAGGGTACCAGTATGCTGCGGACGATGAACATGTGTTTGTCAACCTGTTTGCTGGTAGCGATGCCACTATCCCATTTAACGGTAAAGATCTGAAAATTAATCAGAAAACAACCTATCCATGGGACGGACAGATACTTTTGACCATGGATCCCGGCAGTTCGGGTGTGTTTGATCTTTGCATCCGCATCCCTGGCTGGGCAGGGAACGAAGCAGTCCCTTCCAATCTGTATGCTTTTTCGGATACTGCCGAAAGCAGAACTGACATCCGGATCAACGGTACGCTGGCCGATTATCAGCTGGACAGAGGATATGCGATCCTTCACCGGCACTGGAAAAAGGGTGACCAGGTGGAGATTGCACTGCCGATGCCCGTCAGGAGGGTCAAAGCAAACGATGCGGTCATCAACGACCGCAACAAGGTGGCGTTGCAGCGGGGTCCGGTCATGTATTGCCTTGAAGGGAAGGATCAGCCATCTGATCACCTGTTCTCTGTTTTTCTGCCGGATACCGGACAAATTATCGCAACGTACAGAAAAGACCTCCTTGGTGGAGTCATGATCCTGGAAATGACCGGAAAATCTCTTCCCTCCATTCATGACCATCAAATGACCACGAATGACAACTTAATTACCAAAAATATCCACCTCACCGCCATCCCTTACGCCTGCTGGAACAACCGGGGGAAAAGTCCCATCCTGGTCTGGATCCCTGTAAATGCCGAAACAGCCATAACGGAACCTTCACCCACCATTGCTTCCAGGGCCACGGCGACTGCATCCACTGACTGGGCTCCGGGCCTTAACGACCAGTTTGAACCCACCAGCAGCAGGGACACGGACAAGTATTTTTTTTACTGGTGGCTGAAAAAGGGGACGAATGAATGGGTACAGTACGATTTCGACCAGCAGTACACTGTTTCTGAAGTACAGGTGTACTGGCTAATGTTTGATCATTATGATTATGTCTGCAGGCCCCCGGAGGAATGGACGATATCCTATCAAAATGGAACTGACTGGATTCCCGTGTCCAACCGGGAACCTTATGAATCAGAAGTGGACAGGTACAATACAGTAACTTTCGATCCGGTAAGAACGAAGGCATTGAGACTGGAAGCCCGGTTAAGAGAGGAGTATTCAGCCGGCATCATGGAATGGAAAGTGTATTAAAATCCTTCCCCGAAGTTGAAATAAAATCCTTTGGATTTCACTCCTACACCAAAATCCACCCTCAGGTTGAACCTTGGCTGGATTTCGAACCGGTACCCAATCCCGGCGTTGGGCAGCCAGTGATCAAAGTCATTTAATTTCTCCCCAATCGAACCCATTCCTGCCCAGGTGACAACTCCATGTTTGCTCTCATAGCTGCCTTTTTTATTTGGATGCTTCCTCATGAACATATGCCTGTATTCCAGGAGCCCAAACAGCATCGACCTGTCCCTGTAGCGACCCCAGTAATATCCTCTGAAATCACTAGGATTACCCAGTTCTGAGAGTTCCGTCCAGGGAGTGTCTCCAACGGTGGTTCTGATTTTAGCTTTCCAGGCCAGGGTGGCCCGATGGTTGGTTTTCGATACCGGGATGAAGCCTCTGTATTCCAGTTCGAACACCCAGAATTCACTGGTGGCACCCAGGAGGCGGCTATAGTAAGTCACTCCCAGGTCGAAAAGTCTGCCTTCGTACGCGGTGACCATGTCGTCACGGCTATCATACTGAAAAACACCTCCTATTCCCGTGGATTTGATATTTGTCCCATATTCAAGGATATAAGGATCAGTTGCCATCTCATCATTCATATGCGATGCTTTGGTGTCGCTCCATTCGAAAAAAAGCCCTCCAAAAAAATCATTGCCTATCCTGTAAAGGAATCGGGCAAGGACATTGTTCAGATCCCTGTGATAGAGGGTGGTTGAATCCGATTTATCCTTGTTTTTAGCGTTGGTGTAACCCACACCCCAGTAATGATCCGGCATACTGCGCAGTGCATACTCACCAACGATCCGGTAGCGATCATTCCTGCCGTACATGTTCAGTTTGACAATCCCGTAAAATGAATTGTTGGTACTGTAACTAATGGAGATCGGTATTGATGAACGTTCCAGCCTTGGATTGTCCTTTTGGGTCTTGAACGTATACAATCCGCCGACTGATATTAAAAACTTCATTTCCGGAGTATATGCCGGAGCGATGAATGGAGTAAACATACCCTTGCCGGTTTCCATTTTGGCTATCCGCAGGGAATCCATATTATTGATGATCTTTTCAACGCTGAATTTCTTCTGCTTTTCCACCTGTGCAGAACACATGATGACAGACGCGATGACAAGAGCTGAAATCAGATGGATCCTCATGCGATGGTCAGGATGGTGTGAGGAAATTGACCCTAAAAGTAAAGAAAAAAGGCATTCATGGCCATTCATCGTCATTTATGGTAATAGATGGTTGATCATAGTTATTTGTTGTGATTCATGACCGTTCGGATTTTATGGTGATCTTTGCGCTCAAAATAGTTTCATTGTTAAATTGTTAAATTGTCAAATTGTCAAATTGTCAAATTCTTTTTAATAGCTGATGACTGCAAAACGATCAATTATGGATAATGAGATCATCACCGAACGGCAGAAAAGACTGGCAAGGTATGCCAGAGCGATGGGGCATCCCATACGGATCTATATCCTTGAATTGCTTCAGAACCAGACGTGCTGTTACAGTGGCGATCTCTCAGAGGAATTACCCATCGCAAAATCTACCCTGTCGCAACACCTGAAGGAACTGAAAAGAGCCGGACTGATCCAGGGCGAAATTGAGGCGCCTAAGATCAGGTACTGCCTCCATCGCGGGAACTGGGAAGAAGTAAAAAATCTTTTTTCAGATTTTTATGGTAAATGAATTTTTTGTACTATTGTACGTATTTTTACGAACAACGAACAATTAACATTCCAATGGAAATTAAAATACTGGGAACAGGTTGTCCCAAATGCCGGTCCCTTGAGAAAAATGTCCGGGAGGCGGCTGATGAGCTCGGGCTTAAAGCTGACATTACCAAGGTGGAAGATATCATTGAGATCATGAATTACGGTATTATCAGCACCCCGGGGCTGATCATTGATAACAAAATAGTGTCTTCCGGTCATATACTGAGCGTCAACCAGGTAAAGGAGATCATTCTAAAAAATCAGGAGGTATGAAAAAAATTCGATTATTAACCCTGATCGTCGCACTGAGCGGCATGTTTTTAAGTTGTCAGTCACAGGCACCCAAGGAGAAAGATCAGGTACAAATTACTCAGAATGAGGCTATTAATGTGTACTATTTTCATTTCACCCGGCGGTGTGCCACCTGTCAGGCTGTGGAAGAGCAATCAGAGCTGGCATTGAAGACACTTTACCCGGAGCTGGTCAAATCGGGGCGGATCCTTTTTACATCCGTTAACCTTGAAGAGTCCTCCAGCGAGGAGCTGGCAAAGAAGCTTGAGGTCTCGATGCAAACCCTGCTGATTATCAAAGGAGATAAAAGGATCGACCTTACGGAGGATGGATTCATGTATGCCCGGAGCAATCCTGAAAAGCTACAGGAAAAGATCAAAACTGCGATCGATCCGTTGATCTGATGGAGGAATTCCTGACCCACTTATTTGATCAGACGAAGGTTCCGGTCTTTTCGGCCTTCATCCTTGGGCTGATGACTGCCATCAGTCCATGCCCGCTGGCGACCAACATCGCAGCCATCGGGTACATCAGCAAAGACCTTCAGGACAGGCGCCGTGTATTCACCAACGGATTGATCTACACGGCCGGCAGGATGCTCTCCTATACGGTGCTGGCCATCATCCTGTATTTCGGGGCGAGCAGGTTCAGGGTTTCAGGAGTGTTCCAGCAGTACGGCGAAAAGATCATCGGACCCTTGTTGATCGTCATAGGCCTGTTCATGCTGGATGTGCTGAAATTGAACCTCCATCTGCTCGGAGGCGCCTCCCGGAGGCTTGAAAGCCGGACATCATGGACCTGGTGGAGCGTGCTCCTGCTGGGGATCGTTTTTGCGCTGGCTTTCTGTCCTTATTCAGGTGTGTTGTACTTTGGGATGCTCATCCCCATGACCATCAGCGCACCTTCCGGATTGTTTTTACCCGTCGTGTTCGCGGTGGCCACCGGGATCCCGGTTATCCTGTTTGCATGGTTCCTGGCATTCAGTATCTCCGGGGTGGGTACTTTTTATAATAAATTGAAAGCATTTGAGGTCTGGTTCAGAAGGGTGGTGGCGGTGCTGTTCATCGGGGTAGGGATCTATTATATCATTGTGATCTATTTTTAGGAATGAGGGTGTATCATAAGTTATTTTTAAAACACAAAGTTTCACAAAGTGCTTCACAAAGGAACACCAAGTAATTGATAATCAATGATAATACTTTGTGTACCTTTGAGAAAACCTTTGAGTTCCTTGGTGGTTAAGGACTTTTAAAACAGCTTCGCACGATTATGATGGACTGGAAAAAGGAAATAAGGATCCTGGTATGGATCGCAGCAGGCTTCGCCTTTGCCTATTTCATGCCGCTGGAGGATCTTCGTTTCAGGGAAGCGATCAGCGCTACGCTGGATCTGCTGAACTGGTATGCCCGCGAGCACGTGATCCTGTGCCTTCTGCCTGCCTTTTTTATTGCCGGCGTCATTGCCGTATTTGTCAGCCAGGCGTCTGTCATCAAATATTTTGGCGCCGGTGCAAAGAAGTGGCTGGCTTATGCGGTCGCTTCCGTGTCGGGAACCATCCTGGCTGTGTGCAGCTGCACGGTATTGCCTTTGTTTTCGAGCATTCATAAAAAAGGCGCCGGATTGGGTCCCGCAATTGCATTCCTTTATTCCGGCCCTGCCATCAATATCCTGGCCATCATTCTGACTGCACGTATCCTGGGATTTGAAATGGGCCTTGCCAGGGTGATCGGGGCTGTGTCGTTCAGCATCATCATTGGAATGATCATGTCGTTCATCTATCGTAAAGAGGAGAAAATAAAAGCAGAGCAGCAGATGAATGTTATTGTTCCTGCGGAGAAAAGGCCTGTGTGGCAAACTGCCTTCCATTTTTTCATCCTGGTGCTGATCCTGGTGTTTGCCAACTGGGGAAAACCGGAGTCAACCTCCGGATCCTGGTATTTCATCTGGTCCAATAAATGGGCGATCACCGCAGTCTTTGCTGTCCTGCTGATGTTTTCCATGATCCTGATCCTCAAGGTAAAGTGGCATTATGTTCTATCCGTTGGAGTAATGACTGCTGTTTCAGCGTTCCTGAGCCCGAGCCCGCAAATCCCTGTCCTGGTCGCTGTAGCCGGGATTTCCCTGGTCACCCTTCTGGATAAAAAGAACGAGGAAAACCGTCAATGGACGCTTTCCGCATGGGATTTTGCCAAACAGATCATGCCATTGCTGGCCATTGGGGTTGTGATCGCCGGTTTCCTGCTGGGATCCACTCATGACGAAACCCGTCTGGCCGGAGTCATCCCTGCAGGATGGATCAGCACGCTGGTAGGAGGGAACTCGTTGTTCTCCAATTTTTTTGCTTCGGTTGTGGGGGCATTCATGTACTTCGCCACGCTTACTGAAGTGCCTATTGTTCAGGGACTGATGGCGGCCGGGATGGGCAAAGGGCCTGCCCTGGCCCTATTGCTTGCCGGACCGGCCCTTTCGCTGCCGAATATGCTGGTGATCCGGGGCATCATGGGGACACAAAAAACGATCCTATATGTTTCATTGGTGGTCATAATGGCTACCCTGACTGGATGTATCTATGGTTTCCTGTTTTAAAAAATCATCTCAATGAAAATCCTGGTCCTGTGTACCGGCAATTCCTGCCGCAGCCAGATGGCGGAGGGATTCCTGAAATCCTTTGCTAAAGACTGGCAGGTTCATTCGGGCGGAACTCATCCTGCTGACAGAGTGAATCCCTATGCAGTGAGGGTGATGAAGGAAGCCGGGATCGACATCAGCCATCATACTCCCACACGGGTGGATCACTATCTGAACGATGAATTCGATTATGTGATCACGGTTTGCGACAACGCAAAAGAATCCTGCCCGGTCTTTACCGGCCATGTTAAAAACAGGCTGCACGTCGGATTTCCTGATCCGGCTGATGCCACGGGCACCGAGGAGGAGATCCTGGCTGTTTACAGGGCAGTAAGGGATAGCATACGAATACAATTTTACAGGTTTTATTTAAACGTAACTCATTGAAAACAAAAAAGGAAGGTCTTAAGGAAATCGTCAGGACAAAGTACAATCAAATTGCCTTTTACAGCAAACTGCAAAATCAATCCTCCTGCTGTGGAGGTACACCCTCCTGCTGCGGCGACACGGATTACACTGTTTTCAGTGAAGATGCCAGCCGGCTTGAAGGGTATGAACCGAATGCTGATCTTGGTCTGGGATGTGGATTGCCAACAGAATTTGCTGGTATCAGGAAGGGGGATACCGTTCTTGACCTGGGATCCGGCGCAGGTAACGATTGTTTCATTGCACGGGCGCTGACGGGAGAAGAAGGGAAGGTGATCGGGCTTGATTTTGCAGGGGCCATGCTTCAAAAAGCCCGGGACAATGCCCTGAAATTGGGTTATACGAACGTCGAATTTATCCGGGGAGATATTGAAAACATGCCTTTTACCGAATCGGTGGCCGATGTGGTCATCAGCAATTGCGTGCTGAACCTGGTACCCGATAAGAATAAGGCTTTCAGTGAGATGCACCGGGTGATCAAACCGGGCGGGCACTTCTGCATCTCTGATGTGGTGATCTCGGGAGATCTGCCTGAAAAGCTGCTGAAGGAGGCAGAATTGTATGCCGGATGCGTGTCGGGTGCGATACCCAGGGAAGAATACCTTCAATTACTGACCGATACAGGCTTTACAGACGTTGAGGTCAGGAAGGAAAAGGAGATCCGACTGCCTGATGATCTGTTGCTACACTACCTGACGAAAGAAGAATTAGTAGCTTTCAACGCCAGTAGTTTAGGAATTTACAGCATTACCGTAACAGGTAAAAAGAATGCGTAATATATGAGAGTTATGTCTTTGACCACAGAGGCGCATAAAGGATACACGAAGGCGCGCAGAGGTGGACTATTTAGGTATGCATTACCTCCGTGCGCCTCTGTGGTAAAAACAAAAAGCATAATATCGTTCTAATTCAAACTCAGAACCGACATAATGCAAAAAAGATTATCCTTTCTCGACCGTTACTTAACCCTGTGGATCTTCCTTGCCATGGGAGCGGGAGTATTCTGGGGCTATCTCTTTCCCGGCATCGCCGGATTCTGGAACAGATTCAGCGTGGGCACCACCAACGTCCCCATTGCCATCGGCCTGATCCTGATGATGTATCCCCCGCTGGCCAAAGTCAGGTACGAAGAGTTGAAGGATGTGTTCCGAAACGTAAAAGTACTCTCCCTGTCACTCGTTCAGAACTGGATCCTGGGGCCGGTTTTGATGTTTGCCCTGGCGATCGTTTTTCTTCGTTTCAATGTAGATTACATGTACGGTCTGATCCTGATCGGACTCGCACGCTGCATTGCGATGGTGATCGTCTGGAACGAGTTGGCAAAAGGGGATACGGAATACTGTGCGGGGCTGGTGGCGCTCAATTCCATCTTCCAGGTCCTGTTCTTCTCCTTTTATGCCTATATTTTCATAGCAGTGCTGCCTGGCTGGTTCGGCCTGCCCACCAGTTCCGTGGTGGAACAGATCACCATTGGCCAGATCGCTAAAAGCGTTTTCATCTATTTAGGCATACCCTTTATTGCAGGATTCTTTACCCGTTTCATTCTGATCCGGGTTAAAAATAAAGAATGGTATCACAGCCGGTTCATTCCGAAGATCAGTCCCATCACCCTGATCGCCCTGTTGTTCACCATCCTGGTCATGTTTTCCCTGAAGGGGGATGTGATTGTCAGGATACCGCTGGATGTGGTAAGGATTGCCATTCCGCTGGTCATTTATTTTGTGGTGATGTTCCTGATCTCCTTTTTCATGAGCAAGCGGGCAGGGGCCACCTATGAGCAGGCCACCACGCTGTCGTTTACGGCAGCCAGCAACAATTTCGAGCTGGCCATAGCCGTGGCCGTGACGGTATTCGGCATCAATTCAGGGGAGGCATTTGCGGCAGTCATTGGTCCGCTGGTGGAAGTCCCTGTGCTTATCAGCCTGGTGAATGTGGCGTTGTGGTTCCGGAAAAAATACTTCACTCCCCATTTCTCCTAGGCCCCTTTTTATTATCTTTGCATTTTCCACACCCACACTCACACCATAAATAATTGTCGATTGTCAATTCGGCATTGTCAATTTACAACATAATAATGTATGCCTTCAAAATTAACATCGACAAATGACAATTGACAATTACGAAGTGCGGGCCTATAGCTCAGCAGGTTAGAGCAACTGACTCATAATCAGTAGGTCCCTGGTTCGAGCCCAGGTGGGCCCACGGAAAATCCCGGACAGCCGGGATTTTTTAATTCTTCGAACCATACAACAGGAAAGTCCCCACGAGAGCGGACATGAACCATAATACCGCCAGGTTGAACCAAAACGTGGGTATGCGCCAGTTGCCCAGCCTCTTGATATGACTATAGAACGGCGCTCTTCCATTGGCCTTTGACGGTTCAAGATAGATCATCCCGGCAAGGGCCTTGATACCATCGCTTTTCACCTCGCAGACTTTCCTTGCATTGATATTGATAAGGGTCTCTTCCAGTTTAGTGTTGTGATGATCCTTTTTTTCCTGCACCAGCATCTTCATACCGTAACGGTCGATGTAGTCTTTTTTTTCACGGTCGAGCGCAAGGGTGTATTTATCACTGATTTCATAAAGCCGCTTTTCTGCGTCATCCATCCAGTCAATCAACCGGTGGTAGATACTATCGTTGAATGCACCCCTGACCAGGCTTGCAGCTTCTGAAGCCGGTCGCAGGTCCCACCGGATTGCCAGGTGATGCAATTCATTCCGGAGCATTGGGAAATCCTTATCAAAACCTGCATCCATAATGGAGTATTTTTGATAAGAGGATTCCAGTGCGTTTTGCAGCTGGTTCATAACGCAGGTCTGATAATACTGAGCTTCGTATTTTTTGCGTTCTGTCCCGAAAAACCTGCTGTTATAACGGTTGCCGGTAAACGATTCCACTGCAAGCGCTTCCAGCGCCCAGCGGGTGGGGACCAGGTCACCGATGAGAGGTACATTGCTGGTTTTGGAATTTTTCGTCAGGTCATCAAAGGGAACGACCAGCCCGCAAAGCAGGATCTGTGGAATGAGTAGCAGCGGGATCGATACATAGATGGCCACGATGGATTTCAGCCTTTGGGAGAGCAGCAGTCCGGTCAGGTTGGCCAGGAATGCCGAGGTGAATAAAATAATCCACCAGACCAGGAAAAGATCTCGGATACCCATGATGGAATTGCCCACCAGAATGAACATCAGGGTCTGGATCATTGAGACGATGACTACAAATAACATTTTCGACCCAATGTAGCTTCCATAGCTCAACCGCAGGAACTTTTCCCGCCGGAGCAACGCCCTGTCCTTGAATATTTCCTCGGCACTAACGCTCATGCCCATGAAAACTGCCACGATGATGGCCATAAAGAAGTAGGACATCAGGTTTTTATTTTCGAGCAGGGTGTAGCCTTCATCTCCCCTGTAACGGGTCAGCAGGGCCACGATGGCTGCCAGTACAGGGGCTTCGAGAAAGGCAATCAACAGGAACTGCCGGTCCTCCAGCTTGCTCCGTATATTACGATCCAGGTAAATGAAGATCTGCCTGAAACGTGAAGGCCTGGTCTGTTCAGAGGCCAGCAGGGGCTCTCCAGCCGTAACCGCCGTCAGGGACTGGTTCTGTAAATACAGCCTATGCCATTCCAGCGGTTCCACTTTTCGCTGATCCGTCAGCCGGCCGCTGCTGTCGAGCGTTCTGGAATCGATGATGTTCAGGATGATCTCAGGATTCACACTTCCACAGCTAAGGCAGGTGGCAGCTTCGGCATCCGCTTGGCCGATGGTCCGTTTGAAATAGCTTATGGCATCAACGGGATTGCCGTCATAGACAGGATATCCGCCTTTGTCGAGGAGCCATAGCCGGTCGAACTGTTTGAAAATTTCACTGGAAGGCTGGTGAATGTTCACCACGATGAGTTTGCCCTTCAATGTCTGTTCCTTCAGCAGGATCATCACTTTCTCCGAGTCGGCTGAGGAAAGGCCGGAAGTGGGTTCATCAAGAAAGAGTACTGCGGGTTCCCGGATCAGTTCCAGGGCAATGTTAAGCCGTTTCCTCTGCCCCCCGCTGATGATCTTCTGAAGGGGCGAACCCACTTTCATATCCTTGATATGCAGCAGGTCCAGATCGTAGAGCAAATCCCGGATCTTCTGATCAATGGCTTCCGGGCCCAGCGTATCGAAACAGAACCGGGAGGTATACCACAGGTTTTGGTACACGGTCAGGTCCCCGATGAGCAGGTCATCCTGAGGTACGAAGCCGATCAGGTCGTTTGTTTCCTTCAGGTCCCTGCCGTTCAGGAGGCTGTATCCGCTATCGGGAGTCAGCGAGCCGTTGAGCAGGTTGATCAGGGTGGTCTTGCCTACACCACTGCCCCCCATGATGGCTGCCAGCTCGCCGGAGTGAAGATCGAATGAAAAATCGTGAATACCATTCATGCTTTTCGGAAAGCGAAACTCGACGTGACGGCCGCAAAAAGAGATATGGCCGGGTCTCTTCTCTGTTTCAAAATGCTGATGGATACTGTTATAAAACAGTGAAGCGCCTTTTTTATCCCTGATGACACTGTTGCGGGGCCAACGCATAAAGATCCCGGCAGGCATTGGCACATCGTTCATATAAATGGCCATCTTTCCGCTGTACGAAACGACCATCTGATCTTGCCCGGGGCATTTCAGGAATTTCAACCGGCAGTCACTGAACTCTTCACAATGGACGTGTGGGGTTTCCTTACCGGTCACAAACGCGGTGAAATCCTCCAGGATATCCTGAGCCAGTCCCAGACTTGCCGCTGTTTTGGTGAACAGGACAGTTTTTTTCTCATAGGCTTCGCTGTTGAGTGCTGAGAACTCCATGAAACGGAGCAACAGGAAAAACCGGTCTTCCATTTCGATCTGACCCTGCAACCGGGTGCAAACGGAATCGATGATGGCATCCTTGTCCAGGGCAGTGCTGGAGTCATACAGGTCCCTGAGGTCACTGTACAGTGCCAGGTACTCTTCATAGTTGCGGATGCCGAAATAACGTACGAGATAGTTAGTGATGATGGTTCCGGCCTGTTCCCTGTCAATGCATGAAATCGCACCAAACAAGGCAAAAAGGTGCATCAGGGCGGAAAGGACACTGTCGTTCATCACTGTAATTCAGCCAGGAAGGCTGCCCGGCGTTCTTTAATATTATCTATATAAAGGGAATAAGCAACTTTCATCTCTTCATCCGTCATCTCCCTGTGCAGATCCCTCATGTCGCTGACGAGCGGTAATGTAGCTTTCAGGGTAGGATAGAACGGTAACATTTTGTCTACCAGTTCAACAATACATTTTTCCACGTTCGCATGCACGACCCATGCCGGGGGCTGTGAATTCGCTAATTCGCCTATCATTTCACGGACAACATTTTGGGAGTATTTTGCCTCGATATATGCCCCTGTTGCGATCTGGATGAATTTGTCGGCACTGCCATTATCAAGAGCTGTTTTAAAATCAGCTAAAAGGTTTGCGGCCTTTTCACTCTGCAGTTCATCCCAGGTAACCTTCATTACCTGTTCCCAGTTGGTGCTTGCCAGCGCTGGCATATTGGTTTCGACGGCCAGCTTAGCAACGATTTTGGCTCTTTCTTCATCATTGATACGATTGAAATAGCGTTCACCCAAAATATCGTTCATGTACATTCCCATCAGGAAATATTTCTGATCCAGAGTCTGGGCTTTTTCCGCATAACTCAGTGGCAGGTATATATTATCGGTCTGGACCAACTTTTCATCCCTTCCTTCCTGCATCATTTTAAAGAAGCCGGCTTCGTACTGCTGGTATTGTTCGAAGGTCTTGATGAGTTCATCTTTCAATTCCCGGGTAATCTGAACCTCAGCCTTAATGTCTTCGATCATTACCGGTTCCTTATCTTTCTTACCCTGACATGCTGAACATATCAGCGCGATCAAAGCAATGCACGCGAACGGGAAAAAGAATTTTTTCATAAGTATGTAATTTACATGTATTTATAAATTAAAGAATAATTTTCTGGAATCAGCTAAAGGTATGAAAAAATGTACTATTGCTATTTAATTGTTAAATTATAGGGCGTTCACGCGACCGATTTCAATGATCTTCCCATCCTCAGCCAGCTCAGTGCAGGGAAACAATTCCCTGGCTTCCTCCAGGAGCGGACCCAGGTCCTTGTAACGGGGCGAGAAATGACCGAGCACCAATCTTCCTGCCCCGGCTTTCAAAGCGATGGTGGCTGCCTGTTCAGCAGTGGAATGGAACCGTTCCTCGGCCCTGGGAAGACTGTCCTTCATGAACGTGGCCTCATGGTACAGCACATCCATGTTTCGGATGAGCGGAATGAGGGATTCGTTGTACGCCGTGTCGGTACAATAAGCATAGGATAAGGGCTTCACAGGAGCATGGACGATCGTGGCGTTCGGGTAAATGACTCCTTCGCGGCTGGTAAAATCTTCACCTTTTTTTATTTTCCTGATTTCTTCCCAGGAGGGGCTCTCTTTTTCGAGGAAATCCTTTCTGATGTTCAGCAGGTGCGGCTTTTCGGAAAACAGAAAACCGCACGCTGGCATACGGTGAACCATGGGCAGGGTGAATACCTCCACGTGTTCATCTTCGCAGATCTTTTCATGGAGCCTGGGGTCAATAGGATGAAAGATGAGCGGGAATGTCAGCTCCGTCCCTGCCAGCTGAAGCTGCATATCAATGATCTTCTGCAAATCAGAAGGGCCGTAGACATGTAGTTCCAGGCTTCTTTTCGTCAAACAATAAGTAGAGATCAATCCAACCAGCCCGAAAAAATGATCGCCGTGAAGATGGCTGATGAAGATATGGCGGATCTTCTGAAACCGGATGCTGAACCGCTTCATCTGGATCTGGGTACCCTCACCACAATCCATCAGGTAAAGGTTCTCATGCAGGCTGACGACCTGTGCACTGGTATTTCTTAGCAGAGTGGGTATGGCAGAGCTGCTACCCAATATGGTTACATTGAAAGACATAAATTTTGGAGCGATAGGTATAAGATCACATCCATGTTCAAAAATAAACAATGCCGGCAATTACGGGCTACTTATCAGGATTTTTAATGTACCCCACCCCTGCACCCCTCCCCTGCTAGCAGGGGAGGGGACGGGGGAGGGGTAAAAGGGTAAATTCCCCGGTGCTTGCGCCGGAATTAGAGTCCAGTCCCGATAGTTATCGGGATGCCCTGGGGTTCATACCAATGATTTTAACAGAGACAGATGAACAGGGATAGGTAATATTCAAAAAACTAAAGTATTTTTGCGGCCGGTTTCATTTGGACTTCTAAAAGATCTACCTGAGAATTTCCTGATGAAATGAATCAAATTTCTTAAACAGATCATTTAAAGTCACTTATGAAGAATTTATTCCAAGGGATATACCTTCAGATTCTCTTGCTGTTATCTCTTACAGCAGGACTTATGATGGGATTTAACGGTTGTAAGGAAGAAACGGACACAGTCGGGCTCACCTTTGCCAGCTGGAGGATTGATGATGTGGATGAAATGAATGTCATCAACGACCAGTTCACCCAGATCCGTCCGGATATCACCGTTCATTTCGATGCGTACGATCCGGTCATTTACGATAGTATCATGAAAAAGAAACTAAGTGAAGGCCGGGGAGCGGATCTCATTTTCCTGTGGTCGTACGACAAGGGACGGGCGTATTATGATGCCGGGTACCTTTATGATCTGACCGAAGTGATACCTGACCTCTCATCCTATTCGACACTTCCCGTCCATGCCTGGTCTACCGGAGAGGGTGTGACGTATGCGGTACCATCGGTTGGAGTGACCCATGGCATATACTACCGGAAAGCGGTCTTCCAGGAGTACGACATTCAGGAGCCTGCGACATGGGAGGAGTTCATGGCAGCATGTGATCAGCTGAAGGCAGGCGGTGAAACTGTCATCGCGCAGGGAGTCCTTGACAGCTGGACGCTTAACAGGGTGGTTTTTTGCGGACTGGGAGCCAATTTTTACGGTGGTGAGACTGCCCGCCAGGCCCTCATGAACGGGACAAAGCGGCTGACGGATCCGAATTTTATAAAGGCTTTTGAGGTCATCTATTCCCTCCGTGATTATTTCCCCGAAGGATTTGAAACGCTTGGTTACGAGGATGCCCGACAGATGTTTGCATCAGGCGATGCAGCCATGTTCATTGGGGGCTCCTGGGAAATCAGTGTGTTGGAAGGATTGGGTGCCGACACAACCCAAATAGGCTGGTTCCCTCCACCGGTTAAGAATGCAGGCGATCAGCTTCAGTACTGTTTTCACGTCGACGCTGGCATCGCTGTGAACAAGAATTCCAAAAACCTGGATGCCGCCATCGAATATGCAAAATGGACTTCCAGCCTCATCTATGCCCAGTTGTTCATGTCGGAGCTACCGGGCTTTTTCTCCTACAACCCGGTAGCTGCTGCCACGGATAATCCGCTGGCCAGCGAAATGATGGAAACTTCTTCCACATCCGATCTCACGGTGCGGCTGATGAGTGAAAAGCTGAGTGCGCAGGCTCCCACCGGTGAGGATCTTTTGAACAAAGCGCTCCAGGGGATGATGCTGGGCATTTACACACCGGAGGAAGCCGCGGCATTTGTACAGGAAGGACTGGATACGTGGTATCATCCGTAGCATTGTAATTATCGATTGTCAATTGTTAATGTTCAATTTTTGATATTGGCCATCGACAATTGACAATTGACAAATATCCAACTCCTCAGAAGTTCACACTGGTAATGATACCGCTGATGCTAAAGGTCTTCTTCAGCGTCCCGCCGGAATAGGTTCCTCCCGTGTACAAACCGTCGGTGTTCGTCCCCGTGCAGCTGCCTCCTGTATAGATGGAATAGGTTGCCCCGTTCTGCAGTGCAGAGGAGGAGAAGATGATGGACCGGTAGTTCCTGACAGGCTGGAACGTCACGATACTGTTGCCTGATGCATCCTGGATGTGAAAGAGGGTGGAAGACGTGAGCGTCTGGTTCGAGGTAATCTTCAGGCAGTACTGGTCGGAACTGTTGCCGGGTGCCTGCAGCATGAAACCGGCAGGACCCGACATCACCATAAAGCCTGCATCCATGTTGCAGATCCCGTTATAGTCCATGGCCACTTCTGGATCATTCGGAGGTCCATGGACGATGATGGTGCCGCCGGTGAACAGCATGTCGCCGTTGCCGTCCAGTCCGTCCCCACCGGTCGTATTCACCACAACACGTCCCCCGCTGATGGTCAGCAGGCTGCCGTCATCTCCCTCTCCACCGCTGCCAAAGGTCGTGTTGATGCAGTCGTCAGAGGAAAAAATATGGACATTGCCGCTGTTTATGGTTATGTAGGGTGCCTCCAGTCCTTCCACTGAATTGTTGATGGATATCAGGGCATTGTTGATCTCGATGGATGTTTCCGACTTGATGCCATCATCAGCCGATGAAATGATGATATTTCCGTTATTGATCATCACATCAGTATCGCTTTTTACCGCCTTTGCTTCGGCGTAATTCGCATTGTCGCCCCATCCGGAAATATAAATCCTTGTGCCAGTCGTAGTGATTTGGATGGTTGGGCTTGACAGGACTGTGCCAATGGTCAGGCTGCCATCCGTTGAGAATCCTTTTTCCCCCGATCCTGAGCTGGAAGTGGTCACCGTACCCCCGGAGATGGTCAAGTTCCCGTCGGTGCTGAAGCAGGTCGATACATACGCATCCTTTACACCAGAAGTATTGGTGTACGTTGCACCGTTTCCAGTGCTGGTTACATTCACGCTGCCGGCCGTCATGAAGATATTCGCATCGGAAGATATTCCCTTCCCCGCCAATCCCGTGCATGCGATCGTAATATCCGCCCCGCTGATGGTAATATCCTCATCGGATTTGATCGCGGTGCAGTAGGAGGGATCGTAGCCCGATCCGGAGGCTGCCAGTACGGCATCGCCGGAATTGTGGATGGTGATGGTGCCTCCGCTGAGAGTGACGGGCGACTTGCTTTTCATTCCTTTCGACTGGTCACCCGTGACGGTGATGTTGATGGTTCCTCCTGAAACGAGCAGTTCATTATCGCAACTGATGCCCTTTACGTCATCAGAATGATTCGTCGTGGTGATTGAACCACCGGTTATCTCTATACCAGCCTCATCTCCGTCGATGCCATCGCCCGAGCTGGTCACACTGATCGTACCGCCAGTGATCAGAAGACCACCAGCGGCATGGATGCCATCCTTCAGGGCACTGGTGACCGTGATGTCGCCATCATTCACTTCGATGGCCCCGTCGCAGCTCACCCCGTGCTTCCCCGAGCCGTGGCCGTTCACCGTCAGCGATCCCGTTCCTGAAAAAAGCAGCTTTGCTTCACTGAAGAAGGCGCCGCTCTGAGCTTCTCCGGCCGGCGGACTGGAATAGGTCACTCCGTCGGTCAGACTGTTGGAAGTCGCTGCAGGAAGAATGATGGAGGCTTCATTACCCGATTGAATATTAATGGCCGGACCGTCGGAATTGGTGATGTCCACCCCGTTGAGGATTAACTGAAAAGGCAGGACAGAGTATATTTTGAACGAGCCATCGGTAGTGGATCCTGTCAGGCTATAGCTTATATCCTGACGTTCGGTCACAGCATGTACCGTTACATCGGTTCCTGCCGTATTCACGGTAATTCCTTCAAATGCAAACGGATTGAATACGGATACCTCTGAACCGTTATAGCCGACAGATACAGTACCTGAATCTGGCCCGAAGCTGATGCTGTCGATCTCCGCTACCTGGATCTGGGCCAGGGTGTCACCGATCCGGAAAAAGGCCGTGACTCCATCGCTGCTGAAGTAAATACTGTCGATCAATGCCAGCGGAGCACCCATGGTCATTCTGTCTGAGCGGTGGATGAACATTCGCTCCTGAGCCGACAGGGTGAGGCTGCTTAAAAAGCAGGTTATGAACAGGATCCATAGGATAAAAAGGCGTTTTTCTTTCATTCGTCCGGGAATTTACACGTAATACGAATACTTTGATGCATCGGTGGCATAAAAGTTTAATCAAAGATATCGTTTCTCACAGATTTCACAGATTGACACAGATTATTGTTATCTGTGAAAATCTGAGAAATCTGTTTGAAATTAACCTTGTATTTCTAAACCAGTTGTTGAATCTTTGCATTGTCATTCCTAAACCATATTACGAGACAGAGACCTGCATTTTATTAATATTATTTCCATGAAACGGAGCAAGATTATCTGGATCCTTTTGGCAATCATCGTTTTGATTGCTGCCGCACTGGTTATTTTCAATCCTTTTACCCAAAAGGTCGAAAATGTGGAAGGCACTATGGGTCTCATGTGTCCTGTAAAGCCCTATCATGTGGGCGATCAGGTCGAAAGCCCTTGCCTGTTGAGGCCCACGGAAGAATGTTCGTTCGTGGATGCCAGTAATTGTCAGTTTTTCTTTAAAAATACCTCGACCTACACCATTCAAAGAGGCAGCACCGTGGAGGTGACCCGGCAACGTGTCGAGGGGACGGTGCAGTATGTGGAGGTGAAGATTCCGAAGTAAAAGATTGTCGATTGTCAATTGTCAATGTTTAATTGTCGATGTGTTTTTTCCTTTAATGATTGGAAAATGACAATTGATTATCGCCTTGGATAACATTAGGATTATTTGTTCGCTTTGGCTGTTATCACTGTTTTATGGAATATGGCAACCAGCTGTGTACATTCATTTTGACAATTATCAACCTGAGATCTTTGATTTTCGCTAAGTGAACCAGATAATAGTTTTAAATTGACCTGGGTCTCCCGTAATTCTTTTAATACAATACTGACCTTATGAATGAAATCATTCTTTGATTCTGCAGCCTGGGCCTCACCGTAATTCAGAGCTGCACTTGTGGATGATCGTATGATCTGCATCGAGAGGTGTTGTTCCATATAACCTGCATTCAGTTCCTTACAAAGCTTATTAATGCTGATAGACAATCCAATCAGCCTGGACTCCAACTCTTTTCTCATCTTGGCAATATTTATATATTAATCCCCAAAATGATCAAAACGTACCCTTCGGATTAAATAAATTTTATAGGAAATATGAAAATTGTTGATAATCAATTCAGTATGTTCAATTTATAAATTCTCCTTTCTATTATAAATTGACAATTGACAATTGACAATCGACAATTTTGTCGATCCCCGGTGCCCCTGTGTTTAGATATATTATACCAGCTTTGCCGCGAGTGTGATCTCCACTGCCTGCAGGGCACGTGAAACAGGGCAGCCGGCCTTTGCAGTACCGGCCAGTTCGAGAAATTTCTCTTCTGTGATCCCTGGAACTTTGGCTGTCAGTTCGAGGTGAATTCCGGTAATCTCAAAGTGATCTATAACCTTCTCGATGGTCACCGTGGCATCCACTTTCAGCTCATCGGGGACGAATCCGGCTCCTGTCAGCGCAAAGCTCAGTGCCATGGCGAAGCAGCCGCCATGGGCAGCGGCGATGAGTTCTTCCGGGTTCGTACCCGTGCGCCCGTCTTCGTTCTGAAACCTTGTGACAAATGAATAGGGAGTTTCCCTGAGCACTCCGCTGGTGGAGGTGAGTGTGCCTTTTCCCTCCAGCCCGTTTCCCTGCCAGATGGCTGTTGCTTTACGTTTCATGATGATTTAATTATTTATTAATGTGATTTTTGACTTCCATGACAGGTTGTAAAGGTAATGATTTTACAGACGTCAGGCGCATGTTGTATACATTCACTGCCGATGGTATTACTTTAATTGTGTGCAATATAGGTTTTAAAGCTTACCTTTCGATTACCCTCAGCGATCAGTCTTATGATATAGATCCCTCCCGGCAAGCCTTCCTGGTTGATGGAAATTCCTGAATAAGCAGGTACAACACCTCGCCGGACCTCTTCTCCTGTCAGGTTATAGATCCTGAATTCTGCGGAGTAATTGGTGGATTGAAGCATAATCTGACTGCCTGAAGAAGAGACGGAGAAACTATTATCCATGGAATAATTCTCCGAAACGCTAACCTCTCTTTCCATATATTTAACGATCTCCTGTACCCAGAGCGCATACATCTGTCCGCTGGGATGAAGTCCGTCGGATGCCACCAGCCAGGGTTGCGACAGCCCGTTCCTGGAGATGGGAGTAATATCAATGTATCTGATATTATAGGTTTCTGTGATGAAACGGTTGACCCCGTTGAACTGATCAATGCCGGCGCTGATCACCGGATTTCCCTTGCCATAGGGGGTATAGGCATAATCGGGGATGGAAAGGACGAATACCCGCTGCGGATTGTTACCTGCCAGAGCGATGGCCTGTTGCAGTAACTCCTCAAATTCAACGGTATAATTCTGGACACTGCCTCCTGAGAATTGGTTATTGACCCCGATCAGAAGTGCTACCAGATTATAACCTTCCAGAGGCATCTGCTGGTTGATGGCAGACTTCAGGTATCCCGTCGTCCATCCTGTTTGAGCTATTATCTTCAGTTCCCCGACGTTGAATCCCATCTTTCGCATTTCGGTCACCAGCTGGTTGGGCCAGCGTTCCTCCACACTGACGCTCTGACCGATCGTATAGGAATCGCCGAGGGCAAGGAACCTGACAGGTTCCTTGATCCGCATGGTCTGGGCAAAGGAAAGGGAGACCAGACAGGCAGTTAATAAAAGGACTCCAAGTGTTCTCATGATTTTGAAGGTTGTATATGATCAATATTAACAATGGTATCACTTTTTTGTTTAAAAAAATGAAAATTTGTTTAATTTTTTTTAAAAAAGATTGAACAAAATTGAATCCTTATGGTTTATTGGTCATGCAACTCAATTTTATTCACTCTTAAAACTAAAATGACCATGAAAACTTCAAAGCGTAAACTTATGTTCTTCGTCGTTGCACTGGCAACGGCCGGTATCTTCACCGCATGTTCCAAGGATGAGGACGATCCCATCATGGAATCAAAGGATATCGTTGAAACGGCTTCAGCCGATGCACAGTTCTCCACCCTTGTATCCGCGATCGGAAAAGCAGGGCTGGCTACCACATTGCAGGGCGCGGGTCCCTTCACGGTGTTCGCCCCGACCAACGATGCATTCAATGCCTTGTTCGCGCAGCTGGGCGTTTCAGGGATCGATGACCTGAGCGCCGACGTGCTCAGGCCCATTCTCCTGAATCATGTGATCAGCGGTAATGTAAAGTCTTCTGACATCCAAACAGGGTATGCCCCGACCGTCAACAATTCAGGACCTGGTCAGAATTTTGTTAAAGTTTTTATACAGAAAGGTTCAACAGTGATGGTCGATGGAAGTACAGTCACAGCTGCTGATGTGATGGCGTCCAACGGGACGATCCACGTCATCGACAAGGTGATCCTTCCTTCGAGTGTCGTAGGACATGCGATCAATAATTCCAATTTCAGTATCCTGGTGGAGGCGGTGGTTAAGGCCGGCCTTGTGAATGCACTGAGCGCTGCGGGTCCGTTCACAGTGTTTGCGCCGACCAACCAGGCGTTCACCGACCTGTTCAATACGCTGGGAGTCAGTGGTATCGCTGATCTGACAGCTGAACAGCTCACCCCGATCCTTCTCTACCATGTGGTGTCGGGTAATGTGGTTGCCTCACAGGTATCTTCCGGCAATGTACCCACCCTGAAGGAGGGCAGTTCCATCAGCATCGAAGCCACCGGGACGGGAGTGAAGATCAATGGAAGCTCTACGGTGATAGCAACCGACGTACAGGGTACCAATGGTGTGATCCATGCTATTGATGCGGTCCTTCTTCCGTAAGGCATATTCAGCAAGCGTCAGAGACGCACGGTATTTTGACAGGCTGTCCCTGACCGGGGCAGCCTGTTTTATTTTTCATCCCTACCTCATCTTCACCACCTTGCCAACCCCCGCCGCATTTCCTGTTTTCATCCGGATGAAGTAGATCCCATCCGGCAGGAGGCAGGCGTTCCAGGTAAACTTGTACTTCCCTTGTGGGTAATATTTAGGAGCCATTGCATCCACCTGCTCACCGAGTAAATTTCAGAAAGTTATTTCGCCATTGTAAAAACATCCTACATTTGCGGCATGAAGAACTGGGTGCGCATAATGGCTTCGTTCGAACTTGCAGTCCTTTACTGCTTTGCCGTCATCTATTACAGCAGCATCTCTGCAACCCTGAATCCATCCATCGCCGGAAATATACCCGCTGATACCGGAGGATGCATGCTTGTGGCCCCTCCGGATCTCATTGCCACTGAAGCCCAGGTTGCCAGCTTCATCAAGAGCTTCGAAAAACTGCCTTTTGCTGCCCAGAAAAATTATCTTGACCGGTTCGTGGCATGTATAAGAACAGCCGAGCTGTACATGGTCAATACCTTTTCACGGTACATTTACCATGCACATTATGAGGTAGATCGGTTTGAACAACCCGACATCATCTTTCCTTTCCAGTACTTCTGGTAACCCCTTTTTTGCCATTCACCTTGCAAAGCGCTGCAAGGCGTTAATTCCGTTAATTTCATGACCTCCCCCCCCAGCCCCCTCCCCTTCAAGGGGAGGGGGAGTTGGGGGAGGGGTCAATATGTAATTGACACGGAATTCATTGTCATATCGTTTTGTATTTGTGTTTCATTATAAAAACCATCATTATGAATATCAGCACACTTATTATCGGACTCATCCTGGCACTTATTTTCCTGGTACCTGTCATTTTTCTGGCCAGGGCGAGTGCCAGAGCGAAAAAGAAATACCTGAAGGACCTTTTTGACCTGGCTGAAGCGAACAACTGCAGCATAGGTGAACACGATCACTGGAATAATTCAGCGATCGGCATCGACAAGGATCACAGGAACCTGTTCTATATCAACCGGAGGACAAACAATGAACATTCACTGGTCATTGATCTCTCGGAGGTAAAGCAGTGCCAGGTGATCAATAAAAGCAAAAATGCAGGTAAAAAAGCGAATTACACGCCTGTCGTTGAAAGACTGGGATTGGTCTTGAGTTATCTCAGCAAAGATAAGCCTGAAACCTGGCTTGACTTTTTCAATTCCGATTTTGACAGCACCATACCTGAAAAAGAGTTTAAGCTTGCCGAAAAGTGGGAGGGTATTGTCAACAATGTAACGGCAGGCCTGATACCTGGTCCGGTAAAATAGCATTTGTTTCGCAGAAAAAACAGAATCCCCATTTATGAAAAAATTCATCCTTGGCCTTTTCATCTTTCTTGTTCCTGTGTATGTTTTTGCGGGAACGTTTGAAGGAGTGCCCACCCTGTTCAATATCCGGGTGGAATTCATCCTGTTCGGGCTGACCCTTGTGGGGGTGGCATTATTTCACAAGCAAACCCTGATGGTTGCCCTGATCGGCCTGGCATCGATCCTTCTGTTCAAATTCATCTGGGATCCAGGGTTTAACCTGCCCGAACATTTATTCGGGCACAATCCCTTCTGGGATCAGATCATGTACTCCCATTTCCGACAGGGAGAATGGGCGATCCTTCTGAATTTGCTGGGACTGTTGCTTGGATTTGCCATCCTGTCGAAGCTATTTGAAGAATCTGAGGTTCCTGCCTGGCTACCGAGGTTATTGCCGGATAACTGGACCGGTCCGATGCTGCTTTTAGTTTGTGTATTCATCCTGTCATCCTTTCTGGATAACATTGCCGCTGCGCTGATAGGAGGGACGATCGCGCTGGTGGTCTTCAAAGGGAGGGTGCATATCGGATACCTTGCTGGCATTGTTGCTGCGAGCAACGGCGGGGGCTCGGGCAGTGTGGTCGGCGACACCACGACGACCATGATGTGGATCTCGGGAGTGCCGGCCGTACAGGTATTGCACGCGTATATTGCTGCTATTCCTGCGCTGGCCTGTTTTGCTGTCATCGCTTCGTTTCAGCAGCATAAATACCAGAAGATCCAGAAAGATCCGACAAGAGGATACAAGATCCGTTGGAATAAGTTGTTGGTCGTGTTCCTGATCCTTGCAGGTACCATTTCGACCAATATGTTATTTGACTTTCCCGCACTGGGGGTCTGGCTGGCATTGATTCTTGGCGCTGCCCTCACAAGAATACCCTGGAAGGAAGCTCTTCATGCCATCCTTGGCAGCATCTTTCTGTTATCTCTTGTGACATGCGCTTCCATGATGCCTGTCGACGAGCTTCCCCATGCTTCATGGCAGTCCGCCTTCGTTCTTGGTTTTGTGTCTTCGGTTTTCGATAACATCCCCCTGACCAAGCTGGGTCTGGAGCAGGGAGGATTTGACTGGGGTATGCTGGCCTATACGGTTGGATTCGGAGGGTCGATGATCTGGTTTGGCTCCTCGGCAGGAGTGGCCATTTCCAATAAGTTCAGCGAAGCAAAATCGGTAGCCCGGTGGCTGGCCAACGGATGGCATGTCACCATTGCGTATATCGTTGGCTTTTTCATTCTGCTGGCAGTCTGGGGATGGCATCCGTATTATATTGATAAAGACGTATCCAGGCCTGCTGCAGAACAAACGGTTCACTGAAGATGGAAGGCGAATGGGATGAACTATTGTGACAGGGAAAATCCTTTACTCTGGAACAGTTTGTCGATCTCAAATTTATAGAGGATATCGCAGAACTCATCCTCGGCAGCAAAAGTGCCTTTAGCATAATATGCGGATGCCCTGCAGCCTCCCGCACACGTCGAAACAAAGGGGCAGCTTTTGCATTTTGGGATCTCATAGGCTCTGACACGGGTCCGGCTCTGTCTGCCCCGGTCCAGGATGACCGAAAATTCTTCCGAGAGAACATTACCCAGGATAAATTCCTTTTCTCTCAGCAGGTGGCAGGGATAAACATCCCCGTTCCAGTCGATGTCAACCGTGTACCAGGCATTTCCGCATACAAACCGGCAGCGGGAATCACGAAGATCCTCACATTTCGCGTCCTGAAGTTCAGCTGGCTGAACATTACGGTTGTACTGTTTGTCAATGATCCCGAATGTTTCGATGATGCACCTTCTCAGCGATTCCGGTTTGAGGGTTATGTTTTGAACATTCGGTGCGTGGGGGAACTTGCGCAGGTGATTCGGAGTAAAGAAGCCGCCGTTGTTATAGGCAAGCCTGACAATGTCTGGTATTTCATGCAGGTTGCCTTCATGCAGGGTGGGAGCGATCGAAAAAGGTACGTGCTGTTCGATGAGATTCCTGATGCCTTTCATCGTTTGATGCCAGGTGTTTCCCCTGGTGATGGCATGCACCCCGGGTGTGATCCCATCCAGGCTGGTCTGGACAAAAGTGAGGTACCGGTAGCTTTTCAGCCTTTCAGCACACGGCCGGTCAACCAGAACGGCATTGGTGCCCAGTGTGAATTTCATCTTCCACTCATCCAGTGTGTCCAGGATCTGAAAGATTCCGGGATGGGTGAGTGGTTCACCACCTGTAACGATGACTCGGGCTGAAGGATTTAATTCCTTTATCTTTTGAAGAACGATGACTGCATCACTGACGCTGATCATATGGTCAGGCTGCCGTCTTTCATCTCCGATATAACAATAGATGCAGGCAAGGTTGCATTTTGTGGTGATGGTAAAATAAATTGCCTGGGCCCTTTCAGGATCCATATCGTTGAAATCGTTCCTGAACCAGCCCTGTTTGTCCAGTTTCTTCAGGAACAAGTCGGAAAATCTGGTGATCTTTTCATCGCTGCATCCATAGGCTGTCAACACATTACGTAATATATCCCTGCGTTCTGTTTCAGGGGCATCCCTGATGCAGTGAAAGCAAAGGTACTCTCCGGGGGTAAATACACTGACCGCTCCTGTCGAACAGCAGTTTACCAGGTAGTGTCCGGAAATACGTTCTGTGGTAAAATCCATTCCTGTCAGGCAACACCCGCGTTGGTACCGCCGGCAGTTGAAGGTCCTATCTCAGGACATCCGGAGGGTACTCCCGTCTTTGTACAGTTGGAATTACCAAGACCGATTTCCCCGCATTGGGTTCCACCCGAAACATTCTCCAGTTCCTTTTCATCCAGGTTAAAATCAATCTTTTCAGGATCAATCCCCAGGTCACTGGCAATTTTTTTTGGTTTGATGGATCTTTTCATGGTTGAGATTTAATGATTGTTATTGATGGATTATTTCGATCAAAGTTACTGCTTAACCAGATAAACTACAAATGAGTTGACATTGTTGCGCTGGATACCGGGTGCTGGCTTTAGTGATTGTGGGGAAGGTTTTCAAGCATTACCACGCATACCGCACAAATAAAACCGAGCACGGTAAATATTCCGGCCAGTTTGCCCCCATGCTCATAAGCTTCCGGTATCATCGTGTTGGCGAGCATCACCAGGATGGCTCCGCCGGCAAATGCCTGGATGAAGGCAATGGTCAGGTGGGATGCATGGTCGAAAAGACCATAGCCGGCCAGTGAAGCCAGTGAGCATACAATGGCAATGATCAGCCATAGGACCAGGATCTTTGTTCTTTTCCATCCTCCTGCCACCATACCAGAGGTCCCTGCGATCGCCTCCGGAAGATTGGAGATGAAAACAGCCACGAGCATGGCAAGACTTACCTTACCTCCTCCAATCAGACCCATGCCGATCACGATGGACTCAGGAATGCCATCGAGGATGGTTCCCAGAACGATCGGAACCACCAGGTTCGAATCATGGGAACCGGCAATCTGTTTGCGACCATGGCCTCCCATCCTGCCGATCAGCAGGTCGGATAAGAAAAATGTGAGGGCCCCGATGAACAGGCCTGTGATGGCAATACCACTTCCCTTGGCAAGCGTCACCGCTTCGTAGGTGAGTTCCCAGGCCACCGCTATCAGCAGGACTCCCGCTCCAAAGGCCATGACCAGACCAAGCGCGCGTCTGCCGATCTTCAGCCTTGAGCCGATCGCACCACCCAGGACCAAAGACGTTGTGGCAATAAGTCCCCAGAAAAATGCATTGAGCATATTGGTATTATTTTGTTAAACAATCCAGGATGTATTAAAATGTTATTTCTTAAACACAAAGTTACACAACGTGCTTCTCAAAGGAACACCAAGGAATGGATAATCATTGATGATGCGTCGTGTGCCTTTGCGAAAACCTTTGGGTTCCTTCGTGGTTAAGTATTGAGGGTACAGTCTCATTGCTCAGGAAAAAATTCTTCGTAGCGGTGTGACCTGCCTGATGAGCCAGGATACGAGGAAAGAAGCAGTGACCGCCAGGGAAAACACCAGGATGAATTTAGGTACAGCAGGAAGTATAAATCCTTTCAGCAGTAGAGAGATCGCTATCAGGACCGGCGCATGAAAAACAAAGACTCCAAAGGCATTATCGGACAGAAAATGCTGAAATTTATTCTGGGAATTGAAACGATGAAGGAAAATTCCGGCAAGGCTGAAAATCAATGTCACACAAATGAACGACTCCCAGAGAGCGTAGAATAAAGCCGACCAGTTCATACCGCCTGCAATTAGCATCTCACCTTTACTGGGCCCTCCAAAGAGCATTATGAGAAGCCAACCAGGAACTCCAACGGTCAACGAAACGATCAGCCATCGGACGCTTTTACGGTAATCCATCGCTGTGAAGAATCCCTGCCTGTGCGCTATGATTCCGTAAAAGAACATGACGACATATGCCGGGAAGAAACCCAGCTGAAGATTGGTCACATCCGTCCCGATGGGGAAGAACAGGCGTATGACAAAAGCAACGACAGTGATGAACAGGATAAGGAATAAAATGGTGGTGGTCGTGGGCGCCCAGGAAATTTCTCTCTTCATGAAAGGGATCTTTCTTAAAAGCAGATAGATGATCGTGAAGATCAGTAAAGCTTCCACGAACCACAGGGGGCCTGTCCATGAGAAGAACCTCAGTCCCAGAATGCCGTTTTTATAAAAATCCAGCAGATCAAGATCAGGATAAACCATTTTTACATTCAACGGGTGAAGCAGGAAGATATAGACAAGCAAAGGGACGCCCAGCCGGTAAAACCTTCCTGTAAGTAACTTCAGGGAGCTTTTTCTTTCCAGGGATTTCCGTGTGAAATAGCCGGAGATCATGAAAAGCAGTGACATGAAGTAAGCCTGTGTGAAGGTCTGGATCAGGGCAAAGAACAACGTAGATCCCATTCCAACATGTTCATTTTCAACATAATACCAGCTTCCGAACCCGCTGTAGGTCACGGCCGCATGAATCATGACCACAAAGATGATCATCAGGGCCCTCAAGTTGTCGATCCAAGCAAGGCGCATAAAAAAACAACACGCTGAGAATAAGTGTAAAAGTAGAATATTTTAATTGATGAATGCTTAAATTTGATACCCTGTAAAATTTATTGTCATATGCTTGCCATTCAGATCCAGCAACTGGAAAAAGGTACGGTCATCACCCTCGAGGGCCAGTTCAACGCCATTGGAGCTGTTGATTTCGATGATCAGATCGCTAAAGTTACACCCGGGGAAGAGAATGTCATATTGGATTTCAGCCGTGTAACCTTTCTTTCCAGCGCTGGTGTCCGTTCCATCCTTAAGCTGGAGCAATCCGTCCGGTCAGCAAAAGGGGTACTGTTTATTGCCGGCATTTCCGATATCGTCATGCAGGTCCTCGACATATCAGGCTTATCACGCTATCTGAGGATCGCAGGAAGCCTGGAGGAAGCCTGGCAGATGATGGCCAGGGCCGGACAGGCAGGCTTACGTTTTGAAACGGAAAACTGCACCTATTAGGTCAGGTCACAGATCGCCACCCCGGGCCAGATGCTCATATGGAACAAACAGTACCGGTCAGGGATTTCGGATTCTCCCGCTGACCGCCCTTTCCTGGCCAGCTCCAGTGAATTCGGCTTTGCCATGGGAGAGGGCTCATTTGTACAGAGCATGGAGCCTGACGGATCCGGGTGCGGAAACTTCATCACCCTGGGGAGATTTACAGGATTTTGTCCGTTTGACAACACGCAGCCTTTTGATTATATGATGACGGATCCTCAGGGCAGCTGCGGGATCTATGTCTGGGATGCGCTGAGTTTTCCTGGCGAGCCTGACACCCAGGTGATGGTGAAGGCAAAGGAGGATGTTACGCTGAGCAGTCTTATGATTGATCTTTTTAAGATCATGACTAAAACAGGCCAGCGGATTCCGGAGGTGATCGGGATGCTTATTGAAGGAAAGATCAATGAAAACCGGAAATCATCCGAAAGGGCAGGTAATGAGTCCAGCTTACTGGCCGGTGTGGTGGCCATCCACCATAAAGCGCTCGCCGACAGGGAGGATCCTGAGATCCTGGATTATTTTTCGTCAAAGAACTGGATCCCGGCCGGCATTGACGTGGCTTATCTAGCCATTGCTTTATTTACGGGAAGAGGTGACGATGTGGATTCCTTCAGTGATATCACTTCCTTTCCGGAACCTGATCCGGAGCAGTTGCACCACATGGCTGCAGTGGATGACATCCAGGGGATCACCAGCGCAAGGATCCGGATATACATACCACGCGATTTTATCCCGGCATCCTCCCAGCGTCTTCACATCGAGAAAAAAGATGACTTCTGGTTCCCGGATGCCTGGGAGTTCATCGCCAGGGATCTTTACCGGAGCAGCAGTAAGCTGATCCTCACGCCAATCCATGGAGGCTTCTCGGCCTCCACCTTCTTTGCCGACAGCTTCGACCGGCAGGGAAGACGGCAGCTGCCATCCGTTCTCAAGATCGCAGGAAAGAAAATCATCGACAGGGAAGAGGCCAATTATAAGGAGTATGTCAAAAAATACATATTGAACAACAGCACATCCATCTTTGGTACCTCGGTGTTCCAGGATTGGAAAGGGCTGTGCATCAGTTTTGTCGGGATCACCGGCTCCCAAAGCAGCATTCACTGGCTCACCAGGCATTATAAGACACGGCCGGTTGAGGATCTTTTACCCTTATTCGACAAAATTTTCACGAACATCCTCAAGCCCTGGTACGGACAGCCCAGGCTGGAACTCATTTTCCCATACCGTGACCACCATCCCAGCATGGATTTCTTCCCTCATATTGGACTTGATGCAGAAGAGGAGCTCGGTATCTCTTCAAAGGAAAAATACATTTTCCTCCCGGAACTTCAGCGGGAGATCATCAATCCTTACTGGTTCCTCTCAACGATCTATGAGCAGCGGAAGGATTACAAAAAGCTATGGTACCGCTGTATCACGCATCGTGACCTCAACATGCAGAACATCCTCCTCGACGAGATCGAGAATGTGTATATCATTGATTTTTCCGAGACAGGGCCGGGAAATGCAGTGGCTGACTTTGCCCGCCTGGAGCCTATCCTCAAGATCGAGATGAGCCGTATCAGCTCGGAAAACGACCTCATTCAACTGATTGATTTTGAGAAGGGATTGCTCGAACCTGACTCCATGGATCAGTTGCCTTCTTACCGTTACCAGGGAGACGATCCCAATGTCCGGAAAGCCTATGAGGTAATCTGCCGGCTGAGGCACTATGCCGACGTGGTTACGTTGTTTGAGAAGGATATCGAACCGTATCTTCTTGCCGTTCTGCAATGGACCCTTCCGGTGGTCAGCTACAAAGGTGTGGAAAAGCTTCGCAAGCGTTATTCAGCCTGCTCGGCGGCATTGATCTGTGAGAAGATCCTAACGATATCCGGGTGAAATTCTGTCCCTTCGCAGGTATCATACTGCACTGATCATACTTTGGAAGTTCTTACGGTCTGCCTGAACTGGAAAGCGATACGATCTTTCAGGTTTTCAGTGGCATCGGACAGATCCATGGCCTCCAGTGATAGTTCACCTGCTCCAGTGATCAGGAAGGTGTTGGTCTCCCTGGTACGCTGATGGGAAACCGTGAAATTAATGATGAAATCAGCGATCAGGTTACCTACGCGAAGTGTGGCAGGAGATGTAAAAGAAGCTTCCATCTGACCACCGAACGTGAATTGGTCAGGTGGAACCGTTGTTTCGAATGTAATCTCCGTTACCGTGATCCGGCTTAACAGATCCTTCAGTTCCGGATCATTTGATGAAAGAGAGGAGACAGGCAACACCCCCTCCATATAGATCCCCTTGGGTTTGTAGGTGATGGACAGGGCATCAGACTGAGCCATGGCAGCCTCCCCGGATATTTTTTCTCCAACGATCTGTATCTCAGCAGGTTTTGCAGCGAGTAAGTTCTGTCCCCGTGCGGGCAGGTATCCTCCTATAAGGGCGACGAAGACTGCAATGAAAGTCTTTATCATCAAACAGGAATTCAAACGAATTCCACTGATGACCCTATCTTTTCTCTGAACCGGGATCCTTGCTGTAAAAGGAAATGTAAAAGCAGTTTTTTTCATGTCGTTTTCATGATGTTGGTGCAAAGATAAAATTATTGAACTTTCCCGGTAAAATCATCCAGAATCTGCATGACTTCGCTTGTGGTCTTCAGCGTAAGCAGTATTGTCCTGAATTCTTTCCCACGAGGTATGCCCTTGAAGTACCCCGCATAAAACTTGCGCATCTCCACCAGGGCTGTTCGTTCTCCTTTTAAATCAATGGCATAGCCGATCTGTTTTTTCACCATTTCAATCCGTTCGGATAAGGAAGGTTCAGGGAGCGGTTCACCCGTAGCCAGAAAGTGCTTCACTCTTTTGAAGAGCCAGGGATTGCCGATGGCGGCACGCCCGATCATGATCCCGTCGACCCCGTACCGCTGCTTCATTTCCAGTGCGATCACGGGACTGACCACATCCCCGTTGCCGATGACCGGGATCCTGATCGCAGGATTGGCCTTCACTTCACCGATGAGTGTCCAGTCCGCCTTTCCTCCGTACAACTGATCCCGTGTGCGCCCATGGATGGTGAGGGCTTTTATCCCGGCATCCTGAAGCCTGGCAGCGACTTCCATGATGTTCAGATTTTTTACATCCCAGCCCAGCCTTGTTTTTGCAGTGACCGGCAAGGGAGTCGCCTTAACGACTGCTTCGGTCATTTTCATCATCCTGGGGATGTCGGTCATTAAGGCAGCTCCTCCTCCTTTGTTCACCACTTTCCGCACGGGACACCCGAAGTTGATATCGATCAGGTCGGGTTCAGCCTCTTCTGCAATGCGGGCAGCCGTCACCATGGAATCTATGTCATGACCGAAGATCTGAATGCCGATGGGCCGTTCCTGAGGAAGAAAATGCAGTTTGGCCCTGCTTTTACCTGCATCCCGTATCAGTCCTTCCGAAGCGATGAATTCCGTAAACACCAGATCCGCTCCCAGCTCCTTGCATACCATTCTGAATGAAAGATCGGTGACATCTTCCATCGGGGCGAGGATGACGGGGAAGGATTCGAATTTAATATCTCCTATTTGCATTTTTTTAGTCAGCGGTCAGCAGTCAGCAGTCAGCAGCATGTCCTGAGGGCGAAGCCCGAAGGATCAGCGGTCCTATGCCTAATATCCTTACGCCTTATGCCTTATGCCTATTTTCCACAAATTTACTACTTTTACCCCCTCAACCTCCCTATCATGATAAAGGAGCCTTTTTTACGGAATTTCTCCCCTTTTCTGAAGATCATCTTCTTTGGATTGACGGTACTGGCCACCTTGCTGTTCACGCTGCTGACCGGAATCCTGCTGGCTTATGTTTTCTTTGGACCGGATCTCCTGACGCAGATGATGGATATGACCGGAGATATAATTCTTTCGAACATTGCACTTCAAAAATACATTCAGATCGTCAGCCAGCTGGGCACGTTCATTTTTCCGGCAATCATCTTTGCCTATCTGGCGGGAAGGAACGTGCCGGGATGGCTTAACATGGATGTGCGTCCCAGGCTGCTCTCCCTGTTGCTTTCGTTTGCTGCCATACTGGCCTTGCTACCCTTTGTGAACTGGCTGATGCTGGTCAATGAACAGGTCCATCTGCCAGGATTTTTATCGGGTCTGGAAGAATGGATGCGGGCCTCAGAAGATCAGGCGCAACGGATCATGGATGCCTTCCTGGGGGATACCAGCATCAGGGGACTGGTGGTCAATATCTTCATGATCGGCATTGTGGCCGCGGTGGGGGAGGAGCTTGTTTTCAGGGGTGTCGGGATTAAATTGCTGGATGAATGGATGCACAACAGGCACCTGGCCGTCTGGATATCAGCCCTTGCCTTCAGTGCATTGCATCTGCAGTTTTATGGATTTTTGCCCCGTGCTGTCCTGGGGGTGGTACTGGGATATCTATTTATCTGGACCGGTTCCCTGTGGGTGCCGATTATTACCCATTTTTTAAATAATACCCTTGCCGTCATTTTGATGTACCTGTACAACAAGGGTTCCATCACCACCCATCCGGATGAATTCGGCAGTACCGGTGAATGGGCAATGATTCTGCTTTCTGTGGCAGTCTTTGCCGGGATCATGGGCTGGATCTACCTGTATGAGCATAAAAAAAGGAGATTACCCGAAGGCATCTCCTTATCCGAAGGTGATAAGGTATGAACCTTACTGGGAATGTTTCCCTTCCTTCCTTGATGAGTAGTTGATCTTGAATGCTCCGATCTGTCGCAGTTCCTGTTTGACATCGGTGACGACGCCCATCCGGGTTGATTTATCAACCTTAAGGGAGGTTGTGATGAAGGGCCGGTCGACCTCATCCCGTGCTTCTCTCTCAGCGATGACAAAATCCCTGATATCTGACAGGGTAGCGAAGCGGTCGTTAAGCTGGATACGGGATTCTGTGCCCAGTCGTGCGTTGACAGGAGGTCCGATGTAAATATAGCTGGTCAATCCCTTTTTCTCCAGTTTTTGAGCTTCGGAGGCGGATGGTGCAGCAACCCTCACATTGACAGTGGCTTCACGGATGGTAGTGGTTACCATGAAAAAGATCAGCAGCAGGAATACAATATCCGGCAAGGAAGCGGTGCTGATCGCAGGTAGTTCTTTCTTTTTGCCAGGTGTGAATCTTCCCATATTATTGCTCTCCTCCAATGTTTTCAGGTTCTGCTTCAGATATGGATACAGGTACCGCCTTTTGAATGGCGTTGATGTATGTGGTGTCGTTCAGGTTGGTGAACGCGATCCCGAAGCGTTCCCGGGAGAGTTCATCCCTCAGCTCGTTGATGGCCTTGGTTAGTTCATTCTGAACCTTTATGTACATCTCATAGGATGTACCTCGGTCATTTTTCAGGGAGATAACTCCTTTGGAAATCGGAAAATCTCCCAATACGGAAATGAATTCCACGCGTTTTTCGGGAAGATTGATATCATCGCTGGGATTTGACAGAAATTCCTTTGCCTGGTCTTTCAGCGTACTGATGTCGCCTTCTCTGCCTTCCACCAGCAACCGGTCATTTTTGTTGACGAGGATCGTAAAGATATTCCGCTCCTTGATCTCAGGTGGTTTCTGTGCCGGATCAATCGGCGGGGGAAGTCTTCTGAAGATCCCTGAGTCGGTATTCATGTTGGAGGCCATGAGAAAAAAACAAAGCAGCAGGAAGGCAATATCCGCCGTTGAACTGGCATTGACATCAGGACGTGGACGATTTTTTCGTGCCATGGAATGTTTGTTTTATTTTCTGAACATATTTAACACACTGGTCACAATCAAAGCGCCAAAGGTGACAACGACAATAATATACGTAAAAATCAATCCGGCGCCCACCGTTTTCGATACCTGGGCAGTGGTATTGAGTTTTTGAAGTTTTTCAGGAGAAAGATCATTGCCTGCCACTGCGTATGCAATCAATGCCACCACCACAACACCGGCTATGACGATCAAAACCCTGATGAGTTGTTTTGGCTGTTTAATCAGTGAAAAGAAGGGAAACAGAATGGCGCCCAATGCAGTGACGATCAAAATGGCGAGCGTGATCCCGAAGAAAGGATTCAGCAATCTGTCCCTTACCGCGGCGTTGGTTTCAAAGTTCTTACCATACAAAGCGGTAAGAAGGGTAAAAATGACGCCTATGGCCAGCAGTACGACAGATGTTATAGAGGCTATCCTGATTAATTTCTTATCCATTGGTGTTTACTTTTTTGAAAGTTGATGCTTGGTCAGAATATCAACAAAGGTGATCGAGCTGTCTTCCATATCATCGACCAGTCCATCGATCTTGGCCAGGAAGTAATTATAGAAGACCTGCAGAATGATGGCTACGATTAGACCAAAGACCGTGGTCAGAAGGGCGACTTTGATCCCGCCGGCCACAACGGTGGGGGAGATATCACCGGCAGCTTCAATGGCGTCAAAGGCCGAAACCATCCCGATGACCGTCCCAAGGAAGCCCAGCATGGGAGCAAGTGCAATAAAAAGGGCGATCCAGGATAGTCCTTTTTCCAGCCTTCCAGCCAATACACTACCGTATGAGACAATGGATTTCTCAACAATATCCATTCCCTCATCCATTTTGTCAAGTCCCTGGTAGAAAATACTGGCAACCGGTCCACGGGTTGTTTTGCAAACTTCCTTTGCTCCATCAATTCCTTTGGTGGCAAGGACCGTTTCCATTCTGTTCAGCAATTTTCGTGTATTGGTCGTCGACAGATTGAGGTAGATGACCCTTTCAAAGCAGATGGCCAGGCCGGCGACAAGGCACAGAAGGATGAATGACATGAAGCCCGGGCCCCCTTCGATGAATTTTTCCTTTAATGCCTGGTGCCAGGTAGTGGATGTTGCGGGTTGTGCCTGAAGAGAGGTTTCCGTCTGAGCGGGTGTGGTTGTTTGCGCCTGCATCACATAGGAAAAACCAAGGGTCAGCAAACCGACGATGGTCAAGAATACAACTAGTTTTTTCATAGCCGAAGATTAATTTTTGAAGTTATTGTTCTTTAATGATCAAAAAATTCCGAAGTTTTCAAGTTTGCGGAGAGAAAGGGATTCGAACCCTTGATCCCCTTTTGAGGGATACACGCTCTCCAGGCGTGCGCCTTAGACCACTCGGCCACCTCTCCTGTCCGTCCGGGAAAAGGTTGACCCCCCTTCTCCGATTATTGGGGTGCTAAAATACAAAAAATTAAAATAAATAAAAATTTGTATGTAAAAATCTGTTTTTTCCTGACTTACTTCCCCTTGTCGCCGTCCCCGACAGTCATCTCCCCTCTGAGAGGAACCCGAAGGAGCAGCATCAGTTCATCCCTGGTCAGATCTTCTCCCAGCAGATACATCAGTTTTGCCACAGCTGATTCAGTGGTGATGTCGTATCCGCTGATCACACCGATCTGCTGCAATCCGACACTGGTGTGGTATTTGCCCATCAGCACCGAACCCCCGTTGCACTGAGTGACATTCATGATGATGATCCCTTTTTCGATGGCCGCTCTCAGTCCTGATAAAAGCCATTCGTCGGTGGGGGCGTTCCCTGTACCAAACGTCTCCAGCACCACCGCCTTCAGCCCCTGGATGTTCAGGATCGCTTCAAAGGCCTGGCGCGCCAGGCCGGGAAATAGTTTCAGGATCACCAGGCTGGTGTCCAGCTTCTTGTGAACCTTCAGGGCCTTGAAATTCGGTTTCTGGATGTAATTCGCGTGGTACTTGATATGAAGTCCTGCATTGGCCAGCGGAGGATAATTGTACGAGTGAAAGGCATTGAAGTGTTCGGCGTTGTACTTATGGGTCCTGTTCCCCCTCAATAACAGGTTCTCAAAATAGATGCTCACCTCCGGCACCATGGCTGTATCTTCTTCGTAGGCCGAGGCGATCTCGATGGAGGTCACCAAGTTTTCCCTCCCGTCGGACCTCACTTCACCCAGTGGTAACTGGGAACCGGTAAGGACAACGGGCTTGTTGAGATTTTCCAGGATGAAGCTTAATCCTGACGCAGAATAGGCCATGGTATCGCTCCCGTGCAGGATCACAAATCCGTCGTACTTTTCATAATTTTCCTCGATCACCTCTGCCACACGGATCCAGTTGCCGGGATGCATGTTCGAGGAATCGATCAGGGGGCTGAAGGTATAACAGTCAATCGTGACAGGAAGCTTTTTCAGCACAGGGATCTGTTCGTACAATTGAACGAAATCAACAGGTTGCAGCGCTCCTGTAACGGGATCTCTCACCATGCCGATGGTTCCACCGGTATTGATGAGCAAGACTGATCGTGAAAATACCATGGTTGTGATGATTATTGAATGGTGCTGTCCAATCTGAACAATTTCCCCGCGCTGGCAGTGGTGACCTCCGCTACCTCCTCCACCGTGATCCCTTTCACATCTGCCAGCCTGCCAGCAATCAGGGTCAGGTAGGCGCTTTCGTTCCTTTTTCCCCGGTAGGGTACGGGCGCCAGGAACGGCGCATCGGTCTCAAGTAACAGGTATTCCAGGCCGGTATGCCTGACCACCTCTTCCAGACCTGATTTCTGAAACGTTAGCACTCCCCCGATGCCCAGAAAAAAGCCCATGGCTGTGATCCGCCGGGCCTGCTGCAACGATCCGCTGAAACAATGGAAAACACCTTTCAGCCGGTCATCCCATTCTTCGATCAGGAGCTCAATGATGCGATCGACCGCATTCCGTGAATGGATCACCAGGGGAAGACCGTGCATCAACGCCATCCTGATCTGACGGCGAAACACTTCCTCCTGTTCCTGCTCAAAGGTCCTGTCCCAGTACAGATCCATCCCGATCTCACCAACGGCACAGTAAGGCCGTTCCTCCAGGTGTTTCCCGATGACCTTCATTTCTTCCTCGTAATCGTTCTTCACCGAGGTAGGATGCAATCCCATCATAGGCAGGCATATACCCGGATAGGTTGAACACACCTGTTCCATGCTGCCGATCGAAGAACGGTCAATATTGGGAAGGAGCATGATGTTCACATGCCTCGCCAGCGCCTCACAGATGACCCGGTCCCGGTCCTGGTCAAACTGCTGCAGGTAAAGATGGGTATGCGTGTCGATGAAGGTCATAAGCGAAGGCAAAGATACATAAATGACAATTTTTTTAACTTTACGGCCGTTTACAGGGTACCTTATGCCTAAGATTCTCATCATCCGTTTCAGTTCCATCGGCGACGTCGTGCTCACCACTCCTGTAATCCGTTGCATTGCCGGGCAGCTTGCCGGTGCTGAGATCCATTACCTGACAAAGGAACAATACCTGCCCTTGCTGGCCGGGAATCCATATATCAGGAAGATCATCACCATCCGACGCGACGTGGAAGAGGTTCTTCCGCAGTTGAGAAAGGAAAGATACGACTTTGTCGTTGATCTCCATCACAACCTTCGTTCTTTAGTGACGCGGATGGCCCTCCTCCGGCCCTCTGGTACGTTCCCCAAAAAAAATATCCGCAAGTGGATACTGGTCCACTGGAAGATCGACCGGATGCCTTCCGTCCATATTGTTGAGAGGTATTTCAGAGCGGTAAGAAAGCTTCACGTTACGTATGACGGGCAGGGTCTGGATTATTTCATTCCGGATGCAGGGATGATGGACATCGAATCATTGCCCCCATCGCATCAGCAGGGATATATTGCCTTCATCATCGGTGCCCGGCACCAGACAAAGATCCTTCCCGCCGAAAAGATCATCCGCCTGTGCCGCAAACTGGGGCAGCCTGTGGTGCTTCTTGGTGGGCCGGAAGATCAGGCAAGGGGAGAAGCCATTGCACG
>ENA-UOWG01000092-UOWG01000092.1-activated-sludge-metagenome-genome-assembly--contig:-NODE-92-length-155750-cov-8.026584_pt1 | contig 155750 bp, 117 predicted proteins | sample MGYA00238147_ERZ761563 | MGnify/ENA primary metagenome ERZ761563 (study PRJEB28884, sample SAMN05720216) | anaerobic digester metagenome | isolation source: active sludge of municipal...
CCCCTCCCCTGCTAGCAGGGGAGGGGTGCAGGGGTGGGGTACATTTAATGATATTCTATTGTTCTATTGTTAAATTGTCAAATTGTTAAATTGCTTATACCTTGTAGCTCTAAATATCTAAAACCTATGAACACCAGCATTGACCAAACCATTCTTGACCGGGCCAACATCTGGCTGACTGGAAATTATGATGAAGAAACCAAAAGGCAGGTCAGGTACCTGATGCAGAACGATCCGGCCGGCCTGACTGACGCATTCTACCGGGATCTGGAATTTGGCACGGGAGGACTGCGCGGGATCATGGGCGCCGGTACCAACCGGATGAACCAGTACACGGTGGGTATGGCCACCCAGGGACTGGCCAATTACCTGAAAAAGGTGTATGGCGACAAGGAACAGATCCAGGCCGCGATCGCCTTTGATTGCAGGAACAACAACACCATGTTCGCCCGCATTACAGCCAACGTGTTGTCGGCCAATGGAATAACGGTCTTTTTATTCGATGACCTGCGCCCTACCCCTGAATTGTCATTCGCCGTCCGTCACCTGAAATGCCATACCGGTATCGTCATCACCGCCTCGCACAATCCGAAGGAATACAATGGGTACAAGGTGTACTGGAACGATGGCGGCCAGCTGATCACACCCCACGACAAAAATGTGATTGATGAAGTTCTGCGCATCCGGTCCATCGAGGCTGTTGCATTTGAAGGGAATCCATCTCTGATCCATACCATCGGCGAGGAGATCGACCGTGCCTTCCTGGAGAGAAGCTGCCAGCAGTCGCTGTCACCTGACATCATCCGGCGGCATCACGACCTGGGAATTGTCTATACGCCGATCCACGGTACGGGTGTGCACCTGGTTCCCCGGGCACTGAAAGCCTATGGATTCACCCATGTGAACCTTGTGAAGGAACAGCAGGTGGTCAGCGGGGATTTTCCCACGGTACACTCCCCCAATCCCGAGGAAGGGGCTGCACTGGGAATGGCCATCCAAAGGGCCATAGAAACCGGGGCCGATCTGGTCATGGGCACCGATCCGGATGCCGACCGTGTGGGAGTGGCGGTGAGGAACGAAAAGAATGAGTTCGTCCTCCTGAACGGCAACCAGACCGCCTCACTGGTCATCTATTACATGCTCGGCAAATGGTCGGAGAAAAAGAGGCTCACAGGAAAGGAATACATTGCCAAGACCATCGTCACGACCGAGCTGCTGAAGGACATCGCCGGCCATTTCGGGGTGGAGACCTTCGACGTACTCACGGGATTTAAGTACATCGCTGAACTGATCCGGAAGCTGGAAGGCCAGCGGACCTACATTGGAGGAGGAGAGGAAAGTTATGGTTACATGATCGGCGATTTTGTCAGGGACAAGGATGCGGTGACCTCCTGCTGCATGATCGCGGAAACCGCCGCATGGGCCGCCAGCCAGGGAAAGACCCTGCTGGGACTGCTGACCGAAATCTATGTGCGGTTCGGTTTCTATAAGGAAAAACAGATCTCGGTGGTCAGGAAGGGAAAAGAAGGCGCCGAGGAGATCCAGCGGATGATGGATCAATTCAGGGGCGCACCGCCCGAACGCATGGATGGCTCAAGGGTGGTGCGGATAAAGGACTATCTTGCACAAACCGAATACGACCGGCTGACGGGCGAAAAAAAGCCCATCGCTCAGCCCAGATCCAACGTGCTGCAGTTCTTCCTGGAGGACGGCAGCAAGATCACCGTCCGCCCCTCCGGCACCGAGCCCAAGATCAAGTTCTACTTTGGGATCAAGGCCACCCTGGCGAGTGCGAACGAACTTGAGACGACCGACAGGAAACTTGAAATGCGAATAGAAGCCATATCACGTTCGTTAGGGCTTTCTTGAAATGAGAGAGGAGAAAGGAGAGAGGAGAATTGAGATATATATTTCTCATCTCTCCTTTCTCATCTCTCCTCTCTCCTTTCATTAAAACACGTCCAGTATAACGATCTTCTTCTCCCGAAACTGAAGTGTGTCGCCCTTTTTATGACCGCGGAGCGCGTGAAAGAAGGGTACGAAGGGCGAGATGGCAAACCATGTCTCGTTGTCGAACTCAAACTTGCCCAGGCCGATGCTGACAAAGATCTTCTGGTCTTCGGTGATGATCACAGCTCCCACATCAACGGCACTGACCTTTTTCAGGGGATCGATCTTGTCGAGCATTTTCAGCTGTTCGAGCGACTGTGTCAGCTGCTTGGCGAACATATCACGCTTTCCCATCATCTGATCCCTGTACGAATCGTACTGGTCACGGGGCTGATGTTCATAGGCGCTGTCCTGGGCATCCTCCATCTCAGCACGCGTGTTGTCAATGCTTTCCTGCTGCAGCTTCCTGCACTGTTCGATCAACCGTCTTTTCAGATCCAGCCTGTCCATTCTGCAAATTTGTGCTAAAATATAAAATTAGCCCTGGGTTTACAAATTATTTCGAAAAAAGTGGATTTTAAGGGAAAGGGATTAATTTTGTTCTATTGTCAAATGGTCAAATGGCTAAATTGTTAAATTGTTAAATTGTTAAATTGCTGACTGTTGACTGATTCAAAACACTACTATGGATCCCGGCAATACTGAAGAATCCTACCGCTCACGTCAGGTCATCGAGTTCCTGACCGTTGCCAATGAATACTGCCTTTTCCTTGAGAAAGCAGAGGATTATGACAGGGAGATCCTGCTGGACTTCATCAGCAAGATATCACCTCTTCTTTACCTCAAGGGGGCGTTGCTTCCTACAGTGTTGGTGTCCGATCCCGGAGCCAATGAGCGCTTTGTCACCCAGGAGCAATGGGAAGATATGTTCCTTACGCTGCACCGGATCTTCGGGAAAGATGACATTTTCTGGATTGCCATCCCTGAAAGCGACGGGCAGTACGCCCTTATCAAGGCGAGCCTGGCCGAACACCTGTCGGATATCTACCAGGACATGAAAGACTTCGTCGTACTCTACCAGAAGAACCTGCAGGCCTCGGGGGAAAATGCAGCCAGCGAGGCCAGGAGGCTGTTTGCATCCCACTGGGGCACACGGATCGCCCAGTTCCAGCGGCATGTGCATACGCTGATCCACGGGGAACCGCAAGAAGGCAATGAAGACCTGAATGAGATCCTTTCCGGTATTTGATGTAAAGAAAATTATTTCCCTGCCTGCTTTATTTCAAAGAATGACTAATTTTGCATTCGTTTATTTAATCTAAATTAAATCAGGATGGTCACCAGGGCAAGCCCTGGGAAATGGATCCTTAATACCCCTCCCCCGTCCCCTCCCCTGCTAGCAGGGGAGGGGTGCAGGGGTAGGGTACATTAAATTTAACAAATAGTCACCTGGTATGGCAGGGTCGGAAACCAAGTCAGGCAGCAAGCAATTTTCGGAAGCGCTGGATCGCATTTTTACACATAGGATCTGGGGATTTCCCGTTTTTTTTGCATTTCTCTGGATCATGTTTGCAGGGACCTTCCGTCTGGGGGCCTATCCCATGCACTGGCTGGAAACCGGGGTAAGTTTCCTGTCGGACGTTCTCTCTGCTGCGATGCCTGACAGTATCCTGAAGGATCTGCTCATTGGCGGGATCATCAGCGGCATCGGGGGAGTGATCGTATTCCTTCCCAACATCCTGCTGCTGTTCTTTTTCATATCGGTAATGGAAGACACCGGGTACATGGCGAGGGCCGTTTACCTCATGGACAAGGTCATGCACCGCATAGGGCTGCATGGCCGGTCGTTCATTCCCATGATCATGGGATTCGGATGCAATGTGCCGGCGATCCTGGCCACCCGTTCGATCGAAAACCGCGACAGCCGTCTGATCACTATCCTGATCAATCCTTTCTTTTCGTGCAGTGCCCGTCTGCCGGTGTACGTATTGCTGATCAGTGCATTCTTTCCCGGGCACTCCGGGACGATGCTGTTCCTGATCTACCTCATCGGTGTCGCGCTGGGAGTGATCACAGCGCTGGTGCTGAAGCGCACCTTGTTCAGGGCCGAACATACTCCCTATGAAAAATACCTTCCCCCCTACCGCATCCCCACCGTCCGGAAGACACTGCGCAGCATGTGGGCCAACGGAGTGTCGTACCTGAAAAAGATCAGCGGAGTGATCCTCGTGGCCACCATCGTGATATGGGCGCTGGGCTACTTTCCGCGCAACATAAGCTACTCTGTTGATTATGACGGTAAGATAGCAGGTCTGAAAAAAGCGCATGAGGTCGCCCTGGCTCAGGCGGATGCGTCTGATGATGGAGCCATCCGTTCGCTCAGCGAAGAATACGACCGGAGCATCCGTCAGCTGACCCTGCAGAGAAATGCGGAAATGCATGAAAAGTCGTACATAGGCCGCATCGGCAAATGGATCGAGCCTGCGCTCAGGCCGCTGGGATTTGACTGGAAAATGGGGATCAGTCTTCTGACAGGGATCTCCGCGAAGGAGATCGTCGTAAGTACGATGGGCGTCCTCTACCAGGCAGATGCTGATCCGAAAGGGCCATCCTCTTCCACACTGATCGACAGGCTTCATTCGCAGGTGTATACCACCGGGCCACGGGCCGGTGAGAAGGTATTCACGCCGCTGGTGGCCTTCGCTTTCATGGTCTTCATTCTCATTTATTTTCCGTGCATCGGGACCATCGCCACGATCTCAAAGGTGTCGGGTTCCTGGAGATGGGGGGCATTTACGGTATTTTACTCCACATTCCTGGCGTGGGTGATGGCATTGCTGATCTACCAGGTGGGATCGCTCCTGGTGTAGCATCACTCGTCCAGCCGGTTCATCCCTTCCACGGCTCGTTCGAAGTTAGGCAGGATACGAAGCGCTTCCCGGTAGTCGCTCCTTGCCCTCTCTTTATCACCGAGGATCTCGAAGCACAATCCGCGGTTATACAGGGCATCCACATAGGAAGGATTCATCCGGAGGGAGTGGTCGAAATAGCGGATGGCCCGAGCATAATCCCCGCGGTTTACCAGGCAGAGATATCCCAGGTTATAGGAGGCGGGAAAATAGCTCGAGTCGATAGCCAGGATCCTGAGATACTGATCCATAGCCAGTGAATCGTTGCCTGTTTGCTGCAGAAGCATGCCCAGGTTGTACCGGAGCTGGATATTGGCCGAATCGATCCGGATGGCATTGCGGTAATAGGCCGCGGCAACACCAGGATCCCGCTGCTCGAAAAGCGAACCCAGAAGGATCAGAGCGTCCAGGTACGCTTCATCCTGCTGCGCGGCAGTTTGCAGATCCTGAATCGCCCGGGCGGTATCGCCGGTTTCCAGGTAGGTGATCCCAAGATGAAAATAGGATTGGGGATATACCGGCTGAAGCCCGATCGCTTTTTTAAAATACTCCCTGGCCAGGGTGTAATCTTTCAGTACCAGGTGCAGGTAACCTTTCTTGAAATTGGGGACAGCATCAAGGGGAGCCAGGTCGGAGGCCTTATTCAGGGCATCCTTTGCTTTTTCCGGGTTGTTCATGCCAAGGTAGATGTCCGACAGGGTCACAAAGAACTCCGGATTGGCTGGTTCCAGGGTCAGGGCTTTATTGACATAGCCGAGGGCTTCATTGATCCTGCCCGATTTCAGCAGGAACTGTGCGCTGTCGTCATACACCGAGGCTTGCCCTGCAGGTGATGTATCTCTCCCGCCGGAGGGATTTCCCGGTGATGTCCGGTCAGTGCAGGCTGACAGCACAGCCATCAGGATACATACGGCAAATGGGGTACAGACTTTCATTCCCACAGGATGTGGAACGGTCATCATCAGGATGCGGCAGCCAGCGCTTCCCTGACCTTTTTTTCCAGTTCAGCGGCCAGGTCGGGATTATCGATGAGCAGTTTTTTTACGCCATCCCTGCCCTGTCCGAGCTTTGTTTCTCCATAGCTGAACCACGAGCCGCTCTTTTTGATGATATTATGGTCGATGCCCAGGTCGATGATCTCACCTGTTTTGGAGATGCCTTCGCCGTAGATGATGTCAAATTCAGCGATACGGAAGGGAGGGGCCAGCTTGTTCTTGACCACTTTCACTTTGGCCCGGTTGCCCGTAATATTCTCCCCTTCCTTTATCTGGTTGGTCTTTCGGATATCCAGGCGGACCGATGCATAGAATTTCAGGGCATTGCCTCCTGTGGTCGTTTCGGGATTTCCGAACATCACGCCTATCTTTTCGCGCAATTGGTTGATAAAGATACAGCTTGTATGGGTCTTGCTAATGGTGGCGGTGAGTTTGCGGAGGGCCTGTGACATCAGGCGTGCCTGGAGGCCCAGTTTGGAATCACCCATTTCTCCTTCGATCTCGCTTTTTGGGGTCAGGGCGGCCACCGAGTCGATGACAATGATGTCGATGGCGCCGCTTCTGATGAGATTTTCTGTGATCTCAAGGGCCTGTTCTCCGTTATCGGGCTGCGAGATCAGGAGGTTTTCGATGTCCACTCCCAGTTTTTTGGCATAGAACCGGTCAAATGCATGCTCCGCATCAATAAAAGCAGCTATGCCTCCTGCTTTCTGAGCTTCGGCGATGGCATGCAGGGCCAGCGTCGTCTTGCCGGAAGATTCAGGTCCATAGATCTCAATGACCCTTCCGCGCGGCAGTCCGCCAATGCCCAGCGCGGAGTCGAGGGCAATGGAGCCGGTAGAGATCGTGCCCACTTCGACCACTGCATTATCACCCAGCTTCATAATCGTGCCCTTGCCATATTCTTTTTCCATCTTATCGATGACCAGCTGCAGCGCCTTCATCTTTTCCCTGTTGTTGGTGTTTTCCTCTGGTGCCATACCGAATGATATTTAATTTGGAACCGACTGTATCTTTTCTGTTAATCCGGAAACGTATGAAAATGTTACCCGGTAAATTTAAAAATCTCCATAAAAATACGCAAAATCAAAGAGCAAAAACCAAAGATCAAAAAGCAAAGAGCAAAAAGTAAAAGTAAATTTTCATCGACCTATATTTTGCCGGATGCAATTTGTAATACTTCATTATAACCTTCACTTGTAGCTTGTAGCTTGAAGCTTGTAGCTTTTATAAAGCCACTTTTGAAATTTGCTTTTTGCTCTTTGCTCTTTGAATTTATTCCGGGGCCAGGATCTGCCTTGTATGATCCCCCGTTTCAACCCTGGTGATAACTCGTTCGATGGTGCCTTCCTCATCGATCACGAAGGTAACCCGGTGGATGCCCTCATACGCTCTTCCCATGAATTTCTTTGGACCCCAGACGCCATAGGCATTGACGATGGTTCGGTCCGTGTCAGGGATCAACGGGAAGGGAAGGTTGAATTTCGCGCTGAATTTCAGGTGTGATTTAATGGGATCAGTGCTGACACCGATCACCTGGTATCCCAGGGAGAGCAATTGATGGTAATTGTCGCGCAGGTTGCATGCTTCGGCAGTGCATCCCGGGGTGTCGTCCTTGGGATAGAAATAAAGGACCACTTTCTTCCCCCTGTAGTTCTCCAGTGTCACCTGGTTTCCATGCTGGTCAGTAGCGGTGAATAAGGGTGCCGTGTCACCTTGTTTCAGGGTTGTCATTGTTCTGTCATTTTAAGATCAAAGAGCAAAGATCAAAAATATTTATGAGTGTCCTATAGTTATTAGAACATTAATCACTATTCTTGATTAGTATGAGGTCCCGGTCCCGGCTTACGCCAGGATCTTCATCACTATCGATTCAGAGACCTCATGTAATACCGGCACCACTCCGTCAGTCCACACTCTTCGCACCGTGGCCTTCGTGCCTGACAGACATATCTTCCATGCAGGATCAGCCAGTGGTGAGCGATCGGGATGAGTTCCTGCGGGATGTACTGCACCAGCTGTTTCTCTGCTTCGAAGGGATTCTTTGCACGCCAGGTGAGGCCAAGACGGGCAGAAACCCTGAACACATGGGTATCAACGGCGAGGGCCGGCTTGTGAAAGATGACGGATGCAATGACGTTGGCACTTTTTCTTCCAATGCCCGGGAGTTTCTGAAGCTCATCCGGTTCTGACGGGACGATGGAGCCATACTCTTCGCGCAGTTTCCTAGCCATGCCCACCAGATGCCGGGCTTTGTTGTTAGGGTAGGAACAGCTCCTGATCATCTCAAAAACATCGTTCACCTCAGCTGCTGCAAGGGATTCAATGGTGGGATACCGCCCAAAAAATGAAGGAGTGATCAGGTTCACCCTCTTATCGGTACACTGTGCCGAAAGGATAACTGCCACCATCAGCTCATAGGGGCTGCCGTAGCTCAGCTCGGTTTCAGCAATAGGCTGATGAAGGGTGAAATACCGTATCACTCCTTCAAATCGTTCCTTCCTGGTCATCCGGGTATGGTCAGTTCAGCAGAAGGCTGATGTTACCAATTGTTCCGGACTTATGAACGGAAAGTGCACGGGAGTAATCCATGATCATGCGGATCACTCCTGCTTTTGGCTGTGGGGCATTGCCATCCATTTCATGGTCGATCAGACCGTCAGCTTTCAGCTCATCAAAGGTGTGGGAAAAAAGATCTTCAAACGTAAAGGCTTTCATCATACGCAAACTGATTGATGGGACATGATTTAATTACACCTTTAACGCAGAGCAGGAGGAGATTATTATAAAAAAATCAGAAAATTTTCAAGGGGGGAAGGATCACTTCTGCCGGTCATTTCTTTTCGAGATATTCCTTGGGAGACATGCCTGTGAATTTTTTGAAGCAGGCATAGAAGGATGATTTGGAGTTAAAGCCCACCATTTCCGCTATTGCCTCAATGGTATATTTCCTGCCGCTGGTCTCCATGATCTGGATGGCTTCCCTGAGCCGGTATTCATTCACTACGCCGTAGAAATTTTTCCCCATCACGTCATTCAGCACGTACGTCATGATCCGCCGTGGGATTTCCATTTGCCCGCAAAGCTCGCCCAGCGAGTAACGGGCATCTGTATAGGGTTTTTTTGCCTGCATCATGGAATGGAGCTGGCTGATGATCCTGCGGGCTTCTTCATCTGCAACCAGGGGGGCAGCACTGGAGGCGGAGGGTGCTGCCTTCTGCTCCACATGCTGGATGGGCGGTCCCGAGGCTTCCGGACTGGCTTGTTGTTCCCTTCCAAGAGAGGATACCTGTACCAGCAATGCGTCCTGTTTCATCCCGTAATAACCTATGATCCCCCCTGTCAGAAGCAGGATCACATTTGCCAGCAGCGCTCCGGAAACCGGACTCTGTGCAGGAAAAAGAAAAGGCAGCACGATGGCCATGATAAAAAGGATCAGGCTGCTGGCAATGATTAAAATCCAGCGCACCTGAAGATATGCAAAACGACCCGGATCCTGACGTGTGGCTAACCGCTCCTGATGAAGAAGACGGCTGGCCTTAACGAACGATACGATCAGCTGGACAATGAGAAGAATCGGAAGGATCCATTTAAAATCCCATGCAGCAAATGCAAATGCACCTGATCCACCGTCGGGTGGATTGATACCGGTGATGATCATCAGCCGTTCATTCAGCGTCAGCATGCCAAAAGTAAACAGTGACATCCCGAAGCCAATGATCGGTATGATGTAATGACCCAGCCTTGATAAACTTCCGTTCTGGCGGTTTGCGCCGGTCAGGGTGGATAGGTAACGATGAAAGACGGGCAGCAGACAAAGCAGCAGTGGAGTAAAAAAAATGAAGAGCACAGCCATCAACCGGTCATACCCAAAGTGATGAATGGCATTCATGATCAGAACCATAGTCATCAGCAGCAGCAATAAACCGAGGCTCTTGCGCGACGGATATGCTTTCCTGAACGTGATCAGCTGCACCGTGTAAAACAACAACTGATAAACAGGCAGGGCATATAGAAATACGATCAGATTCTCCTGAGTCAGCATAACGCACTCTGTATATACCGGGTACTCTTCCTATCCAAGGATCTACTCCTCGTAAATCCCTGACAAAGATAGTTTTTTATTATATTTCTTAACAGATTTTTAACACATTGATTAACAATTATTTAACATTAAGGATAGTACTTTTACGCCCTATTTTATAAGCAATGTATATATCCAGTTACCGCAATCCATTCATGTTTAAATGTTGACATATGAAAACACTACGAAATTTACTAATTGCTACCCTGTTCATCGTCCTTCACTATCACGTACCCGCACAATCTGTCTGTTGTCCGGAATTCATACTGCAGGATGCAGTGGACATTTGTCCCGCGGAAGGAGCCTGTGCCCGCAACCAGGGGACTCCGGGAGGTACCCTGAAACTCACGCTGGCAGCCTGCAAGAACTCCCCGCATGTGTATACCGTTTACCCCAGGGATCCGAATTTTACCTATATATGGACTGTCACCGGCGGAACGCCGGCGAGCTATAACGGAAATCCCCTTACCGTCGTGTGGGGCTCAGGAAGCTCAGGGTTCATCAAGGTAGTGATCAGTGACCTGAACAGCGGGGGATCCTGCGTGGATTCGATCATGCAGGAAATCTGCCTGATCGACGGGCCCCAGGCCGCTTTTCAGGTTTCAAGCGACACAGTTTGCGAGAATACGCCAGTCCATTTCACCAACGCCTCCCTTGGCGGAAGTGTTTACCACTGGGATTTTGGTGACGGGACGACATCCAGCCTTGCCAATCCGCCCGATCATGCGTATTCCACTCCGGGAACCTATACAGTGATCCTCACTGCCACTGACATGGGAGCGGGTCATTATGTGGGTGGAGCACAGGGTGAGACGAAAGTGCCCTGCGGATGTTCCGATACCGCATCCATGGTCATCGTCGTGCTTCCGGGTGAAGGTCCGGTCATTGATCTGGACTGCTGCTTCGGGACCGTATGTCCAGGGGACACCTCCTCATTTTGTACGTCCATGGTCTGTAATACCTATGCATGGAGTGTCACGGGAGGAACCATCATTTCCGGGGCAGGGACCAGCTGCATAAAGGTCAAATGGAACGGCACCTATACTGTTCCTACGACCGTGACGCTGCAAAGCTGTCCTTCTTCATCGTGCCAGGGATCGACAACCATCCATGTTCCTGTTCTGTACCCCAACCTTCCTGTCAGCGGGCCGGTGACGTTGTGCGCCGGTGCTTCCGGGAGCTACTCATTACCCTGGTTGCCAGGAACTTATTATTTATGGACCGTTACGGGGGGACTCCATACATTCAACCAGCTGAACAGAAATACTCCAAGTGTCAACATTACGTTCAATACGGCAGGGACATACTGGGTGAAATGCCAGTATGATAATCCGTTAGCCGGATGCAATGGCGTTGACTCGGTGCAGGTGAATGTCTTACCTGTCTTTTCATTTTCAGGTGACGAAACCGTCTGTGAAGGTAATATTACTACATATGTTGCCAGCGGTCCTGCCAACTGGACGATCAATCCTTCCGGGCCAGTGATCCAGTCGGGGAACGGAACCCCTTCGATCAATGTGCTCTGGACACCGGGTACCTATACCATAACGGCGGTTCCCCTCAACACAGCTGCCTGGTGCAATGCCAGCGCGGTAAAGAATGTTGAAGTGGTAGCAAAGCCGGTACTTGGAAGCATCACCGGCCCTTTGACCGTATGTCCGGGTGAGAAATTCGTTTACAGCATCTCCTCCAACCTCAGCGGCAGCCCCTTTATCTGGTCAGTCAGCAGCGGGAATCTCATCTCACAGATGGGTGCCGATAAGGATTCAGTCCTTGTAGGATTCACGGGCAACGGTCCCTGGACCGTCAGTGTGTACCAGCAGATAGAGATCAGCCCGGGGAACTTTTGTTCCTCCTTGACGCAATCGGTGTCGGTCAGCGCGTATCCTCCACCGGTCATCACCGGTACCCAGGTGGTATGTGTGGATGACATAGTGACTTACAATGCAGTGGGTTCCAATCCACCCGGAGATGTACAATGGACCATTTCTCCGTCTTACCGGGGCACCATCCAGGCGGGGCAGGGCACCAACACCATCAGCGTTCTCTGGCATGGACCAGCCACCACAGCCATCCTGTCGGTGACAAACTGCGCCGGCACGGCCACCCTCTCGGTCACCATCAACGATCCTCCGGTGGCCGTGGCATCCTATAGCACCCTGCCTGTCTTCTGCCTGAACGACAACCAGGTGGTCACACTTTCCACTCCCACCGGAACAGGGTACTCCTATCAGTGGTATGTGAACGGAAATCCAGTTTCAGGAGGCACCAGTGCCACCCTGGTGCTGACGAATAACCTCGCCACCTTTCCTGCTCCGGGGATCTATCCGTATTATGTCATTGTGACCCAGAATGGCTGCAGTGCACGATCGAATATTGTCAACATCAAGATTGAAAACTGCACCGGAGGAGGTGGGCCCGGCCCCGGATGTGATGTGCTGGCGCAATTCAGCACCTACGTTGTATGCAGCCAGGTCTCACTGATCGACCAATCCATTGTTATCCCGCCATCCACCATCACAAATTACCAATGGACCGTGACAGGGCCGGGAACAGGCACCTTTTTCCCAAATGCCAATGTTCCAAGTCCCGTGCTGACCGTTTCCAATTCGGGGACCTACACGGTCACGCTCACCATCATTTCTTCATCGGGTTGCCTGTCCACAGCACAGCAGAACGTTACTATTCTTCTCCCGGCAGCAAGCTTTACCTTTACCAATCCTGTATGCGAAAACACACCGGCCGTATTTGCAGCACTGCCCAGCAATCCCAATTACAGCTATTCGTGGACGTTTGGTGACGGATCCACGTCCTACGTGCCACTCACCCAGCATTCCTACACCAGTGCCAATACATACCAGGTGTCACTTACCATCACCGATGAGATGGGATGTGTGGCGACTGCCACCAATACCATCACGGTCAATCCGGCACCCGCATGTACCATAACGGTTTCCGACACCACCTTCTGTCCCGGCAGTTCCGTGACCTTTTCCGCCTGCACGGGGATGTCTTCCTACCAGTGGTATAAGAACGGCAATGCCATTGGCGGTGCCAGCAGCCAGACCTTCATCGCCAGCCAGACAGGCACCTATTGGGTTGAAGTCACCAACAGTTTCGGTTGCACCAGTAAATCGAACAAGATCTTCATCTATATGCTGGGGACTCCCAGAGCAGAAGTGACCGGAGATGCCCATGTATGCGGTACGGCAGGAGGTATGGTGGCATTCAGCCTGAGTGCCTACTTTGATCCGAATTACTCGTATAATTGGAGCAGCAATCCCGCCGGCGCATCTTTCTCCCCGCCGAACAGCAACGTGACCTGGGTCAGTCTGACACTTCCCGGGACGCTACCTTCCACGCAGCAATTCATTGTGGATGTGACCGATGTAACCACAGGATGTACGGCAAGTGACACGCTATGCATCATTTTTTACCAGTCACCCGTGGTATTCATCAACTCCCTTAATCTGTGCGAAGGAACACCTGTGACGCTCACGCCGACGCCCGTTGATACCGCCAATTTCAGCTATCAGTGGAACAACGGCGCCACCACGCCCGTGATCGTCGCCTCCATTCCCGGATTTTACAGCCTGACGGTCACCGATAAGGACAACGGATGTTCGACTACGGTCAATGCAGGCTCCATTTACGCAAAGCCCGATCTGAGCCTTTTCCCGCTGGGATGCGACAGCATCTGCGTTGCGGACACATTGCACCTGTACATGCCGTTGCCGTTACATGCCGTATTTCCAAATAACACGTATGCGAACGCCTATACCAGCATTGACTGGTACGACAACGGAAATTACGGATCGCCCATCGGATCCGGGAAGAACCTGGCGTTCATCACGAATGTCCCCGGCAGCCATCAGATCTCGGTGGTGGTGACCAACAGCCACGGATGTGTTGACACAGCAGGTGTTTTCTGCCTGACGGTAGGGGAGTGCCTGCCTGAGCCCCTGCTTGATTTTGGCGACGCACCTGATCTGGGGGACGGAAACTACATCTATCCAACCCTGCTGGCCAACAATGGAGCGCGGCATATCATCATTCCCTCCATTTATATCGGAAGCAACATTGACGCAGAACCCGATGGTCAGCCCAACATTCCCTCCACCGGCGACGATATTGATCTTGTGTACCCATCGCTGGGTGACGACGAGGATGGGGTGACCATGCCGGCAGGTGTAAGTCCGGGTGCCACGGTGACCATTAATGTCACCGCATCCGTATTCGGATACCTTGACGGGTGGTTTGACTTCAACATCAACGGCAGCTGGGCAGATGCCGGAGAACATATCTTCACTATCCAGCCTGTCAATGCAGGCCCCAACACCCTGACATTCACCGTGCCGGCAAACGCCAATCCCGGCAATACCTATGTCCGGTACAGGTTCAGAACATTCAAGGCTGTGATCAATTATGACGGACTGGTATCAGAAGGCGAAGTAGAGGACTATGCCGTATTCATCGAAGACGTTGATCCACAGGGCGCTCTGGATTTTGGAGACGATCCTGACAATGCCGAACTTACCTTCAATTATCCCACGTTCCTTTTCAACAATGGAGCACGGCATCTTATATCGTCAGGTGTCTTTATCGGAAGCAAGGTGGATGCAGAAACAGATGGGCAGCCCAATGTTCCGGCAAGCGGGGATGATAACGATATATTTTATCCCTCTCTGGGAGATGATGAGGACGGGGTGGCCTTCATCGGTACGATGTATGTCGGGAAAACGGCCAGTGTCACTGTGACGGCCTCTGTTCCGGGATTTCTGAATGCATGGATCGACTACAATAAGAATGGCGACTGGGTGGCGACTCCTGAGCACATCTTCATCAATCAGCCCCTGGTGGCAGGTTCAAATCCGCTGTCGTTCACGATCCCTGCCACCGCTCTTAAAGGGAACACCTATACAAGGTTCCGGTTCAATACAACAGGAGGCCTTACCTATTCCGGACTGGCCTTCGACGGAGAAGTGGAGGATTACCGGGTACACCTCTGCCCCTACTGGAATCCCTTCCCCACCGACGTGATCCATACCATCCAGATGCCCCATACCCTCAATAATCTCTATCCCGGTGATGCCATCGGAGTGTTCTATGAAGATGACTCGGGTGAACTGGTCAATGCAGGACTTGTTGAATGGGATGGAACGGAGGATAGGGTGATGATGGCTTATGGCGATGATCCGGCCACGCCTGACATCACTGAAGGCTTTGTGATAGGGCAGCCCATCAAATGGATCCTGTGCTCCAAGAGGAAAGGCACCGCCATACCCGTTGATGTACTCTACGATCCTTCGTTCCCCAGCCACGACGGACTTTTTGCCGCCGGTGGCCTGTCGGCACTGACGGATTTCATCGTGACCTGTGATCAGCCCACGGGCCTTACGGCTTCGGACCAGACCACCACCTCGGCGGTTCTGGTCTGGACCCATGGAACCACAGAAACGGAGTGGGATATTCTGTACGGCCTGCATGGTTTCGATGTAGCTTCCGAAGGGACCCTATTGGCTGGTATCTCTTCCAATCCTTACACCCTGACGGGATTGGATCCGGCGACCGAATATGATTATTATGTCAGGGCGATCTGTGGAGATGAATCCATGAGCAGCTGGTCGGAGGGATATACCTTCGCTACCTTAAGCGATATCGTGACAGGAGATGCCAACTGTGATGGTTTTGTCAATGTGCTGGATATCGTGACGGTGGTAAATGCAATTCTGGGTCAGGAGCCTGTGCCTTTCTGCCCCGAAAATGCCGATGCCAACGGCGATGGATCTATCAACGTACTGGATGTGGTGCGTATGGTCAACATGATCCTGGGAGGGAAAAAGTCGGCTTTGCTGGAAGGACCTTCCCAACCCGCACACGTTTACCTGACTCCGGATCATATCGAGCTGCAGAGTGACGGAACGCTTGCCGGATTGCAACTGGACATTGACTGGATGAGACCGGATTCGCTCCTGCCGGAACTGATGATCCCCGGCTTTGAAATGGTACAGCGCCGGGTGGACAGCAAGCTGCGTCTTTTGATCTTCAGTTACGACAACAGGTCACTCCCTGCAGGAAGAATCGAATTAGTACGTTTTCCGCAAGGGATCCCAAATCCTGGCTGGGGCGAGATCCTGGCTGGCAATGTACAGGCTGAATCCGTGGAAGTGATCAAACACCTTGAAGTACTTGCAATTCCTGAATTGGATGCGCTGAATACCGTCAGGATATTCCCAAATCCCAGCAGCGGACGTTTTACAGTCGAAATGAGCCTGTCTCAGGAAGCAGCTGTGGAATGGTCGTTGGCGGATTTGACGGGAAGGAAGCTGGACAGAGGGTTGCCGGTTCAATATTCAGCTGGCATGTACCGGATGGATCACTCAGAGGGCATGGATCTGAAGAGCGGGATTTATTTTCTTACCATGACGATCAAATCCGGGGATACGCATCAGGGATCTGTCAGTAAAATGTACAAAATATTCATTATAAAATGATGGGTTACCACGCCCCGGCCGAGGCTGTTCCGTACCTTCGGGGCAGCCTCGATTCGTTTAAGTCAATACACAACTATCATATTATCAGTGTATTAAAAAAATAAAACAGAATATTTCCGCATTCTGATTATTTTTTTACAACAAACCTATTGTTTTATTGACAACTGTTCATATATTTGCCATTCGAAACAGTAGAAATTTGAAATTATTAAATACAATCAACTTAAAATCTTAGTATTATGAAAAAGTTACTCACCCTGTTTTTCAGCATGTCCATACTTTTTGCTTTTGCACAGGAAAGAGCAGCAGGACCTGACAAAACTGATCAATCCGGTGGCAGTAGGGACTGTGTTGGCTTTGTGATGACCAGTCTTGCAAGCCCTTCACTCGACGAGGATGATCTTGTACAGGAGATCCTGGGTCCCGGAATGACTTACTCCGGTGTTTCTTATACGGGGAATGATGTTGCAGCTGGCAAATTTACAGGCGGTATTGCTGCCGGGATCAGCATGGAAAGCGGTGTTGTCATGAGTTCCGGGAGTTTGAACAACGCCATCGGACCCAATGAAGAGGAAAATATTAGCCGCGATAACAATGAGCCAGGTGATGCCGATCTGACTGCACTGGCGGGTGAACCGACCTACGATGCCAGTGTACTGGAGTTTGATTTCAATCCGGGTGCAAACACCGCCATCTTCATTCAGTTTGTCTTTGGTTCAGATGAGTACACTGAATATGTCAACTCCGAATATAATGATGTTTTTGCATTCTACCTGAATGGCACCAACATAGCTTTAATACCTTCCACAACCACACCCGTATCTGTCAATACCATCAATCATCTTACGAATTCATCCTATTATATTGATAATGATCCTCCTGATTGGTGGTGGCAGCCTGACGCACCCTACTGTACAGAAATGGATGGATTCACGGTAGTGTTAACCGCCACAGGCGCAATCAATCCGAATGTGGATAATCATATTAAATTTGCCATCGCCGATGCTTCTGATGAAATCTATGATGCCTGGGTGTTCATCAAAACGCAGGGTTTCACTCCGATTGAAGAAGATCATGCCGACCTTGGGATTATGAAGACTGCCAGCCCTGAGCCCTGGTATTTTGGCGATAATGTTACATACACCATTACTGTTCACAACTATGGACCTGATGCGGCCACTGGTGTTCTGGTGACTGATTTACTGTCAGCCGGATTACAATTTGTTTCCTTCACTGCAACCCAGGGTACGAACAGTTTCCCCACTCCTCCTGACTGGACGGTTGGCAACCTGGCTAACGGCGCCACGGCAACGGGTACTCTTGTTGCAAAAATTCTGGACAATGGTGGGCCATGGGATAACCTCGCACAAGTGGAATCCAATGAGGATGACCCAACCAATACCAACAACCAAAGCCCCGCCATCATCGAACCGGAGACATCACCCGAGGTGCCCATCGGCAACTGGGCACTTTACCTTGGCATCGGGCTGATCGTTGCCTTCACGGTAATCCGCTTCCGCAGGATTCTGTAGCGCGTCGGTTCGTCACCTTTTAACGAAAGAGAAGCTGTCTCATTATTCGAGGCAGCTTCTTTATTTAAATCCAATTCGTCATTTTGTTTTTTTATTTATAATTTATACATTTGCAATACCCAAATCTTAAATTTATTCAGAGAATTACTATCAGTATCCCACAAAAATTTACCCAAAATGAAGAAACCAAGACTCTCCATTATTGCCATCACTTTTTTATTGGTGATGATTTCAGCTTTTACCTTTTCTGTAGTTGCGCAGGCACCTGTGTGGCATTCGGCTGATCAGGAAGTCTCGATTGTCAACAATGACAATCCTCCCACTTCCATCACGGTCAACCATCCTGATAATCTTGTTTCAGGCGATCTGATCATCGTCATGATTTTCACACATGACAGCCCCGGGACGATTACATGTGATGATGCAGCTATGACATATATCGGATCAACAACGTGCGTAGAGGATGATGGACATTGTTCAGGTGTGGCAGGGTTTTGGAAAGTTGCGACAGTTTCTGAACCTTCTGGATATACATTCACTCTGACAGGGACCCCGGATAATGATAATTCCCAATATGTCAAAGCTTTGGCAGGACGGGTAACGAGCTGGACGTCTATAGGGAGCAGCAGCAATGTATATGACAGTAATGGCAGCCCTCTTGCCATCCCTTCCATCGGAGGGCTTACAACCCCGAATAATTTTTTACTTGTTGCTGGATTTTCTCATCATAATAATATTGACGGCATCACCGGTCCATCTGGTATGACAGAGGTATATGAGAATACATCCACCTATGCCAGTATTGAAGCGGATGTTCAATCTTTCACCAATGTGACATCGACCGGAGACAAGCAATACTCCTGGACGGGCGGTGGCGGATCTTATAACAGAGCAGGCGCATTGATGTTCATCATTAATGGTTTAGTTGATGAAACCGATTTGCAGATCTCCAAAACAGTGAGTCCAGGACCGCACTATTTCGGGGCACTTGTCACCTTCACCATCACTGTTGAGAACCTCGGGCCTGATAATGCCACCGGTGTGGAAGTAAGTGATCTTTTACCTTCCGGTTTTACTTACGTTTCGCATATTGTTTCAGCCGGATTATATGATAGCGGTTCAGGAATATGGAACATTGGGACACTGGACTATGAAGCAACGGCGACATTAACCATTACTGCCACCATTGACGTCTCGGGAGATTATGAAAATTGTGCTGAGATAACCGATTCAGATCAGCCAGATCCAGTTACTGCCAATAACGAAGATTGCGTTAGCATTACTCCGGAAACACCTCCAGCACCTTTAGCCGATTTAGGTGTGTTAAAAACAGTAAGTGCGGGACCCTATTATTTTGGTAATAATGTCACCTTCACGATCACCCTGCACAATTATGGACCGAATGATGCAACCGGTATTTATGTTCTGGATCAGTTACAGGCTGGTTTCTCCTATGTTTCACACTTAGCTTCCCAGGGAACCTATAATCCGGTTAATGGAGTCTGGACTGTCGGGAATCTGGCCAACGGAGCTACAGTTACTGTTACCATTACAGCCACTATTGTAAATAATAGCGGCCCTTGGGGAAACACAGTATCAATTACCGATGCTGATCAACCGGATCCAAATCCTTTTAACAATGAAAATACCCTTAGTATCTCACCAACCATTTCACCTATGGTGCCTGTTTCCAACTGGGCACTTTACCTTGGCATCGGGCTGATTGTTGCCTTCACCGTAATCCGCTTCCGCAGGATCCTGTAACATTCCTTAACCTCTTAACAGAAAGCCACTTCTGACCGGAAGTGGCTTTTTTGTTGAGGTTACGGGAATAAAATCCCAAATTCCAGGGTCCACCTCCCAAACAAATTCCAGGATTCAAATTCCAATACATTGCGACGAATAGGTAGTGGTGTAATCAGCAATGGATCTTGCCTGTGAATACCGCGTAGCGGTTCTGTCTTGTAACCCGGTGACATCGACGATCTGCAACCTGTTCCCAGTGAAAACAGAAACTTTGTCCGGATAAATTTATCCGGATATATTTTTCTCTGAAATACATGAATTTTTATAATATTGATTTACAATATTTTATATATCAAAATCAATTTAGTGTTCCGGAAACCACCCTATTATTCGGTTGTAATAGCTGCCTGAATTATGGGATCTCTTGAAATATGGATTTTAATTTCATATATTTGCTTAACTTTTACATTTCCATAACGTATAAATATCACATCTTTTAAATCTCCTTATCATGAAAAAATTACTGATCCTCATGATGTTTGCAGCTGTGACAAGCTTTGTCCTTGCACAGGAAGCACGAACCACTCAGAATTTACGGGCAGATATTGCGCAACCCTCTGAGTTCTCATCCTCACCCATTGTGATCAATCCCGACAACCTGCCCATCCCATCCCTGGCAGGCAGCAGGGCCAATATTCTCTATGACAATGGTCCGCTGGTGAACGGCCCCGGGCAGGGTGCCGGAGGTGCAGATGCAAGTATTCTGCAGAATGTAACCTTATCAATGAATACTTATGGATTTGGATACCAGCAGAACCTGACCTATAGTATTGCGGATGATTTTGTTGTTCCTGCTGGGGAAACATGGAGTATTGAATCGTTTGATTTCTTTGGGCATCAAACGGGCTCAACCACAACTTCTTCATTCACAGGAGGATATTTGCAAATCTGGAACGGTGATCCAAGTGGTGGTGGTTCTGTCATCTGGGGTGACCTGACGACAAATCGGTTAACCTCCACTAGCTGGACCAATATCTACCGTGTACTGGAAGATAATTTGACAATGACTAATCGTCCAATCATGCGTCTCGTTTGTTCAACACCAGGTCTTACTCTGACTGCGGGAATTTACTGGGTTGAATATTCAGCAACAGGCTCCCTGTCATCCGGCCCATGGGCTGAACCAATCACGATTACAGGGCAGTCTACAACTGGAAATGGCAAGCAAAACCTTGCGGGGACATGGGGTGGTGCCCTTGATACAGGATCAGGTGCGCAGCAGGGTTTTCCATTTCTCATCAGTGGCACGGGATCGGCTCAGGCTTCGGAAGTTTTTACGGCGTCGGGTGATGGTACTTGGACGGCTCCTGCGGGCATTTCCACCATCGTGGTGGAACTCTGGGGTGGCGGCGGATGCGGTGATGCAGGCACCTGGTTCTATACGAACGGAGGAGGTGGTGGTGGTGCTTTTTCCAGAAGCTCGCTGTCGGTAACCCCGGGTCAGACCTATAATTACCATATAGGAGCAGGGAGTGCGCCTGCATCCGATCAGCCCGGAGAAGATTCCTGGTTCCGTACACTCACAACCGCCATGGCAAAGGGAGGCGGTCCTGGATTTACCGGTCCCTATATGGGTCAGGGCACTGGAGGTACAGGGGGATCAGCAGGTTCCAGTATCGGTGATGTTACATTCAGCGGGGGTAATGGCGATGATGGGGTTTGGTATGCCTTCGGTGGTTATGGCGGCGGCGGCGGATCTTCGGCCGGAACCGCAGCCGTAGGGAACAATGCAGTGAACCGAATCGGAGCCACCGCACCGACGGGTGGCGGCAATGGCGGGAACGGTAGCAACTGGTCGTGGATTGGTAACGGAAACGGCTCTCCCGGAATAGCACCAGGAGGTGGCGGAGGAGGAGGAAGAAACGGGAATGGCGGCAGAGGAGCCAACGGCAGGTTGGTGATCTACTATGACCAGGCTCCCGGCCCCCAGGCAGATCTAAGTATTCTTAAAACGGTGACTTCTCCGGCTGCTCCACCCTATTATTTTGGCAGCAACATCACTTTCACGATCGTTCTGACCAACCATGGGCCCAGCAATGCAACCGGCATTACCATCAGTGATTTTCAGGGACTGGGTTTCCAGTATGTTTCGCATACTGTCACACAAGGGATATGCAACTGGCCCACAACAGGTCACTGGTTCCCGGGGCCACTGGCCAGCGGAGCAACTGCCACCGCTACCCTTACGGTTACCATCCTGAATAATGGAGGAGAATGGGCAAATACGGCTGAAATCTCAGAGGAAGACCAGGGTGATCCAGTGCTGACGAATAACTCCAGTACAGTCGTCATTGAACCCATTGAGCTGGATAACGTGCCTGTGGCTAACTGGGCAATCTACCTGGGCATCGGACTGATCGTTGCATTCACGATGATCCGTTTCCGAAGGATCCTGTAACATTACTTAACCTCTTAATAAAAAAGCCACTTCCGTTCATCAGAAGTGGCTTTTTTATTGAAGGTTACGGGTAGAAAATCCCAAATTCCATGATCCAAATCCCAAACAAATTCCAGGATTCAAATTCCAATACTTTACAACTAAAGGCAATGGAGTTATCAGGAATGGATTTTGGCTATGAATACCGCGTAGCGGTTCAAGTTGTGTAACCAGGTAACCCAGCACCCCACCCCTGGCCCCTCCCCTGAAGGGGAGGGGTTGGGGAGGGGTAATTCCCTTCCGCTCCTTGAAACGATCATCCCTCAGCTGACTTTTTACGGAACACTGCCTGAAAAATCGTATCCTTGATCACCAGGATCAGAGCAATGATATAGAAGCTGTCGACCATCAGTCCATAGAGGAATTTCTGGAAACCTGATGTATGGAATCCTGTGAGCTGAACCAGGAAAAACACCTGTAACCCGACGAAGATGGTGAGGTTGATCAGCATCAGTCGCAGTCCCTTACGCCAGCCCAGGATAAAGAAAAGGAATATCTGCCACGACACTATGATCACCGTTGGCTGCAGCAGTGGGCCAATCTCCTGGGGAAACGTGTACTCCTTGCCCTCCATGGTAATATGAACCCTGAATAGGGACTTGTTGTCCTTTACTTCATACTTGATGCTCTTGTCACTTCCAACCATCTTCAGCCAGCCGTTGGTTCCCCCGGCCAGAATGCGGGCATGCACTGGCTCATACCCAATCTGCCACACGGCAAAGACCAGGATCGTTATGACCAGCAGAAGGATGATCTTGCTCCGTTTCGATTCCAGTCTGGTCATATCATTCAGTGATTAACATCGGTTGGATGATTAGCTGACGTACCTTTCAATGATCTGCTGTTGGCTCCTCTGTCGTTTTCCGGGATGCCTTCGTACCTCCCGGCAGATACTTCTGATATCTCCATAACCAGATCAGAAAGACCAGGAAACCAAACAGAATATTCCAGATATAATCATGAACCTGATCAAACTGAGCAGGGTAATATTTACCAATGTATCCCATGGTCACAAACCTCAGGTTGTTGATCACAAAGATCGAGGGCAGAAAGATGGCCAGGGTGATCAACCGCTGTTTCCAGCTGACAGGAGAAAAAAGGCTGAGAAACAGGGTGAAAATATAGAAATTATAAGCCGTGCATTCCATAATGATGGCCATCTGGTATCCGTCCACACGTAACAAAGGGAATTCGGGGCTGCTGATAGGTATGAAAAAGATCTTACCAAATATGAGGGCGCTTTGTATGGTGAACTGGACGAAAAACGCCACGATCTTAAGCTGGATGGCTGGCAGATGCAGGACGAGCATGACGATACCCCAGGCGATGATGGCATAGAGAAGAGGTCTGAAATGCCGGAGCATCTGTTTGCGGACCTCTTTTTGGGTCATTTTCTCCTTTATTCTTGACTTTTCTTCCTTCCTTGATTTCTGAGAGGTCATAGGATCTACAGAATTAAATACTTTATCACAAAGGGAGGGGTATTTACGATGCTAAAATAAGAAAATCCAGCCTGCAATGATGTATCAGGGGAATAATTTAGCTGATCAAATCCTTTTCCTTTATCATTTTCCTCAGATTGATCAGTGCATACCTCATCCTGCCCAGGGCGGTATTGATACTGACGTCGGTCTGTTCGGCGATGTCCTTGAAACTCATATCGGCATAATGACGCATGATCAGGACCTCTCTTTGCTCCTTGGGCAGGTAATCCACGAGCTTCCTGAGGTCGTTGTGTACCTGTTCTGTAATGAGCCTCTCTTCAATGGAAGCATCGGTATAGTGCAGCGTGTCGAAGATGTCAAAATCATCGTGGCTGTTATCCACCACCGGGAGACGCCTGGATTTCCTGAAGTGGTCGATCACCAGGTTATGTGCGATCCGCATCACCCACTGGATGAATTTACCTTCTTCCTTATAGGTTCCGGTCCTGAGCGTGTTGATCACCTTGATGAAGGTATCCTGGAAAATATCATCGGCAAGTTCGGAATCCTTGACAACCATTAAAATATAAGCGTAAACACGCTTCTTATGACGATGAATGAGGATTTCGAGGCTGGTCTGGTTACCGGATAAATATGCGCCGATTAGCTCCTGATCGCTAATTCTGTTGGTTTGCATGAGCACCCTTTTTTATGGTTAAGGGTAGATTTTATCCGATAATGTTCCTCCTATTTTTGTGTACAACTTCCGTCAAGGGAGTTGTACGGGATTTGACAATGAAAGTTACCACAGGAATGGTTGTGCAAATATAGTTTTCGCCTGACAAAATTGCAAATAGATTTTGTAATTTTGCAAATTATTTTTTGAAAATGTTGTTTGACTCGCTGGAACATCTTGATCCGCATGATTTTATCCTTATAAAAGGAGCACGGGTTCACAATCTTAAAAATCTTTCCGTCGCCCTGCCCCGGAATCAGCTGATCGTGATCACCGGGTTATCGGGTTCGGGTAAATCGTCACTTGCTTTTGATACCCTATATGCTGATGGGCAGAGGCGTTATGTGGAGAGTCTCAGTTCCTATGCGCGTCAGTTCCTGGGAAGGATGAGCAAACCAGAAGTGGATTATATCAAGGGTATAGCACCTGCCATTGCCATCGAGCAGAAAGTCAACACCCGCAATCCCAGGTCCACTGTGGGTACCTCCACGGAGATCTACGAATACCTGAAGCTATTGTTTGCCCGCGTAGGCAAAACCATTTCCCCCGTATCGGGTCATCTGGTAAAACGGCATACCGTAACGGATGTAGTAGAATATATTGAACAATTCAAACCCGGGACCCGCTTTGTCATCACCTGTCCCCTGATCATCAAAGCCAGAAGGAAGCTCCACGAACAGCTGACGGTGCTGCTACAACAGGGATTCAACAGGCTTTACCGGGGCGGTGAGATCATCCGCCTGGAAGATTTCATTAAAGAATCGACCTCCGTAAAGGAAGATGAGCCCCTGTATCTTGTCATTGACCGAATGGTGTATCAGGCTCAGGATGAGGATCTGCTGGCTCGTATTGCCGACTCTGCAGAACTTGCATATTATGAAGGCGACGGGGTTTGCATCGTGGAATCCTTCGATGGGGAACCGGCAAAACAGGAGGTCTTTACCAGTCGTTATGAACTGGACGGCATCACATTCGAAGAGCCCAGCACGAACCTGTTCAGCTTCAATAATCCATACGGTGCCTGCAGGACCTGTGAAGGATTTGGAAGCATCATCGGCATTGATGAAGATCTGGTCATCCCCAATAAAAGCCTGTCGATCTACGAGGATGCGATTGCCTGCTGGAAAGGGGAAAAAATGAGCGAATGGAAGGATGTGCTGGTCATGAATGCTTACCGGTTCGGGTTTCCGATCTACAAACCCTACTACGAGCTGACGGAGGAACAGAGGCAGCTTTTATGGACCGGGAATGAGCATTTCAGCGGGCTGAATGATTTTTTCAGGTATGTGGAAGAGCAGACCTACAAGATCCAGTACCGTGTCATGCTAAGCCGGTACCGCGGAAAAACCGTCTGCCCGGATTGCAGGGGTACCCGGCTGCGAAAAGATGCCAATTATGTGAAAGTAAGCGGTAAATCCATCTCAGAAGTGGTACTGATGCCTGTCAGTCAGTCACTTACGTTTTTTCATGCCATGGAGCTCCCGGAGGCCGACAGGTTGATTGCTGGCAGGTTATTGAAGGAGATCACAAACCGGTTGCAGTTTCTTGAGGATGTCGGACTGGGTTATCTCACCCTGAACCGTTTGTCGTCCAGCCTATCCGGGGGAGAGTCGCAGCGCATCAACCTGGCAACTTCACTTGGCAGTAGCCTGGTCGGTTCCATGTACATCCTGGATGAGCCCAGCATCGGATTGCATCCGCGTGATACAAACCGGCTGATCCGCGTGCTGAAACAGCTCAGAGACCTTGGAAATACGGTGATTGTGGTGGAGCACGATGAAGACATCATCAAAGCTGCAGATCAGGTCGTTGATATCGGTCCCATGGCCGGCAGCCATGGCGGTGAGCTGATCTTTCAGGGCAACTACAGTGAGCTTCTGCGGGATAAGGTAAGTCTGACAGGACAGTACCTCTCCTTTCAGCGGCATATCCCTTTGCCTTCCCTGCGAAGAACATGGAAAGACTATATTGAGATCATCGGCGCCAGGGAGAATAACCTGAAAGGGATCACGGTAAAGTTCCCGCTGAATGTATTTACCTGTGTCACAGGCGTGAGCGGTTCGGGAAAGACAACCCTGGTGAAAAAGATCCTCTATGCCGCCCTAAAAAAGATCCATGGCGGATACCCCGAAAAAACAGGTAAATTCGATAAACTCAACGGAGATTACCAGCGTATTGGCAATGTTGAGATGGTGGATCAGAATCCGATCGGTAGGTCGACACGTTCCAACCCTGCTACCTATGTGAAGGCTTATGATGATATCAGGCAATTGTTTGCCGACCAGCAACTGGCTCAGATCAGGGGATACAAGCCTGGTTTTTTCTCCTTCAATGTTCCCGGAGGCAGATGTGAAGAATGCGAAGGAGAAGGAACGGTAAAGATCGAGATGCAGTTCATGGCCGACATCTATCTCAAGTGTGAAAGCTGTGATGGCAGGCGATTTAAGGAAGAGGTACTGGATGTCATATACAAAGGAAAGACCATCAGCGATATCCTTGATCTCACTGTGTCACAGGGTATTCAGCTTTTTGAGGGAAACAGGAAAAAGAATTCGGTTGAAAGCAGGATCGTCAGTAAACTACAGCCACTGGAAGACGTGGGGCTGGGATATCTGAAGCTGGGACAATCATCCAGCACGCTCAGCGGCGGCGAAGCGCAACGCACCAAGCTGGCCTATTTCCTTGCCAGGGGAGCCACCGAAGTTCCCACCCTGTTCATCTTTGATGAACCCACCACAGGTCTTCACTTTCATGACATCCACAAGCTCCTGGATGCCTTTCACGCACTCATAGAACGGGGACATTCCATCCTGGTGATCGAACATAACCTGGAAGTCATTAAATGTGCCGACTGGATCATCGACCTGGGACCGGAAGGAGGAGAAGCAGGAGGGTATGTCGTTTTTGCCGGCACACCTGAGGAAATGACCTCGACCAACGGATCCTATACGGGTCATTATCTGAAACAGAAACTTTCCATGGAACCAACTCATTAATCCTTATCAAACTATGTTGAAAACAATAAAAATCCTTGAGGACAGCGAGATCCAGAACATACTGTCGGAAATGGATAAGCGGGTGGTGTTTGAGAAAACCAACATCATTCCCGAATCCTTCGATCTGTACGACCGGCTCAGGACCTATGTCAAATACGACCGGATCGGATTCAAATCGGTACTGGGGATCGACATTTTCCAGTACAGCGGTTTCGGTGAGTTTGAGCAGGCATTGCTCCCCTTTGTCTTCAAAACGATCTTTAAAAGCACGATACAGCTGTGCCTGGAAAATCATCCCTATATCTTCCAGAAATATACCAGGGAGGATATCGAAAAGAGTTTCATCAGTACGGGTGACGGTGGATTTCTCATCTTCGACACCCCCTTTCATTCCCTTGTATTTGCCTGCAACCTGGCAGTCATCTTGCGCATTTACAACTCATTCCATTATTACCCCAAATTGAGGAGGATCGTCGGGGCGATCAATTTCCGCTATGCGATCACCTATGATAAGATCTATACTTTCGAGGATAACTATTACGGTCGTGCCGTGATCAACAATGCCCGCATCCTGCAGAAAGACAACTTAAACCGCTGCCTCATTGATGAAAATGTATTCCGCTGGTTCACCCTGAACATCGACGGGCTCGAGAACCTGCAGATCCTTACCATTCAGGATATTGCCAACATTTTCGAATTCAACAAATATTACGACAGGGAATTCCTGCTGGTACGTCAGGATGAGATCTTTGAAAATGAACCTTCCCGTAAATATGGCATCATCAATTCAGATGTGCTGGAGATCGGGAAGATCAAGTCGAAGGAGGCTGAGATGAACATTTACAACCTGCATTTGCAGGTCACCCTGAACCTGTACAATGATGACGACCGGACGCAGATGCGGACCATAACGGCCAGCCTGGGGAATCTTAATACGGCGGGGATATGAGAGGGGAGAGGAGAAAGGAGAGAGGAGAGAGGAGAGATAGGGGGTGGGTTATGATAATGATCGGGGTGGTAATCTTTTTTACCATGAATGGATGCGGGAATCAGGAACTAGTGATCAAACCCGTCGTTACAGTCAGCATTTTACCGCAGAAGTACTGGGTGGAGCAGATTGCGGGTGATCGGTTTGAAATTCAGGTGATGGTGCCACCAGGAATTGATTACCATACCTATGAACCTTCTCCAAAGGACATGAAGGACATATCGTCGTCATTGCTATATTTCAGTCTTGGGTATCTCGATTTCGAAAAGATTTACCTTGATAAATTTCAGGCGGCCAATCCTCGGATGGTACTGGTGGAGCCACCCGCCGATCTGACCCTGATCCGGGATGATCACGGCCATGGTGGAACGGATCCTCACTACTGGTTATCATGCCATGAAGTCAGAAAGCTGGCGGTGTCTATGCTGCAGGCGATCATTCAGATAGATCCGGCACACTCGGATGTTTACCGGCAGAACTACGACAGGTTCCTGCAGCAGATGGACACGCTCGATGTATTTCTGTCGCAGCAGCTATCTCCGTTGAGGGGCAGAGCCGTGATCATTTATCATCCTGCACTGGCTTATCTTGCAAGGGATTACGGTTTCCGGCAGGTGTCCATTGAGGAGGAAGGCAAAAGTCCATCTGCCTGGCATATGAAAGAAATTGTTGATCTGGCCAGGCAGGAGAATATCACAACGATCCTTATCCAGCGCCAGATCGACTGGGAGATGGCCATGGGGGTGGCATCTGAGATTGACGGTCAGGTTGTGGTCATCGATCCCCTGGCCTACTCCTGGATGGATAATTTGCGGGAGATCGCTCGGATACTGAACCATATTCATCAATCCTGAAAGACCATGACCAAACTCGTTGAGCTGGAAAAGATCACTGCCGGTTACGGGAACCAGGTTGTACTTACGGAAGTCAGCCTTACCATCCATGAGCGTGACTTCCTCGGAGTCATTGGTCCCAACGGAGGTGGAAAGACCACCCTTCTCAGGGTGATCATCGGTCTGCTGAAGCCTCTTTCAGGGTCGGTACGTTATTTTGCCGAGGGGAAAGACCGCTATAATTTCATTGGTTATCTTCCTCAGCTGATGCATTTTGATCCCAAGTTCCCGATCACGGCAATGGAGGTTGTCCTGTCGGGTATCATGGCGGGCAACCGCCTGATCAGGAGGGTGACCGGGAAAGAAAAGATGCAGGCGTTACAGCTGCTGGAGCAGATGGGAGTATTCCACCTTCGCGACAAGGCCATCGGGGAATTATCGGGGGGAGAACGGCAGCGGTTGTTTCTGTGCCGGTCCATCATTTCCAATCCGCGGCTGTTGATCCTGGATGAGCCGGATACATTTGTCGACAACAGGTTTGAGCATGATCTCTATGCGATCCTCAGGGAACTGAATGAACGCATGGCTGTGATCATGGTATCGCACGACATCGGAACGATCTCAGCCAATGTCAAGACGATCGCGTGCGTGAACCGGAACCTGCACTATCACCGGTCGAACATCATCACCGAACAGCAGCTGGCTGCATACGACTGCCCGATACAACTGATCACCCATGGGAACGTTCCGCATACGGTCCTGCAACAACATGAGCCATGACATTGATCTTCCTGGAAATACTCTCCTACCGGTTCTTTCAGCACGCGCTGGCTGCGGCCGTTCTGACGAGCGTTCTGTGCGGCATCGTAGGAACGTACATCGTTTCGCGGCGGATGGTGTTCATCAGCGGCGGTATCACGCACACCTCCTTCGGAGGCATCGGGATCGGGTATTACCTGGGAATGCCGCCTATGATCGGGGCTGCTGTTTTCAGCGTGCTGTCCGCTCTGGGTATCGAATATTTTTCCCGGAAGGGCGATATCCGCAACGATTCCATGATCGCCATTTTCTGGGCGCTGGGCATGGCGCTGGGGATCCTGTTCATTTTTCTGACTCCCGGATATGCTCCCAACCTGATGAGCTATCTTTTCGGGAATATTCTGACGATCTCGTTGGTTGAATTACTGGCGCTGGCTTGCCTTACGGTGATCATCGCAGCGGCATTCAAGCTTTTCTACAGGCCTATCCTTTACGTTGCGTTTGATGAGGAATTTGCCCGGACGCGACTGATCCCGGTCCAACTGATCAAATACCTGATGATCAGCATGATTGCACTTACGATCGTCTTCAGCATACGGGTGGCAGGCATCATTCTCATCATTTCATTGCTGACCATACCTCAAACGACAGCCAACCTGCTGACCCGGCGTTTCGACCGTATCGCCCTATTCTCCATCCTTATCGGCCTTGCCGGTAATATCGGTGGACTCATTCTATCCTATTACCTGAACATCCCTTCGGGGGCGACGATCATTCTCTGCCTGGTGATGTTGTTTCTGGCGGTTCGGACGATACGTAGCTGGAAATTGCTTCAAACCTGAATGATCCTGTACTCCACAGGTCGCGGAACTCCTTTGAAATCTTCAATGTATTTCTCTGTAACGAATTTCAGGCATCCGTGTTCGGGGGAAATCTTTTCAGCAGCAATATCTTCCTGAACTTTCTGAAAGAACTTCTCGCTCAGCACGATCCGGTAGGGTTTGGCTTTCGACATCAACCTGGCCGACAGGTCAACGTCCTTGCCGTAATAATCGTTATACCCTTCCAGGAATGTGATGTTATAAACCTCGGTGCAGTAATGGATAGCTACCTTGCAGGGGAGAAAAAGGCCATCCACAGGGAAATTCTTGATATTGTCAAGCGTCGCGTAGATCTCCTCCAGCAGTGCAAAACAGGTCCGGAATGTAGTTTTACGGTGCAGTTCGCCCTCGGGTATGTACAGCATGATCTCATCGCCAATACCCTTGACGATATTATCAGGAAAATCGTTGAGAAGGGAAATGAAGTTAAAGGTATTGTTCAGTTTCTGCCCCCACCTGGTAAAGGGTTCATGGTATTTGATCCAGGTGGAATCGGTAATGTCGATGAAAAGACACACTCCCGGGCATTTGGGTACACCCTGGAGCAAACGTGTGATTTCCGGAGACCGGGGATCCTTATCATGAATCCACTGAGCCATTGCCTCAGAATTGTTTCAGGGCATCCTGCCGGGTGGGGAAAATGGAGAAGATGCTGGTAAATCCTGAAATCTCAAATATCTCCCGTATGTTATCCTGCAGGCAGCACAGGATGAACTTACCCTTCACCGAATTGATCTTCTTTAAACCCATCAGCATGATACGCAGCCCGGAGCTGCTGATATAGGACAGATCGCTGCAATCCACCAGAATAAGGGTCTGGTTATCATCAATCAGTTTCATGATCTTCTCCTCGAGAAAACTATAATTGGTTGTGTCCAGCCTTCCTTTTAATTCCAGGATGACCACACCATCCTGTAAAATGTCGACTATTTCCATTGGGATATTATTTAACGTGTTTAGACAAAAGTAAACGGTTCTTATTTCCAGTACGTTCATAGGAACAGGTATCCATGATCTCTCTGACAAAATGAATTCCCAGTCCTCCTATCCTACGCTCTTCCAATGACTTATCCAGATCCTCAGGCGTATCCACGCTAAATGGATCAAAGGGTTTGCCATCATCTTCGATCAGCAGTTGCAGCTGATCATCCCGTAGCTGCATATCGATTAAAATATCATGTACCTGGTCATTATCAAATCCATAAAAGATGATATTCGTGATGAGTTCTTCCAGTACGAGGTTGATGGAGAAGACATTTTTGGTCGAAAAGCCCCACTCATCTCCATGTCTTTCAATAAATTCACGAATCCTATCCAATTCCTGAATATCGTTACGAATGATGATGCGAGCGGTCGTCATGCAGAGGGGTTGTTACCTGGCATGTATACGTTATTCATCCTGTAAAGTTAATAAGTTTTTCAAGGTATCTTTGATTTTAGAGCTAAAGTAAATAATTTAGAAGGATTTTACAGGTTATGGATTTGCTGAAGCGGGAACCTGCTATTAAACACTGTTTATTGGCGTTGTATTTTATTCGTTAAATACGGTTTACCCATGAATGAGAGCAGAACACCAATCAATCCCTTTCCTGGTATCAGGAGTTACGAGATCGAGGAGGAATCTCTTTTTTTTGGAAGGGACCGGGTGATCCGGGAGCTTGTCACGCTGATGACAACCACACATTTTGTCGCGCTTACCGGTGCTTCAGGGTGTGGAAAGTCTTCGTTGATAAAAGCGGGACTTATCCCGGCCCTCATCAGACAAAAGGGAAAAGATACCGGCAAAGGATGGGAATATGCGATTTTCAGGCCCGGCGATGATCCCATTGGACAGATGGCAGAAGCTTTATACCAGATGATCCGCACTGTGGCAGGGGAACAGAATCCCTTGAAGACATCGCATGAAGTGGAAAAGATCCTTCGCTCGGACAGGGAAGGCATCCTACGGCTTTTTCAAATGGTTCCCTTCTCCCTGGAGAACCGGAAACTACTGCTCATCATTGACCAGTTTGAGGAGCTTTTCCGGTACAAAGGAAGTTCAACGACCACCTTTGCCCAGAAAGATGCGGATCAGCTGGTTGAGCTGCTTCTCCGGGCGCTCGGTCAGGATACGCTCCCGGTGTACATTCTTCTCTCGATGCGTTCAGACTTTATCGACCAATGTACTGACTATCAGGGTCTTACTGAAAAAATCAACCAGGGGTACTACCTGGTTCCCCGGATGACCCGTCAGGATATCCGGGAAGCCATTGCGGGCCCTGTGGAAGTAGGAGGAGCGCAGATCGCTGAAAGGCTCGTGAACCGGTTGCTGGATGAGGTAAGTACGGATCCCGATCACCTGCCCATTCTGCAGCATGCCCTGATGAGAACCTGGGAAAAATGGAGCCAGACCCGCACAAGCGATCCTCAGATTGACGAGCAGCATTATGAGTCAATTGGGACGATGCAACAGGCTCTTTCCCTTCATGCGGAGGAGATCTTTGCGTCACTGGGTGATCAGCGGCAGCAAACCATTGCCGAGAAACTATTCAAGGCGCTGGTAGTGGTAGGTCAGGACAGCAAAGGGATCCGCCGCCCGACCCAGCTGGGTGAGATCTGCGATATAGCCAAAGCCAAGCCCCAGGAGGTGATCGAGGTGGTGGACTGCTTCCGCAGCCAGGGCAGATCCTTTTTAATGCCGCCAACGAACGTGGCACTGAATGAGGATTCGATCATCGACATGACCCACGAGAGCCTGATGCGTATCTGGAAGAGGCTTCGGACCTGGGTGGAGGAAGAAACCAATTCCGCACAGCTTTACCTGCGTCTTTCCAAATCTGCGGAACTATACCAGGAAGGCAAGACAGGCCTGTGGGTGGACCCTGAGCTCCACCTGGCCACAAAATGGAAAGAAAACACTCATCCCAACCAGGCGTGGGCCAACCGGTACGATCCTGCCTTCGACAGGGCTGTCAACTTCCTGGATTACAGCCGGAAAGAAGCCGATCTGGCGCTATCACGCAAAGAAGAGCACCAAAAAAGAGAACTTGTCAGGGCCAGGCGCTTCGCCATCATCCTGGGGGTGGCCTCTGCCATTTCCATCTTCTTTCTGATCATATCCATCAACCTGACATTCAAGGCGGAAGCCAGCGAGAAAAAATCACTGGAAAAAGAGAACCTGGCTAAGCTGGAAACCCTGAAAGCAGCCGAACAACGGAAAGAAGCCATTATCCAGCGAAGGATATCCGAGCAGCAGCAACAGATTGCCGAACAGCAGAAGATCATCACCGAAGAGCAGAAAGAATTTGCCATCCAGCAGCAGCAGATAGCCTTCAATGAACGAAAAGAGGCCATTTTCCAGAGGCAGCTCGCCGAAGAATCCAAGAATGAAGCCGTGCAGGCCCGCGACTATGCACAGGAGCAGGGTAAGATTGCACTGGAGCAAAAGGGAATTGCTGAGGCCGAAAGAGCAAAGGCCGAAGCATCCGAAAAGAATGCGAGAAGGCTTAGGCTCCTTGCCGTTGCCAATGCGATGGCAGTCAAATCCGTCGAAATACAGGAAAGTGTCGAAGGTGATCTGCCGGCGCTTCTTGCCCTTGAAGCCTATCATATGAACCAGCAGAATGAGGGACCGAAGCAGGATCCGGATATCTTCAAAGCCCTTTCCGGGGTCAATAAAGGCGACATCCTCCTGTGGATCCACCAGAATGAGGTTCGCAGCGTGGCGGTCGGAAAGAAAACCGGATCGCTTTACTCATGCAGCCTGGATGGTACGGTCCGGATCACCGATTATAAAAATCCTGACCATTCGGTCAGGGTAATGAAAGATGCAAACCAGGGGCAGGAAGAGTACTTTTCACTGGCGCTGAGCCATGATGAACGCTACCTTGCCGCCGGCACCAATAACGGGGACATTCTCCTGTGGGATCTCAATACCCGTGATCCCCAGCCAGTCATCCACCATGGTCACACCTTCCTTGTAACGCACCTTTGCTTTAATCCCGTCACGGGTGAACTTGCCTCCTCCAGCGCCGACGGGTCCGTCAGGCTATGGAATCCAGCCAAAGAAAATGATCCGGGTACCATCATCGACAAAAACATACACCGGATGACCGTTACCTGTTTCTCGCCGGATGGCAATGTGCTTTCCTGGGCGAACGAAAAAGGAGAGATCAAAGCCATGAACCTGAAAAGCATGATGGTGTCTCCCTTCGTGATACAGGCGTCGGGTATGGCAGTATATGCTCTTGCTTTCAGTGAAGACGGAAATATTCTTGTCTCGGGCGATGCCAGCGGCACGATCCGGTTATGGGAAGCCGACCGCTCCTATCATTCCACCGTCTCCCTGATCGGGCATCTTTCCCGGATCAGCGATCTGGTTTTCAGCCCTGATGGACAGATCCTCGGAAGCAGCAGCTACGACGGGACCATCCGGCTGTGGAATTTCCGGTCGCCGGAAGAGCCTCCCATCGTTATGGACGATTATGATTTCTGGATCACCTGCATGGCCTTCTCGCCTGACGGTAAAAGTCTTGTCTCAGGGAGCGCCGATAAGACCATCCGGATACGGCTAATTGATATGGAAACGCTCGCAGGCAGGCTCTGTACAGATATTACACGCAATATGACGAGGGAGGAGTGGATCCTCTATGTGGGATCCGATATTGAGTATTCCAGGACATGTATAAACCTTCCCTGAATTGACGAATTTAATCAGGATCACAAGAAACATTTTCATAATGAATCTGATCAAACCTACCCTCCTCCTGTTCTGGCTCCTGACCTGCCTTTCTCCCGTTTTTCCGCAGGCAGGGTGCGGCGAAGGAACACTGACAGAGGCCCGGAAAAAATATGAATCCGGTAATTTTGAACAGGTGATTACCATGCTGGCGGAATGTGCCGATCAGATGACCGACAACCTTCAAAAAGCGGAAGCTTACCGGCTGCTCTCCCTTACCTATATAGCCATGGACTCCCTGACAAGCGCCACGTTCTATGCTACTCAGCTGCTAAATGTTTATCCCGACTTCAAACCTGACCTTTTTGACCTGCCCCGTTTTATCAAACTCATTGATCAGCTTGGACAAAGTACACGTATCCAGCAGGTTACGTCTGTTTCCAAGCGAGCGGAAAGCATTTATGAGGCCCCCGCCAATATTCTGGTGGTTACCAGGGAAGAAATTGAGCAGAGAGGATACGGGGATCTGGTGGAGATGCTGCGCGATGTTCCGGGTTTTGATCTGACCATGTTTTATGGATCCCAGTATGCCAATATCTATCAACGTGGATTCAGGCAGAATAACACGGAAAAAACACTGATGCTCATTGACGGTATTGAGGATAACGATCTCTGGACCAACTGGGCCGATATTTCGAGGCAATATCCCCTGTCGGACATCGACCGGGTTGAGATCATCTACGGACCGGCATCCACCATGTATGGGCCCAATGCCTTTGCCGGTGTGATCAATATCATCACGCAGGATGCCGCTACCTTTATCAGGGAAGATCACAAAGCGGGCATCAAGGCAAGTGCGGGATACGGAACCTATCGTACGGCCTACCTGGATCTTTCCCTCTCCGCCCGCAAAAAAAACTTCAATTGCTCTTTCACTGGCAGGGTATACCGGACGGATGAAATGGATCTATCGAGTCAACCCTATTTTGATTATGACCCGGTGGTATATGACACCGTTGACTATGTTCCTCTTCTCAGCATCACGGATCAGGCAAAAGAATATTTAATTGAAAATGAATTACCTGCTGATCACCCTTACTATCTGGTCAGCTCTGATTCCTCGTCGATCACCCTCACCACGGAAGGTGATCAGGAAGCCCGGGTGCTGGATAAATCCGGCTATGCCCAGATCGTGAACGGGCACCCAATCGGTTTTACCAATAAAACACTCTGTGGATTTCTGAGCGGGAAGCTGCAGTTCGGAAACTTCACCCTTGGATTCCAGTCATGGGAAAAAAGCGAAGGATCCACTACCCAGTACACGGACCTGCTCGTACCTGGCTCGGACAACGGATTTCAACGGGTTCCGCAACTTTCGTTCATCTACACCAAATATGAGGAACAAGTCAGTAAGCGTCTTTATATCTATAGTTTAACTAACTTCCGGATCCATTCACTGGCAGAAGATTCAAAATTTGTTTCTGTCAGTAATTATTCACTGGGCAATTATGATCTTGCTGATCTGGTGCATGGGACCGCTCCTCAATGGAGCACGCTTTATGCATATGAAAGTTCCAAACAGCTCCGGACAGAATTCAAGGTGATCTATGATCCTTTCCAGAAGCTCAATGTGGTTTCAGGGATCGAAGTGAGAAACAGTTCGTTGCAGGGCAGTTACCTCTACAGCTATTATCCTCATCCACAGGATTCCGCTATTCTTGAACCCCAGCCAAAAGGGGGAAATACATACAATACCTGGGATGTGGGTATTTACGCACAGGGAACCTATTCCTTGATAAAACAGCTTAAAATAACCGTGGGTGCACGATACGATTATAATAAGATCCGTTCCAGCGGTGGCTTCGGCTCGGAAGTCAGCCCCCGGTTCGTCATCGTTTACACTCCCGGTCCTTTTGTATTCAAAGCCATCTATTCCAGAGGTATTATGAATGTTTCCAACTGGACGAAATATTCCACGGCAGGTAACAGGATCCCCAACCCTACCCTGGGAACGGAAAGCATCCGGAACTATGAGCTGACCGGGACCTGGATGATCCGGAAGGATCTGATTTTCGATGTTGCATTTTTCCATTCCCTCATCGAAGATGTGGTGGGAACGGTTTCAGTCCCTGACCAGCCAGGGAAAACCCAGAATGCCAATATAGGGATTTTCAAGATCAGCGGCATCCAGTCCACTCTTACGTATAAAGCCGGGACATGGTCTGCATATGCAAATTATTCCTATACGGATCCCAGACAGACCTACAGTGAAAGTGGAAAAGTTGACAACTTGATTGGTGACATCTCCCGTCATAAATTCAATACAGGCGTAAATAAAATCTTTTTTAAGAAGCTCGATGTGAACCTGAGGTTGAATTATACCAGTGAGCGGGAGACAGGAGAAGGTACTACGGTGCCTCTGAATTGGGATACTTTCCCGGGAGTGGTCCTTCTGAATGGAGCCATCAGTTACCGGGATCTGCTGCCAGGTTTGCGACTGCAGGTTGTCTGCAACAACATACTCAATGAGACCTATTACCATCCGGGTACCAAGGCGGCAGATGGCGTGCTAAGCCCGACCAGTATCCTGCAGCGGGAAAGGCATTTTATGATCAGGCTGTTCTATGAATGGTAAAGAAATAAATTATTAAAATGTTCTATTGTTAAATTGTTCTATTGTTGTTAGTAAGTGGTAAATCAACAATATACGGTCATAAAGGAACAGGCTTTTGAGTGGGGTGAGCTGATTCTACCCCCTGAAGAAAAACCACGGGCCGGTGGATTGCGAGTGGTTCTGTTTGGAAGCACTACCGCCGGCCACCTGGTCCTGGAAACGCTGCTACAATTTAACCGGAATCATCCCGGCAAAATCGATCTTTCTGCCGTGGCTACCGATAATCCCTGTGATCCCAAGGCAAGGATCGGCATCAAGAAACGTGTTTGGAAATATTATTCAGCCCTCCAGCAACGAAAGCTCATGGACCTTATGATCCAGGAAGCCTGTACAGCCGGAATCCCATGTTATACAGGCAGTGTCAAGAATGACTATTTTAAGCGATTGCTGCAGCAGTGGGATCCTGAACTGATCATCATGTGCTGTTTTGGTCAGAAAATTGACAGTTTCATTTATCATTATCCCTCCTGCGGGATGTATAATTTTCATCCATCAGACCTGGCTTCCAATATCGGAGCAGGGGCAAAACCCTTTGAGTCTACTGTCCTGGAAGGCAGGACCATCTCGAAGATGATCCTGCATATGGTTACGGAAACCATCGATGGCGGACCCATTGTAGGTATTTCCCCACCGGTCAGTATCGTTACCAGCGACGGGACATATCCGGGTAATTTCCTGGTACTACAGGAGAAAATCCCCTCCGTCTGCGGTTGGATGACCTATGGATTGCTGAATGCCCTTCTTGAGTCGAAAGAGCAGGGTCTCATACATCCGGTGAAGACCATCGATTTCGACAGGATCATCCCGCAAAAAGTAAAAGAGGTGCTCATGGTTCCTGCTGAAAATGATCCTGCTCAAGTCAGAAGGCTACCGCCTCCCGAATATTCTTTATCTCTTGAGGATGGATTTAAAGATGAAATTTTAATCCGATGATAAGAGAAAAGATAAGCCATTTACGCGCTTCTGCAAAATCCGGTCATAGGATTTCCAGCATGGTGAACCTCCGCTCCGGTGAAGGGAAGCCTGTTCTTTTGCTGATCCTTTTCTCCTTTTTCATGGGAATGGCTCTTTCCTATTATTTCACGGCCTCAAATGCCATCTTTATAAAGCATTTTGAACCCAGGATGATCTCTTTGTCCTACATGGTCTCCGGAGTCGCCGTTTACCTGACCTGGCTTTTGCTGACACTGATTGACAAAAGACTTCCCGTCGTCAGTCGGATTATTGTAAAGTACATTCTTGTACTGGTGTCGGTAGTGGCGATCAGTATCGGTACCTGGCTGTATGATACAGGCCTGATGGCGTTTATCCTGTTCACTTTTGTGAGGGTGCTTGTCTATATCAGCCTGGTAACGTTCTGGGGGCTGGCGGGAAAATTATTTAACCTGCGACAGGGTAAAAGAATTTTTGGGTTGATTGGTACGGGCGAAGCGATATCCGTCATCCTTGGATACTTTTCGATCCCGGTCATGCTTCATTTCGTCAAAACTCCCTTCCTGCTGTTCTTCTCCTCCTTTGCTTTCCTGTTGTGCTTTCTGATCGTATTGATCATTACCCGCGTATTCAGGGAGCAGCTGGAATATACAGAGGTTCCCTCAGTGGAGACTCAAAAGGAGGATAAAAAACAATGGAAGTATACGTCACTGATAAGGAAGCCTTATTTCCTCCTTATCTCCCTGCTTGCTCTTCTACCGATCTTCGGATACCTGTATGTCGATTACATGTTCCTTCATCAGGTAAAATACGAATTTCATAATGACAGGGAAACGATTGCCAGGTTCTTTGGGTACGTCCTCGGATTTGTGGCCGTGGTGGAGCTTATCTTTAAATTGTTCGTTTCAGGCCGTTTGCTGAATAAGTATGGACTCAAGCCCAGTTTATTATCCCTTCCGTTTGCTCTGCTGATCAGCACCACGATGGCTGTTTTATTCGGGACCATCTACGGGCCAGCCGGAATATTTTTTACATTCATCGTTTTCTCCAGGCTTATTGAAAGATCAGTGCGGGTAGCCATCTATGAACCGGCCTTTCAACTGCTTTATCAGCCTGTCCCTTCCGAACAGCGGCTGGCATTTCAGAGCCAGATCGAAGGTATCCCAAAAGCGCTGGGTACCATTCTTACCGGTGCTGTCCTGTGGATCTTCTCCAGTATTGCGTTCATGAACCTGGTCCATTACAATGTTTTCTTTCTGGCCGTCCTTGCGGTTTGGATCTATTTTGCATTCAGGATGTTCAAATCATACCGCAGCCGGATCAGGGGATTGCTCAGTGAAGAGAAATCCGCTGCATCTGACAGGACACTTTTACACACATCATCATGCATTTCCGACGTCACCGGTTTCATCCTGGGGCAAAAGACAGCCCACTTCCGGAAATTTTTCCGGTTGATTGAAAAAATTGATCCGCTGGAGGCCGATCCGGCTATTAATGACTTATTGATCAAGTCCACGGGATCATTAAGGACTGAGATCGTTCAATTCATCGAGCAAAAGCAGGTCATTTCAGCACGGAAAGCCCTGACCGCGATACGTCTTTCGTCTGGCGACAAGAACCTGCCTCCCGCGGTTGAAAGTGCATTATCGGAGCTGAGCCTTGCTGAAAGCTATCCGGTGGATCTGTTATCCAACCTGGCACATTCGAAGGATCCGGAAGAAAGGGAAGTAGCCGCCAGGTTACTCGCTGGCAGCCCGCAGTACAGAACGATCAGGATCTTGTCCGAATTGTTGCATGACCCCAATCCTTCGGTCAGGATAGCTGCACTGGTGGCTGCCGGTAAGATCAAACGGGTAGAACTCTGGCAGGGGATCATCGAAAATCTGAATCATCCTGATTACTTATCGACTGCTTTTGCCGCACTGAGGAATATCGGTGAACCAGTCATTGACCGGCTGGAGGAGCTATTTAACAGAACCGGCACGAACAGGGCAACGCAAATACTGATCATCAAGCTCTACCGAAGCATTGGAGGGATCAGGGCGATCCGTCATCTTCGTTCCAGGATCAATTTTCCTGACTTCGAAATACGCATGCAGGTAATGCTGGCGCTGAGCAAGCTTAATTACAAGGCAAGCCACCCTGAACAGACCATGATCCGGCAAACCATTGAAAGCAATGTGGAAACGATGGTCTGGATCATGGCAGGCATCCAGGACCTGGAACAGGAGATCAGGGCCAGACATCTGCTGGAGGCCCTTCAGGCAGAGCTTGCCGAGAAAAAAGAACATATCTATCTGCTGCTAAGCCTGATCTACGATGCCCAGACCATACGTCTCATCCGCACCCATATCGAAAGCGGAAACAGCCAGTCAAAGGCATTTGCACTGGAAATAAGCGATATGATCGTTTCAGCAGAGATAAAGGATATTTTACTGCCTTTGTTCGATGATATTTCTGTGCAGGAAAGACTTTCCCTGTTCAAATACCGGTTCCCCCAGGAAAAGCTGAGCAGCCTTGCACGTGCTTGTGACATTATTAATAAGGATTATAATGTCATCAGGAACTGGACAAAGACATGTGCCGTGGAACTGCTGATCCACTTTGACAGACAGGACGTCGCTGAGATACTGTGTGCCAATATCGTCAATCCTTCTCCCATGATCAGTGAAACTGCAGCATGGATCCTCCATGCTCTGGATCCGGATAGGTTCTTTGACACCCTTTCGGCGCAACATCCACGGAACAAGCAACGGTTGGAGAATGTAACGAAAAAGATCGGGCTGGCGACAGTTTTCCGGCAAAAGCTGCTGATCACTGAGAAAACAGAAGCTCTGAAGAATTCAGGTCTCTTCACAGGCGTCCCTGATCCCGTGCTGGCTGAAATGGCCTTGTCGGCTCTGGATATGACCCTGGCAAAGGATCAGTCAGTGCCAGATCCAGCGCAAAACATCAGTCATATCTGCCTGGTTCTCTCAGGCCAGATTGACAGGCTGAGGAATAAACGACGGTCCGATATCTACAGAGATACCGTTTTTCTGATGGAAAGCAACAGACCTTCGGGTGAGGATCTAACCTACCGGGCCAGTGAGGATAGTTTACTGTTAGCGATCAATATGGATCGCGTCATTGACCTGATGAGGGAATATCCCGGCTTTACCAGGAGATTCCTGGAATGGTACTCGTCACTACTTTGAACATTAAATATAATCATATGAATATCAGGCTGATGCAGAAGGTGATAATCACTTTCCTCTTCCTGTCCGCATCCTGGGGATTCCATTCAGCTCATCGGTGTGCAGGACAGGAAATTGGCAATCCTTTCATAAAAAATCTGGGTGCTGAAATCTATAATGCACATTCCCAGAATTTCTCCATCGCACAGGATCAACGGGGGGTGATGTATTTTGGCAATTTTTCAGGGATCCTTGAATTTGACGGAGAACAATGGCGGCTTATCCCCACGGCAAATGTTTCCAGGGTGTCATCCCTTTCCTCTGCGCCGGGAGGGGCCATTTATGCCGGCGCCAGGGGCGAAATTGGTTATTTATCACCTGATCGTACGGGAAATCTTTCATTTATCTCTCTGAACAATCTCATTCCTGACCAGCACCGTGACTTTCTGGACATCGTCGGCACCTTTGCAACTCCGGCAGAGGTCTATTTTATTACCGAAAAATCCATCATTTCCTACAACTACGACAATATCAAAATAACCGAGGTAGAGGGAGTGATAGTGAGCTCCTTTTATGTCAACAACAAACTTTATCTCTGGATCAAGGACCGGGGTCTTCTGGCAGTAGATGACAGCAAACAGGAGTTTGTCATACAACAAGGCATCGAATCAGGCATACTGGAAGTCAGGGCCATGATACCCGAGAATGACAGTTCCATCATCATTGGATCCGAAAGTCAGGGACTTTTTCGGTTGACAGGTAACCGCACCGAAAAGATCACTTCAGATGCCAGTGATATGATCGCCAGGGTCCAGATCACCTGCGGTACCAGACTGCCGGACGACTCCTACGCTTTTGGAACTGAGCGCAATGGAATCATTGTCATTGAAACGGACGGGAAACTGCGGCAGGTGATCGATAAAATGACAGGTCTTAAGAATGATAATGTCACGTATCTTTACGTAAGCCGGGAAGGCAATTTGTGGGCTGCCTCCAACAACGGCCTGGCCCTTATTGAAATACCCTCACCGATTTCCGGTTTTGTCGAGCGCAACGGGATCAGCGGTGGGGTGACCGGAATGGCAAGAGTCAATTCCATTCTTTTTGTATCCACCTTCCAGGGCCTGTTCTGTTATGATCCACCCGGAAACCGGTTCAAAGCAGTCAACGGCATCACCACCGGCTGCTGGACCATCGTCCCGTATGATAATGACCTTCTGGCAGCCACAAGCAAGGGGATATACCTGGTAAAAGGAGTCAATCCTTCCTTGCTGAGAGGTGGGACGTGCTATTCATTGTGCAGATCCCGGATCGATCCTTCCATCGTTTATGCAGGACAAACGGATGGCATGCTGATACTCCGGGAGAAAGGGGGCCAGTGGGAAACGATGGAGGTCATCACTGGTATAAGCGGCGAGGTCATGGAAATCCAGGAAGACGAGCAGGGATCCGTGTGGATGAACACTCCCATCAGCGGTTTGTTCCGGTACCAGCCCGGCGGACAGGTGAACATCAATAAGTATGACACGGCCAACGGGCTTCCCTTCATGACTGGAAATCATCTAAGCCGGCTGTCCACAGGAATCCATCTGAATACCAGGCAGGGATTATATCATTATGATAAATCCACCAACACATTCGAAATCTTCTCTCTGTTCAGCGATGACAGTACTGACAGGAACATCTGGCTCAGGTTGACCAATGAGGATTATCAGGGAAATCTCTGGACGACCAATGGCGATGAGAAGGGGATCTCCTTTTATCGGAAAAATAAAAATGAGACGGAACAGATCACTGCACCATTTCTTCCTCTCAGTGACTTTGTCGTATGGATCATTTACCCTGAGAAACAGGGAATTATCTGGTTTGGCGGGCCTGAAGGACTGGTTCGTTATGACCCGGCGGTCAGGGATTATCACCAGGAGGATTTTAACACCCTGATCAGAAAGGTGACCATCAAGGGCGACTCCACGATCTTCCGGGGAACTTTCTCCGGAAGGGATGGTATCATCGCTTACCAGCCAATTGAACATGCATCCGTTTCAATTGATCATTCACGGAATTCCGTTTTATTTGAATTTGCATCCGTCAGCCTGAAAGCCATGGGAAAAAATGAATATCAATATTTCCTGGATGGGTTCGACAAGCTTTGGTCGGAATGGAGGAATGAAAACACGAAGGAATATACAAACCTGCCAAAAGGAGAGTATGTATTTCACGTGAAGTCGAAAAACATTTACGGGAATATCAGCAAGGATGCCACCTATGCATTCCGTATCCTTACCCCATGGTACCTGCTCTGGTGGGCATATCTTCTCTATGCCCTGATCATTGCCGCCGCCATCTACTTCATCGTGCGGATGCGGTCCAGGAAACTGATGAAAGAAAAACAGGCTCTGGAGGAGGTCATTCAGGAGCGTACACAGGAGGTGGTAAGGCAAAAAGAAGAGCTTGAACAGCAATCCCAGGAGCTTACGGATAAGAATTACGAGCTTGAGAGGATCACTAAAGCCGTAAAATCGATCAATGAGGAGATCCATGTCGCTCACCTGACAGAGACAGTACTGGAAAAAATGAGCGTTGTCCAGGGTGTGGATAAGGCTCTGGCGCTTGTACGTGACCAGTCATCACAGGTCTACCGGTTCAAGGCCGGATACCAGTGTAATGTCAGCGATCTGGAAGGCATCCAGTATGAACTTGAAGAGGCGGAAAACCGTTACCTGACAAATACGCTGGAAATTCATGAAGATATTTTCATCAAGTCGGATTTGAAAGATCTCGCTGAGGCGTCTGAATTCAAAAAACTGGGATCTCCGAAATCCATGGTCATCATGGTAATCAAGGTGGAAGAGAAAGTGGAAGGGATCCTGCTGCTGATCAGCATGACCAGGGAAAACGCCTTTAACATGCGCGACCTGGAGTTCGTCAGGAACTCCAAGGAGCATATCATCTCGGCCTTCATTAAGACACGCATCCTGGAAGATCTCCAGCATACACTCGAAAACCTGAAAGAAACCCAGAAACAGCTGATCCAGTCTGAAAAGCTGGCATCGCTCGGACAGCTCACTGCAGGGATCGCTCATGAGATACAGAATCCGCTTAACTTCGTCAATAACTTCTCTTCATTATCGATGGATCTGACCGGGGAACTCAGGGAATATATCGAAAAGGAAAAATCGAGCCTGTCACAGGAAGCAGTCGAGAATATCGAAGAGGTGATCGGGATGCTGGAATCAAATGTGAAAAAGATCAATGAACATGGCAACAGGGCAGAACGGATCGTAAAAGGAATGCTTCAGCATTCGCGCGGAAAATCAGGAGAATTTCTGGCCACCGACCTGAACGCTCTGGTGGAGGAATACGTTAATCTTTCCTATCACGGTGTCAGGGCTGAAAATAAGGAGTTCAATGCCACCTTTGTGAAAGAACTGGATCCCAGCATCGGGAAAGTAAAGATCGTTCCTCAGGACTTCAGCAGGGTAATACTGAACATCATGAACAATGCCTGCTATGCGGTTTTTGAAAGGCGACAGAAAAAACCGGAAGGCTACTCCCCTACCATCACCATTATCACAAAAAAAACAGATCAACAGATCAGGATAAGCATAAAAGATAACGGCACGGGGATCCCACAATCCATTATTGATAAGATATTCAATCCCTTTTTTACGACCAAACCAACCGGTAAAGGCACCGGCCTCGGCCTTTCCATGAGCTATGATATCATCAAGAATATCCATAACGGCACGCTGGAAGTAATTTCCACTGAAGGAGAGTCTACTGAATTCATCATTACCCTACCGGACGTGAAATAAGGGAGTGCTAAAATGAGGACTGCGCTGATCAGAAAACCAGTTTATTACTTTTTGCTGCCGCTTATCCTTGTGACAGGCAGGGCTGCATGTCAGACCTCATGCATGATCCATGAATTCAACCTGATCTACCGGGGTGAGTTCAAGCCCAGGTTGTCGCTCAAGGCCGACCATTGGTTCACGGGCCGGCTGGCGTTTAACAGTTATTTTTATGCCACGCCCAACTGGGGTGAGGGTGATGTTGGGCTGGGATACCAGGTGACCGACTGGGCTTATGTGGGGTGCATGGTGGGAATACAGAAGGAAGGAGAACACTTTATGCGCATCATGCCCAATTTCTTTCTGATGACAGGTCACTGGTCGCTGCTGGGCCTTTTCGGGCATGGCTTTGGAACGGAATCCGACCGCTTTGCCCTGCAGCTTTTCTATAATTTTCCATCCTTCAAGGTGGGAGTGGAAGGGATCAAGGAGTTTACCATCTGGGCACTGGGCCCACGGTTTGACTATACGCTGGTCAAGCAGCCCTCGGTCCACATCTGGGCGGCTCCCTATTACGATTTTACCTATGATAAGTATGCAGCCATGTTCGGATTGTACACTATCTTTGGAGGGAAAGGGAACCAGGCAGCCTGGGCAGATTAATGCGATGGATACGAAGTTTTTTGTGAGTGTACGACCAATTCGTTATTTTTGAAGTTTCATTGACACCAAACCTATTAACCAAACGATTCCAATGGCAAAAAATGATCCCATTAAGATCATGATCGTAGACGACGAGCTGGATCTGGAAATCCTGTTTCGCCAAAAATTCCGCAAGCAACTCAAGGAAAATGAATGGAATTTTGAATTTGCCACCAACGGTCTTCACGCCCTGGAGATGCTGGTGAACCATCCCGACACTGCCATCATCCTTTCGGATATCAATATGCCGGAGATGGATGGGCTGACGCTGCTGGCCAGGCTGAATGAGCTGAAAAATCCTGCACTCAAGACAGTGATCGTTTCGGCCTACGGCGACATGGACAATATACGGACGGCTATGAACCGTGGCGCTTTTGACTTTATCACCAAACCCATCAACTTTGAAGACCTTGAGATCACCATCCGTAAAACCATCGACCAGATACGGGTGTTAAAGAGGGCCAATGAAGAACATGAGGAACTGCTGGCCCTTCAGCATGACCTGAACATTGCAGCGGAGATCCAGCATTCGATCCTTCCCAAGATATTTCCGCCTTTTCCCGACCGTTCCGACTTCGACATCCATGCCTATATGGTGGCAGCCAAATCGGTGGGAGGAGATTTTTACGACTTTTTCCTCATTGATGAAGACCATCTGGGGATGGTGATCGCCGATGTCTCCGATAAGGGTATCCCTGCAGCCATCTATATGGCCGTAAGCCGTACCATCATCCGGGCAGCCGCTCTCAAGGGATTTTCCCCGAGAGAATGCATGGATTACTCCAACCAGCTGCTCTGCAAAGAAAGCGTGAACCAGATGTTCGTCACGGTCTTCTACGGGATCCTCAATACAAGGACAGGTGAATTTGAGTATACCAATGGAGGGCACAATCCACCTTTTATCGTCGCTGCATCGGGGACAGTCACAGGGCTTGCCACCACGCGGGATATCGTGCTCGGGGTGATGGATGACATATCCTTCCATCAGAAAAGCATTCAGCTGCAGCCCAATGATTCGTTGTTCCTTTATACCGACGGCGTGACCGAAGCAATGAATACCAGTTATGAGCTCTTCTCAGAAGCAAGACTCGAATCCGTGCTCAGGGAAACCAGCAACCAGGTACCGGAAGAGGTCATCCAGTCAGTCTATTCATCCCTGGGCCTATTTACGGCAGGTGCCCAGCAATCTGATGACATTACCATGATGATGGTGCGGTATCATCCGAAATAAATTTAAACGTACCTTGTTCTCTTTCAAGAAAATATCGCCGGTGGCAAAGGGACTGGTGTCGATCATCCTGGTGGCACTGATCCTGCTGTACACTGACCGTCAGAACCGGAATCCTCAAACGGAAGTAAGTAAAGAGATCTACCAGGGTGAGATCGTACCCGTCCTTACCGGCGGTGCGATCAATCCTCAGTTCAAGACCAACGTAAAGGATGGATTAAGAAGGGGATGGCCTGACCAGAAGATGAGACTTGCCCTGATCGAGTATTCTGATACTCCCTTCACTGAATATACCGAGGAAGGGATCAGGGACGGCCTGAAAGAGATTGGTCTTGTGCAGGATAAGGATTTTCTCCTGGAAGTCATGAATGCACAGGGCGACATCACCATGCTCAACAGTATCATGGATGTGGTGGCCACCAAACCCTTCGACTATGTGATGACCACCTCCACCCCTACCCTTCAGGCAGCCTGCCGGAAGTTAACCCACAAAACCGTGATCTTCACCACGGTAGCCGATCCTGTGGTGGCCGGGGCCGGAAAGGATTTCACGGATCACAGGCCCAACATGACCGGGATCTCAACCCTGTCGGACTTTGAAGGAATGATGCGGCTGGTGAAAGCACTGATCCCGGGAGCAGATAAAGTCGGAACCCTCTACAACCCATCCGAAGTGAATGCAGTGGTCAACAAGGAATCGTTCGACCGACTCCTTGCTGCCAATGGTATCACCCTGGTGTCGGTCCCGGTTAATTCCACATCGGAGATCGGCAATGCACTCGAATCGCTGATTGCGATGCAGATCAGGGCGATCTGCCAGGTCGTGGACAACACTACCGGCTCGGCATTCCCCCAGATCATCCGCATTTGCGAGGACCACCGCCTGCCCTGCTTCACTTTTGATTCACCCCAGATTCAAAACGGCGCCACGGCAGCCGTGGCCAGAGATTACTACCAGGCAGGCATTGAAGGCGTTTACATGCTGGCCAGGGTCATCGCCGGTGAAGATCCCGCACGGATCCCATTTCAGTATGTAAGCAAGACGGATATTCTGATCAATGAAAAAGCAGCCATTAAATGCGGCATCACCATTCCTGAGGAATACAGGTCCTTTATCACCGGTAAATGAAACATGAATGAGCAATTAACGGTCAGGGAAGAAAAAAAAGAAGACCATTTGCTGCTGGTGCTCAGCGGCAGGCTGGATGCCTACTGGTCGGCCATCCTTGGCGAAAAAATGGAAGCCTGCCTCCACGAAGGTTTCTATGATCTTATGCTGGACGCAAATGGCATTACGTACATGAGTTCGGCAGGTATACGGATCCTGTTTCAGTACTTCAGAAAATTGAAGGAGATCCAGGGTTCACTGGTGGTCGTCAATCCATCTGAACCTGTGAAGTCGGTGCTGGAGATGGCAGGGATGAAGATGCTGATGAAGGGAAAGGAGAGCCGGAAGAAGGAGGAAGGTCCTTATCCAGTCAGTGAAGCCTGCCTTGACGGGATCAGGTACACCATTGAAACCCTCGGCATAAATGAAAGCCTGAAGGGAATGCTCATTGGTTCGCCCGGCAGCCTTTTTGACACCAGGCCAGATCCCGCCGGTATCCAGACCATTGCCTTTCATTCCCAGCGGTACGGGATCGGGATTGGAGCGTTTGGAAATCATCAGGAAGACATGTTGCACAGGATGGGGGAATTTATAGGTCTGGGGGATGTGATTGCCTGGTTGCCCACTGATGAGATGAAGAAGCCGGATTACCTGATCAGAGCTGGTCAGATGGTACCAAAGGTCAATCTCCTTTACGGATCATTGTTCGAGGGACGCTTTTCGCACATGATCCGTTTTGAAGCGATGGAAAGGGACAGTAAAGTTTTTCTCAGTCGGCTGATGGATCATCTTTCTCAGCTGATGCCTTTTGAAAGGGCAGGCATGGTGATGGTGGCAGAGTCTTCCGGCCTGGTGGGAGTTTCCCTGGCAGTGGATCCGATGGATGTGGGATCCGGTCATCCGCTGTTTTCGTTTCCTGAGATCAAGCAGCAGGTGACGGTGACCACCGAACCCGGATTCAGTGGTATGCTGGCACTAGTCACAGGGATCGTTTCGACCGTGGATGAGGATAGAACGAACGGCCACTTCAGGCCACTTGCACTCACCTCATCGCTCATGGGTCATTTCCATGCCGCCGTCTTTTCATATCATCCCCTGAAAAAACACTGGAAAGATCCCCGTGAAGTCATCAGTACACTGGTGGAAGAGCATCAGTTTGAAAGCATTCTTCACCTGCTGAATGACCAGCGGTCGCACATGGGTATCGGAGAAAGCGAATTCCGCGCGGGCACGTGCTGGTTCGGTAAAATTGACACATTGAACGTAACCTGATATTTCTGAAAAATGAGTTTACTGGCAGGCTCCGTGATCATCGGGCTGATCCTCTCCCTTCTGGCCATGGGGGTCTTTATCAGTTTCCGCATCTTCAACTTCCCGGATATCACTGTGGAGGGCTCCATCACCTTTGGAGCCGCGATAACGGCTGCGATCATTCAGCTGGACATCCATCCGCTGACAGCGACTCTTCTGGGTTTCCTGGGAGGCTTCCTCGCCGGTATGACGACCGGGATACTGCATGCCAAATTCAAGATCAATTCGCTCCTGGCGGGAATCCTGGTAATGACAGCCCTTTATTCGGTCAACCTGCACGTGATGGGAAAAAGCAATATCCCTCTGCTCACCCGCACTACCCTCTTCACCTATGTGGAAAAACTCACCCTGTGGTGCTTTCCTGACCCGGCATCGGTCAGCGTGGCAGGCTGGAATGTTCAGATCAGGGATCTGATGGTGCTGGTCGTACTGCTGATCGCGATCATGCTGGCAGGTAGCCTTTTGCGATGGTTCTTCCGGAGCCACTTCGGTACTGCCATGCGTGCAACGGGCAATAACCAGAACATGATCCGTGCACTCGGGGTCAACACTGACTGGATGATCATTCTGGGCCTGGGGCTGGCAAATGGAATGATCGGATTATCGGGGTCCCTGCTGGCTCAGTATCAAGGCTTTGCTGATGCACAAATGGGCATCGGCATGCTCGTATGGGGCCTGGCCAGCGTCATCATCGGTGAAGCGCTCATCAATTCCAGAAGTGTCGGCATGTTGATCACCGGGGCCATCATGGGATCGGTCTTTTTCCGGATACTGGTCGCCATTGCCCTACGGCTGGGAATGAATCCCAACGACCTGAAACTGATCACTGCCCTGTTCGTCCTGATCGCCCTTGTACTTCCGACGGTGGTGAAGAAATTCAAAATTAAACCTTTGGTGAATGACAACAGGTAATCCAATCCTTAGGATCATAGATCTCCATAAGACCTTTCATCCGGGAACACCCAATGAGGTCAGGGCCCTGCAGGGCGTCAGTTGTGAGATCCGGTGCGGAAGCTTCGTGATCCTGGTCGGGACCAACGGATCCGGCAAATCAACATTGCTGAATGCCGTGGCAGGAACCTTTGTGCCGGATACCGGCAGAATATTGCTGAACAATGTCGACATCACAAGGAGGAAAGAACATGAAAGAGCCATCCGTTTCGGGAGAGTCTTTCAAAATCCATTCAGCGGAACAGCTCCCGATATGACCATCGCTGAGAATATTGCCCTGGCAGCAAAAAAAGGGTCCTTCAGGGGTTTTGGACTGGCCTTGACTGCCAGGAACAAGGAGGCTTTCAGGAATAAGATCAGCACCCTGAACATGGGCATCGAGGACCGGCTTGACACTCCGATCGGGAAGCTGTCTGGCGGTCAGAGACAGGCACTCACCCTGTTGATGGCATCCTGGGTCAAACCTGAAATCCTGCTGCTCGATGAACATACCGCCGCACTGGATCCCAAAACCGCAGCGAAAGTTGTCCAGCTCACACGCGAGATCGTTGAGAAAGATCAGCTGACAACGCTTATGGTGACTCACTCCATGCAGCAGGCGATCCATCTTGGCGACAGGATCCTGATGCTTCACCAGGGCAGGATTGTCAAAGATATCTCCGCTGATGAGAAAAAGAACCTGAAGGTCAAGGATCTGATGGAATTTTTTGATGAGGTCAGGAGAAAAGACCTCATCGACCCTGCCATGGCCGAGATGCTGCGTCAGAATTATGTGTGATCCGGCCAATCCCCTCAAAAAGTTGTAACATCCCAAAATTTACTGGCATTTTCTTCAAATAAAATAATTTCCTATCTTTACAACTCATTTTTTACATTTGAGATGATCGACTTCGAGGGTGCCAGCAACTTCATACTGGAAAAACTTAAAAGTGAGCTGCGACCGGAGCTGCAATATCATGACATCGGGCATACCCTCGATGTCCTGGAATCTGCCGTCCGGCTGGCAGGACTGGAAAACGAGAACGGATATAATCTGCTGCTGCTTAAGACGGCGGCCCTGTATCATGATTCAGGCATGCTGATCCGTTACACGGACCATGAGGAGGCCTCAACGCTTCTCACCCGGCAGTACCTGCCTGAATTTGGCTTTTCCGATCAGGACATTGACGTGATCAATAAAATGATCCTGTCCACAAAACTGCCCCAGAGTGCCAGCACAAACCTGGAAAAGATCCTATGCGATGCTGACCTGGATTACCTGGGCAGGGATGATTTTTATATGATTGCACACCGGTTACAGTTTGAGTGGAAACAAATGAATGTGCATACCACCACGCTGAGCGAATGGTACAGGCTACAGCTTGATTTTCTGACCCATCACAGCTATTACACGCATTCAGCGATCACTTTGCGGCAGGAGAAAAAAAATGTCCACCTGGCCGAGATCAGTGAACTGATCCAGGTGTGAAGGATTTCCCGTGTCAGGAGCCGGACAAAAGAACACAAAACACCAGTTTCCAGGGATTCCGTGAGAGATCATGCAACTGCTTTCTAAATACTGGAAGGAAAAACCCCTGGCGGTCATCATGCTGGCAGCGATCCTGCTGAGGCTTGCCGCCACTGTATTTGCCAGAGGATTCGGCATGCATGACGATCATTTCATCATCGTTGAACCGGCACATTCATGGGCCATTGGACAGGATTACGACAACTGGCTTCCCTGGAGTGCAGAAAATAAAGGGCCGTCAGGTCACAGTTTTTTCTATATCGGTTTCATGTACCTGGTATTCCATCTTCTGGAACAACTTTCCATCCACTCCCCGCAAATCCAGATGCTCATTGTACGCCTGATTCACGGTGCATTCTCCCTGATCACCGTATACCTGGGTTACCGCATTGCGCTGAAGCTGTCTGATCTGAAAGCTGCGCGCCTAACCGGGCTCCTGCTGGCGGCATACTGGTTCATGCCATGGCTGAGTGTACGTAATCTCGTCGAAGTGGTATGCATCCCGTTCATGGTACTGGGAACCTGGTTCCTTGTCAGCGGCTCACCGGGCTGGAAATGGAGGGCACTGGCGGCGGGATTCATGTTCGGGCTGGCATTCGCCGTCAGGTACCAGTTGATGGTCTATATCGGAGGCGTATGGCTGGTGCTCTTACTGGAAAAAAAGTGGAAAGAAAATCTCCAGTTTGCTCTCGGCCTGATCCTATCCATTGCTTTGACCCAGGGGCTGATCGATCTGCTGATCTGGAAAACACCATTTGCTGAACTCAAACAGTATGTCCTTTACAATATCCATCACCGCTATGAGTACATCGTAGGTCCCTGGTATAATTACCTGGTTTTTCTCCTGGTATTCCTGATACCCCCCGTCAGCATCTTTATATTCACAGGTTTCTTCAGGAACTGGAAGAAGCAGATGATCCTAGTACTCCCTGTGCTCCTATTCCTGATCTTCCATTCGGTTTTTCCAAATAAGCAGGAACGGTTTATCCTTCCCCTGGTGCCATTCCTGCTGATAGCGGGGGTGACAGGATGGCATGCCCTGACCGGAACATCAGGTTTTCTGCAGAAGCACCGGCAGCTGGTCCGTGCCTGCTGGATATTCTTCTGGATCATCAACCTGGCCCTTCTTCCGGTGGTCACCACCATGTATTCGAAGAAGGCACGCGTGGAATCGATGACCTACCTCTCGCGTTACCCGGGTATTGACTTCGTTTTGTTCGATGATACCTTCCGGCATGAGATCCTGATCCCTCCCTCCTATTATTACGGTGAGAAACTCAATGTGTATTCCATCAGTGGCACTCATCCCTGTGACTCCCTGCAGATCCAGCTTGAGGAATACGGAAAAGCCAAATATCCACGTTTTGTGCTTTTATTCCAGGATAAGGAGATCAACGAGAGGGTAGAGAAGATCAAAGCACTACTGCCGAACATCGAATACGAAACACGCATTGATCCGGGACTGGTGGATCGTATCCTGTACTGGCTCAATCCTGTCAATGCCAATCAGACCATCATCATTTACCGTAATAAGGACTTCTTTCCTGATAAGATCACCCCCTAAACATGTCACCCTTTATCAGCAATTCAACAATTTAACAATTTGACAATTTGACAATTGAATAACATGGAAAGAATGACCTCCGGTGAAGCAAAACAACGGATCAGGGAGCTGAAGGACCAGATCAACGAACATAACTACCGCTATTATGTGCTTGCTGATCCGGTGATCACCGACTACGAATTTGATCAGCTGATGGAAGAACTGATCAGGTTGGAAGCCGGATTTCCTGCCTTTACAACTGCCGACTCTCCCACACGCAGGGTGGGTGGAGAGATCACCAGGGAATTCCGGCAGGTTGTTCATGCCTATCCCATGCTGTCGCTGGGCAACACCTATTCTCAGGAGGAAGTCATCGAGTTTGACAGAAGGTCGCAGAAGCTCACCGGAGGGGAAATCGTCTACGTCTGTGAACTGAAATACGATGGGGTGGCCATCGGGCTGCGCTACGACCAGGGACGCCTTGCCATGGCTGTGACCAGGGGCGACGGGGTACAGGGAGATGAAGTGACGGCAAACATTAAGACCATTCGTTCCATCCCCCTTCTTTTACGGGGAGACTTCCCTGCTGCTTTTGAGATCAGGGGCGAAGTGTTCCTGCCACGGGAAGGATTCAACAAGCTCAACCAGGAGAGGGAAGAGATGGGAGAACCTCTGTTTGCCAATCCACGGAATGCAGCAGCAGGAAGCCTCAAGATACAGGATTCCACCCTAGTGGCCCGCCGGCCCCTGGACTGCTTCCTGTACCATGTCCTGGGTGAACAGCTACCCTTTGATAATCACTATGATAACCTGATGAAAGCACGGGATTGGGGACTCAAGGTCAGCCCGTACGTGGCCAAATGCCTCACCGTAGAAGAGATCTTCGATTTTATCAGCTACTGGAACAAGGCCCGTTACGAGTTGCCGTTCGATATTGACGGTGTGGTCATCAAGGTGAATTCATACGCTCAGCAGACAGAGATGGGATTTACAGCCAAGTCACCCCGCTGGGCCATCGCATATAAGTTTCAGGCCGAAAAAGCCTCCACCAGGTTGCTCTCCATCGACTTCCAGGTGGGCAGGACCGGAGCCGTCACCCCTGTTGCCAACCTGGATCCGGTGCTCCTGGCAGGAACTACCGTAAAACGGGCCTCCCTCCACAATGCCGATATCATCAAGAAGCTCGACGTCAGGATAGGTGATACGGTGTTTGTGGAAAAAGGAGGAGAGATCATCCCGAAAATCACAGGGGTGGACGAATCCCTCCGGCCCGCTGATGCCGCTCCTGTAGGCTTCATCCGGGTATGCCCCGAGTGCAGTACACCCCTCATCCGAAAAGAGGGAGAAGCCATCCATTACTGTCCGAACGAAGAAGGCTGCCCTCCTCAGATCAAAGGAAAGCTGGAACATTTCATCAGCCGGAGGGCCATGAACATGGAGAGCCTTGGCGAAGGAAAAATCGAAATGCTCTATGACAATGGGCTCGTAAAGGATGTGGCTGATCTGTACGACCTGAACTACCAGGTGCTGTTTGGTTTGGAAAAGATCTATTCGGCTGAAGGGGACAAAAAAGAAAAAAAGATCAGTTTCCGGGATAAAACGGCAAACAATATCCTGGATGGCATCGAGGCGTCAAAAGAGGTTCCGTTTTCGAGGGTTCTGTTTGCCCTTGGGATACGTTACGTGGGTGAGACCGTGGCCAAAAAGCTGGCACGGCATTACCGCAGCATCGACCGGCTCATGCAGGCAGATTATATGGAACTGATGCTGGTGGAAGAAATCGGGGAAAAGATTGCCGAAAGCATCGTGGCCTTTTTCAGGGATCCCGGGAATGTTCGGCTTATCGAACGTCTCAGGGAGGCCGGCATTCGGTTGAAGACCGGGAAAGAAGAAGTTGTCCTGGCATCCAACAAGCTGGAAAACAAGGCGATCGTAGTCAGCGGAGTGTTCAGCCGGTTTTCCAGGGAGGAGATCAAACGGCTGATAGAGCTCAATGGCGGTCGCAATGTGGCCGGAGTGAGCTCCAAAACCGACATGATCATCGCCGGAGCCAATATGGGACCCAAAAAACTGGAATTGGCCAGGGCTCTCGGGGTAAAAATAATCTCAGAGGAGGAATTTGTCCGGATGCTCGGAGGAGCGGACAGCGAATAGCCGTCCGTTAATCCATTTTTGACAGACTCGATGCACCCGAGGTTGTCTGTTTGATGTTCGGAGGATTTCCCTTATATTTTATATGCGAGGCTCCTGAAACATTCACATCCAGGGTGTTGGTGACAAAGACCGAAGCTTCCCCTGCACCTGAGATACTCAGCGTGAATTTCTCCGTTTCAAGGTCTGCCGCCTTCAACCCACTGGCGCCGGAAGACTCAAGGCTTGCTTCCCTGCAGCGTCCTGCCAGGCTGATATGGCTTGCCCCGCTGGATTCGACCGAAAGGGATGAAGCCTCCAGATCCAGGTTCACCTCAGAAGCCCCACTGGCCTCAAGGGCGAGGTCATCCAACGTCAGCTTTTCATCCCCGTAAAGGTTGACCGCTCCGCTCACATCGATCAGATCAAGCTCCCGGAAGGTGATGAATAGCCTCAAACGATCATAGTTCTTCAGGTTCTTTTCTGATGAGACTATGAGTGTATGACCGCTGACTTCTGCAGTAATGAATTCCATAAGATTTTCATCCGCTTCTACAACCAGAGATTCCCTGTCATCCTGGATCAGTGAAACTTCAAAGGAACCTCCGATGCGGATGGCCCGGAAAGGAGAAACATCCCTTTCCTGCTTGACGACATGGCCATTGCCGTCCTCTGATTCCATCATGTACATGCATGAGGAATCGGAAGCTGAAATGAATACAGTCAACACCGCTGCTGCAATAAAGTAGATCGCTCTTTTCATGAATGCTCGATTTAGAATGTAACTCAATGAATCTGACTGACCTCACCGGAACCGGTGACGTTAAGTGACATGATGTGGGCCTTTCCCCGGTAATATACATCGCCGGATCCGCTGGCATCAATGGAAAGATCACCATCGACCCACACGCTGGTGTCGCCGGACCCTGACTTCTCAATGGAACATGAACCTGCAAGCAATTTACCGGCATCCAGATCTCCGGAGCTGATGTGTTTGATCTCCAAAGTGCCTGTAGATCCCGACACTTCAATGTCGCCGGATCCTGCCAGTTTCACGGTGCACGCTTCCATCGTGCCTCCCTCGAAATCCAGGTCGCCCGACCCGTTGACGGCTATGAAGGAGGTACGCGAGGTACCTTGCACATCTGCATCGCCCGATCCGTTGAGGCGCAGTGATAATTCACCCACAGCGATCTTCAGGCTGACATCTCCGGAACCGTTCACCTTTACATCAAGGTGCGGGCTATTCAACGGCATCTCTGTCGTTACATTTCCTGACCCGTTGACGATAAGCCTCTCCAGATCCGTTACCGTAATGTGGGCCTTGAGGGTCCTGACCGACATGGGACACCGGTCCAGGTCAACAATGAGAACATCTCCCTCCACCCAGGTTTGCACCTTGCCGACTGCAGATTCATCCGCCTCCACAACCACCCGCGGAGATGCTCCCTGGTAAATGAAGAGATCAACGGAACTCCGGTTCTCGATGGCCTTGAATGGTCCTGTTTCCCTTTCCTGAGATACCTGTGCAATAAGTACATCCGACCATGACAAGACTACAACTACTGCTGCTAATATTCTTGTCATCACTCCCTGATTAAATAGTAACCTTTTCATAATCAATTATTTTAAAATACGTTCCCTTATGCCTTTTGCCTTTTGCCTTACCCACTACCACGCCTTGATCGTCACCCCTGCCTTCGAACTGTCAATGAAGATCCGTGATGCGGTACTCTTATTGGTGCCAATGACGCCACGATAGGTCGTAGTGGTATAATCTTCCGATTCCTTGACAAGGGAAGCCTTCTCTTTCGGATAGCTCAGCGATCCCAGGTTGATCGTGGCATCCAGCTGATAACTGGCCTCTTCATCAATCCCAAGTTCAAGGTCTCCAAATTCATTGATCAGTTCAACCTTGTCAAATTCCGGTGCTACGTATTTCAGCTGAACGCTGCCATACTTCGAATCAACATGAATGCGTTTAAGCAGCTTTGTAATTTTCAGGGTGGAAAACTCTGACTGGATCTCCGCTACCTGAACATCCCCAATGTTATAGGTATCATATTGAGAATCAATTTCAGCTGAAGCAACCTTTTCGATCCGTATCGTGGAGAACTTGGATTCTGCGTTCATCATTTTACTGCTGCTGACGGTTAGTTCAGAATACTTCAGATCAACCGTGCAATTTGTGATCGTATCAATGGTAGCTTTGCTGAACTTAATGTCCAGGTTGTTGTCCTGGCTGCCCAGTCGTCCGGCCTCCAGACTACCGTAGCTCAGGTCGACGCTCGCAGGTCCTTTGACCTTTTCGATATAGATATCCCCGAATTTATTTTCAAGCGACAGGGATACCGTTTCCGGCAGATGGATCATATAGTCGATCCGGATCGATACGTCATCGTTATTACCCTTAAAAGCGTCGCTGATCTCAGTTTCCGCCTGCACCCCGGATTCCGTTCCGTACATCTCCACGCTGATCATATCAAAGATACGGGCAGCTTTCTGTTCATTGTAGGCGTCAACAGAAATGGTGACCTCAAAGGCTATCATATCTTTGTCCCAACTGGCACAGTGGATCTTTCCGTATTTGTTGTCAACCGAGAGGCTGGCATCCTTATGAACGGAAAATTCTTTTTTGACCGTTCGAGTGAACTTATCCTCACTGGCTCCCGCATTCAACAGCATGAGGACGAAAAGGGTGGTCAGCAGGATGGGTAAATGAAATAGGTTCGTTGGCTTCATAATATGTTAACTGTTTAATGATGATTGGCTAACCGGTTGTTCCGTGGTGTTTTCCGATGATAATTCATTGATGATATGATCCAGCAGATTGCTGATGATCCTGTAGTTGTTGACAATGGCATCCAGAACGCGCTCATTTTTGCCGCTTGCGACATACTCCTGCTGAAGCTCCGTGTTGGAGTTTTTAAGTTCACTTACTTCCTGCATCGCCTGCTTACGTATCCTGTCAGCCTCTTCCCTGGAAGTGGCGAGCTCATCAATCTGCTGAAGTTTCTCACCGGTAAGTGAGGTATAGTACACCTCCACATCCTTCAATTCAGGGGGCAATTCACCCGCTGTGCTTCCCTTTACCAGCGCATCAGGCATTAAATTGAAATAATTGACGGAAAAGGAAACAGCTACAATGATCAGTATGACTGCAGCAACCCTGAGAAGGGTTTTCATCCGGAAGACTGTCTTTCGGGGATGATTGAAATCCGGAAGTTTCATCAGGAATCGTTCAAAATGGCCCTCTGAAGGCTCAGCCTGATCAAATTCCTGTCGCTTGTTACGGATCAGATTTTCGAGTTTTTCCATATTTCTGTGAAAATACCGGATCAGATGATGAATTGTCTGATCCTGGATTCTTTAATGATTTCCAGTAATTTATTCTTTGCCCTGAAGTACCGGATACGGGAGGTACTGTTCGAAATATTTAGTATTTCGGCAATTTCCTCGTGATCATAGCCCTCCAGCAGGTACAGCGATAATACAACTCTAAGGTCGGAGGGTAACTCACCGATGGCAAGACGGATCTCCTCGACCCTGGGAGAGATATCCTCCTGTTCGGTATCGTCCAGGGGGATCTCATGATCATATTCCTCCACAAAGGTCAGCCCGGAATTCTTTTTCAGGGTGTCGAGCGAATTGTTGATCACAATTCGTTTCAGCCACGCCCCGAAATTGGCAGTGCCGCGGTACTCATGCAGGTGTCTGAAGGCATCCAGAAATGAATCCTGCATGATGTCCTCCGCATCCGCCGTCCGGTTCAGGATCCTTAAACTGGTGTTATACATTGCCTTATAATACATCTTGTAAAGTTCAGCCTGTGCCCGCTGATTACCTTGCCTGCACTGCTCAATGAGTTCCTGGTGAGTATTTTTATAAACGACTTCCAAGAGTGAATTTTTGATAAAGACTGAAGCAATGTCAAAATGTTACAGAAAAATACAAAAAATCACGAATAAATATCGTTATGTTTGCCTTTTCAATGATACCGGCCGGTCCATGAACACCAAAACCACCGCAGTCACCTACCTCTGGATCCTTCTTTCCATGATCTTCTGGGGAATGAGTTTCATTTGGACCTCCATCGTGTTCACCTGCTATCCTCCCATCACAACGATCTTTCTGCGGTTGATTCTGTCTTCTGTCATCCTGATGGGGGGACTGCTTCTGTTCGGAAAGATAGAAAGGATAAAGAAAAAGGATGTCGGCCTGTTCTTTCTGTCTGCTTTTTTCAATCCTTTCCTTTATTTCATAGGAGAGAACTTCGGATTGAAATACACCAGCCCATCCATCAGCGCAGTGGTGATCGCCACCATTCCGCTTTTCACACCGGTTGCAGCTTATCTTATCATCAGGGAGAGAATCTCCTGGCTGAATATCGCGGGGATCATCATTTCCTTTTTGGGCATCCTGGTCATGCTGATCAGCAGGGACATGACCTTCAGTGCATCACCGAAGGGGGTAGGATTCCTTTTCTTTGCTGTGATTTCTGCTGTGATCTATTCATCCTTCCTGAAGAAACTGACCATGCGGTACGGTCCTTTTTCCATCATCGCATGGCAGAACCTGATTGGCATGCTCTATTTCCTGCCTCTGTTCCTGATCCTCGACGTGAGTGAATTCATTGCCATCCGGCCCGACTGGAAAGCGATCGCTGCGCTCATTCAACTGGCACTCTTTGCTTCCACATTCGCCTATGTACTCTTCACCATTGGTGTAAAAAAGATCGGCGTAAGCCGGACCAATGTATTCACCAACCTTATCCCTATCTTCACAGCGGTCTTTTCGTTTTTCATTCTCTCGGAAAACTTCAGTCTTCAAAAGATAGCAGGGATACTCATTGTCGTTTCAGGTGTTGCCCTTACCCAGATTCAGCACTGGAAAAGAAAGACCTCCATCTAGGATACTATCCACTCCTGCCTGAAATTCCGGAAGCCATAATCTCTTTTTATGCAACTTGTAGCTTGCAACTTGTTGCTTGCAGCTTTTGCAAAACCACCAGTTCTGTCGAAAATTTTACGATCTTTGCAAGCTCAAAGAACCTTAATCGAGAACTAACAACATGAAAATCATAGTATTAGGTGCTGGCTTAGTAGGAAATCCCATGGCGAGAGACCTGGCCGGCGATCCGGAATTCAAGGTGACAGTCGCCGATTACCAGACGCTGAATCTTGACCGGCTTGGGAAAGATTTTCCGGGTACACGGGTCAATGCTGATTTGTCGGACAGGGGAACCCTTGAGAAACTGATCAGGGACCAGGATATTGTATTGAGTGCGGTGCCGGGTTTCCTTGGTTTTGAAACCCTGAAAGCGGTCATCGAGTCAGGGAAAAATGTGGTGGATATTGCGTTCTCACCGGAGGATGTATTCGACCTGGACGAAAGGGCAAAGAACAGGGGCGTTATTGCCATAGTCGATATGGGAGTCGCACCCGGTATGAGCAACCTGCTGGCAGGATATGGGGATTCCATGCTGGATGAGACCTCACGGATAACCATTCATGTGGGAGGGCTTCCCAAGGTCAGGCAATGGCCCTGGGAATACAGGGCAGTCTTTTCGCCGGTGGATGTGATCGAGGAATATACCCGTCCGGCCAGGTTCATTGAACATGGGCAGATGGTGATCAAACAGGCGTTATCAGATCCAGAACTTATTGATTTTCGAAAGATTGGAACATTAGAGGCATTCAATAGCGATGGACTCCGTACGCTGATGAGTACCCTGCACGCCCCGGAAATGATCGAAAAAACGCTCCGTTACCCCGGGCATATTGACAAAATCAAGCTTTTGCGGGACACGGGTCTGTTCAGCCAGGAACCTGTCGAAATAAACGGAACAGCGATAAGACCCATCGATCTCACCACCCGGTTGCTATTCCCCAAATGGAAACTAAAAGAGGGGGAGGAGGATCTGACGGTCATGCGGGTCATGGTTGAGGGATCCAAAGATTCAACACCGGTACGCTATGCCTGGGACCTTTACGACGAGTACGATCCTGCGTCAGGAGTGCACTCCATGGCGCGAACGACAGGTTATACGGCCACGATGGCCGTGAGGATGATCGCTCACAGGCTCTACAGAGAAAAAGGCATCTCACCGCCGGAGTATGTCGGCAGGAATCCGCTGTGCGTCGAATATATCCTTGAAGGACTCAGGGAGAGAGGGGTGGTGTATGAAATGAGAGAGGAGAGAGAGGAGAGGAGAGAGGATAATTGATGATTGAGGATGTCAGGGATTTTTATTGTGGGACGTTAAACTTACTGGGGGTTTTACTGTCTAATGGAATTATATCACGTAAAACTGGGAAATCGCTATAATCAAGGCATTATGAAGAAATTGATCGTGCTCCTGTGGGTGCTGGCGGGCTGGATGGGATTGGAAGCACAGGAGAACCGGATGGGTAATGGGGCACCAATGTCCTTTACAGGAATAGTCACCGGCATGGTGACAGAGGAGGTGGAAAAGGTTCCGATGGAATTTGTCAACCTGGTGCTTTTCAGGGAGAAAGATTCATCCATGGTCACAGGAACCGTGACGGATCTTGAAGGAAGATTCCGGCTGACGGAAGTCCCTTTCGGGAAATTTTACCTGGTGGTCAATTTTATCGGGTATGATAAAAAGACGGTACCGGGTATCCTGATCACTCCCCAGGAAAATGTCCTGGATCTGGGGAATATCTCCCTCAAAGCTGCCGTTACAACGATTGAAGGGGTAGAGGTGGTTGCCGATAAACAACGGGTGGAATACCGCATCGACAAAAAAGTGGTGAATGTCAGCCAGGACATCATGGCTGACGGGTCCTCGGTGGTCACGGCACTTGAAAACGTACCCTCCGTACAGGTGGACATTGAAGGCAATGTGACCCTTCGCGGTAGCGGAAGCTTTACCGTCCTGATAGACGGCAGACCCAGCGTGCTGCAGGGAACGGAAGCTCTTCAGCAAATCCCCGCCAGCGCGGTCGAACGGCTCGAGATCATCACCAATCCATCGGCCAGGTACGACCCTGACGGGCTGGCAGGGATCATCAACGTCGTCATGAAAAAACAGCAGAAGGCCGGATACAACGGGATCATCAACGCCTCAGCCGGCACAGGACATAAATACACCGCCGATATCCTGCTCAATTACCGAACAGGTAAGGTCAACCTGTTCGCGGGCGGAAATTACAACAATAACCAGCATAAGGGCGAGGGCGTCATGCGCAACGAAACTGTCGGGGGAGATACCCTGAGCATACGGACTTCGGAGGCGGAAGACAAAATGCAGAGGGATGGATGGGGTATCAAAGGAGGATTGGATTATTTCATCGGCGACAAAACAACACTGACCCTCTCGGGCAGGTTCGGCAACTATGGCTTTGGACGCGGTGGACAAACCCACCAGCATATTTACACAGACCCCTTCCTGAAAGATCTGTACAGCGTCTCCATCAACGACAGCCGCCGCGAAGGAGATTTTTACGAAGCGTCCCTTAACCTCTACCAGCTTTTCAAGGGTGAAGGTCACAAGCTGGAGGCAATGGCCATGTATTCCTCACGGAATGGTGATGACTGGGAAGAGCAGTTTGAATATGACAGCGACTCCAGCTATATCATTGATGACCTGTTCCCCAGTGGGATAAGGACCACGGAGACAGGCCGTTCACATAATGTACGACTCAGGCTTGATTATACAAAACCATTTAAGAACAATACTTCACTGGAAACTGGATACCAGCTGCGAATCGAATCCGAGCCGGAAGATTACATCTACAGCGAATATGATTATGACCTGAACCAGTGGATCAGAGACGATCGTTTCAGTACAGACATGGATTTCATCGAGCAGATCCATTCCGTTTATGGTACCTGGTCGGGAGAATTGAAAACCTTCGGATTTCAGCTCGGTCTCAGGGGAGAATATGATTACCGGGATATTTACTCTTCAGGGAGTGACAGTACGTTTCTGATCGACAGGTTCGACCTTTTCCCCACCGTACATCTGTCGAAGAAACTCAGCGAGAGCCATCAGGTCATGGCCAGTTACAGCCGCCGGGTGGACCGGCCCCACGGATGGGATCTTGAACCAACGGTCACCTATATGGACCCGTACAATATAAGAGTTGGAAATCCTGCCCTGGAACCCGAGTTCATCGACTCGTACGACCTGAGCTACCAGTACCGCTTCAAAAAATCCTTCATCTCCCTGGAAGGATACTACCGCATCACAAAGAACAAGATCAGCAGGATCAAAACCCTGCTCGACAACGGGATCATTCAGCATACTTCTGTCAACATGGACAGGGATCACGCTGCAGGCACTGAACTGATGGCCAACCTGGAATTGACTCCCTGGCTCCTGATCAATGCCAGCCTCAACGCATTTTACTACCGGCTCCAGGGAAGCGTCGAGGAAGAAGATAAGGATGAAGAAACCATCAGCTGGGATACACGTCTGAATACAACGTTCAAACTGCCCGCTGATATTCGCCTGCAGTTGACTGCCAGTTACCGCGGACCTACCATCACAGCCCAGGGTACCCAGGAAGGTTTTTTCATGACCAGTCTGGCCGTTCGTAAAGATTTCCTGAAACGTAAACTGTCTGCCACCCTCTCGGGAAGGGATCTTCTGAAAACAGCTAAACGCGAATCGACCTCCGAGGGAGAAGGATTCTACTCCTACGATAAATTTGCAAGGGAAGCTCCTGTATTCAACCTGACCCTGAGTTATAAGATCAATAATTACAAGCAAAAACAACGCAACGGGAACAATGACGAGATTGAGATTGAAACAGGCGGATATGAATATTAGATGAAATTTGATTTACCTTCGCTCCCGAATGCAGTTTCCTGATGAAAGATCTCACCACCGGAAAAGAAGGCCGGCTAATCTTCAATTTTGCCATTCCCATGCTGCTTGGAAATGTATTCCAGCAGCTGTACAATGTGGCCGATAGCATCATCGTGGGTAAATATATTGGGAAGGAAGCCCTGGCTGCCGTAGGTTCCTCTTTTCCGATCATATTTACCCTCATCTCCCTCACCATTGGCATCGGCACCGGCGGAACCATCGTCATTGCCCAGTATTTCGGCGCAAAGGACATCCGCAATGTCAGAAAGGCCATCGACACATTCTACATCTTTTTCTTTTTTGCCGCTATTGCTGTTACTGTCCTCGGGATCCTGATGAGCGAACCCATTTTCCGGCTCATTGAATTACCGGAAGATGTCATCCCCCTGGCCCGTTTGTACCTGATCATCTACTTTTCAGGAATCATTTTTTCCTTCGGATTCAATACGACCACTGCCATCCTGAGGGGTTTGGGTGACTCCAAAACCCCTCTGTACTTCCTGGTCTTTTCAACCATCATCAACATCATCCTTGACCTGTTGTTCATCCTGGTCTTTAAGTGGGGCATCGCCGGAGCGGCATGGGCAACCGTGATTTCGATGGCTGTTGCATTTCTGGCCTCTGTCATTTATCTGAACCGAAGGCATGAACTCATCAATCTTTCGTACCGGAAAATGTACTTCGACTGGGATATCTTCCGCAAAGGCCTTCGCATTGGTTTTCCTGTCGGATTTCAACAGGCCTTCGTAGCCCTGAGCTTTCTGGCCATGTACTGGATCGTGAATCCTTTCGGCACAGATGCCAGTGCCGCCTACAGCGTGGGGATGCGCATCGATTCCTTTGCGTCGATGCCGGCCATGAACTTCGCCATGGCCCTGGCTACTTTCGTCGGACAGAACCTGGGTGCCAATAAGCCCGACAGGGTCCGGGCCGGATTTCACAGCACCCTGCGCATGACCTTTCTCATTTCCATCGGCATGACCATCATCACCATCCTCTTCCGTAATGACCTGGTCCATCTTTTCACCAACGATGAGAATGTGATCCGTATCGGTGCAGGTTATCTGTTGATTGTCAGCTCTTTTTATGTCCTCTTCACTTCCATGTTCGTAATCGGAGGAGTCATGCGCGGATCAGGCGATACCCTCATCCCCATGTTCATCACCCTGTTCACGCTGTGGCTTGTCAGGGTGCCAGCCTCTTACTGGTTCAGCCAGCATTTTGGCATCAGCGGCATCTGGTGGGGCATGCCCGTCGCGTGGTTCCTTGGCGTGGTGATGCAGTACAGCTATTACCTCACCGGGAGATGGAAGAAAAAATCCATCGTGAGATATCCTGCAGGGGACTGACGGACAGGCATGCCATGACGGCTCATGGCTCATGCTCCCCTTCCCATTCGTAGATATATTCGATCCTGTAATACTGGCTCATCCTCCTACCCTGTCCGTCAATGAAGACTTTGTTGTCAAGCACCCTGCCTCCGGCATCATACGTTCGTTCCATTCTGCTGATCACCTCTCCCTGCCTGTCCGTTTCTTCCTGTACGAGTATATTCCCCGTTTCATCATACTCAAACTGATACGCGGAAACTCCCCCTTCATTCTCCTCCGTCATTCGTGCAACCTGCCCCTTGTCATCGCTGGAGTATGAGATCCTCTCCCTCAGCTTTCCATCCCTGTACCTCGACGTACTCATGCGTAAGCCATTTTCATCATATTCCTCCACTGTCCGGATGCGGCTCTCATTCTCCCTGTTCCATTCCGAAAACTCTACGAGATGTCCATGCTCATCGTACCTGAACGATTTCTCCGATAGCAGGGTGCCGTCCCCATCCTTTTCCTTCTCCGCCAGCAGGGTTGAACCGGAATAGTCTAGCACCATGCTTGATTCTATATTACCGTCTTCATCAGCAGTCACTTTACCGATGAGCTGACCCAGGTCATTGTACTGATAGGTTATGGTATCGAAGGAACCGTCGAGATAATGCTTGAACTCCCTGCCAGCCTTACCGTCCTCCCTTAATTCAAACGTCCGGCGGTCGGTCAGCTCTTCACCTGAAAAATAGAGTGTCTCCAGCAAGTGCCCCTGGTCATCGTACCGGTGTTCATACTTCGATTCAATTTCACCGTTCCTGGAATAGCTTATTTCCTCCAGTACGTTACCTTTTGCGTCGAAGACAGTCTTTGCATGGGGATACGTCTCGATGTGCAATTCGTCGGCTTGAAAGCCGTCGATCCCGTAATTGTGCATCATCAGGGTCACTGATTTGATCCATTCAGGCATGGGATGAATAAATTTAAGGGTGAATTGAAATTGATTGGCTAAATTTACGGCGGATTTTAATACCTCTTTCACATGAAAAAACTATTCTTCATTTCAGTTGTTATTTTAACAACAATGCTACTCAGTTGCTCACAGAAACAAAGCATCCAGTATCCGGTCACGGTAAAAACGGATGTTGTGGATGAATATTTCGGCGTACAGGTTGCCGACCCCTATCACTGGCTTGAGAATGACACTTCGCTGGAGACAGAGGCATGGGTCACAGCCCAGAACGAGGTGACATTCGGTTACCTGAGCCAGATCCCGTTCAGGGATTCCATCAGGAACCGGATCACCAGGCTCTGGAACTACCCGAAATACGGGGTACCCTTCAGGAAGGGGAATTATTATTTCTTTTCCAAGAATGACGGGCTTCAGAACCAGGCGGTTCTCTACATCCAGGAAGGTATTGACGGAGAGCCAAAAGTGTTGCTGGATCCCAATACACTTTCTCCCGACGGTACGATCGCCCTGGCAGGCTTTGCCGTTTCGAAGGATGCCCGGTATGCGGGCTATTCAACAGCGGAAGCCGGTTCCGACTGGAATAAGATTTATGTGCTGGACCTGCTCAGCGGGCAAAAACTTCCGGATGAACTCCTGTGGGTCAAATTCTCAGGGATCGCCTGGAAGGATGACGGATTTTATTACAGCCGTTTCGAAAAGCCTGCAGAAGGCACTGAATTATCGGCACAAAACAGGAATCATAAAGTATATTATCATAAGGTGGGGACCGAACAGTCGCAGGATCAGCTGATCTATGAAAATCCCGCCTTTCCGCTGAGGAACTACAGCTGTGGTACCACCGAAGATGAACGGTACCTGCTTCTTTACGGATCTGAATCTACCTATGGCAACGAGCTTAGCTATAAGGACCTGAGCAGCAGTGACGCTCCCTTTATCCCCCTGGTGGAGGGATTCGATCATGAATATTACGTAGTGGATAATCTTGATCAGGTATTTTTTATCGTTACCGACGCCCAGGCTCCCAAAAAGAAGCTTGCCAGGGTAGCGCTCAGCAGCGGCGGTGACGTGACATGGACAGACCTGATCCCCGAGAAGGAAGAAGTGCTGGAAGGCGCGTCCGTTATCGGGGGAAAAATCTTTGCACAGTACATGAAGAATGCTTCCAGCAGGGTATATATGTATGATTACAGCGGGAGTGAACTTGGCGAACTGTCACTTCCCGGTATCGGGACCCTGGGAGGTTTTTCCGGGACGCGCGACGACAATACGGCCTTCTACCTGTTCACCTCTTTCACCTTCCCCACTACCATCTATAAATATGATGTCGGACAGAATGTCTCAACGGTGTACAAGTCATCCGATATTGATTTCAATCCCGAAGATTACATCGTAAAGCAGGAATTTTATCAGAGCAAGGATGGCACAAAGATACCGATGTTCATTGTCCACAGGAAGGACATGAGGATGGATGGTAAAAATCCTGCGTTACTGTACGGGTATGGTGGCTTTAGCATATCCATGACCCCAACGTTCAGCATCACCAGGCTCATGTACCTGGAAAACGGTTTCGTTTACGCAGTTCCCGCCCTGCGGGGAGGCGGCGAATATGGGGAAGAATGGCATAAGGCAGGCACTTTACTGAACAAACAAAACGTCTTCGATGATTTCATTGCAGCCGCGGAGTACCTGATTGCCAAAGGGTACACCAGTTCCGATAAGCTGGTCATATCGGGTGGATCCAATGGCGGATTGCTGGTGGGGGCCTGCATGACCCAGCGGCCTGACCTGTTCAGGGTGGCTCTTCCCGCCGTAGGGGTCATGGATATGCTGAGGTATCATAAATTTACGATCGGGCATTTCTGGGCAGTGGATTATGGCACCAGCGACGACGATTCCACCATGTTTGCCTATCTGCTGGGATATTCACCCCTGCATCATTTGAAGGCCGGAGTGGAATATCCGGCAACACTGATCACCACGGCAGATCATGACGACCGGGTGGTGCCTGCACACTCGTTCAAGTTTGCCGCTACGCTCCAGGAAAATCATCGCGGGGATCATCCGGTGCTCATCCGGATCGAGACCCGGGCGGGCCACGGAGGCGGAAAGCCAACGGCAAAGATCATTGAGGAAGCAGCCGATGTCACTTCCTTTGTTTTCTATAACCTTGGCATTGAACCAAAGATGGATTAATATCACGGATTACAGTTATTACCACCTATGAAATTCAACGTCGGTGACCGGGTACGATTTCTCAATGAAAAAGGAGGCGGTGTCATCAGCAGGATCCTGAGCAGCTCCATGGTAAATGTCGCCATTGAGGATGGCTTTGAGATCCCCACACGGATCAGTGAACTGATCGGAGTGGATGGCACCGCTGATTACATCAACCGGTCAAAATCCGCTGATTCCCCTTCAAATCCTGTTCAGGAACCGTTGCCACCGTTCGAGAACAAGGTCATTCCCCTGGTCCGTTTTGCCTCCAAAAACCAGTATCCCCCCGGTGTTTACCTGGCCTTCATTCCTGAGGATCAAAAGTGGCTGATGACAGGTCCTATCAACGTGGAGATCATCAATTCAACGGATTATGAAGTCCTCACCAGCTTTTTCCTGAAGAATGAGTATGGCTATTCCGGGATCGACTATGATGTCATTCCTGCTGGCTCGCGGATGCAGGTGGGTACCATTCAGCGGGAAGAGATCGAACAATGGTGCCACGGCATCGTACAGCTCCTGTTTCACCGTGACCAGGATTCCAGGGTGTTGATGCCGGTCAGCTGCACCTTCAGGATCAAACCCATGAAATTCTATAAAGATGTCCAGTACCAGACCTCCAGCCTGTTGCAGGAAAAAGCTTTCATCTACCGCATCCATGAGCTGAAAGGTTCTCCCGGCGTTCCCCCTGCCGGATTGCAGGAAAAATACGACGCACCCCAGCCAGAGGAGAAAATGGCAGAAGCGGCCCCGTCGAATGCACTGATCGACCGCCACCGTATCGCTCCCCGCATCGCTGAGGTGGATCTTCACATCTCCTCACTGGTGGAAGATTACTCCCGTTTGAAGAACCATGAGATCCTTCCCATCCAGACCCGTTATTTCTCATCCTGTCTGGAGAGCGCTCTTGAGCACCATTATTACCGCGTTTACTTCATTCATGGCATCGGCAATGGCACCTTGAAAAATGCATTACTGGAGATGTTGAATGATTACGGCGGACTGGATTTCCATGACGCTCCCTTTGCGCAGTACGGCGCCGGAGCCATCGAGGTGAATATTCCGGAAAATAAATAAGTCAACAGTCAGCAGTAGCCAGTAATTTACTGTTGACTGCTGACTGCTGACTGCTGACTGCTGATTGCGGTTTCCGCAATGATTTGTTCGCTCTGCTCCTCTCCCAGGTATCGATGGATCAGATAATGTCCCAGGTAAATCAGGGGGGTGATCAGAATGGCAATGATGAGTTTGACCAGGTAGCCTGTTACGGCAGTGTTGACGTATTCGCCAAAGGTCAGCTTTCCGGTCAGCCAGAAGGCAATGCCGGTCACGATAAAGGTATCGATCAGCTGTGAAATGACCGTCGAGCCGGTGGCACGGAGCCATATCATTTTTTTACCGGTACGGTTGCGAATGAACCAGAATACGAGCACGTCGGTAAGCTGGGAAGCCAGAAAAGCTGTAATGCTCCCGGCTATGATCCACATCGACTGCCCAAAGACCGCCCTGAATTGCTCATCGCCGACTGGCGAGATCCCCGAGGCAGGGATGCTCATCCCCCCAAAAAGAATGATGAACGTATACAGGATCAGGATCACGGTGAGCAGGGTCAGTTTCCTGACACCCTTCTTTCCATAATATTCATTGATCAAATCAGTGCTCAGGAACACCACCGGCCAGGGGATGATCCCGATGCTCATGGTGAAGGGTCCCAGCTGGATGAGTTTACCGCCAATGAGCTCTCCGACCACGGCATTGGTCACGAAAAAACCTGCCAGTACGATAAAAAGGATGTTTTTCCGGCTGGTCAGCATAAGGGTCCGAAGTGAATGAAAAGGTTAATGGAGCAATATTAGCAAGAATTATGCTTACCTTTGCAAAAATATTTCGTACGCGTACATTGACAGCCGTTCGCTCTATCGCTCTGAACCCGTTTCAGGGAGGAAAGTCCGGACAACACAGAGCGCCATACTACCTAACGGGTAGGAGGAAACCGGTGAAGACCGGTTTTCTACAGAAAGTGCCACAGAAAATTACCGCCCTGAACTTGTTTCAGGGTAAGGGTGAAAACGCGAGGTAAGAGCTCACGATCCCGCATGGCAACATGCGGGAGGGGTAAACCTTATGGGTTGCAAAGCCAAATAGGTCCCGGAGTGACACTGGCTCGGGCCAGACCCCAGGGTTGCTCGCCCTGGATACCGGTATATACCGGTTGACCGGGATGGGTAGGCTGCTTGAGGTGGATAGCGATTTCCATCCCAGATCAATGATAGAGAGATCCCTGTTGACACGGGGACGAACAGAATCCGGCTTATCGGACGGCTGTCTTTTTTTTCTGTAACGAGCCTTCATATACTAAGCATCCCCGGCTGGCGTTTGTATTACTTGTTAAAAGCCCCATGTTCATAAGTAGACATCCTTACACATTTTCCCCGTTGGGTTTAACACTAATTTTAACAGGTAAATATCCCTGGTCACGTTGATGAAGAAAGCTTTCCTTAGCATCCTGATCACGTCGTACGTGATATCGGCGGCTCCACTGATCTCAATGGCCCAGCGAACCGTCAGTTATGATGATCCGCCGGCCGCTTACCGCATGGCCATGGACCTGTTCAGCAAGCAAAAGTACAGTGCGGCACAGGAAGTGTTCCGGAAAATCGTTCAGGAGATATCCGATCCCCATTCCGTGATGCAGATCCAGGCTGCCTATTATAATGCCCTTTGCGCTTACGAGCTTAACCACTACGACGCCACCCAGCTGTACACGGATTTCATCCAGACCTACCCGGAAAGCACAATGGCTCACCTGGCACAATTCCAGCTCGCCAGGCTGCACTACCGCAACAAGGAATACCGACCGGCCCTCGATGCATTCAAGAAGACCGATCTGCGCCAGCTGACCAGTGATGAAAAAAATGAATATTATTTCAAGACAGGATACTGCTATCTCAAAGGAGATAACCTGGCCCTGGCAGAGGAGTCATTTCAGAAGGTACTGGATTCACCCTCAGTATACCAGGGTCCGGCCAATTATTATTATGCCCACATCGCCTACCTGAAGGGCGATGACGACGAAGCCCTCGAAGGATTTGAAAGACTGACAGAAGATCAAACATTCAAAGATATCGTTCCCTATTACATTATTCAAATCAAATACAGGCAGCAGCAGTACCAGGAGGTGATCAACCTGGGCAACCAGCTGACAGGCTCGACTGAAGACAAAAAGGCTTCCGACATCTTCAGAATGGTCGGAGATGCCTATTTCAAGACAGGTCGATACAGCGAGTCCATTCCGCTCCTGGAAAAATACAGCAGGTCTTCCGGGGCAAGGATGAACGTGCCGGACTGGTATCAGCTGGGATATGCCTGCTACAGAGCCGGGAAGTATGACCAGGCCATTCAGGCATTCCAGAAATCGGTGAGTGCACAGGATTCAGTCGCACAAAATGCATTTTATCACCTTGGCGACTGTTACGTAAACACCGGCCAGAAGCAATTCGCGCTGAACGCATTTCAGTCTGCCTATAAAATGAATTTCGATCCCGCAATAAAGGAGGATGCCCTCTTCAATTATGCCAAGCTTGCATACGACCTCTCCTTTGATCCCTACAGCGAAGCCATCAATGCCCTGAAACAATATATCAGGGATTATCCTCAGTCAAAACGCATCGATGAGGCCAACCGTTATCTTGTCAATCTTTTCCTGTCGACCAGCAATTATAAGGAGGCCATAGAGACCATCGAAAAGATACGCATCAAGGATGACCCCACCAGGGCTGCCTATCAGAAAGCAGCTCATTACAGGGGGATCGAACTTTTCAATAGCAAGGATTACGCGGAGGCAGCCGGAATGTTCAAAAAATCACTGGATTTCCCGCTGGACAAGACCATTCATGCATCCAACTATTACTGGCTGGGGGAATCGTTTTACCGGCTGGGTTCCTATGATTTTGCCTCAGAACATTATAAGAAATTCCTTACACTGGCGGATGCAAGTCATACTCCCCTGTATTCCATGACCTCCTACAACCTGGGTTATTGCTATTTCAATCTGAAGAGATATGAGCAGGCGATCGGATATTTCAAAAAGTTCACTTCCTCCGGCTCTTCAGAGACACAGTACCTGAAAGACGCCTACATTAGACTGGGCGATTCGTACCTGGTAAATAAAAATTATGACGAGGCGGTGGATTATTACAATAAGGCCATACCATTATCCGGAGGCGACAGTGATTATGCCCTGCTGCAAAAAGCGATGGCTACAGGAGGGAAAGGAGATTTTGCAGGCAAGGCGGGATTGCTCAGGGAATACCTTACCGTATTCCCACGGTCCACCTACACCGAAGAGGCCCTCTACGAACTGGGAACGACCTGTATCCTGCTGAACAGGGACCAGGAAGCGCTGGATTATTTCAGGAGGATCCCACAGGACTTCCCTTCCGGAAAGTATATCAAAAAGTCACTTCTGAAAACTGGCCTGATCTACTATAATGACAACAGCAACGAACAGGCTATCTCAGTCCTGAAGAAGGTCATCTCAGACTACCCGGGATCGGAAGAATCAAGGGAAGCACTGGAGATCATCCGCAATATCTATGTGGATCTGAACAGGGTGAATGAATACCTGACCTATGCCCAGACGCTTCCTTTTGCCGACATTTCCCTGTCGGCTCAGGATTCGCTGAGCTACTTCACGGCCGAGGACAGGTACATGAAAGGCGATTGCAAGGAGGCGATCCGGGGATTCAAAGAGTATACAGAACGCTTTTCACAGGGAGCTTTTCTGGTGCAGGCACACTTTTATCAGTCAGAATGCGAGCTCAGGAACAAGGACAAGGAATCAGCCATCCGGGGATACACGTATGTTCTGGAACAGCCCCCCTCCCAGTTTACGGAAAATGCCCTGGAAAGGATGTCTGTCCTGACATTTGAAAGGGGTGATCTCCCCGGAGCACTGGAACTGTATCAAAGGCTGGAAGAAGCCGCCAGTACGAAATCTTCCTTCCTGATCGCGCTGACCGGTCAGATGCGCTGTCATTTTCTGCTGAAGAACTATGACAGGGCATCTGTCCTGGCTGAAAAAGTACTCACCATGGAACTCACAGAACCGGAAAAAGAAGCTGAAGCCAGCTTCATTCTCGCCCGGTCTTCCCTGGCCACAGGGAACCAGGATATGGCCATGAAAGCCTTTCAGCGAACCTGTGAGCTTGTGCAGGATGAACGTGCTGCTGAGTCGCAATATCACATAGCGTGGATCTACACTGAAAGGAAGGCCTACCCGGATGCAGAAAAGCAGGCTTTTGAGCTGATCAACAGGTATGCCGCCTATGATTACTGGGTTGCCCGGGGATTTGTCCTTCTTTCCGATATTTATGCAGGAACGGGCAATACGTTCCAGGCTAAACAGACCCTGCAGTCCATCATTGACAATTACCCGGGCGAAGACCTCAGGAAAGAGGCAACACAAAAACTGAATGCCATCCTGGCTGCGGAAAAAGCCTCACAAAACCAGCCATCGCAGGAAGAATCCGATGAGGAAGATGGCTTTTAATCAACCAGCAGAGATCATGAAAGGAGCTGAATACATGCATATGAGACGACGGCCGGCGATCCCCCGGATCCTCCCACTGATCATTGTACCGCTCTACCTTACCCTCACGGTGAATGCTCAGCAGGAGCTTCCCTATACCGAAGAAATCACGGTCATATCACCCTATAAACCCACGATTGCCGAATCATCCAAGATCAGCATGAATCCCCGCATAGAACCTCAGGACCTGCAGAAGCCGGAGCTGACCTATTCCATTCAGGATCATCTAATCCAGACCACCTTTGAACCTCAAAGGATCAAACCGGCCTCCATTGCCGGGGAACCCATCGACAAACTATACCGCAACTTCATCAGGGGAGGGTTCGGAAATTACCGTACTCCCTATCTTGAATTCTTTGCAGGCAGCCTCAGATCAAAAAAGTTTGCCTTCGGTGCACACCTTCGTCATCTGTCATCCGGCGAAATGAAAGACCATCCCTCCAGCAGTCAGGGCGACAATACCATAGACCTCTGGGGAAAGAAGTTCCTGAAAAAGCACACCCTGTCGGGAAACCTTTTGTACGACAGGAAGATGGTTCATTATTACGGGTACAATGACTCCCTGTCAGAGCATTGGGATGTTTCCAAAGACAAGCTGAAACAGATCTACAATCTGGTTGGGATGACCGCCAACCTGGAAGGCCGGTATACAAAGGATAAATGGAATGCCGGCGCAGGTTTCGGTTATTCCTATCTCTTTAACCGCGATGACTCAAAGGAACATCATGGTGAACTGGCAGTGAATCTTGGGAAGGACCTCCACTTTATCGGTGCATCGGACGAAGAAAGCCTATCCGTAAGGATTTACGGTGACATCTATGGAAACAGGGATACGGCCCATGTCCTTACCAGTGCAGTGACCGGTCTTGAGCCCGTTCTCAGGGTGACCTTGGACGAATACAGTTTCCTGGCAGGCTTCAATGCATCGCTGGGTATAGATTCCACTTCAACACTTCATTTTTATCCGGTTGTTGAGGCAGCGGTTACGATCATACCCGGTACCCTTAAAGCCTATATTGGCCTGAAAGGAGGATTGAAAAGGAACAGTTTCAGGATTCTCAGCGATGAAAATCCCTATCTGATCAGCACTCCTGATATGAAATTCACCAGCGAACGGTATAACCTCTATGGCGGGGTCCGGTCAAGGATAGGGAAATTCGTTGACTGGATGGTGCTGGTGGAAGGTTCCGGCTTTGATAACCTTGCGTTCTTCGTCAACGATACCTCCACACAACGAAACGATGACCTGAACAACCAGTTTGCCGTCATTTATGATCATGGTAAACTCATTCATGGCAAAACCGAGATCGCTTTCCAGAAGACCCGGAAACTAACCTTCCTCCTCTCAGCCAACTACTATCAGTACACCCTTGATCATGAATCCGAAGCATGGCATAAACCAGCGTTCGATCTGGATTTTCAGGGAAAATATAACCTTCAGGAGAAATTTGTTTTTACCACAAATATCATCTATCGTGGTAAATCCTTTGCAAAAACCTGGGAAACCAATTTAGTTTCCATTAAAAAACTGGATGGATTCGTGGATTTGAATCTGGGTTTGGAATACCGTTACAATAAAAACCTATCTGCTTTCGCGCAGGTGAATAATCTGACCAATCAGACCTATTATCGATGGAATGGCTATGCCAGTCAGCGGTTGAACGCCATGATTGGCGTAACCTACGCATTCTGAACATTTTAGCTGACTATTTTTACACCCGGAATTGTTGATAAAAACCCTTAATTTGAGGAGTCAGCAGGGTGGCGGATTCAGAAAATAGTGTTACCTTTGCATATAATCTTATGAATGTTTAAGTAATTGATTATGACTGACGAAGAAAAAAATTTTCTGGCAAGTGAGAACTACACGGCCGATAATATTCAGGTTCTGGAAGGGCTGGAGGCGGTTAGAAAAAGACCGGCCATGTACATTGGCGATGTCAGTGAAAAAGGGCTTCATCATCTGGTGAATGAAGTCATAGATAATTCGATAGATGAGGCACTGGCAGGTTATTGCGACAGAATTGATCTCTTCATCCATGAGAACAATTCGATAACGGTCACAGATAACGGTCGTGGAATTCCTACAGGCATTCATGAGAAGGAAAAACGCTCGGCGCTGGAAGTTGTCATGACCGTGTTGCATGCCGGAGGAAAATTTGACAAGGGCTCGTACAAGGTCTCCGGAGGGTTGCACGGCGTGGGGGTATCCTGCGTCAACGCCCTCTCCTCATGGCTCAGTGTTAAGGTAAGCCGGGAAGGGAAACTCTGGCAGCAGGAATATCATTGCGGCAAACCGGCCTACCCGGTGAAAATAATCGGCGAAACACAAAAAACCGGCACCGAGGTGAGCTTCAAGCCCGACATGTCGGTATTCATCGTGGAAGAATTCAGCTATGAGATCCTGGCTTCGCGGCTCAGGGAACTCTCTTTCCTCAATAAGGGGATCACGCTGACCATCACCGATTACCGCGAAAAGGATGAAAATGGAGACTTCATCCATGAATCCTTTTATTCCGAGAACGGATTGAACGACTTTATCCAGTACCTGGACGCCAATCGTGAGAAGCTGATGGAGAGGCCCATTTACATGGAAGGGGAAAAAAATGACATTCCGGTGGAAATTGCCATGCTCTACAATACATCCTTTTCGGAGAACATCCATTCGTATGTCAATAACATCAATACCCATGAAGGGGGTACCCATCTGGCCGGATTTCGCCGGGCGCTTACCCGTACATTGAAAACCTACGCCGAGAAATCAGGGATGCTTTCCAAGCTGAAGTTCGACATCAATGGCGATGATTTCCGTGAAGGCCTCACCGCCATCATTTCTGTAAAGGTGCTGGAACCGCAGTTTGAAGGCCAGACCAAGACCAAGCTGGGCAATTCGGAGGTGATGGGCGCTGTGGACCAGCTTGTAAGTGAGTTGCTTACTTATTACCTGGAAGAAAATCCCAAAGAAGCGCGTACCATTGTCAATAAGGTCATTCTGGCCGCCACGGCCCGGCACGCAGCACGGAAAGCCCGCGAGCTGGTCCAGCGCAAGAACGTGCTTTCAGGTTCCGGCCTGCCCGGTAAACTGGCCGACTGCAGCGAGCGGGATCCGGTTCAGTGTGAGATCTACCTGGTGGAGGGCGACTCGGCAGGCGGTACGGCCAAACAGGGCCGCGACCGCAGGTTCCAGGCGATCCTGCCCCTGAGGGGAAAGATCCTGAACGTGGAAAAAGCTATGCAGCACAAGATCTTCGATAGCGAAGAGATCAAGAATATCTTCACTGCCCTGGGCATTTCCATCGGCACGGAAGAGGACAGCAAAGCACTGAACCTGGATAGACTGCGTTACCATAAGATCATCATTATGACCGATGCCGATGTGGACGGTAGCCATATCGCAACCCTCATCCTGACCTTCTTTTTCCGGTACATGAAAGAACTCATCGAGAACGGGCATGTCTACATAGCCACTCCCCCACTCTACCTGATCAAAAAAGGAAAAGAGGAACGGTATTGCTGGACGGATGAAGAGCGCGAACGGATCACCCTGGAACTGTCTCCCAACGGCAAAGACTCGGGCCTGCATGTGCAGCGCTATAAAGGCCTGGGTGAAATGAATGCCGAACAGCTCTGGCAGACTACCATGGATCCGGTCAACCGCACCCTGCGGCAGGTGACCATCGAAAACGGCACCGAAGCCGACCGTATCTTCTCCATGCTCATGGGCGATGAAGTGCCCCCGCGGCGGGAATTCATCGAGAAAAATGCACGTTACGCAAACATCGACGCATAATCCGGTCTACCGGTCAAAGATACGGTTCAGGAACGCATTGAACGGAGCCATTGCCCTGAATTTCGTCACGATATCCTCCAGGAGGGTTTCCCTCTTCAACGCATCTGGTGACAGGGTATGCCAAACCGTATAGCTTTTGTGCTTCAGTAATTCAATATCCTTAAAATCCGGCGGATAATCCCTGGGTGGCTTCTTTAGCTTATCCTCCATATCATGCAAACCGCCGTAAACCTCCCTGAAGTTCCTTTCTGCCATGATCTTTTTCAATATTTCTGAATTGAAATAGATCTCCTGCCTTACCTGTTTTAAAATCCCGGCTTCGGGCATGTACAGACCACCGCCAAGGAACGACTCCTCCGGATCCAGATGCAGATAGTATCCTGATTTCATACTCTTCCTTCCATTTTCAGCGATAAATGCTCCAAAATTGGTCTTGTAGGGGGTCTTATCCTTGGAAAACCGGATATCCTTATATATCCGGAACATGCAGTCCTGAGCCGTCACCAGTCCGATGCCCGGATCGAACTTGAAGACTTCCGGGATCAAGCGGTTGATGAACGACTCAAATTCCCTGCGGAGCAGCTCATAACGGGATTTATTCGCATGGAACCATTCCCTGGTATTATTCTGCCTGAGCTCGCCGAGAAAGCCCAGAATTTTTTCAGTGTCCATTGTATCCTGATTTAATGGTATAAAGATAGGAAAGAAAAGTTTTTTCGCCAGGCAGGGTCACAAATTTCATCCAACCGTATTAACTGGTGTACATCAGTATGAAAATGAAAGGGAAGGAAGGATGGGTAATCGTAGCCGTGATCATGCTGCTGGCCGTCCAGCGATCGGCAGCCACCGGCTTTCAGCCTGCAGGAGGCCGTCCGGCAGCTTTGGCACATGCGTCAGCAGCTCTGTTCGACCCGTGGGGAATCATCAACAACCAGGCAGGGATCGCAAAGTGTACGAACCTGGCCATCGGTTTTTACGGTGAAAACCGATTTCTGATGAAGGAACTGAGTTGCCAGGCAGGATTTGTGATCGTGCCGCTGAATCACAGGGGCGTGACAGGGATCTCCTTCACCAGGTTCGGGTATTCGGCCTGCAGTTTGAACAGAACCGGGCTGACCTTCGCCAGAAGTTTTGGTGAACATGTGCATTCAGGTATCCAACTGGTTTATGAGTTCAGCCATTTCAGGGAAAAAGGATACGGTCAGCAACGGGTGAGCTTTGAAGCGGGCGTGATCGCGTCTGTTGGCCATGATCTGCTGCTGGCCCTGCACATCATTGATCCTCTGACCTTCGTAACTGGCGAAGGGAATGGATTTACGTCGCGGGATGGATTGCTGCAGATGGGCGCCAGTCTTGAAATATCCGACAGGATCCTCCTGGTATTCCAGGCTGAAAAAAACCTCATCAGCGATCCCCGGTTCATGGCGGGCTTTGAATACGAGCTGTCGCCGCTTGTCTGCTTTCGCTCAGGTGTCATGTCACACCCTGTACAGCTTACGTTCGGTTCAGGCATCCAGTGGCACCGGTTGCATTTCGATGTCTCCGCCACCATGCACCAGCACCTGGGATGGTTCCCCCAGGTTTCCATTCTCTATAATTAAAGATAACGGACATCCCGTCGCAATGTGGATCATGAAACGACTTTGTATATGGCTTTTGCTGGCGCCACTGGCTGCCGGTTCCCAGATAACGGATTCGTTGACAGGAGAACTGCCTCCCGAGGGAGAATATCTGGTGGAAGAGCTTTCAGGGATATACGATGAGGGCATCGATGCGGCCGATATTGCTTCGGAAAGCAGTCTGACATCCTTCCGGCGGATCGACCTGAACAATACGGAACCGTTGCTGCTGGCTGAAGAGTTACGGCTGAGCCCAGCCCAGACGGAGAACCTGGCCAAATACCTCCGTGATTATGGTCCGCTGCTGACCATCTACGAACTGAAGGCGATCCCAGGCTTCGACAGTGCGACCATCCGCAGAATCGTTCCGGCGATCATCCTGCAGCCAAAGGAAAACAAGATGTCGTTCCAACCGGCTGCCTTATTAAGGCAGACACATGGAACACTGCTGATACGATTCAGCCGGACGCTTGAATCACAGCATGGTTACATACCGGAGTCCTCTGATACAACCCTGCAGGCCCGCTATCTCGGCGATCCGTCCAAAATACTGGTCCGGTTCCAGGCAAAGGTCTCCGGAAGGATCAGCCTGGGAGTACTCGCAGAAAAAGATGCCGGCGAACAACTGTTCAAAGGCACGCAGAAGCAGGGTTTTGATCATTATAAAGGATTCCTGGCCATCAACTTCAGAAAAATCGTAAGATCGCTGATCATAGGTCATTACCAGCTTGCATTCGGACAGGGTCTGACCATCAATACCTCCGCTATGATGACATCCTCCAGGGGGCTCTACCAGCCTTATAAGTTCACGGATCCTGCCAGGCCCAACACATCCTCCAGTGAATCAGGAGGATTACAGGGAGCGGCAGCAGATATCAGGGCCGGTAAAATAGGTTGTACTCTTTTCTTTTCACAACGAAAGATGGATGCGCGCATGGATCCTGATGACCAGGGGCAGGTACTGGGATGGATCACCTCAGGATACCATCGGACACTGGATGAAATAAACGGCAGAAACAGGGTCCGGTGCCTTCTTTATGGCGGCCATGCATCCTTCAGGAACCATTTTTTACAGGTCGGGATCACGGCATTCCAAAGTAGTTTCCAGCCTGATGCCATTGTGAAGGACAGGTTATACAAACGTTTTATGGATCCTGGCAGGGAAATGACCGTTCTGGGCTCAGATATCCGTATCCTGCTTCCCCATGTGGTGATGTTTGGCGAGACCAGCTACCGGGTAGATCAACAAATAGCCGTGATGGCCGGTATGTTATGGTATGCCAGTGCACGGTTCAGGCATACCCTTGTTTTCCGTTACTATCCCTCCGGGTTGTACCATCCTTTTTCCTGTGCACCCGGCAGGCACCAGCCCAGCAATAATGAAAAGGGTTTCCTGTGGTCATTTGAGGCCATGCTCTCGAAAAAGCTTACCTGTACGGGTAGCGCTGATATATACTGGTTTCCCTGGATTTCGTACCGGATGGATAAACCCGCCTGTGGTTCGGAATTCTATCTCTTATCCGTTTACAGGCCTGATGTTCATACCCAGTGCATCTTAAGATTCCTTCTGAAAAACGGCATGCAAAACGACCCGGGTACCGGGGATGTGATCAGGGCCTCAACAGAAACATCCACTTTTCTCACAAGCCTTCAGATAAACTGCATGGCAAGTTCTACCCTGACCTTTAAAAATCAGCTCTATTTCACTGTTTCCAGGGTCCGAAACGGGTATGGAAAACCAGGATATTTATTTTCCTCCGACGTGCAGTTCAAGCCGGCCAGAAGTTCATTGGAACTGATCATGCGCTATGCGCTGTTTGACATCCGAAACAGTTCCGACAGGATCTATGCGTACGAGAGGGATGTGCTGTACGCTTTTTCTGCTCCGGCATATCATGCCCGTGGCATCAGGTTCTATGTCATGATAAGGTACGGATTGGGAAAGTGGTTCGATCTCTGGATCCGCTACTCCCGAAGCCGGTACCCGGATCAGTCCACAATCGGAACCGGTCCTGATGAGATCGTGTCCTCGCATAAAAGTGATGTAAAGATCCAGGTCAGGTACCGTTTTTAAGGATGGTCATTTCTCTTCCTCGATCTTCTCAAGATTATCCAGGCCATCAATCTTCATGGATTTCCCAAGTTTGGAAATATAGTTCAGGTCGATGTTGCCGGTCAGGCTGAGGACCACGGTTTCACCCGGATCCCTTGCGATCATCAGCAGTTCTGGAATCCGTGTGCCTTCCTTCAGTATGTAGAAATTCACCAGTTCATCCTTTTCCTGAACCACCATCAACTCGGTATATTTCTGCATCGGGTACACTGCAGTCAGTTCTTTGTAAAAATCAATTCCCTTGCAACTATCTGATTGAGAATAAGTTAATATTTTCAATCCATCCAGCTGAGTGATCATTTCCTGAAGTTCCTTGAAGTCCTTATCAGCCTCATCGGTATTGATGCCTGCGAACAGCTGGAACATATCCCTGGAGATGGACACCGAAGTAAAGCAATCTTTTCCTGCATATTTCTGGAACAGCTTATCCATGGGATTGTTCTGGGCCGACAGAAGCAGCGGAGTGCAGCACATGGCGAGCAGTAACGTTTTAAATACCTGTGTTTTCATTGATTGATTAGTTAAAGATTATTATGATCTACTTGATTTTCACTGAATTTTGAAAGTTTATTGGCATCCTTCAGACCCTTGTTGAAGGTGAGCATTTTGCCTGCATCCTCCAGGCCCTCGTCAAGTTTTTCAAGGTCCTTCATCTGGTTAGTCCCTGCGTTGATCTTGTCGGATATTATCAGCAGTGCCCTGACGGTTTCTGCATAGGCCTGCCTGGGATCATCAAACGTGTCTTCGATCTTGTGGGAAAACAGGTTGATGACGGGCAATTTTTTTACGGGGACAAAAAGCACGACGGCCAGGAGCAGTGTGGCAGCGACACCGGTAATGGTGTACCATTGGGAAAAAAAGGAAAGGGACCTTCCATGGCGGGTGTGCAGTTTAACTTTTTTCGACCATTTTTTCTCAAAATGGCGATCTTCCAGTTGAACGGAAGCCATAGCCCCGAATCCCCGGAACATGTCTGCATAGGGTTTGTATTTATCGGGCAGGTCGCCGCGTGAGAAAAAATCCCGGAGGATCTTTTCCTCTGCCAGGGAGGTCTCGCCTTCCAGGTAGCTTTTCAGCAGCTTATCAATTTCGTTGCAGGTCATATTGATGTGCTTTAACCAGTTGTTCCTTGATTTTCTTCCGGGCCCTCGACAGGTTCACCCTGATGACGTTCAGGTTGAGACCCAGGATGGAAGCTATTTCATCGAAATCATAGCCTTCAATGTCTCGCAGGTGAAGGATCTCCCTTTGCTGTTCGGGCAGGTGACCGATGAGATTGTTGATGCGCGATACCGTATCCCTGAATTCAGTAAGATCGTAGGGAGTGACCGGATCGACCAGGTCCATCTCCGCCGGATCCTCCTTTAGTAACCTTCCGCTGGTCCGCAGCCAGTCGATGCACAGATTCCGTGTCATGGTCAGGGCATACGCCTCGATGCTTTTATACTGAACAATGTCCCCTTTTCTGTCCCATAACCTTACCAAGACTTCCTGCACAAGGTCCTGGGCTTCCTCTGTATCTTCCACGATCCTGCAGGCAAAACGGTACATCTTGTCTTTCAGGGGAAGAATGTTCTCTTTGAATTGTTGTGGGGTCATACGATAATAAGACGGATTCCGGGTGCAAATATTACAGGCTGTGATAAATAATTTGCAAACCGCTATTTTTGTTATTTTTGCTACGGTTCAGATACGAAATCATTTTACATTAACTAAATCTTCTGTCATGCTAAAAGAACATCCCCGCGGGCTTATTGTTGCCTTTTTCACCAATATGGGAGAGCGATTTGGATTTTACACCATGATGGCGATCCTTGTATTATTCCTCCAGGCTAAATATGGACTATCTGAATCTCAGGCAGGCGAATATTATAGCTGGTTCTATTTCGGGATCTATGCCCTTGCCCTGGTTGGTGGGATCCTTGCAGATGCCACCCGGAAATACAAGTTTGTGATCCTGATGGGGATCCTCATCATGTTCGCAGGGTATATCATTATGTCTTTCCCCGGAAATCCCCTGGGGGTGACGATCACCGGGCTGTTCACCATTGCCCTGGGTAACGGACTTTTCAAGGGAAATCTCCAGGCGGTGGTAGGCCAGATGTACGATAATCCGAAATATTCGAAGGTACGTGACTCAGCCTTCATGATCTTTTATATGGGAATCAACATCGGGGCTTTCTTTGCACCGTTTGTTGCTACGGGCATCCGCAACTGGTTCCTGAAGACTCAGGGCTTTCTTCACGACGGAAGCTTACCGGCGTTGTGTCATGCCCACCTCAAAGGAACACTGGAGGATCCTGTCACCTTCCAGAACCTGGCGGATAAAGTGTCAGGTACGGCAGTTACCGATCTGAATTTGTTTGCCCAACATTATCTTGATGCTTTCTCCAAAGGATATAACTACGCCTTTGGGATCGCAGCAGGGGCTATGATCATCTCCCTTTTGGTATATATAATTTTCAACAAATATTTACCTGCAAAGGAAAAGGCTCAGGTGGTCACGACAGAAAACGGAAGCGTCCAGCTCCGCAGTAACCTTATTGCCATTGTTGTGGCCGCCACACTGATGGCAGTCGTAACACTCCTCTTTCACTTCCTCTGGGACCATCTCGCACTCGGACTTGCCATTGGTCTGTTCCTTGGCTTTGTCGCACTGATCGTCCAAATTTCCACCAAAGAAGAGCGCCCGCGCATCCTCTCGCTAATCATGGTGTTTGCGGTGGTTGTCTTCTTCTGGATGTCATTCCACCAGAATGGCTTGACCCTTACCTTTTTTGCGAGGGATTACACGGTCAAGGAAGTAGGGCCTTTCACCAATATATTTTTCAATCTTGAGTCGATCCTTGCCTTTATCGGTGCAGTGGCTGGTCTGATATTGATCTTCAACAAGAAATCGATCAACCGGATCATAGGCGCAATCATGTTCCTTGGATTGGGAGTACTGACCTGGTACTTCATTTCGCAGGGTGAGACCAGGAATCCGATCGCTCCTGAGGTGTTCCAATCCTTCAATCCATTGTTCATCGTGTCGCTTACGTTTCCGGTGATGGCTGTCTTCGCCTGGCTGCGAAGGAAGGACCGTGAACCATCCACGCCCAAAAAGATCGGGATCGGGATGATCATCGCGTCCATAGGATTTATGGTGATCCTGGTGGCATCGCTTCACCTGATCTCTCCTCATGAACTGCAATACACCAATGCGGCAGGGGATGTCAAATACAATCCCGTACCGGATAGTTCCCGGGTAGTGCCTTACTGGCTGATCTCCAGCTACCTGATCCTGACGGTTGCTGAATTGTTCCTCAGTCCGATGGGATTGTCGTTTGTGTCCAAAGTGGCACCCTCCCGATTCCAGGGATTGATGCAGGGAGGCTGGCTCCTTGCAACGGCGGTTGGAAACAAACTGCTTTTCATTGGAAGCAACTTCTGGGGCAAGCTTGACCTGTGGCAACTCTGGGCCATATTCATTGTATGCTGCCTGCTGTCGGCCGTATTCATTTTCTCGATCATGAAAAGGCTCGAAAAAGCGACAAAATAGATCGACAACGAAAAACGCTCCATGCACTCATCACTCCGGGAACCAATCTTTCCCTGGGGAAACGCACGAAGGTTCAACTCCTTCACCGAATACTTAAAAAATAAATTCGGCGGGCGCATTCAGAAGCTGAGCATTGATGCCGGCTTCACCTGCCCCAACCGGGATGGCACCCTTGCCCGGGGAGGTTGCACCTATTGCGATAACGAGGCGTTCAATCCCTCTTACTGCCGTCCTGAAAAGTCCATCAGCCAGCAGATCAGCGAAGGCATAGAATTCCACGCCAACCGGTACCGAAGGGCCAGCCGTTTCCTCGCCTATTTTCAGCCTTTCTCCAATACCTACGCATCCGTTGAAACGCTGGAGCAATTGTACAACGAAGCGCTGGCCTTTCCCGGGGTGGTAGGACTCGTGATCGGTACCAGGCCCGACTGCGTTGACGATGAAAAGCTGACCCTTCTCAAAGTGTTCTCTCAACACCACTATGTCTTGATGGAGTATGGCATCGAATCCTGCTACAACGAAACACTGGACCGGATCAACCGGCAGCATTCCTTTGAGCAGACCGTAGAGGCCATCCGCAAAACTGCATCCATGGGAATCCCTGCAGGGGGGCACCTTATCTTCGGGCTACCGGGTGAGACGAGGGAACAGATGCTCAGTGAGGCAGCCATCATCTCGCAGCTGCCGTTTCAGATGATCAAGTTCCACCAGTTTCAGATCTTCCGCGACACAGCGATGGCAAGAGAATATGAGCAATGTCAGGCCGGCTTTAGCCTGTTTGGTCTGGAGGAATACGTTGATTTTGTCATTGATTTCATCGAACGGTTGTCACCGGGGATCATGATCGAGCGTTTTGCCAGCGAAGCCCCTCCCCGCTTCCTGGTGGCGCCCAACTGGGGCAGGATCCGCTACGATGAGGTGCTGCGGCGAATCGAACGGAGGCTGGAGGAAAGAGATACGTTTCAGGGGAAACGGTTTTAAATATCCAACATACGAACATACGAAGTAGAAGTTGAAGTTAAAGTCGAAGGGGATTTGTGATTAGAAGGGGCATTTCAGACTTCTTCATTCAAATCGAAAATCTACTTCGCTTTTCAGTTCTAATTCTACTTCGTATGTTCGTATGTTGGATATTCATTCTGGGCATTATCTCCCCGCGGATACCGTCTCGCCTTCTTAAGTGCTTCGCTGATAATGAATTCCAGCTGGCCATTGGTGCTCCGGAATTCATCTGTTGCCCACTTCTCCACTGCTTTCAGCACCTCAGGCCGCAGCCTCAGCACAAACGACTTCTTTTCAGCCATGGATCTTCTATTGATGGAGTGTACCGGCATTAAGCACAGGCGTTGCATCTTTGTCGGAACACAGCACCACCATCAGGTTACTGACCATCGTGGCCTTCTGATCCTCGTCAAGGGAGATGATCTGCTTTCTGGATAACTGCGCGAGGGCCATTTCCACCATACTGACAGCACCTTCCACGATCTTCTGCCGTGCAGCCACGATGGCAGTCGCCTGCTGGCGCCTCAGCATGGCACCAGCGATCTCGGAGGCGTAAGCAAGGTAGCTGATCCGTGCCTCATGCACAAGTATTCCGGCCAGGTCAAGCCGTTCCTGCAGCTCTTTCTCCAATGCGGAGTTTACGTCCTCACCACCCGAACGCAGGGTAATGTCAGCCTGTTCATCATCAAAATTGTCGTATGGATAATGACCGGCCAGCTTACGGATAGCTGCTTCGCTCTGCACATCCACAAAGTGGGAATAATCATCCACGCCAAAAGCGGCCTTGAATGTATTATCCACCTTCCAGACCAGCACGATCCTGATCATGATCGGATTCCCGATCTTATCGTTAACCTTGATCGGTTCACTGTTCAGGTTCCTTGCCCTCAGGGAGATTTTTTTCCTGGCAAAGAACGGATTCACCCAGAAAAAGCCATTCTTCTTTACGGTTCCCACGTACTTCCCGAACAGTACCAATACGGAAGATTCATTGGGATTGACCACCATCAGCCCGATCATACAAAACAGGCCAATGATCATCACGGCAATCATCCAGAGCATCTGATAAACGATCAGCAGGGCAACAGGCACGCCAACCAGAACCAGCGACAGTAGCAATCCGACGTAGCCCGACATCGGCGAGTAAAGTCTTTCTTTTTCCATTGCAGTAATCATTAAAGTTAATATTATTTTGATATTAAAATAATACTGCAATAATACTATATTATTTAATACAAATGCTATTGGGTATGAATTTTTTTTAAGGGATTGGTTTTAATTTCTGATTTTTGCTTTTTGATTTTTGATTTCATGCCCCCTTATCGCCATTTATTTTTTGATCTCGACAAGACGATCTATGACTTTGATGCCAGTTCGCGACTGACATTTGAAGAGATCCATGAACATTTCCATCTGGCACAACGGGGGATTCCCGACCTTGACCTGCTGATCGGAAAATATACCCATATCAATCTGAAGCTTTGGGAGTTGTACCGCAACGGAGGTATTCAGAAAGAACTATTGAACATCAGCCGCTTCGACCTGGCCCTGAAAGAATTCGGCATCCATGACTGGAACATGGCGGCGGCGATCGCCTCCTATTACGTTAGCGAGAGTCCGCTGAAAAATACATTGTTTCCGGGTGTAGAAACAACGCTCACCTATCTTAAGACGAAGTACAGTCTATACATCATCACCAACGGATTTGAGGAAGTACAGCATAAAAAACTGAACATCAATAATCTACGACCATATTTTGATGATGTGATCACTTCTGAGGAAGCCGGATGCAAGAAACCCGATCCTGCGATCTTCCGTTATGCGCTTCAGCGAACAAGAGCACGGGAAGAGGAGAGCCTGATGATCGGCGATGATCTGACGGTGGATATCCAGGGTGCAAGGGAAGCAGGCATTGATCAGGTTTTTGTGAATTATGGCAGGATCAACCACAGCGAAGCTGTCACCTTTGAAGTGGACTCATTTACCGGGCTCTGCGGAATCCTGTAACGCCCCGGGCAGGGTAGCTACGATCGTTTCGCCCGACCGGACGTGCTGTCCAATCTGAACATGCACGGTGCAATCCTGGGGAAGGAACATATCCAGCCGTGAACCGAATTTAATGATTCCGATCTCCTGACCCTTTTCGACTTCCTGCCCGGGTTTCACCGGGGAAACAATCCTTCGGGCGACGCCCCCGGCGATCTGGCGGATCAGTATCCGGACGCCGGAAGGGCTCTGGACCACGATGGAATGATGCTCGTTGAGCTTGGAGGACTTGGGGTGATATGCCACAAAGAATTTTCCGGGATGATACTGCACATAGGATACCGTCCCTTTGACGGGAAAAAGGTTCACATGCACATCCAGCAGCGACATGAATACCGATATCACCAGACGCTCATCCTTGAAGTATTCATCTTCAAATACTCTCGCAATATTTACCACTTTACCGTCAGCAGCGCTCAGCACAACCCTGGGGTCATCGCTGCCTTTCCGGTTTGCTTTTCTGAAGAAATAAAAGACCCAGGCAATGAAAAAGGCACCGGCAATGTAGATCAACAGGTGGAAGACCGTCTGTTTATGAAAGAAAACATTGACCAGCAGGGCGATCAGAAGCACAGCGGCCGTCAGTTGAATCAGGATACGGATCCCTTCCCTGTGAATTCTCATTGCTTAAGGGTTAAGAAGCATGTAAAGGTAAATAAAAACAACCGGGGAAGAAAGCAGCACCCCGTCAAACCTGTCGAGGATGCCTCCATGTCCCGGCAGCAGGTTGCCTGAATCCTTGACCTGTACGCTCCGTTTCATCATGGATTCCACCAGATCGCCGAGGGTACTGAAGAAGATGATGAGGATTGCCATGATCATCCAGCCAGCCAGCGTCAGCTGTGGGAAAAACCGCGACAGTCCCCAGGCTGCCAGTAATCCGGCCAGTAATCCCCCTGCAATGCCTTCCCAGGTCTTTTTCGGCGAAATACGGGGAAACAGCAAATGCCTTCCTGCAGCTTTTCCTATGAGATATGCCCCTGTATCGTTAAGCCATAAAATAACGAAAAATCCCAGGATAAATGCAAAATCAGACTCATGTGGATATCGCCAGGGAGTGTAAAAACAATTCAACAGGGAAAGCGGTACTGCTATATAAAGGATGCCCAGCAGGGTGAACGCTATGTTGGAAAAGGGCCGTGATGATCCGGTAAATAATTCCTTGATGGTAACCAGGGGGAGAATGACCAGGCTCATGATAAGCCACTCTTCACCCAGAAATCCTGCGGCCACTGAAAAAACCAGTCCATACAGAAAGATGCCTCCGAACAGACCTGCAACCCGATCGGGGCTGGCATCATGTGCCTGCAGGACCAGCCGGTAGAACTCCAGCATGCCCAGGACGGTGACTGCCAGGAATAAAACACCAAATGCCATCGGGTGGATGACAATGGCTGCCACCATGACGACCACGAAACCGATTCCGGTAAGGGTTCTTTGTGTAAAATTATTCACCTTCGTGTTTGTTAATGATCTGGTGTGCCAGAAAAGCATCTTCAACACCCACATAGAGCTCCACATCGCCGAATAGATAAGCAGAGTCCCTTTTATTCACGATAATGGCCTGTATGTCATTTTGAGCCAGCAGCTGCTTCATCAGTTCCGCCAGGTAAAGCTGATTCGAACGATACACCAAGGTCCAGTTCTCCATGGATGAGAGTACCGGTTTTAAAATTCTGTCAGAAGTCCGGCTGGCCGGTAAAGATATCATAAAATCCAATACCGGTCAATACCCCGAATGATCCACATAGAACAGGTAGAGGTTTCTGGGGCCATGGGCTCCCATGACCAGTGTTTTTTCGATATCGGCCGTCCGGCTGGGGCCGGTAATAAAGGAAAGCATTGAGGGGTATCCGGGCTCATATTTCCGTTTGATGTACTGCAGTGCGTGCTGAAGATCAGCGAGAAGCTGCGAGGAGAATCCGATCACGATATGAGCATCGGGAAAAATTCCGATTCGTCTTCCCCCGGTCTGCGCGGAGGTAAGGAGGATGCTACCCGTGCGGGCCACCATGGCGTCACATCCGGTGATACCGATCTTGCTGCCGGTCAGGTCCTCCTGGCCCGAGCAAAATGGGATCCCAGCCTTCACCAGGTACTCGCCGATGGTCTCCTCCTGACAGAACAGTTCCTGTTCCGGAAAGTCCTCCAGGATGACCGAGAGACTGGAAACCAGTTCTTTTTCATTCTCGCAGAAGACATACATTCCTCCTACCCGGGTGAATTCCTGTGCGAAGATGACATCCAGCGATTCTTGGGGAAAATGATAGACAGGCACATCCGTATCCACCTCGGGAAATGGCATCTCTGTTCTTGATATCAAGGCATTGCGAATCCTTTTCAGGACCTTTTCCCGGGCAGTGCTTTCTTCCATCGTCGCTGACTATTGGCTTTCAGAAGGTGATTCACCGGATGGCGTGGCAGGATCCGTGGAAGGTACCGGTATTGGCTGGAAGCTCTCAGCGTGTGTGGGCCAGAGGCGTTTGCCGAAAATCTTTTCCAGGTCCTCCGAAAAGATCACTTCCTTTTCCAGAAGGAGACTGGCAAGCTGTTCCACCCTGATCTTGTTCTTTTCGATGATATTCACAGCTCTCTGGTAGGCTTTTTCAACCAGTTTCTTCACTTCCTGGTCGATCACCTCAGCAGTCTTCTCACTGTAAGGCTTATGAAATGAATATTCCTGTTGTCCTGTGGAGTCGTAATAGGATATATTTCCGATCTTATCGTTAAGACCAAAGAAAACGATCATGTTATAGGCCTGTTTGGTAATTCGTTCCAGGTCGTTGAGGGCACCGGTGGACACTTTGCCGAAGTTGACATATTCGGATGCTCTTCCTCCGAGGGTGGCTGTCATTTCGTCGAACATTTGTTCTGTGGTGGTTATCTGTCGTTCATCGGGAAGGTACCAGGCAGCGCCCAGGGATTTTCCGCGGGGGACGATGGTCACTTTCACCAGGGGATGTGCATGCTCGAGCATCCAGCTCACGGCGGCGTGACCGGCTTCGTGAAATGCAATGACCTTTTTCTCTTCCGGAGAGATGATCTTGTTGCGTTTTTCGAGCCCGCCCACGATTCGGTCGATCGCATCAATGAAATCCTGCCGTGTGATCACCTTGTTTCCCTTGCGGGCTGCGATCAGGGCTGACTCATTGCACACATTGGCAATATCGGCGCCCGAAAATCCGGGAGTCTGTTTGGCAAGGAAATCGACATTGGCGCTGTCATCCACTTTTAGTGGCTTCATGTGCACCTTGAAGATCTCTTCCCGTTCTTTCAGGTCAGGGAGTTCAACCATGATCTGGCGGTCGAAACGTCCGGCCCGCAGCAGGGCACGGTCAAGGATATCGGCACGGTTAGTGGCGGCCAGGATGATGACACCCGTATTGGTATCAAATCCGTCCATTTCCGTCAGGAGCTGATTGAGGGTGTTTTCCCGCTCATCGTTGGCACCGGTCAGGGGATTGCGCCCCCTGGCACGGCCAATGGCATCAATTTCATCAATGAAAATAATGCATGGGGCTTTTTCCTTGGCCTGCTTGAACAGGTCACGTACCCGCGAAGCACCCACTCCCACGAACATTTCCACAAAATCAGATCCGGAGATGGAGAAGAAGGGCACCTGCGCCTCCCCTGCCACGGCCTTGGCAAGAAGGGTCTTGCCAGTGCCCGGGGGGCCTACCAGCAACGCTCCCTTGGGGATCTTTCCGCCCAGCTCCGTATATTTTTTGGGATTCTTCAGAAAATCCACGATCTCGATCACCTCCACCTTTGCCTCGTCAAGCCCCGCCACATCCTTGAAGGTAACCGTCACGGTGGTATCACGGTCAAATAACTTGGCCTTGGATTTGCCGATGTTGAAGATCTGTCCTCCTCCCCCGGCGCCCCGGCTCATCATCCTCATCAATATGATCCATCCAATCGCGATAAAGCCGATCAGCAGGATCCAGTTCAGAATATCGCCACCCCAGTTCCGCCGGTTCTTGTTCTGAACATATACGGGCTTCTCCATCCCCTGCTGGACATCCGCCACGTTGCTTTCAAAGGTTTCGACCGATCCGATGGTATATTTATACTGGAAAGTGCTTCTCCTGAAATTGGAGGTCTTGATATCCTTATACATCTCCCTGGAAAGACTGTCGGCTTTGATGTAGATCTCCGCATATTCTTTATTGATCAGCAGGATCCTCTCCACATCACCCTGCTGCAGCATTTGTTTGAGTTCTCCCCAGTCGATCTCCTTAACTTCCACATTGGAATTGAGGAAGTACGTGCCAAAAAAGATGATAGCGAGGAAGGCGTAGATCCAGTAAAAATTGAATTTTGGTTTACCGGACTTCGCCTTGGGAGTACGGACGGGATTGTTATCTTTAGTTTCTTCTGTCATTCTAATGATTTGATGTCAATCTTCTGAAATGAATTGCTGTATCCGTGCATCGGCCCACAATTCCTCCAAACGGTAAAACTTCCTGGTTTTCTCCTGAAAGACGTGTACGACCACATCAATATAATCCAGCAGGATCCATTCCGCGTTCTCGTAGCCTTCACTATGCCAGGGATCCAGTCCCAACGCCCGTTTTACGGATTCATCCACTGAATCTGCAATGGCTTCAACCTGCGTACGGGATGTTCCGTGGCAGATGATGAAGAATTTGCAAAAAGCATTTTGAATGCCGGTAAAGTCAAGGCAAACGATATTTTTCCCCTTGCGTTGCCGGATACCTTCCACAATCAGGTTGTTTAATTCAAGGCTGTTATCCTGTTTTTTTCGAGACCGGGCCATCGGAGAACCGTTGAAATTTATTCGACTGCAAAATTACGCAATTTATTAACCTATTTTAAACATGACGTATCTTTGTACAACGAATCATTCACTGGTCATGCCACAGCAAATCATTGGCAGCCGGATTATTTACCTGGACCGGGTCAGTTCCACCAATGCCATCGCGATGAAGCTCCTGGAGGAGCACAGTTATCCGGAAGGAAGCCTTTTCGTTGCACGCCATCAGTTTGCCGGCAGGGGTACGGGAATCAATACCTGGGAAAGTGCACCTGGAAAGAACCTGACATTCAGCATGGTTCTATTTCCCGACTTTCTGCCTGTGGAGAAGCAGTTCATGCTCAACAAGATGGTAAGCCTCGCTCTCCATGATTTTGTCAGTGACCTGCCATTACCGGCCGCCATCTCGATCAAGTGGCCGAACGATCTGTATCTTGACGACAAAAAGCTGGCAGGTATCCTGATCAACAACATCATACAGGGCGACACCCTTATCAGATCCATTGTGGGCATTGGGCTCAACATCAACCAGGATGTGTTCAGCAGCGATGCTCCCAATCCGGTCTCCCTCAGGAACCTGACCGGGAAGGAGATCAGCCTCGACCGCTGCCTGACGGAACTCTGCGAGCACCTTGACAGACGCTATGAAGAGCTTCGAAGGGGATTGTTCCGGCGATTGGATCAGGATTATCTGCAGCGGCAATACAGGCGGAGCGGCCTTTACCCCTTTGCATTTCAGGGTAGACGCATCCTGGCAGGGATTGATACAGTGGATGAATATGGACGGCTCGTATTGATGACAGTGGAGGGGGAGACCATTCTTTGTGACCAGAAAGAGATCGTATACCTTACCGGGGGCTGATCCCGGGCTCTATATCGAGATCTTCTAAAAGAAATCCTTTTCGGCCAGTTCCCTAAGCTTATTATTCAGGATATTTACAAGATTTCTGAGGGGATTCAGTGCCACCATGCTGAGAAACGGATTCAAATCGGCATGAAACACGATTTGTGTCTCAGTATCCTCTCCTTTTCCGGTCAGGTGACAGTTCAGTTCGAACGGAAAGGGTGCCTTGCCGTCGGGAAGGATGTGGATACGCGTGAAAGGCTCTCGTTCTGCCATCTTCAACGACAGATCGGTCATCCCCTGGATCGTGAAGGCGCAGGTGCTTTCTGTGGATTGCCAGTTGATGACCTGTGGAGGCATCAACTCCTTGAAATGGTTAAAGTCACTCAGAAAGGAAAAAATCTGCTCGGCAGGTTTATGGATCGTTATTTTTTCACTCTCAATGATTTTCATACTATCGGGATTAGTTTCCCCAGACCTCGGGATTTTCCCTCCATTTGCGCAGGACTTCCAGATCCCCTTCCCGGATATAATCTTCTTCCAGTGCCTTTTTGATCAGTGTATCATAAGTGGTAAGGGTGTACAGGAGGCAATTTTCCCTTTCGAAATTATGCATCGCTTTATCCAGGTTATAGGAAAAGATAGCCACCATTCCTTTGACCTTGCAATCCTGCTGGCGTAGGGCTTTCACGGCGCTCAGGCTGCTGCTTCCCGTGGAGACCAGGTCTTCGATCACGACCACCGAATGGCCCGGAGTGATCCTGCCTTCGATGACATTTTCCAATCCATGATCCTTTTTGGATGTCCGCACATAAACAAAGGGCAGTCCCATTTCCTCTGCCACAAGGGCCCCAATGGCGATGGCGCCTGTAGCCACTCCGGCGATGATGTCGACGGTTCCGAATTCTTCCTGGATCACCTTGGCAAAGGCCTGGCGGATGAACGTACGGATACTCGGGTAGGACAGGGTGACCCGGTTATCACAATAAATGGGAGATTTTATCCCGGAGGACCATGTAAACGGTTCAGCAACATTGAGTTTGACTGCTTTGATCAGGAGAAGGAATTCACTGATCTTGTCGGCAATTTCATTTCTCGCGTCCATGAAGTATGTAAATGGTTATCTGCCGGCAAAGATATACAATTTGCTTTTTGCTATCTTTGTTAAAAATACCTTCTGATGAAAAAGATTGCTGTTTTCCCGGGTTCCTTCGACCCTATCACCAGGGGTCACGAATCCATTGTGATCAGGGCATTACCTCTTTTTGATGAGGTCATCGTTGCTGTCGGGCAGAATGCAGAAAAGAACTATTACTTTACCCTGGAAAAGCGCATGGCATGGATCTCAGAAGTGTTCAGGGGATTCCCTGCCATCCGTGTGGAGAGCTATCAGGGGCTTACGGTGGATTTCTGCAGGCAGAGAGAAGCACAGTACATTGTCCGCGGATTGCGTACCTCAGCGGATTTTGAATTTGAACGAAGCATCGGCCAGATCAACAGAAAGATCCACCCAGGTCTGGAGACGATCTTTTTACTGGCCACCCCGGAATTATCCGCATTAAATTCCAGTATTGTACGGGATATCATACGGAATAACGGTGATCCCAAACCCTTTATCCCGGAGACCATTCACAAGGATTTCATGTGATCCATCATTTCATGATCGAAAAATTCACATCGCCATAGGAGCGGTGCTGGAAAAAGTGAGGATGATCGCCAAACAGCAGGCGGGATGAATGTTCGACGATGAGCCAGCCCTCCTTGTTCAGAATTTGGCCCGCAAAGACAATGTCAGGCAATGACTTCACACCCGGGTGATCGTAGGGAGGATCAGCAAAAATGATGTCAAAACCTGCCTGAGGTTTTTGAATGAACCGGAATGCGTCTGCACGGTGGACACGGATGCATCCGATCTGAAGTTTTTGGGTTGATTCTTTCAGGAACGCCGTGCATCCGGGGTGGAGGTCGACAGATACAATGTCTGCGCAGCCCCTGGAAGCAAATTCCAGAGAAACGATCCCTGTTCCTGAAAACAGGTCCAGCACCCTGACCGATGAAAGATCAAAGACATTGGAAAGTATGTTGAACAGACTTTCCCTGGCCAGATCGGTAGTGGGACGCACTGGCAGGTTGCGCGGCGGTGCGATCTTCCTGCCTTTCAGGTATCCTCCTATAACTCGCACTCTGCTGCACTTAAGAGGGTATACAGGTAATGACCCGGGATTTTGTCAAACACAGGCGAATAACGAAAGGATTCGTTGCGCCCCAGAAAATCCACATATGTCAGGTACGAGGTGAGCTTTTCAACTACCTGGGCATGCCTTCCCATCTCACCCGTAATAAGGAGTTCAAGGTCATCGGGCAGAAGCTGTGTTTGTTCCAGGATGAACATGATGTAGTAAAGAACATCATCAGGGCTCTTATAGGAAAAGGAGTTGCAAAAGGTAATCTTTTGTTCGTTCAGGATGATAAGATCAAAAAAACCAGGCTGGAGATTGATGAACGAAGAGTGATGACGCGTGCGGAACTTGTAATGGTTCAGCACCGATTCAAGATAACATGAAATAGTATGATGAAGCGGAGCCCCGGGAAATATTTCCGTCAGTTTTACGTGCAGCCACAGGGGAAGCGTATAAACGGTGCAGGCATCCAATCCTGTCAGCCGGTCAGTGAGCGTTAGCATGTCACCCTGGCTGCTGAGATTGAATCTCAGATATTCTTCCTTTCGCAGGGGATTGAACAGTGGACCCGGGACCAGCGTATAATCCAGGTTTGCGGCCATTACCCTTACGGTTGAGTAGTGCCATGATGCCATACCGGTTGAGGTCGTTTCCTGAAGCCAGATACTGAAATCATCAGGGCTGAAATGGTAGGGATAGCGGTAAACCTGCGCGGCAAGGTACCTGGTATCCTGCAGATCCATCACCGCAAAGGCGAGGTGTTCATTTGAGATCTGAACGGTCAGTGCACAGTCCGGTGCCCTGTTTTCAGTAAGAAATTCATCAAGAAGATCAAGATCGGGTGCGACAGAAGGGATCATTGCCAGGATAAGGCTTACTCCCAGTTCCCGTCAAGAGTGGCTTCCTCCATAGAGCCTACCCTGATGCCGGGGAAGCGCTGGGTGGACTCCAGAAGATCGTTATAATTGTTCACCAGCTGGGGATCCAATCCTTTTAGAAATTGCTGGTTGAGCGCGTAAGCTTCAAATACATTGACCATGACTTTGCTGCGCTCGATCTGGCCGGCATCCATTTTATATACTTCTTTGCTGGAACTGGGAATATAGCGAAGATTATCCAGGTTGTATCCGGGCCTGTTTGCAAACAATGAATCTTTTACCGGGATATATCCGATAGTGTCGCGAATGGAGCGGGTGAATGTCGTATCGGTAGGATCGGGGACCATTTTTACCACAGGGATCTCACCTGTCCTGACAAAGGCGATCAACGTGTCGAAGCTTTTCGTATATCGCTGGTGGATCGACCGGTAAGCGATCTGTGCACTACGGATATCCTTCAGGCCCTGGATGACCAATTCGGTTCTCAGGTTTCGTTCCTTATTGAAACGAACAGGCCTCATAACGCTTTCATAGATCAAATATGCCAGAAAAACGGCAATGATCAGTAATGCTATCTGAAGTATCGTCTTTTTCATAATGGTTTATTTTGCCTATGCAAATGTACTATTTTAATCAAATATCCAACATTTTATCAGGCTAAATAATAAAGCTTCGCCCGGACAATAACTTATCTTGATTTATTCACCGATTGTTTGTATCTTGCTGTCGGCTTATACATCATTTCACAAAAATTTATCGGGAAAGGAGTCCCCTATGAACACGTACATTCTGATGACGAAACTTGCTCCTGATGTGCTGAGGCAGATGAAGGACAGGGCTAAGCTTGGGCGCAGCTGGCTGGAACAGGTAAAGGAGAAATGCCCCGAGGTAAGGTTTGTAGCCCATTATGCCATTCTGGGTCAGTATGATTTTCTGGACATCTATGAAGCCCCGGATGAAGAGACGGCAGCCAAGGTGTCGATGATCAGTCAGGCCAATGGAGCCATTCAGGCAGTGAGCCTGCCTGCCATCCCCTATAAAAAATTCCTGAAGCTGGTGGAAGACATCTGAAGCAGTCATTGCATCTGCAAGTAATCAGGTATCTCATTCAGGAAATGCAGGGAACGGCTGGCATCATCCATGCGGCAGCAATAATGGACCATGCCGTTGGTCACCACCCAGAACCGTACAGGAAAACCCAGGTTGTACCTTGCCAGCTGATCGAATGTTTCCTGTGAAAGCATCACAGCAGGCGATTTGCATTCAACCAGCAGGACCGGCGTTCCGGTTGAAGTGTGAACGGCTATGTCCACCCTCTTTTTCATTTGAAAGACGCGAAGGGATTTTTCCACTGCGATAAGGGTTGCAGGAACCTTTTTTTCCTCAATGAGGTATTGCACCATATGCTGTCTTACCCACTCCTCCGGTGTGAGACGGACAAATCTCCGGCGGATCCTGTCGAAGATGATCCACTGACCATCCTTTTCTCGGATCTGAAACGCATAGGGCGGGAAATTCAGGAGGGGTAGGTCTGCCATCAGTTACCGGGATTTTCAGGTAATGACCGGAACGAGCGGTTCTTGATTAGGGAGCGTACGGGCATGATGATTCGCACCAGCAAGGGGATCTCCTCTGTGATGATTTCTGCCTGCCCCGTCATTTGCTGAATGACTTCCAGACTGAATCCATAGTTGGTACGCAGGCCTTCAGGAAAGGTGACTTCGACCAGGTAATACTCATCCCCGGAGGGAACAGGTGAGATCTTGTTTACCCTGCCCCTGACCATGCCAAACTCCATGTACGGATAATTCAGAAATTTTACATTGACATCCTGTCCCACTTTCACTTTTCCGGCACCCCTCGGCCGAAGCTTGAGCTGGCCGATCATCTGACTCTCCTTCTGAGGAACAATTGCCATGACCTTATCACCCTGGTTCACGTTCTGGTTCTCGTTCCAGTACTGGGTGTAGGTCACCAGCCCATCGAAGGGCGCTTTCAGCGTATATTGCTTTTCCCAGATATCGATCTGTGCCAGAAGGTTCTCATACGTCTCATTGATCCTCACCTGGAGCTTTTTCAGCTGCTGAACATCCTGCAATCCCAGATCAAGGATGTTCTGTTCGAGCCTGGAGATCTGGATCCTGGCGCTGGCAAGCTCCTCCCGGGATTCCTCAAAGGAAAGCTCTTTCTGCAGATACTCGCTCTTGGCCCTTTCCATGTCTGATTCCGTAATGACGTTGTTCTCGAAGAGCTGTTGATAGCGATCCAGGTCCTTTTTCTTCAGTGCAAGGTCCTGTTCCAGTATTTTCTCCTGTTCTTCCAGCCGGTGGACGAGTTCATCGTAAATCAGAAGCTCCTCGCGGCAGGAAGCGACCTTTCGGGCAAAATAGTTCAGGTTCATGAAGTGAAGATAATCCTCGAGGCTGACCAGAAAATCGGTATAAGAGGGCTGTATTTCTCCAAGCCTGAGGTTCTGCATTCCTCTTACGGAGTCCATCACCTGTACATCATGGCGGTATATGGAAGGCGCAAGGCGACTGAGGGATTCCTTCAGCGCAAAAACATCCGGATAACTGGCTGGATTCTCTATGATGGCTACGATTGCACCGCTATCCACTGCCTGTTTATCCCCTACGGGAAGCTTGTCAAGTTTTCCGTTTACCCTTGATTCAATATAGGCAGGCGGATTCTCTGAAGTCACCTCGATCGCCGCTGTTATGATTTCCGGATATCTGAAAAAAAAGCTTCCCAGAACCAGGATCGTCAGAATGATGAAAATAATGCTGATGCCCCAACGGATAATTCCGGCCGGAGGACGTCCCAGCACATCCTCGATCTCGTTACTGTGGAGTTCTACGTTATGGCTTTCTTCCTGTTCCGGCATGGTTTTGTTTCGTAATGCAATTACATCCCCAGTTCCAGCTGATTTTTAACCAGATGGTAATAGGAGCCTTTTTTTTCTGTAAGTTCCTGGTGCGTTCCATTTTCAGTGATCATCCCGTTCTCCAGCACGATGATCTGGTCGGCGTTTCTGACGGTGCTCAGGCGGTGTGCCACAATGATCACTGTCTTGCCACGGAACAGTTCCTGGAGGTTTTGCATGATCACTCTTTCATTGTTCGCATCCAGTGCGTTGGTGGCTTCGTCGAAAAAAAGATACTGGGGATCTTTATAGATTGCCCGCGCGATCAGGATACGCTGTTTCTGTCCCTGGCTGAGTCCGATGCCTTCATTACCGATCCGGGTGTTGTAAGACAGCGGAAGTGATTCTATAAACTCTTGAATATTAGCCATCCTGACAGCATGCAATAATTTTTTCTGATCGATCGTTTCATCCCCGATGGCGATGTTCATGGCAATGCTATCCGAGAAAATGAAGCCATCCTGCATGACCGCCCCGCATGTCTCACGCCACAGGTGGCCCGACAGATGATCAAGGCTGACATCTCCCACATGGATCTCCCCCCGCGTCGTCCTGTAAAACCCAAGCAGAAGTTTGACCAGTGTCGTCTTACCGCTTCCGCTCGGTCCAACAATGGCAGTCACCCTGTTGGCCGGAATGGTCATCGAAATGTCCTTCAGAACAAAGGGAGAATGCGGTCCTTCGTACTGGAAAGTGACATCCGACAGGGAGATGGTACGGTTGGCCGGCAGGGTCATGACCCTGACCATGTCCGGCGACTCCTCATCTTCCTTCTGGTAGATTTCACCCAGTCTTTCCAGACTTATCTGGGCGTCCTGGGCCGCCCGCATGAAGAAAATGAGCTGTTCGACAGGTGAATTGAGCTGTCCGATGATGTACTGCACCGCCACCATCATACCGAGGGTCATATTCCCATCCACCACTGCTTTGGCCGCCATGAACGTGATCAGAATGTTCTTGAGCTGGTTGAAAAATACTGCCCCGGCCTGCTGGTACTGGTTCAGTGAGAGTCCTTTCAGATTGATCCTGAAGATCCGGGCCTGAATTCGCTCCCAATCCCATCGTTTTTGTTTCTCACAGTTGTTCAGTTTGATCTCCTGCATTCCTGAGATCAGCTGTATCAGATTGCTCTGATTTTCTGCCAGCTGGCTGAAACGTTTATAATCGAGCTCTTTCCGTTTCCTGAGGAACAGGTAGATCCAAAGGACGTACAGGATGCTTCCCGCAAGAAAGACAGCCAGAATGTTTAGGCTGTAAACAGCCAGTACGATGGAAAAGATCAGGAATGTGAATGCAGAGAAGAGTATGTTGAGGGACGAACCCGTGAGAAAGGCTTCAATGCGTCGCTGGTCACCTATACGTTGCATCAGGTCTCCCATCAATTTTGTGTCAAAGAACGAGATGGGGAGCCTCATGAGTTTGGCCAGGAAATCAGAGATCAGGGCTACATTTACCCGGGTATTGACATGAAGCATGATCCATCCGCGGATGAACTCAACGGCGGTCTGGCTGATGAACAATACCAGTTGTGCGATCAGGATCAGGGTGATGAAGCCCAGATCGTGGTTATTGATCCCGATATCAACGATGGACTGGGTCAGAAATGGGAAGATCAGTTGCAGGAGGCTGCCGATGAAGATCCCCAGCATGAGCTGGATGAGATATTTGCGGTGCGGTTTCAGGTAAGAGAGCAGGTAACGGAAGTGTTTTTTCTGAACCGGTTCATCTTCCATGGTGTAAAAATCCGGGGTTGGTTCCAGCAGCAGGGCTATTCCCTGCCGTTCCCCTTCCTTTCTGGTGCTGATCCAACCCTGCTGGAACTCCTCAGTGGTGTACTGTATCAGTCCTATGGCGGGATCCGCACAATAGACACGGTTGTTTCTGATCTTATATACCACAATGAAATGTTTCTGCCGCCAATGGATGATAGCCGGAAGAGGAGCCTCTTCCCGTAGCTGATCAAATCCAAGCCGCACTCCCATCGTACGGAATCCGATGGCTTCTGCGGCATCGCTGGTGCCCAGCAGCGACACACCCTCTCTGGTGATATAGCTCCGGTCCCTGAGTGTCTGAAGAGAATAGCTCTTGCCATAGAACCTGGCCACCATCCTCAAACACGACGGGCCGCAATCCATCGCATCCAGTTGTTTATAAAAAGGAAATTTCCGCATGACTATACGTCCGCTGTCCGTTGCATATTTTTTCTTTTACGGAAATTCGGGTCAGGCTGTTTCCGAAATAATCCTACTTTTGTGAATAATTTGGATTTCATGCAGCTTACAACCAAAAATGATATTGTAACCAACTGGCTTCCAAGGTATACCGGAATGAACCTGGAGGAGTTCGGAAAATACATCCTGCTGGTCAATTTCGGACAGTATCTTGACTTATTTGCAAAGCTGACGGGTGTAGAGATCAGGGGTGCCGGACGGCCGATGCCCAGTGCCACTTCGGGTCAGATAACCATGATCAAGTTTGGCATGGGGAGCGCCAATGCGGCCACGATCATGGACCTGCTGAGCGCTGTGGGCCCAAAGGCATGCCTTTTCCTGGGGAAATGCGGCGGGCTCAAAAAGAAAAACAACGTCGGGGACCTGATCCTGCCCATAGCGGCCATCAGGGGTGAGGGTACATCGAACGACTACCTGCCGCCGGAAATACCGGCTCTCCCCGCATTTAGCCTCCAGAAAGCCGTTTCAACCACCATCCGCGATTTCGAACGCGACTACTGGACCGGCACGGTATATACGACCAACCGAAGGGTGTGGGAATACGATGAACGCTTTAAGAAATATCTGCGAAGAACCCGCAGTATGGGGATCGACCTGGAAACAGCCACTATTTTCATTGTAGGATTTGCCAATAAAATTCCTACCGGGGCCCTGCTGCTGGTTACTGATCAGCCGATGATCTCATCCGGGATCAAAACAGAAGAGAGCGACCAGAAAGTTTCCGCTGAATTTGTCGAACAGCATGTCAGGATCGGCATCGAATCGCTGAAACAGCTTATCAATGAAGGGCTTACAGTTAAGCACCTGAGGTTCTGACCTGGCCGGTCATTTCACCGAATGTACATCCTATGACCTTTGAACAGATCATCGGTACGCTTAAAAGCAGGACATATTTCCCTGTATACCTTCTGACGGGCGACGAACCTTTTTATATCGACGAACTGTGCAGGTACTTTGAAAAAGAGATAGTGCCGGATGACCAAAAAGACTTCAACCTTCATATCATCTATGGAAAAGACGCCGATGCCGGCACCATCATGGATTTTGCAAAGCAATTTCCTGTCATGGCCGAAAGGCAGGTGGTCATTGTGAAAGAAGCACAGGAGCTGAAAAACATAGAAGAGCTTCAGAGCTATGTGGATAATCCCCAGGGTACGACCCTGCTGGTGCTGTGTTATAAGTACAAAAAACTGGATAAAAGAAAGCTATTTGCCAGGGCCATCGAAAAGAAGGGGATTGTGTTTGAGTCCCAGAAAATCTATGAGAACCGGATACCTGACTGGATACGGGGACAGGTAAAGGAGAGGGGATACGACATTCAGCCGAAGGCTGCCATGATGCTCACCGAATCCCTTGGGGCTGATCTTACCCGCATTGCGAATGAGATCAGCAAACTGCTCATCAACATCCCTTCCGGCACTGTGATCGATGATATGCTGGTTTCCAGGTACGTGGGCGTCCACAAAGATTACAACGTTTTCGAGCTGCAGCGGGCGCTGGGCGGCCGGGAGATCTTCCGGGCGAATCAGATCGTTGCGTATTTTGCCAGCAATCCCAAAGAGAATCCGCTGACCAAGGTTTCGTCTATATTGTATGTGTTCTTTCTGAAAGTGCTGATGTATCACCAGTTGAAAGATAAATCCCGGAACGCTGCCGCAGCCGCCTTATCGGTCAATCCCTATTTTATACAGGATTATGTGACTGCCTCACAGAATTTTACCCCGAATCAGCTGATGAGGATCATTTCCTGTTTCAGGGAGTATGATATGAAATCCAAGGGTGTAGACAACATTTCTGCAGATGACGGGGAGCTGATGAAAGAGATGGTGTTCAAGATCCTTCATTGAAAGAGCAAAGAGCAAATTTCAAAGAGCAAAAGTATTTTTGATCTTTGATTTCTGATCTTTGATCTTTGATCTTTGATTTCATGAATACAGTCCCTCAATGATATCCCGGTGTTTTTCCATGAGATTTTTTCTTCTGAGCTTGAGCGTCTGGCTGAGGTCGCCGTTCTCTACCGTCCAGGGTGTATGAAGGAATGTCACCTTTTTGATTTGTTCAGTTTTATCAAGAGAAGCATTGACCTGCTCGATTTCGCGCCACATACGGTCGATAATGCGCTGATCTTTAATGGCTTCCTCATCAGTCGTATAGGGATGCGCTTTCACCCTGCACCATGAGCGAAGATGCTGGAAATCCGGGATGATGATCGCTGCTGCGTAGTTTTTGTTTTCCCCTACGACCATAACGCCATCGATGAAGGGAGATGCTTTCAGAAGCACTTCAATGACCTGGGGTGCAATGTATTTTCCGCCGGATGTTTTGAACATTTCTTTCTTACGGTCAGTGATCTTCAGGTAGACATCATCCACCATCGTTCCGATATCACCCGTATGGAACCATCCGTTCTCGTCGATCACTTCCCTTGTCAGCTGAGGGTGCTTATAGTAACCCAGCATCACATTGGGTCCCTTGCAAAGGATCTCCCCGTCGTCTGCAAAGCTCATCGTGACCCCGGGCAGTACTTTTCCGACGGTTCCGAAGCATGCACCATCCGGTTTGAAATTGGCCACAGCGATGACAGGGGATGTTTCGGTGAGACCGTAGCCCTCCATTATCTTTATCCTGGCTGCCCAGAAAACGCGTGCGAGCCTCGGTTGCAGGGTGGCGCCACCCGAAACAATGATCCGGAGCTTACCTCCAAGTGCATTTCTCCATTTACTGTAAATGAGCCTATCAGCTATTTTTCGTTTGATTTCATACCAGGGGCCATTGGCTTTGTTGAATTCATACCTGTATCCCAGGTTGACAGCCCAGAAGAAAAGAATCCGTTTGATACCCTTGAGCTCCCGCCCCTTCGCCATGATCTTGTCGAACGATTTTTCGATGACCCTGGGAACAGCGCAAAACATCTCAGGATGAACCTCCCGCAGGTTATCAGATAGTTTGTCGATACTTTCAGCGTAATAAACAGAAATGCCCATGTGCTGGTACATATAGTTCAGCACCCGTTCGTACACATGGCACAAAGGCAAAAAGCTCATCACCCGGTGAACCATATCCACCACAATGATGTCGCTCAGCGCCATAAAATTGCTGATAAAATTACTGTGCGACAGCATGACCCCTTTGGGGATGCCCGTGGTTCCTGATGTGTAGATGATGGAGGCAAGGTCATTGGTTCCGATGGTCTGCTTAATCCCGTCAACACGGCTTTGCGGAATATTTTCACCCATTTCCAGAAACTCGTTCCAGTTCTTTACCTCTTCGGATGGTTCGATAACAAAGACAGATTTAATGGATTTGACCTGCCCGATCACACTTCTGATCTTATGATACATTGCAGGGGTAGATATGAACACTGCCTGGACATCTGCTTCGGTAAAGATATGCCTGAAATTCTCGTTGCTGATCGTTGAATAGATGGGTACATGAACTGCACCGATCTGCATGAGACCCATATCCATGAAATTCCATTGAGGGCTGTTGGAGATGACAGTGGCAACCTTGTCGCCTTTTTTTATTCCCAGTGCGATCAGTGCTCTGCTGACCCGGTTGGCATTCAGCACATAATCACGGGCAGAGAACTGGATCCATTTTCCATCCATTTTACAGGCGAGTACATCAGGAATATGCTGATGTTCTCCCGATAGTTCTTCAAGAATGTCGAAAATCCGTGTAATGGTTGCCATAATGTCAGAAATTAGATGGGTTAGGATGATCAGGTATTGAAGATAGCATTTATCTTGTCCTTGTATTTTTCGCAGATGTAGTTACGTTTTACTTTCAGGTTAGCGGTGATTTCACCGGTTTCGATGGTCCATTCAGCGTCCAGCAATTCGAATTTCTTTATTTGCTCGGTGGCCCCGAAGATGTGGTTATATTTATCCACTTCTTTCTGGAAGCGGCGTTTGATCCGGGGTAAATGGATCATTTCCTTATGGGTGGTATATTCGATCCCTTTGACCTTGCACCACGACCGAAGATGTTCGAAATCGGGTCCGATGAGGGCCGCAGCGAACTTTTGATTCTCACCGATGACCATGATGCTCTCAATGAATGGAGATTCCTTGAACTTATTCTCAATGGGCTGGGGGCTGATGTATTTTCCCATGGACGTTTTGAAGACTTCTTTTTTCCTGCCGGTGATCTTCAAAAACCTGCCCTCATCCAAAATGCCAATATCGCCGGTATGGAACCATCCATCCTGATCAATGACCTCGCCGGTCAGCGCAGGATCATGGAAATATCCGATCATCACATTGGGCCCCTTGCACAGAATCTCCCCATCTTCCGCAATCCGTACCTGTACCTCCTTTAACGGAGGACCCACCGTACCGAATTTCCTGCCATTGGGCTCCAGGTTGTTGACGGCGATCACCGGGGATGTTTCCGTAAGTCCGTAGCCTTCGAGTATGGGGATACCGGCTGCGGTGAAGATGCGTGCAAGCCGGGGTTGCAATGCAGCACCTCCCGATACGATGACACGTACCTTTCCCCCGAGTCCTTCTCTCCATTTGCTGAATACCAGCTTATTGGCCAGTTTTAATTTCAGCTCATACCACCAGCCATTCCTCCTGTCCAGCTCATAATGCAGTCCAAGATGGACAGCCCAGAAGAATACAGCACGTTTAAAGCCCTTCAGCTTCAGGCCCTTTGCAATGATCCTGTCATACACTTTTTCCAGCAGGCGGGGTACGGTGCAGAAAATTTCAGGCTTCAACTCCCGGAGGTTATCCGCTATGGTTGCCATATTTTCCGCATAGTAGATCGATACGCCGAGGATATGATACGTGTAAATATTATTCCGCTCATACACATGGCACAGGGGCAGAAAACTAAGACACCTGCAGGTCTGGTCCACCGGAAAGATATGTTTTACACCCCGAAAGTTACTGACCATGTTGCGGTGACACAGCACTACCCCTTTAGGGTTGCCGGTCGTTCCGGAAGTATAGATCAGCGTGGCAGGATCATCCGGCAGGATGCTTTCTTTGATGGCCTTCAGCTTTTCCGGTGCCGCTGATCTTTTGCCGGCCTGGATCAGTTCCTTCAGATGAGGATAGCCCTGAACAGGGGTCAGGGTGTAGATGCCTTTGAGGGTAGGTATTTCCGGAAGGATATGTTCGATCTTACGGAGAAGGTCTTTACCGGAGACAATCACATACTTTGCTTCAGAATGCGTCAGGATGTATTTGTAGTCTGATTCGCTGATGTTCGGATAAATGGGAACGTGGATAGCCCCTATCTGGAGGGCGCCCATATCAATGAAATTCCATTCCGGACGGTTGTTGCTGATGGAGGCGATCCTGTCGCCTTTGGCAATGCCAAGTGCCATTAAACCGTAACTTACAGAATTGGAAGCTTCGATATATTCATCAATGCTGTATTTGACCCACTTTCCATCTTCTTTACCTACCAGTGCGTCTTCTTTTGGGGCAAATGTCTCCTTGTAATAAGGCAAAAGATCAAAAACACGGGTAATTTCCATGATGAGACTGGCTTTTTAAGGATGTAACGATACGAAAATTATTTATGGTGATTTAGGGTGATTTATGGTTTGACCTTGAATAACTATGAATATCCGCGAATAACCATGTATAACTATGGATCACATTCATTCCACCTGAACTGCCACTTCCAGAGCGATCTCGATCATTTGCCGGAAGGACCGTTCCCTTTCTTCAGTAGTTATATGCAGGTCATGGTACATGCTGTCGCTTACCGTGAGGATGGACAGGGCATCCACACGATGCCTGGCAGCCAGGGTATAGAGGGCCGAGGTTTCCATTTCCACCACCAGCACTCCATAATCTTTCCAGATCTGGAAAGGATCTGCCTGGCCGTCTTCATAGTAAAAGATATCAGAGGTCAGTACATTTCCTGCGTCTACTTTTATACCCATACCCTGTGCTGTTTCCCATGCTTTTTTTAAAAGCCGGAAACTGGCAGTGGGGGCAAAATCCATCTGTGCAAAGCGTAGCTGGTTGAAATTCGAGTCAGTGGATGCTGACACAGCCAGGATGACATCCATGATCCCGACTGAATCCTGGATGGTTCCGCAGGAGCCCACCCTGATCAGGTTCTTTGCATTGTAATCAGCGATGAGTTCGTGAACATAAATGGCAATCGAAGGGATACCCATGCCGGTACCCTGAACGGAGATCCTCTTTCCCTTGTAGGTACCCGTATAGCCAAGCATTCCGCGGATCTGGTTATAACACACGGGATGGTGAAGATAGGTCTCTGCTATGAACCGGGCCCTGACCGGGTCGCCAGGTAGCAGTACGGTTTCTGCTATCTGGCCGGGGGAAGCCTGTAAATGTATGCTCATGTCCTTCGTTTTGACTGAATCCAGTTGCGTGCGTTAACGAATGCTTCGATCCAGGGAGAAACTTCATCACTGTACCGGTCCTTCGGGTAGTAAGGCCACTGCCATGGAGCAACAGCCCGTTCGATATGGGGCATCATGGCCAGGTGGCGACCGTCTTCCGAACAGATGGCTGCTGCCTGATAGTCAGAGCCGTTAGGATTTCCCGGGTACGAACTGTACGAATATTTTACAGGTATATGATACCTGTTTTCGGCATAAGGCAGATCAAATCTGCCTTCACCGTGTGCAACCCATATACCCAGCCGGCTGCCAGCCAGCGTGTGAAGCATAATGGATGAATTGCCTACGATATCCACATTCACAAAACCGGATTCGAATTTTCCGGACTCATTGTGAAGCATGCGCGGCCTGTTCTCATGGCCGGGGTAAATGAGGCCCAGTTCCACCAGCACCTGGCAACCGTTGCACATCCCCAGGCTCAGGGTGTTCTCTCTCCGGTAAAACTGATCCAGTGATCTTTTTGCCATTTCGTTGAATAAAAAGGCTCCCGCCCAGCCCTTTCCGGATCCCAATACGTCTGAATTGGAGAAACCTCCGACGAAAACAATGAACTGAACATCTTCAAGAGTTTCTCTGCCTGCAATGAGATCGGTCATATGAATGTCCTTCACGTCAAATCCTGCCAGGTACATTGACCATGCCATTTCACGGTCGCCATTGACTCCTTTTTCGCGGATGATGGCACCCCGGATACCCGAAGGGGATCTTCGCCCAGGATGGATCGCATAACTGCTGAACGTCCCCTGAAAACTTGCAGGAAACTGAAATGCAAGGGGCTGGTGCCTGTACTTACGGTATCGTTCCAGCGCCAGTTTGGGAAGGGTCTGCAAGCGGTCGAGCAAATAGGATGATTTGTACCAGAGATCGCGCAGGGTGTCAATATCAAAGACATATTCCTCCCCATAAAAACGGATCTTCAGTTCGGGCACGTTGGTAGCGCTTCCAAGGATGTGATAGCTGATACCGGCCTCTTTCAAGATCTCAGCAGCGCCGCTGGCAAGAGTTGTTTGAATCAGAACGCCCGGATTCTCGCTGAACAGGCATCGGATCAGGTCAGGTTCATCCAGTCCCGTGAGGTCCACGTCCCACCCGAAATCATTGCACGTAAAGGCCATCTCCAGTAAAGCCACGATCAGTCCTCCGGCTGAAATATCATGTCCCGCAGTGATCTTCTGCTCGTTGAGCAAACGCTGGATTACCTGGAAGGCTTTTTGAAAATAGGCCGGGTTGCTGACAGTGGGTGCAGAATCCCCCAGCATATCAAGGATTTGTGCAAAGCTGCTGCCACCCAAGGAGAGCCTGCATCCTGACAGATCGATGTAAATCAGTTTCTTATCCGTATCAGGATCCGGAACGGGGGTGATGATCCTGCGCACATCCGACACTTCGCTCATGGCTGACACGATGACGGTGCCGGGTGCATACACCATCGTACCGTCGGGATACTTCTGAGTCATGGAGAGAGAGTCCTTACCCGTAGGGATATTGATACCCAGGGCCACAGCGAAATCGCTGATGGCCTTTACCGCGCGGTAAAGGCGTTCATCCTCCCCTTTGTTCCTGGCCGGCCACATCCAGTTGGCACTCAGCGATACGCCGGAGATGCCACCGGCAAGAGGCGCCCATACCAGATTGGTGAGTGCTTCAGCCACCGAGAGCACAGATCCTGCTTCGGGGCTTATGAGTCCGGAAACGGGCGCATGCCCTATGGCAGTGGCGATCCCCCTGCCACCACGGTAATCCAGTGCCACGGCGCCCAGGTTGTTCAGCGGTAGCTGGAGCGGGCCCGTAGTTTGCTGATGAGCCACCTTCCCTGTGACCGAACGGTCGACCTTGTTGGTCAGCCAGTCCTTGCAGGCCACCGACTCGAGTTGAAGGACCTGTTCAACGTAATCGTGCACCTGCCCGGAGGAATAGGATAATCCCGCGATCACCGGTGCAGAGGTGGTATCCGTGATCACTGTTTTGGGAGGTTTCCCGAACATATCGCTCAGATGGAGATGAATGGGGCTGTTATTCTCCTGTTCATCCATCACGTTAAATACCTGGTCGCCGGTCACTTCTCCCACGATGTACATGGGCGCCCGTTCGCGTTCAGCAATGGACCTTAGCAGGTCCACGTCCGTTGGTTTGAGGATAAGGCCCATCCGTTCCTGGGATTCATTTCCCATGATCTCTTTTGATGAGAGGGTAGCGTCGCCGATGGGTAGTTTACGGATATGGATGGTACCACCGGTTTTTTCAACAAGTTCGGAGATGGCGTTCAGATGCCCACCAGCGCCATGGTCATGGATGGCCACGATGGGATTCCGGGTGCTTTCCGTCAGCGCACGCAGCGCATTGGCCACGCGTTTCTGCATTTCGGGATTGGAACGCTGTACAGCGTTCAGTTCGATCGCATTGCCATATTCGCCTGTGACCACCGAAGATACGGCACCTCCGCCCATGCCGATGCGATAGTTGTCGCCTCCCATCACAACGATGACATCCCCCTTCGCCGGGATATCCTTATGGCTGTCGTGATGATTGGCATAGCCGACACCGCCGGCCAGCATGACTACCTTGTCGTACCCATACTGCTTTGAACCGACCGATTGCTCGAATGTCAGCAGACTGCCACAGATCAGAGGCTGCCCGAATTTATTGCCAAAGTCGCTGGCGCCGTTGGATGCTTTGATCAGAATATCCGCAGGAGTCTGGTAGAGCCATTTCCGCGGCAGGGTATTCTTTTCCCATGCGCGATCTGACTCCAGCCGGGGATAGGAAGTCATGTAAACGGCAGTGCCAGCCATGGGGATGCTTCCTTTTCCACCTGCCATGCGGTCCCTGATCTCACCGCCCGTTCCCGTGGCAGCTCCGTTGAAGGGCTCCACCGTCGTAGGAAAATTATGGGTCTCCGCTTTTAATGAAAGGATGGTCTCAATATCACTGATGCCAAAAAAATCAGCCCTGTCATGCCGTACCGGTGCAAACTGCTCCGCAGCAGGACCGCTGATGAAGGCGCAGTTATCTATATAGGCAGAGACCAGCCGTCCGGGATGCAGCCGGGAGGTCTTACGGATCATTTCAAAAAGGGATTCATCCCTGGTTTTACCATTCAGTATGAAAACGCCATTGAAGATCTTATGGCGGCAGTGCTCCGAATTGACCTGGGAAAACCCAAATACTTCCGTATCTGTCAGCGGCCTGTTCAGCTTATGACTGAGCTGCTGCAGGTAAGCCACTTCTTCATCGTTCAGTGCAAGGCCCTCCTGGCGGTTATACCCGGCGATATCACGAATGAATTGCAACGGCTCGGGCCTTTTATCAACAGTAAACAGCCTCTGATCAAGATGATGATACTTTGCCTGGAGCATGGGATCGAATGGACTGGTGCCGGTCGTATCACGGGTGAACTCCTCGATCCTGACGATCCCGGAGATCCCCATATTCTGTGTGATCTCAACGGCATTCGTGCTCCATGGTGTGACCATTTCCTTCCTTGGACCTGTAAATGTGCCCTGCAGTTCGGTCAGGGTTTCAGCACAGGCACCTCCGAATAACCATTCTAACTTAAAAAGATCCTGTTTATCAGGATGTTGGACAAATTCGACAGCAAAAACAGAGGAGGTTGTGGTAAAAAAAATAACCATTTATGGCGTTTTTATTGGCAAAATGGATTTTTTTAGTCTGCAAATATATGAAATGATAAAAAATGGCGTTCCGGCGGATCACGTCGGGGGGTTGTTTTTTTTCACCTCATGATCCGATACACCGTACACTTCTCTTTCAATATTACCTGCCGGCTCTATATGGACCACTACGTCATAAACATTTCCAATTTCATCTTTAATGCTCTCTTCCACTCTTTTCGCAATATCGTGCGATTCATTTACCGTAATCGTTCCTTCCACTTCGATATCACAGGAGATCATATAGGAAGCTCCAATCTGGTGGATCCGCATCCGGTGAGGATTGCTCGCACTGGGTATCCTGCTGATCGCTTTGATGATTCGATCATAGAGAGCCGGATCCTTCAAGCCATCCATCAGTTCAATGTTCGTACGAAGGAAAACCATAAGTCCCACTCGCATGATCCAGACACTGATCAGCAGGGCAAGAACTTTGTCGATCACCGGGAGCTGCAGGATCTGTGTAAAAAACAGTCCTGTCAGTACGCCCACGGAGATGATCACATCGTTCTGCATGTTTTTTCCGTTGGCTATCAGCATGGAGCTGTTGATCCTTCTCCCTATGCGAAAATGTATATAACTCAGGATCAGCTTCCCCGCAATTGAGATGGAAGTGACATAGATGGCCAGTATGGTAGGTATTTCGGTAAAATTCCCCTTGATAAGCTGTGAAATAGTGGAGATGGCCAGCTGGGCGCCGGCAAAAAAGATGATGAAGGCCAGCACCGTCGTAGCGATTGTTTCAGCTTTTGCATAGCCAAACGCGTATCGCGTATCAGGAGGCCGGGAGATGATGCGTGCAGTGAACAAAGTGATCCAGGAGGTTATGATGTCGCCGGCTGAGTCGATGCCATCACCTACCACGGCGAGACTGCCTGAGATCAATCCAAGGCTTATCTTCAGGATGGATAAGATAGAATTACCAATGATCCCGGTCCAGGAGGTCCGGATGATGAGCGTTGTTCTGTCCCTCATGTTGTTCAGGATTCGAGTGAAGCCAGAAACCGCTCAGCTTCCAGGGCGGCCATGCAGCCGGTGCCTGCAGCGGTTACTGCCTGTCGGAAGACATGGTCCTGTACGTCGCCGCAGGCAAATACACCTTCCACGCTGGTCCTCGTTGAATCGGGAGCTGTGATGACGTAACCATTCTGATCCAGGGTGAGCTGGTCTTTGAAAAGATCCGTATTCGGCACATGACCGATCGCAACAAAGAATCCCTGTATATCAAGCTTCTTTCGCATACCCGTCCTGACATTTTCGACCATCACGCCGTTGACTCCCCGGGTGTCGCCCAGTACCTCCACTGGCACATGGTCCCAGATTACCTCAAGATTGGGTGTATTCATCACCCTGTGCTGCATGGCCTTGGAGGCTCTTAATTCGTTTCTCCGGTGAATCAGAAAAACCCTGCGGCACATACGGGCAAGGTAAGTAGCCTCTTCTGCGGCTGTATCTCCGCCTCCGACAACAGCTACATCCTGTCCCCTGTAGAAGAATCCATCACAGGTAGCGCATGCTGACACGCCGCGGCCTTTATAATGATGCTCAGAGGGTAAACCCAGGTACCGCGCTGTCGCACCTGTGGCCACGATCAGCGTCTCGGCCAGGATCTCCGCACCATCATCCGCCACCACATGAAACGGACGGTCCGACAGATCAACACGGGTGACGATGCCCATGCGTATATCCGTGTTAAACCGACTGGCCTGCTGCTGAAGATCTTCCATTAGCTGTGGCCCGGGGATCCCAGCCGGATAACCCGGGAAATTATCCACTTCATTGGTGGTGGTCAACTGACCACCCGGCTGTATGCCGGTGTACAGGACCGGGGACATATCCGCCCTGGCCGCATAGATCGCTGCCGTATAACCAGCAGGACCCGAGCCAATGATGAGGCATCTGACCTTTTCCATGCTATATGTTTTTTTTGCAAAATAACAAAATTCCTTTGATTACAAACTTTGATAAGGACCAAAGGTTTAAAGAAAGTTCGTAGCTTTACCTGAAAATCCGGAACAATGGAAACCCAGAAACCAAAATCATCATCAAAAAGCCATGGATGCCGGCGGCTTTTTAAAAGATCACTCCTGTTAACCATCGTCATATTGGCTGCTTTGTTCTGCTTCCTTTATTTTGGAAAATACGATGAGGGCACCAGGGCGGGTACTGTCGTTCGCGTCAGCAAAAAAGGTGTAGTCTTTAAAACATACGAAGGTCAGCTTAATCTCCAGACCTTTGGTGCCGTGAAAGGTTCCAGTCCGTTCGTTGAAACCTTCGAGTTCTCCGTTGAGCGAAAAAACGATCACATCGTCAAAGAGCTAGAAAACTCATCGCTTACGGGTGAAAGAGTGAACCTGCGCTATTATAAACGTTATGTGGCCTTCCCATGGAGAGGCAAAACCAAGTACTTCATTGTCGCCGTGGAGCGGACCGGCAATGAGAATTAGGTTCTGACAGGATATCATCCGTATAAGAAACTGGCTTTTCACCCCCCGAGGATGATGTTAATGGTGATCACAACATCCAGTACGTTGATGGTGCCGTCACCATTGACATCTGCATTGGCAAAGCAGAAGGGATCAGGATTCTGGCCCATGATGTAGCCGATCATTACGATGACATCCAGTACGTTGACACTTCCGTCGCAGTTGGCATCCCCGGGAACCAGGTTTATGATGACAAACGTGTAGTCCTCCACCTCACCTTCATAGCCATATCCGGAGTAACTGATACCTCCGTTCTGGTTTACCCGGAACCGTGCATAAACATCACCGATGGCAGCCGCATTGTGGACATTGACCGTCAGATTGTTTATTCCGGGAACCAGGGGCTGGTTGGTAAAGACCTGTTCGCCTCCGTCGGCCCAGGATCCGTTGGCGTTGAAATCAAACCAGGAGTTCAGCAGGCAGTTATTGTTGGAAACGACCTGAACCGAGGTGTTTGAACCTGGATACATTGAGCCCAGGAGGGTCACTCCATCTTCATCGTCAAGACCGGCAAGGTCGTCGCCAAGGGCGGTATTACCAGGCTGACCATCTGCTTCCGCATCAATCAAAGCGCCGAGGAATGTGATCCCATCGTTCAGATGTCTGGCTCCATTACTGGCCATCAGCGTAGGATACGATGGATCCGGCGCGTCCCCGAAATCGTACGTCTCGGGTTCAGGCTCCAGGATCCGTAACAGGTAATCTTCCGTTTCCCCGTCCTCAAACGAACCTGATCCATCCCATGGGGTAGCCACTGGCACTTCAGTGACCGTAAAGCGTGCCCACACGTACCCTGCAAAGGGCCCTGCCTGGAACGGCGGTGGCGCCAGTTGGGACAGCAATCCGTTGAATCCGTTGGGAACAAGTAAGTTGACCAGTACATGTTCGCTTACCGTCTGGTTCACAGGACAGATGACAACGTCGCCCCAGGTCCCGTTCTGGTTCCAGTCCACTAATACGTTCACATAGGCGATCGCGCCGTTTGGCATGGTGTTCTTCAGGGTGATGTCTATATCCGACCCCCAGGTAATGATGCTGCAGGAGGTACCCAGTGCAGCCGTATCGCCCGCGATACAGGGAACCACCGTCTCAAATCCGTATGGTCCCGTTATCGTGAATGCATCCGGCTTGACCAGTCCCGCATCGCCATCCGTCACGCATTCGTCCATGTTGTACGTGTTCGGATTGAACAGCGGACAGAATCCGGCATTGCCATCCGTCTCAAGGTCAACGTTCGGCCCGAAGAAGGCTCCGTAATTCGAATGCTGTATCCAGCCCGCATTGCCCACATTCTTGCACGTCGGGAACCAGCCGTAGGCACTGATGCCCGGGTAGGCCAGTGCGTCTTCCGGCGCGTCACCGAAATCGTACGTCTCGGGTTCAGGCTCCAGGATCCGTAACAGGTAATCTTCCGTTTCCCCGTCCTCAAACGAACCTGATCCATCCCATGGGGTAGCCACTGGCACTTCAGTGACCGTAAAGCGTGCCCACACGTACCCTGCAAAGGGCCCTGCCTGGAACGGCGGTGGCGCCAGTTGGGACAGCAATCCGTTGAATCCGTTGGGAACAAGTAAGTTGACCAGTACATGTTCGCTTACCGTCTGGTTCACAGGACAGATGACAACGTCGCCCCAGGTCCCGTTCTGGTTCCAGTCCACTAATACGTTCACATAGGCGATCGCGCCGTTTGGCATGGTGTTCTTCAGGGTGATGTCTATATCCGACCCCCAGGTAATGATGCTGCAGGAGGTACCCAGTGCAGCCGTATCGCCCGCGATACAGGGAACCACCGTCTCAAATCCGTATGGTCCCGTTATCGTGAATGCATCCGGCTTGACCAGTCCCGCATCGCCATCCGTCACGCATTCGTCCATGTTGTACGTGTTCGGATTGAACAGCGGACAGAATCCGGCATTGCCATCCGTCTCAAGGTCAACGTTCGGCCCGAAGAAGGCTCCGTAATTCGAATGCTGTATCCAGCCCGCATTGCCCACATTCTTGCACGTCGGGAACCAGCCGTACGCACTGATGCCCGGGTAGGCCAGCGCGTCTTCCGGCGCGTCACCAAAATCGTAGTTATATTGTGGCGGCTCGAAGATCTGTTCCGGGTAATCCTCCACCTCCCCTTCTGTCGCCGCTCCGTTGTAACTCAGATTCCCGTTCGCATTCACCCGGAAACGCCCAAACGTCGGACCAGGGGTCGCATTGGCAGGTACCTGGAAGGTCAGCGCATTCAGTCCAGCCGTCAGCGGTGTATTGATAAATATTTGTTCGTTGGCATCCGCCCAGCCATTCAGCAGATTGAAATCCATCCATGCATTCAGCAGGCAATTAGCCGAAACAGTGATCTGAAGGGTGGCCCACTGGCCCTGGATCAGCTGTGAGGTGAAAACTACACCGTCTTCATCGTCCAGATTGTTCAGATCATCCCCATCCGCATTGGCCGAGGGCTGGCCGTCGGCTTCATTATCAATCATAGCTCCCAGGTAGTGTATGCCATTGTTCGTATGCCGTGCTCCATTGCTGGCAAACAGCGTTGGATAAGGCCCGTCCGGCGCATCACCATAGTCCTCGGTTAAGGATGTCACCAGTAACAGGTAGTCTTCTGTCTCACCACCTTCAAAAAAGCCAGAGCCATCCCAGGGCGTATTGATGGGTATATCACTGATGGTGAATCTTGTCCATACATATCCCGGATTGGGACCTATCAGGAACGGTGGGGGTGCCAAAACGGACAAGGGCCCAACGAATCCAAAAGGTACCGGGAAATTAACCAGCACATGTTCCGGTGCAGGGTTGCCGGGAAGACAAGTCGAACCTCCACCCCATAATCCATCATGATCCCAGTCCATCAATACATTGACAAAAGCAGCACTTTGGGTGGACATCAGGTTGGTCAGTTGAATGTCCACATTAACTCCCCATACAGCTGAATTGCATACATTTCCCAAAGGTGCAGCATCTGAAGCTATACATGGGACAACCACCTCCGATCCAACCGGGCCTGTGATGGTGAACACCCCGGGAATAATCAGGCCTGCATTCCCACCTTTACAATCATCCTGGTCATAGGTGTTGGGATTAAAAGCGGGACAAAGTCCGGCATTGCCATCGGTTTCATAATCATTGCCACCGAATTTGGCCGCATTGGGCAAGTGTTGGATCCATCCCGAAGGAAGAACATACTTACATGTGGGGAAATTACCCATTACCCCACTGGATGGATAAGCCAGCGCTCCTTCCGGTGCGTCGCCATATTCATCATAATCAACCGACGCAACAATCATATTCAGGTAATCCTCCACCTCTCCCTCCGAGGCATAACCGTTATAGCTTAGGCCACCGTTTGCATTAATTCTGAAACGGAGATAGGTGGGTCCGAGAAGTGCATTGGCAGGAATCAGGAATTGGATCGCATTCACGCCAGCCGTAAGCTGAAAGTTGGTAAATATCTGTTCACCAGGATCCTGCCAGCCGTTGGCCTGGTTGAAATCCATCCACGCATTCAGAATACACGAGACAGATGCAGTTACATTTATAGTAATCGTTTGACCCTGGAAGAGCTGTGAAGTAAAAGCGATACCATCTTCATCGTCCGGCAAATTTAAGTCGTCCCCATCCGCATTGGTACCAGGTTGACCATCCGCTTCATTGTCAATCAGGGCACCGAGGAACATTACCCCATTATTCAGGTGCCTTGCTCCATTGCTGGTTAGAAGTGTTGGGAATGGAATATCGGGCGCATCACCGAAGTCATAAGTATCCGGCTCTTCCTCGGTGACCAGCAGCAGGTAATCCTCTGTCTCACCATCCTCAAAGGACCCATGACCATCCCAGGGTGTAGTGACAGGCACTTCACTGAAGGTAAACCGCACCCATACATGGCCTGGGTTCGGCCCGATCAGGAACGGTGGCGGCTGTAAACCGGATAACGGCCCGATATAGCCAAATGGCACCGGAAAATTGACCAACACGTGCTCCGGTGCAGGAAGAGCACCCGGACACTGCGAGCTGCCTCCCCAGTTACCGTTTTGATCCCAGTCGATCAGTACGTTGACAAAATGAGGAATTCCGCTCTGACAGAGGTGATGTACATCGATGTCTATATTTTGTCCCCAGGTGGCCGTCGTACAGGTATTTCCCAAAGGTAAGCCGGAGGATTGAGGGCAGGGTACTACCTGCCAGGGCAGGCCTGTCAATGTGAAAGCTCCCGGCAAGATCAATCCTGCATCTCCGTCACCGAAACACTCATCTGCATTATAATTACTGAACAACGGGCACTGTCCGGCATTACCGTCGAACTCGAAATCGACCGACGGCCCGAACCAGGCTCCGAAATTCATTTGCTGTATCCATCCGGATGGCAGTATGGTGATGCACGTCGGAAACTGCCCGATCACTCCGTTCGCCGGATAGGCCATGGCCCCTTCAGGCGCATCGCCGAAATCAAATCCGGATTGTTCAACAATGGTGTCTGCATAGTCTTCGACTTCTCCTTCTGTTGCCAGTCCATTGTAACTCAGAGATCCATTCAGGTTGACACGGAAGCGGAGATAGGTAGGTCCCAGCATCGCATTGGCAGGTACAGGGAACGAAAGAGTATTCAATCCGGCAGACAGTTGGAAATTTGTGAATATTTGTTCACCGGCATCGGCCCAGCCATTGGCCTGGTTGAGATCCATCCATGCGTTCAGCATGCAGCTTGTGGAAGCAATTACCTGTAATGTGGCCACCTGTCCGGGGACCAGAAGGGACGTGAAGGTAACCCCATCCTCATCATCGATTAGATTTGTATCATCCCCGTTGGCACCGGCTACGGGAAATCCATCGTTTTCAGTATCCAGGCCACCTCCAAGAAAGGTCAGCCCATCGTTGATATGCCTGGCGCCATTGTTAACCAATAGTGTCGGATAAGGTCCGTCGGGTGCATCGCCAAAGTCCATGGTCGGATTGGATACGATGAACAGATAGTCTTCCGTTTCGCCATCCTCAAAAGTGCCTGAGCCATTCCAATTCGATACGACCGGTACATTGGTGATGGAAAACCTGGCCCATACCCATGACGGATTGGGTCCAATCAGGAAAGGAGGAGGTTGAAGACCAGATAACGGACCAATATACCCACTGGGTACTATAAAATTGACCAGTACATGCTCTGGTGCCGGATTCAATGGGCATGGCGATGTTCCTGCCCAGGTGCCATTCTGATCCCAATCCATCAGCACGTTCACATATGCAATCCCGCCGGCAGGTATAAGGTTCTGAACCATAATATCCACATTGGTCCCCCACACCGCGGTTGTGCAGGTGTTCCCAAGAGGTGCATTATCGCCCATTACGCATGGATATACAAGATAGATAGGCGGACTTGGAGAGATTAGTGTATTGATAAATGCTCCTGGTATGATGAGGCCGGCATCGCCGCCTCCCTTGCATTCATCCTGGTCATAAGGGCTGAATCCCGGGCAGGAACCGGCGTTACCATCCATTTCCTTATCAAAATTCCCAAAGAACGCAAAGGAGGTACTGTGCTGTATCCAGGTTGCAGGGCCAACGCTGATGCAGGTTGGGAACTGCCCCATGACCCCATTCGGGAATACTCCGCTTGGCACGTATGCATAGGCACCCTCCGGTGCATCCCCAAAATCAAATTCATTGCCTGTAATGGTGCTTCTGTAATCCTCCACCTCCCCTTCGGACGCCAATCCCGTATAACTCAGGAATCCGTTCATGTTCACCCGGAACCGGAGATAAGTCGTACCCAGTGTTGCACTTGCCGGTACCTGGAAAGTAAGTGCATTGATCCCGGCAATTAAGGGAACGTTTGCGAATATTTGCTCATTGGCATCCGCCCAGCCGTTCAATTGGTTGAAATCCATCCATGCATTCAGCATGCAGTTAACGGAAGCGACCACATTCAGTGTAGCCCACTGGCCCTGAGTCAGTGGCGACGTGAAGGTGACTCCATCCTCATCATCGGAAGTACTGAGATCATCCCCATCTGCGTTTGCTGTGGGCTGGCCATCGGCTTCATTGTCAATTAAAGCCCCCATGAAGCATATCCCGTTGTTGGTATGCCGTGCGCCGTTGCTGGCAAGCAGTGTCGGATAGGGTCCATCGGGCGCATCGCCGAAGTCCATGGTACTTGAAGGTAAAATGACAAGGAGCAGATAATCCTCTGTCTCTCCGTCCTCGTAGCCTCCTGAACCATCCCAGTTCATACCCACCGGTTGTTCTGAGATGGTGAACCTTGCCCACACATAGCCAGGATTGGGTCCGATCAGGAAAGGAGGTGGCTGAAGAGCTGAAAGCGGACCTCCGAATGGATTTGGAATGAGCTGATTCACCAGAACATGCTCCGGTACCTGAATGCCCCCGGGACACTGTGAACTGCCTCCCCACATGCCATTCTGATCCCAATCGATCAGTACGTTGACATATCCAGGTGTGGCGTTTGGCATATTGTTGTTCACCATGATGTCGACACTGAGCCCCCAGGTGGCTGTAGTACAGGTTACTCCAAGCGGAGCAACATCATTGGTGACACAGGGGACTACACCTCCACCCACGATATCAAATGCCCCGGGAACGATCAGACCGGCATCCATATCTGATTTACATTCATCCGCATTGTAAGGATTAAAACCCGGACACAAACCTGCATTTCCATCACCTTCCATATCAAAGGCACCAAAAGATGCTCCAAAGTTGTTGTGTTGTATCCAGGCGGCAGGGCCCACTGTCTTGCAGGTAGGGAATAAACCAATCTGACCTGTTGCCGGATATGCCAGGGCTCCTTCAGGAGCGTCTCCGTATTCAAGGATTTGTGCGATCAACGTGGTAAATGGAAACAGAAAAAAGTAACTGTTTAATAAAGTAATTACGATCAGTTTTTTCATGGCCAGAGAATTTTCGAGTTATGAACAAGAGTTTTATATATCAAATTATTGATAATCAGTAATTTAAAATAAAAAATAAATAATGGGTGGAGATACTTCAGGTTCTTATCATCACAAAAGGAAGTGACTGTACAGAAGCTCAGATTACGTTGAACCCGATTAGCCCTATGGACGTGAAGAGGCATAAGAGAAAGGCAAAATTGAATTCCGCCTCACATGATCGCCAATGGGTGACATCGTCAAAGAGGAACAAATATAGCGAATAAAAAGCTATATTGCAAGTGTAAATTTCAATGGCGTCTTTTTTTGCGCTGAACAATAACGAAGACCAGCATCATCAGGGCTGCTGCCAGGGCCATGGCAGCTCCAAAATAAAAAGGAACGCGGGAATTGACCTTATCATAGAGATAGCCCGCTATCAGACTTGCCGGAAGGAGGGTGATTCCCAGCAGGGCATTATAAATGCCGAGCCCGGTGCCCTGTTTGTTGCTGTCAGTCATATCCGATATGAAAGCCTTCTGGATCCCATCGGTTGAGGCGGAGTACAGCCCATAAAGTGCAAAAAGGGCAACGATCGCGCGGGTGCTTTCAGCCATGCCAAATCCATAATATACAGCGGCATAGATAAGGAATCCGGTCATCAGGATCTTTTCCTTACCGATACGGTCAGAAAGGCTGCCGACCGGAATGGCGGCAAAAACAGATACAAGGTTGGCGACCAGGTAGACCAACGGTATAAATGCCACCTTTATTCCCACTTCGTTAGCTTTCACCAGGAGCAATGCATCGGTTGAATTGCCAAGAGTAAAGATGAACACAATACCCAGGAAGAAATAGAACCTGGGAGGAAAGTCCTTTAAATGAAACCTGGTAAAAAGCTCATGTTTGCTTTTACCCGCTTCCCTGATCCCGAAAATGATCACAAAAATGGCCAATATGGCCGGGATTCCGGCCAGCAGAAAGATCAGCCTGTAATTGCCCGGCAATACCGAAAGCAACGCAAACGCCATCAGGGGACCTGCAATCGCACCGCTGTTGTCCATTGCCTTCTGCAGTCCGAAACTTCTTCCCGTTTCGTTGTTGATGACGGAGCCGGCAATAAGGCTGTCGCGCGGGGCAGTCCGGATTCCTTTTCCAAATCGCTCAATGAAGCGCAGATAAAGAACCTGCATGGGAGAAACCACCAGGGTGTACAGTGGTATGATCAGTGCCGACAGGCCATACCCGATCAGCATGAAGGGCTTGTTCTTCCCGATCCTGTCACTCCAGAAACCCGAAAATGCCTTGATCAGGGAAGCCGTGCTCTCGGCTATGCCTTCGATCAATGCCAGGCTGGTCTTGGACGCCCCGATCGACATCAGGAACATGGGCATAACCGAATAGACCATTTTGACGGAAGTATCTGTAAGAAAACTGGTTAATCCGGTAGAAAGGATGTTCCGGTGAAAGCCGAAGTATCTTCTTTTTTGTTCGGGGTGAGGCTTTTTTGTCATCATGGATGCATATGCCCTTTAGTTGCAAATATAAATTGAATCATCTTATTATCAGGAATGTTTTAATCAGACCAATGTTACAATTACAAAAGGTCTTGCATATTGGCTTCGGATTTCATATCTTAGTAGTTCGTATATCTAAGTTAAAAAATGAAAATAAGAATCAGCTTATTGATTTTATTCTTAGGTATTTATTGGGCAGAAGCCGGCGCTCAGATCCAATCGGATACCGGTTATATCATCGCCCTGACACATCTGACAAAAGAAAAAGTAAAGTTCATAGCTCCCGGAAAGAAAATAACCATCTGGTACGGAGAAGGAAAGGTTAAGGGAAGGCTAACTGCGATCACTCCGGATAACATCTTTATTGACAATTCGGCCTATTCTCCCTATCAAATCATAAAGATCAGGGCACTTTTACCAGGCACCACTGCAGGAGGAGCGGTTGCCACGGCTGGAGGGGCCGGAGTACTTGCACTGGGAGGTTACCTTGCCGCTATATCCATCATCGCGATCACAGAAGCGGCAGGGGAATCATGGGTTATATTTTGGGGCACCCTTGGATTGCTGGGTTCCGCACCCCTGATAGGCCTTGGGGCTGTGCTGGTACCCGTTGGGATCATTATCATCACCCAGGGAAGGGCATTCGATCTGGTCAGTAAATGGAGACTTTCTGTCATCCCGATGGAATAATCCCTTTCCTGAAGGCCGAATGCCTTTTCTTTGACCTCTTATCCTTACCTCGCGCTCATTTTACCTGATATTACTTCATACGACCTGTTAGGCACCATCCGCCTCTTGCATATTACCTATTTTTATATTATCTTTATACGTCAACTTTTTCAATATATATCATCATGAAAACACCATTTTTTCTTGCGGTGATCATTCTGATAAGCTTTCAGATGACCGCGCTTTCGCAAAAATGTCTGCCTGAAGGTATTATTTTTACCACACAGGCCGGCATCGATAATTTTCATTCCAATTACCCTGACTGTACAGAAATTGAAGGAGATGTTGGTATCTCAGGGCAGGACATATCCAATTTATCCGGGCTGGATGTGTTAACTTCCATCGGAGGTCACCTGTTAATATGGGAAAATGAGCTGCTGCATAATCTGATGGGGTTGCACAACATTACAACCATTGGAGGAAGCCTGTTGCTGGGGTGCTTTGATTTTGAGACCTGGGACACATTTTACGGAAATCCTGCTTTAAAGGATTTAACAGGATTGAATAGTCTGACTTATATCGGTGGTAATCTTCAGATTGTAAACAATGACTCATTGATCAATTTGACCGGTTTAAGCAGTCTGACAAGGGTTGAGAAGGATCTGTTCATCGGTGTCTGGGGTGATGATGAACAACTGGGTAATCCACGTTTAATCAACCTGGCAGGGCTTGATAATCTCAATAGTATTGGCGGCAGTCTTGATATTCAGTTTAACGAAAACCTCGAAAGTCTGGAAAACCTGAATCATCTGACGTCAATCGGAGGAAGTGTCAGGATAAGCGGGACAAATAAGCTAGTGAACCTGACAGGTTTTAACAATCTCAGTATCATCCCGGGAGACCTGGAGATCGGTGGTCAATACAGCAATAATTCAAGCCTTAACAGTCTGACAGGATTGGAGAACCTTGTTTCCATAGGGGGGAGTTGCCTGATTTCTTACAATGATGTATTGACTGACTTTACCGGGCTTAATAATCTCGATAAAATTAATGGGGATTTGACCATTGGTGATTCCTGGGGGGGGAATCCTTCTCTGACTAGCCTGACAGGACTGGGGAACCTGACTTTGGTGAAAGGTAAACTTAGTGTGTTGGATAATGATGCCCTGTCGAGCCTGGGGGGAATAAACAATCTTTACAGGGTTGAAGGAGGGCTGGAGTTGTGGAATAATGATGACATAACCAGCTTAACGGGTTTGAATGACCTGCATTTTGTGGGGGGTACATTGCGAATTTATAACAATGACGCCCTGACCAGTTTATCCGGGCTGGAGAATCTGGACTCAATTGGAGGAAGCCTGACCATTGGTGTCATCTGGGGTGGCAGCAATCCTTCACTGCTTAGTTTGGAAGCTCTGGGCTCATTGAAAGCCATCGGGGGGGATCTTACGATCGCTTACAACGATGTCCTGTCTGACCTGGAGGGATTACATAACATTGGTGCAGCAACGATTGAAAACATTTGCATCGTCCACAATACTTCTTTGTATAACTGTGACGTACAAAGCATATGTATGTACCTGACCGCACCCAATGGGACGATTGAAATCCATGACAATTACTGGGGTTGCGACAGCCAGGAAGAAGTTGAAGAAGGGTGCGGGATCGTGGCTTTGGAAAAATTTTCCGGTAATACTGAGCTTTCAGTCTATCCCAACCCAGCTTCCAGTCAGATCATCGTGGACTTTACATTCGATCGTCCGACCGTTATATGTATCGAGGTGCTAAACAGCATGGGCCAGGTTATTGCGACAGTTCAGCATCAATCCCATCATTCCGGTGAACAACAGGTTACGTGTGACATGGAGCAGCTTCCCGCAGGCGTATATTACTATCGCCTGACGGCGAACAGCGAACAGCGAATGGTAACCGGCAAAATGGTGGTGATCAGATAATCCACAAGCGATCAGTTCATTCCACTATATCCAGGTCGATGGCAGCTTTAACGACGCCATCACCATTCAGGTCAGTGAAGGTGGATAACCACTTATAGGTCTGTCCTGCTGCCATTGGCTCTGCCACCGTCAGGTAGGAACGGAGCAGATCTACGTCCGGCTCTACCAGCGTATCACTGTACTGGAGAAGATAGTTGCCCTGAGCATCTGTCACTTCCGTTTCAAACAGGATGGTGTATGAGCCATCCTTTATCCTCAATCCGGAAACTTCCTCCAGCACCACCGCAATGTCCTTCCCGAGAGGAATCCTTCTGGAATTGAACTTTTCCCCGTCCAGGGTCAGGTAAGAATCTCCAACACCAACGCCGTTATACGTCATTTTCAGCCCTGTGCCAAGATCTGTTTTAAAACCGCGTGAGCAGGAGATCATAAGCAAAGAGAAAAGAAATAGTGTGGAAATCCATGCAGTAACCAGCGTATTTATTTTCATATGGTTTGATCTTTAAAACTGTCAAAATAAGAATCATCATCAGGCGGCAGACACTTTTGTGAAAAATACAGCTGGTAAATATATTTAAAATTCACAGTCAGTGGAGCAAAAATAAAAACAGGCAGTTGACTGCTTACTGCCAACTGCCTATTGCCAAGTGAATCTGTCGGAGTGGCGAGATTTGAACTCGCGACCTCTTGACCCCCAGTCAAGCGCGCTAACCAGGCTGCGCTACACCCCGGAGACGGGTGTGAGTGTCGGTGTGGGTGTGAGTGTGGGGTGCAAAATTAGGATAAATTTGGGTTTTTTGTTCTATTTTATACAGATATTTGATTTTGAGGCTAAATTTGTCTGGTTCTAATGCATTAAACCTTATGGATCGCCTGAACAAATACCTGATTGCGGGGGCTTGTCTGGTGGTTATGGCGGCCGGGCTGCGACAGATCGCCGGCCTGGTCAATCCCTTCCTGCTGGCTCTTTTGCTCGCTTTTGCCATTCTGCCGCTCACTGCCTGGATGATACGGATCCGAATACCAAGAATCTGGGCCGTTGTATTCACCTTCATCCTGCTGCTGGTCATCGGAACCCTGCTGAGCATTCTTGTCGGCAACACCATCATCCGGCTGATCGCGGATATGCCTGCTTATGAAGAACAGTTCAAGGCTTTTTATACGAGGGTCAACGAATGGTTCGTAGCGATGCACATTGATACGTCAAAATTGTGGTCCTCGGGCATCTTCGATCCCGATAAGATCCTGGGAATGGCCTCAGCAACGCTTTCCAGGGTGACTTCGATGCTGAGCGGATTTTTCTTTGTCATTATTCTTGTGGTGCTTTTCCTGTTTCAATTTCTGCAGCTGAATAAAAGAATGGCCGACGGGCAGTTGAAGGACCACCTGATCCTGTCACGGTTTGGTCCGTTCAGCGGTGACATCACCAAATACCTTTCCGTGACCGCACTTTCAGGTCTGATCTCATCCGTGGCTGATCTGATCCTCCTATGGATACTGGGAATTGATTACGCCATTCTCTGGGCGGTCATGGCCTGGTTTCTGAGCTTTATTCCGACCATCGGATTCATCATCTCGATGGTTCCCCCTGCCCTCCTGGCACTGTTGTTATTCGGATGGCAAAAGGCATTGATCCTTATCGCCGGTTATATTGTCATCAATTCGATTGCGGATAATGTCGTCCGGCCCTTTTTTATGAAGGAAGGCCTGAAAATTTCCTTTCTCGAGCTGATGATATCCCTGATCTTCTGGACATGGCTTCTTGGGATCATCGGAGGGATCGTCAGCGTACCCCTGACAATGGCCGTCAAGCAGGTGTTTGCAGCGCTGAGCAGCGATGGGGAGACGGAAGGCAGGAATCAGGATTCGATCCTTGTTCCCAAAGCCAGAAGGCGAATAGCGGTTGGAAGAAGGGGACGGTAGAGGGTTGACAGTCAGCAGTCGACGATAGAGCAACAATTTGACAATTTAACAATTTAACAATTTAACAATTTGACAATTTGACAATTTAACAATTTGACGATCAAGAACCATGAATACCAGATCCACCACACGCCGTAACTTTTTAAAGATTGCCGCATTAGGTGCAGCAGGAGTAGGACTGGGGCTGAAAGGCCTGGCTTCCGGGAGGCAGGAAATTCCGGGTGAATCCCCTGCCATGCCCCGTCAGCAGGGCCAGCGTTCGGTGATGAGCCTTGCCTGTGAGCCACTCAACATAGTCCGGATTGGGATCATCGGCCTTGGCATGAGGGGCATGGAAGCTGTGGAACGACTTCTTTATGTCGAGGGGATCGAGATCAGGGCCGTGTGCGACGTCTTACCCGATCGTGTGGCTCAGGCGCAGAAGATCGTTGTTGACCGCGGAAACAAGGAACCTGCTGGCTATTCAGCAGGGGTAAATGACTGGATGAACCTGTGCCGGCGTGAGGATATTGACCTGGTGTATGCGTGCACTCCCTGGGAACTGCACACACCCAATGCCGTATTTGCCATGCGTCAGGGCAAGCATGCAGCCGTGGAAGTACCTGCAGCACTGACGCTCAGTCAGTGCTGGGAACTGGTCGACACGGCCGAACAAACCCGACGCCACTGCATGATGCTGGAAAACTGCTGCTATGACTTCTTCGAACTGGCTACGCTGAACATGGCCCGAAAAGGAGTCCTGGGTGAGATCATGCACGCCGAATGTGCATACATACACGATCTGCGCTGGCTGAAATTCGACAGGGAACATGGCTATTATAATATGTGGCGTCTCAACTACAGCATGGCTCATACCGGAAATCCCTATCCAACCCACGGGCTCGGACCTGTGGCCCAGATCATGGGAATCAACCGCGGCGACCGGATGGAATACCTCACCTCTACATCCACGAACCAGGTAGGAATGAGCCTGTATGCAGCAAAAACTTTCGGGAACGATTCGCCCGAGGCGCGCCAGACCTATGAACTGGGGGATATGAATACCACGCTGGTACGAACCCACCGTGGCAAAACGATCATGATCCAGCATGATACCACCAGTTCACGCCCCTACAGCCGCATCCACCTGATCAGCGGCACGCTTGGGATAGCCCAGAAATGGCCCGATCAGCGCATCGCCCTCGAACCGGATCCGCATCACTGGCTAACGGAAGATAAGCTGGATCAGCTCTTACAGGAATACGAACATCCGTTGGCCAGAAGAGTGGGCGAAAAGGCAAAAGAGGTGGGAGGCCACGGCGGAATGGACTTCATCATGGACTGGAGGCTGATCCAGTGCCTGCGAAGCGGTCTGCCCCTCGACCAGGACGTTTACGATGCCGCTGCCTGGTCCAGTATCGTCGAACTGAGTGAAATGTCGGTACGCAATGCCAGTCAACACGTTGAAGTTCCAGATTTTACGCGCGGGGAATGGGAATCGCACCCGCCGCTGGGAATTGTGGAATAGAATCCATTACCGGCATTTGCAGCTCCGGTAATAAAAGGCAGAAATATCTGAATAGGAATACCGGATGGCTGCTATGGGCAAACCTGTGAAGAAATATCTTTCCTGTGCCGCTGATTCAATTTCTTCTTTTTCACGATGATATCCTCCCTGATAAGCAGTCGCATAGTATCGCAACTGCATTTCCGGAGAAAGCGTGTCCCATGAAGGGAACAGATCGTGCACCAGGTTCATGAACGCCCGGAGGTACCATAGTTGTCCTTCGGTGCTCTTTAGCCTGAGAAGCCTTGAGGTACGAAGGGATACACCGCTGGAATCAGAAATGCTCCACCCTGCGGGCCATGAACCCACAGATCGTGAAGCTGAAGACAGGAGATCTGCCTCGATGGATTCAGCAAAGGAGGGTTTCATCTGAAAGTGTCCGACCGAAAAATCAGCAAAGGGAGTTCCGTATTGAATATAAAGGACCTCCAGTGCCCTGGTTTCCATATAATCCATGATCGATGAATACCGGATCATATTTTCCTGATGATTCATCCGTACTTCTGCATTCCAGCCAGATGGTGCTGTCAGGCCTCCTGAAAGGTCCTTCTTTACTCCCATCCGAATAATAGTTGTAAAACTGTTTGTTTCTACCGGATCCGACCGAGGTCACCATTGCAGTTTTATCACCGTTCAGGCTGAATAAAAAGCAGCTTTCATCATTTACGATGTTCTCTCCGGGCCCGATCTCAAAAAGGATCTTACCTGTCAGCTGGCTTGACGGGTCATTTTGGGCAAAGATCACCGGCTGGACTATTAGATTAAGAATGATGATGATCAGTAATGATCCTGTTTTCTTCATGAGTTATTTGATTTAAATACCTGATAAGAAAAATCAGATAAAATTATAACAACTTATCGGAATAAATTTTCATAATGGTTCCATTTACAATTTTCGACGCCAGTTTTCTTGGCATTGTACGAAGTAAAAAAGCATAACCAAGTCTGTTATATATTCCCGGAATAAAGAGAATTCTCTTACCCAGCTGATCCAGAGCTCTTTGCGCGACAAAATCCGGGTGATGGATACGGGGAATAAAGCCGGAAATGTGGGGTGCAGAAGCCCTGAATCCTGGAGTATCCGTCGGGCCCGCCAGGCAGGCAAGTACGTCAATATGATATGGATTCAGCTCATAGGAAAGGGATTCTGCAAGCAAAGCACCAAAAGCCTTGGTGGCTGCATACGGTGCCAGGAGTTGGGAGCCGATAAGTCCTGCCAAGGATGACATGATCAGGATCCCACCCCCTTTTCCCATTCCGGCGAGATGACCTGAGAAACGATGGACCAGCCGGATCATGGTTCTGCAATTGACCCTGATGTACTGGTCAATTGATTCAAGGGATTGGAACAGAAAGGGTGCCACGCGGCTGAAGGCTGCATTATATACAAGGAGGCGGCAGTCGATAGTTTCAATGGTGTCCATGATCATTTCTTCCGCATTTCCGATAGCCAGATCCAGGTTCAGACAGATAACATTCACAGGGAATTCCCTCCGGATCCTTTCTGCCACATTGCGCATGCATTCATCATTGCGATCAATCATCACCACATTCAATCCCCTGGCAGCCAGTGTCACGGCAAACGATTCCCCCAGACCCTCTGCTGCACCGGCAATAAGTGCCCAGGGGCCATATTTATTTTTAAAATCATCCTTCATTCGGTCAGCTCTTTATGAAATAATCACTCCATGATTAATTGATCACAAAGAACACGATTTTTTCAGAATTCATACCTTTGCGCCCCATATTTCTGAATTATTAATCTTTTGGAAATCTGCAACGATGAAACGATTGCTATTTACATTCCTGAAATTCCTTTCCTTTTTACAACGCCAGCGATGGAAACTTTTGGGCAGGAAGAGCCGTGACCTGCACCATGAACAGATCCTTTCCGGGAAAGCCTGGGCTGAATTCTGTGACCAGCTCAAGGCGGCCGGAGCTTCACTGATGTATCCGGGTGCACCGCTGGATCTGTTGAGTCAGGCGGAAGGTATCCGTTACCTCTCCCGTCTGACGCGCGGAGGGCTGGAAGCCTTTGTTGAGTATGGGGATCCGGAGTTCCCGGTGTTCAGGCGTACGGTACATGAAACGATAAAAATAGGAGCCGACAATCCTGACAATGTCTACCTGAACGCCCAGATCAGCGGGAAGCACGAGTACAGGATCACCGGGCGCCGCAACACGATCCATTACATAGGATTTTTCACTCAGAACGGTCAGTATGGTACCACGGGAGGTCTGGCCCCCTGCGGTGTCCTGGAAGGATCATCCCTGCACATGGACGATAACGGAATCTTCGAGATCATTCTCAGCAAAACGCCAAGGGGAAAGAACTGGCTGAAGATGGAGGATGATACATCCCTGGTCATCGTCAGGCAAACCTATTATGACCGCTGGAGCGAAACGCCTGCGGAACTTTCGATCATCAACCTCACCGGTCAGCAATCCCCGGATCCGCTGACAAGCCAGAAGATAGCAGAGGGATTGAACAGTGCCGCACTTCTCGTCGGAGGGGCATCGCTGTTATTTGCAAAATGGGCCCGGGATTTTCAGAAACATACCAATCAACTCCCTCTCTTTGACGAGAAAAGGTCGAATGCGGCCGGCGGGGATGCCGGTATCACCTATTACCACAGTCACTGGAGGCTGGCGCCCGATGAAGCCCTTGTGATCGAGGTGACGCCTCCCGAATGCGAAAGCTGGAACTTCCAGCTGAACAATTACTGGATGGAGTCCCTCGACTACCGGTATTTCAGGATATGTATCAACAAGCACAGCGCCGTCTACCGTACCGACGGGAGTGTGCAGGTTGTGGTCAGTCATAGTGATCCGGGCATGCCAAACTGGATCGATACCTGCGGCCACCTGGAGGGTACCATGTGCTGGCGCTGGTACCGGCTGGCAAAGGGAGCAAAAGCGGTGGAACCTGAATGCAGCGTGGTGAAGAATGCACCTCACCCCCTGTCTCCCCCTCTCCATTAGGAGAGGGGGCCGGGGGGTGAGGTAATACCCTGAAAATTATGGTACATCAACAGGTCATCAAATCGGCGGATTTTAACCGTAGCCCGTACTGGTTCAGGATCCTGAACCGGTGCTGGAAAGCGGCTTATCCCCTGGGGGCTGAAATAAAACTGGAAAAGGACGACCTTATCCGTACAGCCAGGAGGACGACGGGATTGCATGATCTGGGAAAGGACTTCTGGGATGAGCCGCTTGACCGTCTGATCCATGCGCTGAACACGGAGGCTGCCTTACATCCTGCCGGGCGGTTTATCTCGCGGCAGCGTCTGATCAATCTCCTTGCCACGCGGCTACGGGCAGAATACTGGTTCCGAAGGCATCCCGGGATCCTTGAAGAACCGCTGTATCCTGTCTGGATGATCATCGGCCTGCAACGTACGGGCACCACGCTGTTGCACCGCCTGCTCACAGCGGATCCTGAAAACAGGGTCCTGCTGAGCTGGGAAGCACTGAATCCTGTTCCGCTGAAGGGAGAGCTGCATACCTGTGACGACCGGATCCAGATCGCACGGACCAGCGAAAAAGCACTCAAGCTTATGGCTCCCGGATTTTTTGCCATCCATCCCGTGGAGCATCTGGCTCCGGAAGAAGATATACTTTTGCTCGATGTTTCCTTTTTGAGCACAACGCCAGAGGCCACCACCAACGTTCCATCCTATGCGGCCTGGCTGGAAGGTACCGACCAGTCGCTGGCCTATGCGTATGCTGCCAAACTGATGAAACTCCTCCAGTGGCAGAGACCAGGTACACGGTGGGTGCTGAAGTCCCCGCATCATCTGGAGTTCCTTGATCTGGTCGTAAGATATTTCAGCAAGGTGCATTTCATCTGGACGCACAGGAATGTCCATCAATCCATTCCATCCTTCCTGAGCATGGTGACCCACAGCCAGTCCATCTTCAGTGATCAGACGGATCCAGGTCGCGTTGCCCGCCACTGGGTCAGAAAAACCGGTTACATTTTATCCAAAGGAATGGATTTCCGCATGGACATGAGCCCGGAGAACCGGTTCTTTGATCTTTTCTATGAGGATTTCATCGCTGATCCTGTCACCCATCTGCGAAACTACTATCATCAGCACAGGCTGCCCACAGGACATCTTGTTTCAAATTTTGAAAAGGCACGCAATCTGAATCCCAGAGGTAAGTATGGTCTACATTCGTATTCCGTGAAGGATTTCGGGATAACGGATGCTTATATTGACGATCATACCATGGCATACCAGGAATTACAGAGGAAACTTCAGGATACCCAAGAAGACAAACCAACCAAAAAATAATGATCGTATGACACAGGGTGGACACGAGCAGTACAGGAATCCGGTAAAAGCCATTATTACAGGGATCACCGACCTGTTCCGGAAACGTGAAAAAGTCGGGGAACTTATGTCTTCCGATCGCCTTGACGGGAAAAAAGTGCTGATCACGGGCGCCAGCTCAGGATTGGGTTATGCAGTAGCACGGCAGCTGGCAGAACGGGGGGCCACGGTGATCATGGCCTGCCGCAGCGGATTACCCGAAAAAGGGGAAGAGATCCGGCGGGCGACAGGATCCAGGAACGTTTCGATGCTCTATGTGGATCTTTCGGATACCGATTCGATCCATGACCTGGTCAGGCAGATCAGGGAACAATACGGAACCCTGGACATCGTCATCTGCAACGCGGCTGTCGTTCCCAGGAAAAGCAGGCGGACAAGGCAGGGAGTTGAGGAAATGTTCATGGTGAATTATCTTGCCAAATTCCTTTTCATTAACCTGCTATTAAAAGAAAAACTTATCCGGCTGAAAGGGGATCCCCTGCCCCGGATCATCTTTGTTTCTTCGGAAAGTCATCGGAATCCCAGGGTCTTCGACTGGGAAGGATTTGGAACGTACCAACCGTTCGCCATGAACCGGACCGTCGAGCTATACGGGTATTACAAGCTGCTTCTCACCACATTTGCCTGTGAGCTTTCCCGCCGCCTGAATCCTGACGGTGATGTTCAATGTTCAGTATTTGCACTGTGCCCCGGGCCCATCAATTCGAATATTGCCCGGGAAGCACCGGCTGCCATCAGGCCCCTGCTGCGGATCATTTTCAGTATCTTCTTCCGCTCCCCCCAAAAGGCAGCAGAGCCTGTAGTGTACCTTGCAGCTTCACCTGCGATGGAAGGAAAGACCCGCGAATACCTTTTCCTCATGAGCCGCAGAGAAATAGATCCAAAGGCGGTCGACGCAGCCAACGGAAAACGGTTATGGGACCTGTCAGAGAACCTGATCCGCACAATGATCTGAAATACTGTCAGTTCATTTCCTGTTAATTTATTAACAAAGTTCGGACTGCGTATTCAAAAGATTTACCCTACTTTTATACGTACGATTAATGACTGACCTGCGAATCTTAAGATATTTATTCACAGATGATTAGCGTAAGAGCATGGGAATGGTTCCTGAAAAACCAGATAAGGATTTTTATTTCTTCCCTGCTTGTGGCATACCTCCTGCCCTGCTCCGCCCAGTTGAATCAACAATCTGCCCCCGATAGCCAGACCGATTTGCTGAATCTTACAGAAAGATTCTATGGATCCGACGATATGCTGATCAGCGGGAGCGTTTATGTCCCCTCCAGTCCCCTGATCAGCCACCATCCCTATTTTGACAGGGAAGAATGGCAGGAAGGCATCGTATTCATTGACGGAAGGAGATTCGATGCTCAGCAGATCAGATATGACCTGCCTGCACGAAAGATGATTCTGAATGCCGTGTTAAAGGAAGGAGCCACAGTGAAGATCGCTCTCAATGCATGGAAAATCGATTCCCTTTACCTGGGAGATCATCTTTTCATCAACAGCAACAACCTGTCGCTCCCCGAATCTGATACCTCCTTCTACGAACTTATCCACCGCAATGGCTTTATATTCATTACCGGGTACCATAAAGAATTCATCCATAAGTACACTGCATCTTCGCCTTATGGACTGTGGTCCTCTCAAACGGCTTCACATTTTATTTACACCGATCAGTGGTATCCGGTGACTTCAAAACGGTCGCTTTTAACCTGGTTCCCATCCGGTAAAGATGAGATCAGGAAATATATGCACGTCAATCGTATTCGTTTTCGCAAGGCAACCAGCGATCAGCTGAAGCCTTTACTGGTCAGGTGCGGAGAGTATTATCAACATTGAATCCATGAGACTCAGGATCCTGGCAGGAATATTCATCATGGTGGGCATGCAGCTCATTGCCACTGCTCAGGTAAGGGATGCATTTGTGACCCGGTCGGCTGACGGGATCTCCTGGAATGAATTCGTTGAGAGAATGGAACAGTCCTACCCTGTCCACTTCTATTACATCCCCGACAGCATTCCTGATATAGTGGTATCAGTAGCACAGGACTCCATATTGTTGACGGATCTTCTTAGCGAGCTTTTCTCACCATGGAACATAACTGTGTCGGCAGATCAGCAGGGAAACATTTTTTTGTTCAAAGACCGGCAGATACGGTTTTCCCTTCCGGAAATCTACCGTACTTACATTTCACCCGTTGAAGATACCACCAGCACAGCAGGGATGGAAAAGGAGATGGGTAAGGATGTCTATCTGGACACCTACAAGGAATTCATCGTCGAGAACGTGATCATAGGATCCAAACTGAAGGGATTCGGGAGCACGCGGGCAACCATCAGGGGGAGGGTCACCCATGCGGAAGACAGCTCCCCTGCGGTTCAGGCAAATGTTTTCATCGAAGAGACCCATAGCCTTGCAGTCACCAACGATTCCGGTTATTATCAGCTGGTGCTGCCCCTGGGCAAATACACACTCACCGTAAGCAGCCTTGGAAGCTTTGACAAAAAATACAAGTTGACCCTGCTGTCGGACGGTGTGCTGGATGTGAGGCTGGATCACAGGGTCTATGTGCTGGAGCAGGTGGAGATCACTTCCGACAGGTACAATCGGGTAAAAGGCTCCCAGATGGGATACGAGCGTCTTTCCACCAAGAACATCAAGGAGATCCCGGTGGTCCTTGGCGAAAAGGATCTGATCAAGGTAGCCCTGCTGTTACCCGGCATACAGACTGTGGGTGAGGCAACAAGCGGATTCAATGTCAGGGGGAGTCCTACCGATCAGAATCTTTTCTATATCAACAGCGTACCTGTTTACAACACATCCCATGTCTTTGGATTTTTCTCTTCGTTCAATCCCGAAGCTGTACAGGATTTTTCCATTTACAAAAGCCACATCCCTGTCCAGTACGGAGGGAGGTTGTCTTCCATCTTTAATATTGCCAGCAGACAGGGAGACATGAAGAAATTCTCGTTCCGCGGCGGGATTAGTCCGGTTGCCGCACGGCTGCTGGTGGAGGGTCCTTTTCAAAAGGATAAGAGCAGTTATATGCTGGCCGTCAGAAGTACCTATTCCGACTGGATCCTGAACCTGGCCAAAGAGCCGGATGTGTTCAACAGCAGTGCTTTTTTTGCAGATGCCATCGCAAACCTGACCTTCCGTCTGGATGACCGGAACAGGATCGATTTCTTTTCCTACGGAAGTTATGATAACTCACAGATCGCCGATCTGTCGACCTTCACGTACCATAATGCAGGTGCATCCCTTTCCTGGACCAACCTGTTCCGCAAGAAAAATTCTGCTGCCGTTTCGCTCATCTATAACCGGTATGGACTTGGTGAACAGAACATGGAATATCCCATGGAAGCGTATAAGCGTTCCTTTATCCTCCACCATTCGGAACTCAGGGGTTCCGTAACGCTGCGGCCGGCGGCTGCACATACGGTGGACCTGGGGATGAATGCCATCCTTTATCATGCCTCTAAAGGAGATCTTCTGCCGTACAACGAAACCTCCACCATCATCCCTGAAAGCTACGAGCCTGAAAAAGGTCTGGAGACAGCCATCTATGCAGGGGACGAATGGAAATTATCCCCCAGATTTTCCGTTAACGGAGGCTTGCGCTATACCATTTATTCCTATCTGGGACCAAAAACAGTTTATGACTACATCCCGGGGCTTCCGGTCGAACCTGTCAACATAACCGATACCCTTCATTATGGAAGTAATGCATTCATCAAGACCTACGACGGGCTGGATTACCGGCTCGGTGCAACCTACCTGCTGACAGACCAGCTTTCGGTAAAAGGAAGTTACAACCGGCTGCATCAATACCTCTTCCTTCTTTCCAACACCATTGCCGTTGCGCCGACGGATACATGGAAACTCTGTGATTCCCATATCAAACCCATGACCGGCGACCAGTACACCCTGGGAATGTATACGTTTCTGCTCGGAGAGATGTATGAGCTATCCCTGGAGGGCTACTATAAGAACGTCAGGAACCTGGTGGAATACAAAGACGGCGCTGACCTGGTAGAAGCTGATCTGACGGAAACCGAAGTGATCCAGGGAGATCTGGACTCCTACGGGATTGAATTCATGCTCAAAAAAGCATACGGCAAATTCAGTGGCTGGGTCAATTACACCTACTCCAGGGCGCTGGTGCTGGCAAACAATCCACTGACCGGTGAAATGAACAATTTCGGTGAGGTCTATCCTGCAAACTTTGACAAACCTCATTCCTTCAATCTGGTAGCCAACTACCGGATCACAAAAAGGCTCAGCTTCTCCTCGAATGTCGTGTACTCAACCGGACGGCCGGTGACCTACCCCACGGCGATCTATTACCTCAACGAAACACAGATCACGCATTATTCCAGGCGCAACGAGTACAGGATACCCGATTATTTCAGGGTCGATCTTTCCATGAACATCGAGGGCAACCTGAAAGCCAGGAAACTCATCCATGGTTCCTTCTCCTTTTCAGTGTATAACCTGACGGGAAGAAATAATGCATACTCGGTTTATTTCACAACAGAGGAGGGAAAGGTAAAAGCCTATCGCCTTTCCATTTTCGGTGTACCCATTTTTTCGGTGAGCTATAATTTCAAGCTGGGAAATTATGAAAGCTAGGACATATTTCCTTTTCATGATGTTCCTGATCCTGGTGACCGCCTGTATCGATGAGTTCTGGCCTGACCTGAGTGACTTTGAGAGCCTGATGGTGGTGGACGGAACCCTGACCAGTGAGCCCGGACCTTACTATGTGAAATTATCCATGACCTCTGATGTTGAGGAACCCAGGTACATACCCTTTACCGGTTGCAGGATCACCATCCAGGATGATGCAGGAAACACCGAATTGCTGACAGAAACCGAACCCGGCACCTATGCCACAGCCCCTGATGGCATCAGGGGGATCACCGGCAGGCAGTACATGATCCGGATTACCACGCCCGAAGGCAAGAACTATTCCTCCTCCTACCAAAAGCTCCTGCCTCCCGTGGGGATCGATTCGGTATATACGGAAGTTGCATATCATGAGACCGCCGATTCCTGGCATGACCTTGCAGGGCTGCAGTTCTACGTAGATACATACCGGGCAGAAACGGATACCAATTATTACCTGTGGCAGATGGAGGAAACTTTCCAGTTCTATTCCGACTTTTACATTGACTGGCTCTATATGGGCTACTTCAAGCAGTTCAATAACAGGGACTCCGTGCATACCTGCTGGAATACACAAAATGTTTATGAGATCTTCACAGCCAGCACGGTCAACCTGACGGATCCCATCCTCATCAAGTATCCGCTTCATTATGTGGATACCGAGACACGTCGCCTTCAGGTCAAATACAGCCTACTAATCCATCAGTTCACCATTGATGCAGACGCTTACTCCTTTTACGATCAGATCAGGAACCTGATGACGGATGAGGGTACCCTCTATACCAAGCAACCCTATCAGATCACCGGCAACGTAACCAGCGAGGAGGATCCCGGGGAACCCGTGCTGGGTTATTTCCTGGTGGGAGGAGTGGATGTGAAACGGATCTTTGTCAAACGTCCGGTGGATATTCCTTTTTACTATCCTGAGTGTGAACTTATCACCGATTTGCGTTCATTGTTCGGTCAACCCAGATATACCTGGCCTATTTATGTCACAACCAATGCGGCAGGTGCACGTGGATACGCTGGCAATGAATGCTTTGACTGCACCCTGAACGACGGGGTTCTTGAAAAACCTGATTTCTGGGAATAGAATGAAAAAAGCGTTCTTCATAGTATTTTTCGGTATATCGTGGGATCTGTTCCTAAGTGCAGTCCTCCTGGCCCAGGATCCGTGGATACACGGCCCCTTCCGCCAGGGAATCCTTCCAGAGGAACGGATCATGCTCATTACCGACAGGGACCTCTATATTGCCGGAGAAAATATCTGGTTTTCAGCGAATTACATGTCAATCAACACAAGTGATGAAAAACAGGTAAGTCATGTTCTTTATATTGAAGTATTCAACAGCGTAGATGATGTCATCATTAGGGAGAAATATTCGATCCAACATGGCAATGCATCAGGGTACCTGACCATTCCGGCGGAAACGGCCACCGATGCATACATCCTGCGGGCCTATACCCACTTCCAGCGAAACTTTCCCGCCGAGAGCCACACCATGAAATGCCTCACGATTGTAAATCCCGACATACCTTATTTACATAAACTAGTGACATCCAATAAGATAGCCATCATACCCGAAGGGGGTAATTTTGTAAGTGGAGTGCCGGCCAGAACCGTCATTCGTTTGGACAGGGAACTGGCGGAGAAGATAACGTACATGCAACTTCTGGATGAGCATCAGCGGCCGGTGGCTTCTGTCAGGATGTTTGAAAATGGACTGGGCGAGTGCACTTTCACGCCTGATGATTCACTGGATTACCATCTTGCCGTCTACCTTGAAAATGGTGACACACTTGTTGAGCCGCTGCCTGCACAGGACACCTGGGGGGATTTTCTTCCTTCGGCCGAAAAGAGACAGAGCGGACTGATCTACCGGCTCTCGGGAAAAATACCGTTTACCGCCGGCAATGATCACCCCCTGTCGCTGACCATGATCTCAGCCGAAGGCTTGACGCTGTATAAAGAAAGTATCCCGCAACAAAACATACCGGTGCAGATTGAGATTCCCTATCCGGAAAAATACCGGGGCATTCTTTATCTGGTATTGAAAAGCAGTGAGGATGCCATACTGCACATCCTGCCTGTTTTCATTCCCGGAAAACCGGTGGAGGAAATAAAGCTCACTACCGATAAAACGGATTATCAGCGCCGCGAACCGGTCACCGTTGGAGTGACCTCAGCAACGGGGGATGACAGGAAACTGCAGGTAACAGTATCCGTTGTAAAAGAAGGCACCTGGGATCCTATGGATTCACTGCTGCATGATAACTACATCCGGAATCCGTTCCTTCTCCATTCATTTTCACTGACCGGCGGGATGTCCACTGCAGCTCTCACCAGCCAGGCCGATCTCTGCATGATCCTTTACACACCTTTGGCCAACACGGCCCTCTTCCGTTCAGGATTGACAAAAGCTGATACAGAGGGCATCACTTTCCTGCCTGAAATCAGGGATGTCAGCATCAGCGGTCAGGTGGTACGGGCAGGATCCAGAACCGGAGTGGAAGGAGTACCGGTCGTTCTAAGCATCCTTGGGCAGTCGCAGATCCACATGGTGCAGTCGAATGTTCATGGCCGGTTTGTTTTCTCGCTCGACAACCTGGAAAACTGGCACGACCTTGTGCTCTGTCCACAGCCAAAAGAAAATCAGGATGTGGAGATCCTCATCAACCAGGATTTCTCCGGGCAGTTTCCCGAGCAGCTTTTTCTGGTGCCAGACCTTGACTCCTCGCGTTATAGTACCGTGGAGCAGGCATGGATCAACGCCCAGCTGATGCAGGTGAATGCTCCTGCCGGAGTGACAGCCGGACCGGAGATCCGATCTGACATTCTCTTTGCGGAGGATCGGCATGTAGTAGTGTTGTCGGACTACATCGAGATGAAGAATCTGTACGAGGTTTTCTGGGAGATCGTTCCGTTTGTGCAGATCAGGAAAAAGAAGGATCATTATCATGCTCAGCTCACCAACGACCGGATGGAAGTGTTTGAGGATCCGCTGATTCTGCTCGATGATGTACCGGTGAGCAGTGTGGATGAATTACTGAAGATCCCACCCGCACTCGTCGAACGGATCGAGTCCATCAACCATCCCTATCTTCACGGGGATTTTGTATGGAACGGTGTGATCATGGTTTATACAAAAACCGACAATTTTGCCGGGAGTTCTTTCCCCAGGGGATCCATATTTCTTGATTATCAGACGATCACGCCTTTGTACCTTTTTCCGGAGTATGATTATTTAATGGAAGAGCAAAAAGCAAGCAAGTTGCCGGATTTCAGGAATACATTACACTGGGATCCGGGTCTTATCCTGGCAGGCGAAGAGAAGCAATTCAGCTTTTATACTTCGGATCACTGCGGTGAATACGAGGTAGTTGTGAGAGGGATGAGTGAGGGAGGACTCAGCTATTATGGGAAAGCCTGTATACAAGTCACAGATAGGAACAGATAAATTTCGATCTTTTCAGGGTAACAATTCAGCCTTTTCCGGGATTAACAGCCAGAAACACCCCATTACCTACCCCGCGCTTCAGCGCAAGGGCTAACAAACTCAGCTTGTATAATTACCCCGGGCTTCAGCCCGGGGAGCAAGAATACCAGCACTGTCTACTTACCCTGCGCTTCAGCGCGGGGGGCAAAAACTACGGCGCTAACCCGGGCTTTAGCCCAAACCTTTATATACTTTCCCCGGGCTTCAGCCCGGGGAGCAGGAACACCAACACGAACCCGGGCTTTAGCCCGAAACCTTTATATCTCTTTGGGATATACAAAACTCTGGATCCACATCGTTTGGACCACAAAATACCGCAGACCACTCCTCATCAAGGAGGTTCGTTCGGTGATTTTTGATCATATCAAGGAATATGCATTAAAAAAAAGTATATATATTGATTCCCTCAACAGTCATCTTGAACATATCCACTGCCTGGTCCCAATGGGCTCTGGTCAGAATGTGGAAGAGGTTCTGAGGTTGCTCAAGGGAGAGTCCTCTCATTGGATCAATAAATCCAAAATTCTTTCAGAAAAATTCGAATGGCAGGATGAGTATTTTGCTGTTTCTGTCAGTGAATCTGCGGTGCATCGGGTGAGGAAGTATATTAAGAACAAGGAGGATCATCACAGAAAGAAGACGTTTAGTGAAGAGTATCAGGAGTTTATAAAAAGTTATAAGTTTGACCGATTTGTTTCGGGCTAAAGCCCGTGGGGTAGAGGGAATAGCGTCGGTCCCCGCTCTGAAGAGCGGGGTAAGTATAATCCTGCAGGCTTTATCTAGGATTTGTTTATTGGTATTATATTATATTTTGGTAGCTGGAATTTGGATTTTGCCTGTATTGGCTCGTTTACCCCCAAAAATCCCTCGTTCACCGATTTTCGCTACCATACTTGCTACCTTCGGATTAGTTTTGTCGTGCAATTTATAGTCAGTGATAACCCCTCCCCAACCCCTCCCCTTAAGGGGAGGAGCAAGGGAGGGGTCATTAAAAAACAATTTAACAATTTATTTCATGGAAACTTCAGAACAGAAACAAATGCGCCCGGGGCTGAAAAGAAAGAGCCTGGCGTTCGGCATCCTGGTGCTTGCACTGGGCATATTCTGGCTGGCGTACAACTTCGGGATGATCAGCGACCATGTATGGGATCATATCATATCCTGGCCCATGCTGCTGATCGGGATTGGACTGGTCAACCTGTTCAACGGGAATGGAAGAGGATTTGGAGGCATCCTGATCCTGATCGGGGGATTTTTCCTGCTGGACGATATCTACGATTGGCCGATCACCTTCACAAAGATCTTCTGGCCCTCCCTGCTGATCCTGGTCGGGATCTTCCTCCTGATGGGCAGCAGGAAGATCTTCAGGAAAGGTTTTGCAGTCGTGGGGGAAGGGGAAGATTTCATTGAGGAAGTATCTGTATTCAGCGGTGCCGAGAAGGTCATTCATTCCAAATCCTTCCGGGGTGGAAAGATCGTTTCTGTCTTTGGCGGATCCAACATCAACCTTACACAGGCGGAGATGCAGCCAGGAACGCATATGATGGAAATGGTGTGTGTGTTCGGAGGCTCCACCCTGATCGTCCCTCCCGAGTGGAACGTTAAGGTGGAAGTTTTCAGTATATTTGGAGGTTTTGAAGACAAACGGATCATCGGGCAGATCGATTACAGCAAGACACTTCTCCTCAAGGGGGTGGCCATTTTTGGAGGCGGAGAAGTAAAGACCTCCAGGTAACCATGCTGGCAGCACTAAATACAAAACGGCTCCCTGTCATTTATGGGCTTTTGTGGATGACGATCACCGTCATCCACTTTGTCCTGTTAAAAAATGTGTATGGATTTTCCCCGGGGACATCCTGGGGTGACAGCCTTGTCTTTAACATCCTGTTTGCGATCCTGGGCATGGGACTTTGGTTCATGGTGAGGTTCAGCGACCTGCATAAAAAATCCTTTACCGAACTGCTCTTTTACCATCTTACCAGCGCCACAGGCATACTGTTCATCTGGACAGGACTTTCGTTTGTCATTCTGAGAAAACTTTTGCAAAGTGACACAGCTTACCTTTCCTTTCTTTCCGGATCCCTGACGATGCGTATCTTTTTAGGGATCTTATATTACACGGTACATGTAATAACGTATTACCTGATCATCAATTTCAGGGAACTGCAGGAAAAAAAGGACAGGGAGAACCAGTTACAGTCGCTTTTGAAGGAGGCTGAGCTGAACCTGTTGCGCTCCCAGATACGTCCCCACTTCCTGTTCAACAGCCTGAACTCGATCAGTTCGCTGACGATGATAGATCCCGTCAAAGCGCAGGAGATGGTGATCAAACTTTCTGCGTTCATGAGATATTCGCTTGACACCCGGGACAATACCATGAGTACCCTGGAAAAAGAGCTGCACCATACTGATCTTTACCTGGATATCGAAAAGGTCAGGTTCGGAAAAAGACTTCAGATTGATAAGAATATAGAAGAAACCGCTCTTGCGTGGACCATGCCTGCCATGATCCTTCAGCCCCTGATCGAGAACTCGGTGAAATACGGTGTTTATGAATCAACCGATATAAGCCGGATCACGATTGAGGCCAGGATCACCCCGGATTATCTTGCTATCCGCATCGGAAATCCCTTTGATGAGGACAGCAGCCCGCATAAAGGAACGGGAACCGGCATCCGTAACATCGAGGCAAGACTGAAGCATCTCTATGGCAGACAGGATTTGCTGAAGATCGTCAAAGACAAGGATTATTTTGAACTAGAATTAATGATACCGGAAAATGTCCGATAAGTTAAAAGTGTTGATCGTAGATGACGAAGCACCTGCACGTGATCTCCTGCAAAATTACCTGGCCCGCCTGCACAACGTTGAGATCACCGGTGAGTGTGAAAATGGTTTTGAAGCCATCAAAACCATCCAGGAGAATCCTCCGGACGTGTTGTTACTGGACATCCAGATGCCAAAGATCAATGGATTCGAATTGCTGGAAGTATTGGATCCCTGCCCGGAGGTGATCTTTACCACAGCCTTTGATCAATATGCCATCAAGGCTTTCGAAAAAAATGCAGTGGACTACCTGCTGAAGCCGTTTTCGCTGGAACGGTTCAGCCAGGCCATTGAAAAAGCACGTCAGCGGATCATCCAGGCCGATGAGGAAGGAATGACTGCCGTACAGCATCTGAAACAGAACCTGGATGACGACAGACAGGTGCTGGACAGGGTGGTTACGCGGCTGGGTTCAAAGATCACCGTGATCCCCGTGGAAAAGATCTGTTACATTGAGGCGCAGGACGACTATGTGATGATCTATTCAGAGCTGGGTCATCATCTCAAGGAACGCACCATGAAATATTTCATGCAATACCTGCCACCGGGGCAGTTTCTTCAGATACACCGCAGTTATATCATCAACCTATCCCAGATCGCATCCATAGAGCTTTATGAGAAGAACACCCACCTGGTGATCCTCAGGTGCGGAGCCAGGCTACGGGCCAGCCAGGAAGGCTATAAGCGGTTGCGGGAAATATTATAGCATCGAAGAGATAGTGTTGCGGCAACCGCTAAAGCAAATTCCAAATTCCAGAATCCAAGATCCAAATAAATTCCAGGATCCAAATCACAAACAAATCACAGGATCCAAGTTCCAGGATTCAAAACCCAAACTACAGGATAAGAATTTCCTTTATCAACGGGTAACAATTTACCCTTTCCGGGATTAACGTTTATACAACCGAATTAACTTATCCCTTTCGACAACCATAATACGTATTACTTACACCGCGCCAATACGCCGGGACCAAAACAGCACTACGATTTACTTACTCCGCTCATCAGAGCGGGACCTAAAGACAACGACGTTACCCCGGCCTTCAGCCCGAAACCTTTATTTACTTACCCCGGGCTTCAGCCCGGGGAATAGGGACACCAACACGGACCCGGGCTTTAGCCCGAAACAATATACTTACCCCGGGCTTCAGCCCGGGGAACAGGGACACCAGCACGAACCCGGGCTTTAGCCCATAATATCAAAATAACCATGGGATACACAAAAATCTGGATCCACATCGTCTGGACCACAAAAAACCGCAGACCACTCCTCATCAAGGAGGTTCGTTCGGTGATTTTTGATCATATCAAGCAATATGCATTAAAGAAAAGTATATATATTGATTCCCTTAATGGTCATCTTGAACATATCCACTGCCTCGTCTCAATGGGCTCTGGTCAGAATGTGGAAGAGGTTCTGAGGTTGCTTAAGGGAGAGTCCTCTCACTGGATCAATCAATCCAAACTTCTTAAAGAAAAATTCGAATGGCAGGATGAGTATTTTGCGGTAAGTGTAAGTGAATCTGCTGTCGATAGGGTGAGGAGATATATTAAGAACCAAGAGGAGCATCACAGGAAGAAATCTTTTACTGAGGAGTATCAGAAGTTTAGGAAGAGTTACGGGTTTGACAGGCTTGTTTCGGGCTAAAGCCCGTGGGGTAGAGGGAATAGCGTTGAGCCCCGCTCTGAAGAGCGGGGTAAGTATATTGTTTCGGGCTAAAGCCCTAAGCTAGGTGGCTGGTCGAAAACCCCGCGCTGAAGCGCGGGGTAAGTATAATCCTTCAGGCTTTGTCTGGAATTTGGAATTTGGAATTTATATCATTTTATGGCGATAAAATGATATTGACCGTCCCGATAATGTCCAGCACGTTGATGATCAAATCGTCGTTCGTATCTGCTTCATCGAAACAGAACGGGCTTGGATCCAGCAGCATGATATAGTTCGTTATCGTAATGATATCCAGTACGTTCACAGCTCCGTCGCAGTTAGCGTCACCGGGGCTACCTTCATTAGCCGTCACGGTGATGACAAACGGGCAGGAGTCAGTGCAGCCGTATGCATCTTCATACGTATAGGTGATGCTATGTTCTCCGATACCCGCAGCGGCCGGATCGAAAATGCCATTGCTGACACCGGTGCCCGAATAAATGCCACCCTGAGGAGTACCTCCGGTCAGCGGGAAGGCAGGATCCTCCGTGGTCACTTCCATATCCACCGGACATTCCACCACCAGCAGTACTGTTGTGATGGCGAAATCCTCTGAAAGTGTACCTATGCCGCATTCGTTCACCCCAGCTACCTTCACCATCCCGCTTGTAGCTAAAGCAGAAAAATCAATGGTCACGGAAGGTCCGTTTCCATGAATGATAACACCAGCACCGGTATAATTCCATTCATACCAGATTGCATCTGCAATGGCCGCCACACTGAAGGAAATTCCCTCCTGAGGCAGGCAGATTATGGATGATCCGGTAATGGTCCCGGCAGGTCCGGGTAACGGTTCCACTACTACCAAAACATCATTTGTCATGGTATTAAAACCATCATTCACTTCAACCGTATAGGTCGTGGTCACGACAGGAGAAGTCTGGGGATTGGCCAGCAGGGAGGTGAAGCCTGCCGGATCAGAGGTCCAGCTGTATGAATAGGTTCCGGAGCCTCCTGATGCATTGGCTGATAATTGTGTTGATTCACCCGGACATAGGGTATCTGGCATAGCTTCAGGATTCACAGATAGAGGACTTCCTGTCACCGTTATGGTCATTTGATCGCTGTTCACACAGCTATTTCCGTCAGTCACGGTCAGAGTGCAGGTACCTGTGCTGGTCAAATTAATGGTGGTGGGATGCAATATGGCCGGATTCACAAAGGAACCGACGGGAGTCCAGGCATAGTTAAGTGTCGCAGCTCCTGTTGCGATGGCGTCGCTAATGGTAGTGGAAGTGCCATAGGGGATGCTCTGATCGGCGCCGGCAAACACGTCGGGGAGGTTATGGATCGTCAGTGTCACTCCGGTGCGTGCCGGGCTCAAGCAGCCCGTGGTCAGGTTTCTGGCTCCGGCATAATACGTACCGGCACCGGCAGGTGCAAAGTCCAGTGTGCCGTATGCCAGAAGAGCTCCTCCTGAGGCAGCGCTGTACCAGTCTGCTGTTTCACCTGATCCCACGGTCACCGTCAGTGAAGGGATCTCCTCATCCGCACAGATCTCATGGTCTCCCCCGCTTATGGGAGAAGCCGGTAGAGGATGTACAATGACCTGTACATTGTCACTCACTGAATTAAATCCATCACCAACGACGACTGTATAGATCGTTGTTTCAGAAGGACTGGCTGCTGGATCCGCCTGCGTCGAGGTAAATCCAGCCGGGCTGGATGTCCAGCTATACGTATAAGTACCTGATCCACCGGAGGCATTTGCATGAAGCTGTGTTGTCTGGCCAGCGCATAATGCAGCCGGAACAGCATCCGGATCAGCTCCCAGCACACCGCCCGTTATCGTAATGGTCATCTGGTCATTATTGGAGCAGCTATGGCCATCCGTAACCGTCAGGGTATATGTATGCGTGGAGAAAAGGTTGACAGTAGTCGGATTCAACACGGTGGGATTCACAAAAGAGACAGCAGGTGTCCAGGAATAAGAAAGGACGGCTGTCCCCGATGCAGTAGCATCGGTAATGGTTGTGGATGTGCCATTGGGTATGCTCCGGTCGGCTCCGGCATAGACGACAGGAAGCGAATGGATGGTAAGGGTTACGGCCGTGCGCGAGGAACTGAGGCATCCAGCTGCCAGGTTCCTTGCCTCCGCATAGTATGTACCCGCTGCGGCCGGCGTATAGCTCAGGGTGCCTGTTGCGATCGGGGTGCCTCCGGTTACTGATGCATACCAGTCAGCTGTCGCTCCTGCTTCGACGGTCACGTTCAGGGAGGGAATCGTCTGACCGGAACAGATGGCCTGGTTGCCACCGCTGATAGGAGCGGCCGGGGTTGTTAGCACCAAGATGGGATAGCCTGGAGATGGAGTCCCGTTGCCGCAGCTGTTCACGCCATTCACGGTCAGATTTCCGGAAGTGGCCGTAGTATTGAAGTTAATGGTAACCGATAATCCGCTTCCATTGATCGTTGCCCCCGTACCACTGTAACTCCAGGCATAACTCGTCGCATTGGGTATGGCAGTCACACTGTAAGCTACATTGCTCTGGCCCTGGCATACCGGCGTGGTGCCTGTGATCGTGCCTGCAGCTCCCGGCAAGGGATTGACCGTAATGGCATAATTGGGAGAGATGATCCCTGTGCCGCAGTTGTTTGACCCGTAGACGGTCAGGTTCCCCGAAGTGGCCGTCGTGCTGAAGCTGATCGTGGCGGTAGTACCGGTATTGGTGATCGTTGCCCCCGTACCACTGTAACTCCAGGTGTAACTCGTTGCATTGGGTATGGCAGCCACACTGTAAGCCACATTGTTCTGACCCTGGCAGACTGGCGTAGTGCCCGAGATTGTACCGGCAGGACCGGGTAACATGTTGACCGTGACCGCATAATTAGGAGACACAGCCCCATTACCGCAGCTATTTATGCCATATACTGTCAAATTACCGGAAGTGGCCGTGGTACTGAAGTTAATCGTGACGGAGGCACCGCTTCCAACAATGGTCGTGCCTGTCCCGCTGTAACTCCAGGTGTAACTCGTTGCATTGGGTATGGCATCCACACTGTAAGCCAAATTGCTCTGCCCCTGGCAGACTGATGTTGTGCCCGTGATCGTTCCTGCAGCTCCAGGTAAAGGATTGACGGTGATCGGGTAATTGGATGAAACCGACCCATTCCCGCAACTGTTTACTCCAAAGACGGTCAGATTGCCCGAAGTAGCCGAAAGGCTGAAAGAGATCGTAACTGAGGCACCGCTTCCGACAATGGTCGCGCCTGTCCCGCTGAAACTCCATGTGTAACTCGTTGCATTGGGTATGGCAGCCACACTGTACGTCACATTGCTCTGTCCCTGGCAGACCGGGGTGGTGCCGGTGATCGTTCCGGCAGGACCGGGCAACGGATTGACTGTGATGGCATAGCTGGGCGAAACAGCCCCAGTGCCGCAATTATTTGAACCGTAGACGGTCAGGTTACCGGACGTAGCCGAAATACTGAAACTTACTGTGACTGTGCGGCCACTGCCGCTTATGGTGGCACCTGTTCCGCTGTAGCTCCAGTGATAACTGGTCGCATTGGCGATGGGTGCTACCGTGTAATTCACACCGCTTTGCCCCTGGCATACCGAAGTAGTGCCTACGATGGGACCCGCCGCACCGGGCAGGCCCGTCACGTTGACAGGGAAATTCGGAGAAGCCGTCCCATTACCACATGTATTTACTCCGTATACTTTCAGATTTCCAGAAGTGGCTGAAGTGCTATAATTGATGGTGATGGCATTGCCACTTCCAATAATGGTGGCTCCGATACCGCTATAGGTCCACACATAGCTTGTCGCATTGGTAATGGGTGTGACGCTGTAGGCCACACCGCTCGATCCCTGGCATACGGAAGAAGTCCCCGATATCGTGCCGGCCGGCCCGGGCAGGGAATTCACCGTAACTGCAAAACTACAATTAGCAGTCGGCCCCTCGCTGCTGGTAGCCAGGAATGAATTCGTGGTAGTCCCGGCAGGAAACAATGAGCCACTGGGCAGTCCGGCTGTCTGTGTCACGGTCACGCCTTCACAGTCACCGGAAACTACGGGCGCCGAATATGTGACAATGGCGCCGCAGCTGCCGGCATCGGGAGGAACGGAAATATTGCCCGGGCAGGTAAGTGTCAGCGCGCAGGGAGCTGGTGCGGTAGCATGGTAAATGATCCCGGTAAGGTCATCTCCCATAAATTCAATATAGGGTCCCCCGTTATTCGCCTGTGTCCAGTAATTATCGACCAGTTCAAAATACGAACCGGCATTCCCGGTATAGGAAAAAGAAGAGATCACACGTTCACTATTAGCGGGAATGGCCGTTCCAACGGGTAACATGGGGATGGCCAGAAATCTCTGGTAATAGTAACCATTATCCAAAACCGCAGTACCGTCAAAAGCGATAAAATAAGGAGAAATGGGGTCCAGCGTGGTAATCACGATCGTCGGATCCGACCAGCGAAGAGTATATAGAATTCCTGTAACCGTTTCATCGGCATTGATCGTAAAATCAGGCCTGATCCTGACTTCGATCTTGCCGGGGGTGGCGGATTCGAAAATCCCAATATCAATTTGGTCAGCAAGAAGAACCGGAGTCAGTCCTAACATAAAAAAGACTATTGTCCCTATCCTTCTTAAGAACGACACCGGACCTGCACGGAAATATTTCATAAAAACAGCTCTTCAGCGAAGCCGGAGAATCTTACCAGGGTCTTCTGATCAAAGATACCACAACAGCTCCTGCCATTAGAAAGATAGCAAGGTAAACAGACCAGTCAGATAGTGGAACTGACAGGTCGGGGGTTATTTGAACTGATTCGCAAATGATCTCTCCGGTCCTGTCGATACCTCCCAGTTCATAAAAATATTGAATATTATGATCTAACATGTATTGGTCATTCGTGAGGAAGATCATGGACCATATGGGTGCAGTCACTGTAAAGGTCGCTATGACCACCTCCTGACCCGCATTGATCGCATACCCCACCGGTACGTTCGGCTGTGAGATATAGGTTTGATAATATACTCCACCGGAAGGCACAGGCCCTCCCTGTGGCTGCAAGCTGAAAGGAGCGATCTGAGGTCCGTCGGTGATAACGAGCAAAGGTTGTTGCCAAAGAATGGTGTATCTTATCTCTGATATTATATCCGTGGCCAGGATTGTTGTTGTAGGTCTCATTACGATCTCCACCTGATGCGTTACAGGATCGGCCAGCCGCATACACAGATCGACCGGATCCACCGGATCGGCAGAGAGTAAATAGCCACTGAATAATAAAGCAGCGATCATGATCATTTTTCTCCCCAAAAATCCATTCTTCAGAATAAAACGGCGTTTCATATGGATTGATTTTATTGATGACATATGCTGAATTAGCAAAAATAACTCTTTTCCTTTGATAATGTTAATGTTTGCTTATTTTTAAACGGAAAACTGCTGACAAGGTTTCATTTTCATAATCCATTAATTAAGGCTCAGAAGGATTATTTTCTTCTTATAGCTCAGCTGACTTCCATTTATACTCAACATATAGGCACCCGGAATTAACGCAGAGAGGTCGAGTTCCGTTGTGGAAAGGCCACTAAATGCTTTCCAGGGAAGGTTGACCAGCAGGTTGCCGCTTACATCGAAAATAGTGATGATCAGCGTCTGAGTTTGCATACTCTTCATTTGCACTGTAATCCTTCCATTATGCACAGGATTGGGATATACGATTATTGTAAGTGCCGGGTCCGGCTCATCAATTGAAACCATGACTGGATCCTCAATCATGCCTGTATAATCACTCCCCCAGACAGATATATAGTACATGGCATTGTTCAGGCTGGTGAAGCTATCATCAGCAATCCATAATCTGTTCAATAACTGTCCGTTAATCTCAGGTTCGAAATTCAGCACGGTAAGATCCTCACCCGGATTCCATACCTGGGGTAAGTAATTTGGCGTAACCGTAGCAAGGACAAGATATTTCGTATCTCCAACCTGTACGGGATCTCCTTGTTGCTGCAGCATATAACCGGAAGAAAATGAACTCACGATCTCTTCCATTTCCATATCCGTTGCGTTCCAGGCTAATGTAAATTGCAGGTTATCCAGTACTCCATTTTGAACCGGTTCATTGGTGGTAAGTACTACCCGGATCCCTTGCTGTGATTCCGCAAGGTGGATATTGACCGGGCCGTCGCTTATCCTCTGACTTTTAAGGCCATTCCATTCCCCAGGTACCTCAGAATAATAAATCTCGGTAAGCAAAGTGGTTGAAAGGAGTGTTGTAATATTATAAATAGCATCACTCCGGTCATTGTTGGCGCCAATGTACTTAAGCTCATTGTTCATGTTGACCTCCTCGATCCAGTACCCGTTATCAATGGTGGACGAAACAAGGGTGCCGCTCCCTCCAAGTGCCAGGATCCTGGCCAGGATGGGACCACGGTCATTATCAGGACCGCTGTATTTCAACTGTCCATCCGTGATCACCTCTCCTGCGATCATGCCATAGATACCGGAAGGAGTAAGCGGAATCATTGGTTTCGATCCATAACAGGTTGCCGGTGTGGTCATATCGAGAAATGCACCTGTTTCCGGGATCGCAATTTTGTTGGCTGACATAACGGGCATATGGTTTCGATGTCTCACTACCACATAGTAATTATCATCACCTGAAACCAGTCCATAAAAACTGACGGAGGCTGAACCATCGGCATGCAGCAGACCAGCTTTCCGGGCGTGTACAGTAGTCAGGTTGCTCCTGAGTTCCACCAGTATCCAGTCGACCACGTCATTATTAAGCGTTGCAACGGATTCAGTCCCTGTATAATTCCATGGAGGAGTATTATAAGGTTGCAAAGTGGGTACCTGACCATTGGATTTGAGAATCGGATCCATTTCTTCGGTGGTGGTATTGAAAGGCCCCTGCAGAAAAATGGCAAGATTGACACCATACGATGGCAATACAGTGATGGTCTGGACACAGACATCTGTCCGGCCGGCGCCGTCGGTTGCAGTCCAGGTGATCGTTGTCTCGCCTATTGGATATGGATTCCCCAATCCCTGCCCATCACTGCGCACACCATTCATCGTATAGATACAATTATCTACGGCAGTGGCTGTACCGACCTCCACAGTGGCAAAGTCTTTACCGGGATCCGTAAACTGTTCGATATTGGCGGGGCATGTAATGACAGGATTTTCATCATCGGTGATGGTCACTGTAAAGGTGACTGAACTTGTATTACCACCCTGGTCTGTTGCATTATACGTGAGAGCTGTCACTCCCGTGTAAAAATTGTAAGTATTATTTCCTCCGGGAGCTAAGGCACCACCTGCAGGAATGGCAATTGAAGGTGTGATGGCTGTAAAGGATATCGCCAAATACACCGGGCCACAGGCATTCACCGGGAAGGAAGGATGAACCAGGTTAATCTGCTTTGTGCAGTTTCCGGTGCCGTCCTCGCTGGTGTTGCCAATGATATCCGGGAGGGAGGGAGGTAATGCCGAAGAAGGCGTCACCGTGATCGTGCCGGTGGCTCCCACCGTCCCGCAACCGCCTGTCAGCGGAATGCTGTAACCAAACGTGCCCGATACCGTCGGCGTGCCGCTGATGGTGATCGTATTGGCTGCCCACCCTGCCGTCACTCCCGCGGGTAAGCCCGCCGGCGTGCCGATGCCCGTCGCTCCCGTCGTGGTATGGGTGACGGGAGTTAGCACTGTGTTAATACACAACGTTGGCGTCGAAGAGGGTGAACCCACCGTGTTGTTGGGCGTCACTGTGATCGTCACACTTGCGCAGCCCGTTGTGTTGCAATCACCCTCATACCGTACATAATAGGTTGTAGTGATTGTGGGTTTGCTGATATTCAGCGGATTGCCCGTACCTACAGGAGTGCCCCCACAGGATCCGCTGTACCATTTCGCCACCGCTCCTGTCCCCAGGGTTCCTCCTGATGCAGTTAATGTCAACGTACCACCCGCATCGGCACAGAAATTATCTGCACTCGAGCTGGCCGATGCCGGCGCTGCTGACAATGTTTTCACCGTTACCGTCACACTCGCACACCCCGACGAAGAACACGGAGTGGACTCCCAACGCGCATAATACGTCGTGGTCGTCACCGGCGAGGCAATGCTCAGGTTGTTCCCGGATCCGATCGGCGATCCGCTTCCACAACTGCCCGCATACCAGTTCAAAATCGCTCCCGATCCGCCGCTGTATGATAATACTATGTTCCCCGCATCATCCGCACAGAAATTATTCCGGTCAACCGACGCATTTGCCGGTGCCACCGGAGGCTGGATCACCGTCACCGTCACACTCGCACACCCCGACGAAGAACACGGAGTGGACTCCCAACGCGCAT